>ENA-ORBV01012128-ORBV01012128.1-microbial-mat-metagenome-genome-assembly--contig:-NODE-12128-length-13360-cov-5.301664_pt1 | contig 13360 bp, 15 predicted proteins | sample MGYA00237777_ERZ505514 | MGnify/ENA primary metagenome ERZ505514 (study PRJEB26160, sample SAMN06269048) | microbial mat metagenome | isolation source: Oligotrophic lake microbial mat | place...
AGGCCATTCAAAGGGGCCTTTGTGGACGTGCGACGCGGCTTTGGCCTTTTTGAAATGGCAATTGCGGTTCTGAAAGGGCGATTGGCTCCTAGCCGCCCTTTCAGCATGGGCATGCCCATTGCTTCAGGGTGATTGCCCGTTGCTCGCCTTGCTGATGAACACAAAATTTGAAGAAAATTGAAGGAGAAGGAAAAGCCAGCTGAACTTTTGCTTCCAGCAGCATCAATGCCAGCAGCCAGTTAGCAGCTGCTAGCAGTGCCACTGGCAGCAACGAACTTCCATCGACAGCGCCGGCTCCACAGCAACTGCAGCAGAGGAAGTTTGCATTGATCTTGCTGCAGCCAGCCAGCTGGCACTCCACGCACAGGACCCCCTCGCAGCGAAGCACCAGCTGCAGTCCTTTGGTTCCTGTGAAAAGATGACTGTCTCCTGCCAGCGTCTCCACGGTTTTCTGTGCAAGGCCCTGTTTGATTTCACTGCTAGTCTTTTGCTAGCTTTGAACATCGGGGCCTTTGCTAGCTAGCCAGCTGGGCCCATTCGTGCTTCCACAGGAGCAGGAAAACAAGGAAAATGCTCTGAATCATGCTTCCTCATTTTCCTGCAGGAGCAGGAACACGGGAAATGGGGTCCAAAAGGAAGGGAAAACGAGGAAAAGATGAATTCCTTGAAAGAAAACACAACCAACCAAGTGCAGACAATGTGGCACAGACCAGATTGCATTTTCATGGGCTTTGCAAGTGAGAACAAACCTTTTTGTCAGTGAATTGAAAAAAACTGCCATTGGATGTTCAAAAAAATGTGACAACTGAACACCACAACAGAACATTTGTCAAATTGATTGGCAAGACAATGAAATTGAGCACCTTCAGTGGTGCCGAACAGCGACAAACATCCATGAAGGGACGCCACAAATTCAAATGAAAAACAGGCTGCACAGTCAAGCATGTTCCTTTGCATTGATGGCTGACCGCTCACAGTCTGAACAATGACACTTTGCAAGTGTTTGAAAATGAACGTCGACCCATGCCAAAGCAACCGCTGTGATCTTCATGTTCGCTCAACGAGTTTGATGAATCACTTTGCATTGTGGAAATCCAAAACTCACAGTCCATCATCAGCCAGATTCCATGCAAGCACCTTCACCAAAACAAATGTGTGACCACAGAAGTTGCGAGTCAGTCATTGTCCAGCATTGGCAACTGAAGATGCTTGAGCTAACGAAATCTTGTGTTTCGCAACAGTTGAAGACTTCAGACCACAATTTTCGACAATGCTGACAAGAACTCAGCCATCCAGATGAGACATTTCTGATCAATGAAGACCTTTCAGACCCTTTTGATGACCATCAGACCCTTGTCGCCATCTGTGAAAACGCGTTTCAATTGTTTGGCGCACATTTGGACTTGGTCTGACACTTTCGCAGCCATCAAACCCCGAGCAACATCTTCATCTGAATCAACCCCAACTAAGACATTTTCACACTTCACTGTCTAAATGGTCTAGCTAGCTAGTTCATTTGTTGTGGGAAGTCTTTGATGGGGTCTGAATCCATGACTTGAATCCAAAAATCAAAACCCTACCCTTGTGGAAGCAATCACAGGCTACAATTGTTTCCCAACGCCTGCACGTGTTGTCTATCGCCCTGCGATTTGACGGAGACCCGGTACACGCCTTTAAGAATGAATGGATCATGTCGACCGTTCCGCCTTGCGTTTTCACGGAGACCCGGTACACGCCTCTAATGAATGGTTCAAATCGACCGTTCTGCGACGGTAATTTCTATTTTCTTTTCCTACACCTCGTTATTGTTGCACGTGGTTAAATTAAACTACTGGTGGGTATTGTAATACTCTTGATCATTGTTGCACGTGTGCTGCGGAAGGAAACCCGGTACCCGACCCTATCAAGCCGATTTGGAGTCGATCCGTTATCCCCTACTTTCTACTCCGAGAGATCTAGTGAAGTACTACATTTTTATTGATGCACGTGTGTCATGGAGCCTGCATGCTTCGAAGATGGATACCCGGTACTTGTATCGGTTCCAATTCACCCGAGGGACTTGTGCCCAACGAATACGGAAGAAGATCCAATTTTTTGAAATTAAAAAAACCAAAAGCCAATGCCATGCCGAAATAAAACAACTCATTTTCTAATCACTGACCTGCTCACAAAATCTATTATTCTGATATAAATTCTCCTACCAAGCCTTTCAACATCATGTTTCGCCTTACCAATGCTTTTGTTTTTGCTCTCCTCGGCTCCGTCTCAGCTGGGCCTTTGAGCCTCAAGCGCAGTCTGGCAGCCGGAGACCACGCTCCAATTGCTGGCTTCAACCCCCTAACCGATGTGAGGGATCAGGTGAGTAATAGTTTTATTGCATGGTGTTTTGGAGAGTTCTCACGCATCACCTGACATTCAATTTTGTTTCTCGTGCAAACAACCTGCAGAACCGTATCGACAGAGATCAGCAGCTCATTGCCGAGCTTTCAGAAGCTGGAGATTTCACCACTGCCAAGAATGTCTACGAACTAGGCGCCTTTTCCAAGGTCGTGGCCACGCTCACTCTCTCCGAGGGTCTTCCCGTCGCTTTGGATAAAGGAGCTCAGCTTCACGGAATGGTGGATACTGCTACTTCCAGCCAGCGCAGCTCGATTGGCGATGTGATTGTAACCACGTACGATGCGTATCCTGCTGGCACCACGGACATCAAGGTCAAGTACCACACCGAGAATTGCTATGTCGGCGCAAACCCTGCACCTATCCTGACAGGATGTAAGTGCTATTCGCAGAGCATGCCTTTTGTTTTTTGTTCGAAAGAGTGTCTCCATCGCCTCACAAACTTGACTGTGTCTTATAGGCCTTGCTCCATCGGGTTCTCTGGAGGTCCAATCATTGGAAAACGCCACACTTGCCGTGACACTTGCTTATAGTCACGACCCGCTCACAACGGCTAACAACTACAATATCAAGCTTTTTACTCAGCCAACAGAGTTCCTTTTTCACGAAGGCGCGTCGTTTCCCGCACTCTATCAGACGTTCGTGGACTATTACGGCTCCGAGACCTTCTACGATGACTGGATTCAGGCTGCCTTGTCGGGCAGTGCAACCAGCTTTGCGAATGGGAATGCTGATTTCAGCAGCTATAGTGATGAGGCTCGGGCAGGTACGTGATTGATTTCCGGTCCATTAGTCTAGGATGGAAACAGAGATGGGTCCATTCAGACTTGTCATCGTCTCTTCATGTTCATTGTATGCATACTCACAGCAAATTGATTGTTGGTTTCTTGCGCTTTGTAGAGGCCGTGAAAAAGGCAAGCGCTTATGGAGCTGTTTGGATGTACGTGTTTCGTGAATTGTGGCACGCTATCGACCTATGCGAGAAACACGTCTGCGAAGAAGAGTCCTGTGTCAACGAACCTGCCGTTCATGAGGTGGACGAGGCCGTAGCCTTCTGGACTGGAACCCTTGAGGGCATTGATGGATCCGGTTCGGGTGTCCTTGCCTACGGACTCGCCGAGAAGAGGTGCCCACAATTCACGACTTGTGGAATCAACGGAGATTCTGAGGAAGGCAACGCCAAGGCCAATATCGACGCATTTGCTGTCTTTAATGATTTGAGTCAGAGCATTGTCGACAACAGATGCGAGGATGCCCAAGCCAATACCGACCGTCTGATTCAACTTGCGGCTATTCCGCTCATCCAAGGAGCTCTCACCTATGCCCATGAAACTGGCGAGGAAATGGATACCACTGACAAAGCTGAAGCTGAAGGCGCCACCTTTGCCTTCCTCGTCTTGCCCATCGTGCATGCCTGCAGCCCTGATGATGCTGCCACTATCTACGACAGGCTTAAAACTGGTCAGGAAAACAATGCTGATTACGCAGCCGTCAAGCTTGCCTTTGAAAACAACTACGAATGCATGGGTATCACGGCTGCTGATATCGGTGTGTTCAACAAGGCGGCAAGTGAAGATGAGAGTGCAGGTACGGAGTCCAGTTCTACAGCGACTGAAACGGGATCCTCCTCCTCTGGTAACACGGGAGCCTCCTCCTCTGGTAACACGGGTGATTCGGGATCCACTGGCGGAAGCGCGCCTCTTGCCTCTGGAGCTGGAACCTTGCCTTTCGCCGCAAGCCTTTCTCTTGCCATCGCTGCTTCGGCGTTCATGCTCTCATAGAGAAAGGATAAGGTTGGAGTCGCGGTAATTTAAAAGGGAATCTCCTGTGCAGAACAATGTGCTAAACCGTGCGGCAACACTGCGAGTTCTAACCTTGAACAGAACCTAAAACTTATCAGGAACTATTATTCAATTGACGAGAGTCTTCCTTGTGAACCAACCACCGCAATGCTTACAGCTACTAGCTAGTTACCATAGAGGCTCATGTTTTTCGCTAATCAAGTACTCCAGTAGATTTAATTATTTACCATAACTATTTTTTTGCGTTAGGCGCAAGTGTGCGGCGTTATGTGTTAGGTAGAGCGATGCGAAGATCTTCTTCAGCCACCCCTTTTTTCATTGGACCGGGAAATTTTCAGCGTAGCGTGGATCTTGGTAGAAACCACGCAGATTGGAATGACCTCCAAAATAAACAATTCTCGCACCCATTCTCGCCTGGTGCCATAAATAAAAGTAAAGATTCAACCATGGACGTGCTTGTGGTCGACGACGAGGCTCAGCGAGAGGGCAGTGCTTCAGCCTCGGCATTCTTTGCCGCTGTGGACCAGGCTGTTACCAAATCTTCAGCTCGCGTTGCGTTTGATTGCGAAGGAGTTAATCTAAGTCGTAAAGGAACCCTTGAAGTCCTTTCCTTGTTCTTCGAGGACGCCATGGAAGGCGGTTGTGAAAATGGTGTTTTTCTTGTGGATCTGGGCGGGTCGTCGACAACGTTTCGCGAAAAGCGAGTCGATGCCCTTAAACGATTGTTGGAGTGCCCCACGGTGACAAAGATCATTCATGATTGTCGGATGGATTCCGATGCCTTGTTTCATCAGTTTGGTATTACTTTGCATTGTGTTCACGATACTGCTTGCTTCCATCAAGTCATCACAGGAATGGAGGCCAAAAACCTCAACGATACCTTGAGCTACTACGGTATGGACCAAAACGCTGCCCGAGACAAGTCTATTTACAAGAGAAATCCAAAGTTTTGGGCGACTCGACCAATGACCAACCAGATGATTTCATGGGCGTCATCTGACGTTGACAAACTCCCAGCGATGGCTTCCAAACAAGATCTCATTTTAGAAGGGCGAGGTCAAACCTCAACATCCATGGCTGAAAAGCTTTCTTTAAGGCATGCAGAAACGCTGCGTAGCAAGAAACTTGCCATTCTACCGTTGAAAATGCCCGCGGGACGGTTCATTGGCACCCGTGGTGCGAACATTCGGAGTGCCGAAAAACGAACCGGGGCAATTGTGTATCAATACCCTGGTCAAGGTCAAAATCAATGGATGGTCTATTACAGTGACGACAGCGCCTTGATCAAGATGAAGCGTGAAATGGGATACTAGTCGAATCCTCTTAACTATATTGGTTACTGTGTTAGAAAGTTAATTGCGGTATGGATCCACCCGTCCCGTCATATTATAAGTGCGAAGATATCATGATTCCGGACAAGTGAGAACCCATAAACATAGCTGCAATTTCAAAAGCTCCCTCGATCAGATGATGTTGTCGGCTATTTAATTGTATATGATCGCCAAAGAAAAGTATCATCAATACACCCAAGTGCGACTGTCATAAAAATATCGGTTTGCCGTAGAGGTTTCCCATGCTAGAATGTTGCATGTGATCGCCAGAGAGAAAACCATCATATTGTAGATTGTTGAATGCCGATTGGATCATCATGGTCATGCTCATCTGTAGTTGGCGATATCAACCTTCAGTTTGCTAATCTCTCCACCACAATTGTTGTTGGGTCCCCCTCTTTGTTGTCCATTGTACTCTCCTGGTCCGCTAAAATATGGTATTCTGGCGCACGCTCCTGTAGCTGGATTATTGTCACATTCTCCAGTGACGCAGCTATAGCAAATATACAGGATAAAGGATGATCCATTCAGGTTAGACAATCCAAGACTGTTCTCACTCCAACATTCGTCTTCCATGTTCATCGGAAAATGCCCAGACCGTTGTTGGCAGAAACGTACGTACCGGTAGGACATGATGGTTCGATAAGTGCTGTCGGGTGATCGCCAACCATAATTAGTATTCGTACAAGTACCGCCGCATTGACCGGAGGTACCTCGATCATGTAAGCACCCCTGTGTCAAGGTAGGACAGACAGGCAATTTGCTTAGCAAGCAAAGACAGAACAGGTTGCATGGAGGATGACCTTGACAGTGACAAGAAAGGTATCGCCACTTACAAGGTTGTGACCTAGAATGATGGGAGGGGACGAAGGATAGGGGTACTCATATTAGAATATGGGCTATGATTTCGTGCCACTTGGTGATTGATTATCGAATGAAATTTTCGTGGTAGAGACTTACCGAATTCGTGAGCGGAAACGTAGTTGGTCATGCACTGCCAAAGAGTTAGAAAACAAGGATTAGTTCTATTGATGAGTCGACGAACAGAGCAATACACAAAATAGACGTGTCCACACACGCCCATAATTACCTGCGCACAAATGACCGAAAATCCCAAACTACAATCATAACACCCAATGCCTAGCCCCCAAAATTGGGCACGTTGGGGCAACCAAGCAATGCCTCCCAAATTGGCGGTATCGACACGATTGTCTACGATAAACTGCACCAAATCGGCCTTCTTTTCATTGCGCAAAGCCTGAATATAATCCAGTTGACCGTCGGTATTGGTAATATGGAGCAAGGTTTCGGACATTCGCGATTCTCGATAGCCACTGGCGTCCCGTTGGGCATGTACCAAATTCAGTTTGGCTCCCGTGGCGGAATTGATCATGGCGGTATTGGTTTCCTCAATCATCAATTGGGCGGCGGCTTCCATATTGGCCTTGGTCGTATCCGTCAAGACACAATTCACTTCCAAACCAGATTTGAGACATTCCGAGTTGGTCGTCCAAAGGACCATGACATCCACAATGGTAAAGCTTTGTTGTTCCGGTTGTGGATCGGCTCTTTGAAAGTTGGTGGTGATGCGGGAAGCAATCTGATTCCAACTGGGATAACTGTCGCGATTGGTATAGAAGCTGGTCGCCGATTCCCACCACGACCTCACGAGTGGCTCTCCCATGGGTGGTAAATCATCTTCGCTAAAGGTGGTCACAGTATCATTGCCATTCGCATTGGGTTTGATTTCATAAAAGATATTGGTAGAACGATCATGAGCCGTGCCAGCCAAGACGGTAATGCCGGTCGTAGGAGAAGTATATCGTAGTAATCTCACTAATATTGTGCCGTCTTCCGATGTCCCTTCAAACAACCGATCCCTGTGTTGGTCTTCGGAAAAGACCCTCCACGCCGGAAGATCTGCCAACAATTGTATATCCAATGTTTCGGCCGTGTAAAAAGTCGTATCCTGGCCTAAACCTCGCGTGTCAATATAATGAATCGGACCATTCCAAGTGTCTTCAAAGGGACTATCCGGCAAAGGGACAATATTTTGGGCCATGATGGTCAAAGGAACCAGTGCTAACAAGAAGAATAGCATCGGCATGGTAAGCGAGAACATGGTCGAAATCGGCGTATGGCGAGAGAATGCCAGGCCATGGATAATGCTGGATGTCATATTCGTACTGTTGTTGCCACAAATCCTAACAAGATGTATTAGTGCATATCCGGTAATAACAAGACTGTTGTTGGCCTATCCTGTTTGTGCCCATCTTTGGTTCCAGCAAAACGTACTACTAGCTACTAGCTACTAGCTAGGTCTAGTATTCCAAAAATGCATACGGATGCCATGACATCGGAAACATCGAATCCAGGATCACTATTTGATGGTCGGCGAGTGGCCAGAGTGCGCGCGTCTAAGTACCAAACTTGCATGGGTTGGTATTTAGGATATCACATCGTATTGATCGGCACGGATTTGAAAGATTAGGCAGAAGTATCGCTGTGGATTGAAAAATGGATCGGGAAAAGGTGCTGGGTTCGAGTCCACGCTCAATGGATTTCTGCTTTTTCAACTTCTGGTGCTGTCGCTACCGGCATCTGGGTGACGTAACTACAGTGTTGGCACATGCAGTAGCAGGCAGTGTGTTTGTACCTCCTACTATGTTCTGGCTGCTTGCTCTACCGAGCTGCCTCTGCTCAACTAGTCTTTCATACTGTTCATCGCGCCATCGAATCCCACTGAACAGCAGACTCGGCTTCAGAGCAGCAACATGAAGAGTGGTTTTGTTTCCAGTTTTGTGGCACGGGAGGAAAGAGACGGACCCAGGGCACATCATGAATTCTGATCTTTCTCCATTCTATCGGCTTGGAAACATGACTACCTAGATCGCAGCTTGGCGGAACTCACCCTTTGGCTCTGCTGCTGCTGCCACCTGACCAAACCGGCATGTTCCACACTGCCCCAGAGGTCATTCTCAAGCACGCGAGAGATCAACGGAAGCACCTGCATCCTTAGGGGTAGATTTTGGGATGTCCATTCAAAGTAGCGGTCATCCATTGCCGTGGTGCGGCGTCGACATCAAATGGGACACTGTGCTGCAAAACTGAACCTGTCCACATGGCGTACCCATCCTGTACCATTCCATTCAAGTTCCGTCCTTGGATACGACGTACCCAGTCCCTAGCCTCCTGCAGTGTCGATTGACTCAAATTTTCGTGATATGATCGACCAATCAGGAGTGCTGCTCCTGATTATTATGGATTCTGTACGTGGTCTAGGTACTAATTAGTAGCCTGGTAATGGGATCTGGAGCTCGATCGATGTCTACTTTGAAACCGTACACACATAGCGCAATGCAGCATTACTACAATAGAGAGCAGCACGTACTTACTACTGTTTTTTGAACCGGTCAGATAAATCGCCGCAGGTGGCAGGTCCCGGTTAGAAGGCAGGTCCCGGTTAGAACCGGGAAAGTGTTTATTGAAAGAGAAGAAGCAGACGCTTTCTGAGATTTTGAAAAAGTTGTTTCACCAAGAGTGCACAAGCAACGTTTGGGTCTTGGCACAATGACGATCTATGTTTATTGAACGCTCGCTGAATTCTGGAGCAATTATGGCTATCCAGTCTTCCATGACGAGGGTTCAAATCTAATCATGTTGTCTTAAGCTACTGTAGTCGCGTCCAAATCTTCACAGGTCCAAAACACAACCAAAAACTTCATTTTCATCCGCAATTTCCCTCATAATCTTTCTCTCACAATCTTTTCTTTACGGAAAATCGCGAGCCAATTGAAAAATTTAGCATCGCCATGAAGATCTCTTTTTGCTTTATCTTTGCTGCACTGTCCACGCGATCTGCGGATGCAAATGGCGGATCATTGGTCGTTTGTAGGTGATGTGGAGAGCCACAACAGTAGTAGATATCGCCATCTTCCTGTCCATCTCACAACACTGTCGCTTTTTTCTTGGCAGAAACTCAAGGCGGAGTTCAAAGACAAGGTCTACACCTTTAACGGAGGTAAGATGAAGGGTATGGCTCAACGTGTGGAAGACGAAGCCGCGGAGCAAGTGACTGTCGAGGCCGAGATTTCGCTGGGAGACACCGTTTCTTGTAGCTTTGGTATCGAAGCGAAAAAGGGCGGCAGCGGGGATGACCAAGACATCAAACCTACGGGATGGATGGAATGCTTTGGAGAGGTTGAGGAAGGCATGCTGGAAGAACTCGAATCCATGAGGCTAGAAATGTTGGCGAATGCCGAGACAATGTGTGGAGAAAAATACAAGCAATGTCCTCCCAACTTTGCTTACGGCATGATGGAATACATGATGTTCAACATTAAAAAGAACGGCAAGCTCCCCAAAAAGTGGAAAAATAAGATTGACGTGAGCAACACCATGCCTCTTGAACGTCTCGAAGATCACGAGAATCTTCGTCGGCGTCTTCATCACACTTGTAGCGACCCCGTCCTCGGCAACGTAAGGGCCGGTTCATACCCCAACGCCAACGACCCAAATTGCCCAATGTACACCAGTGTGTCGGAGGGGGGGAATGGTGCTACTTGCATGTGCCCCTATTCAGGAGGGCCAAGCGTTACCTCGTACTACGACGATCGATACGGAACCAAATTTGCATGGATCCGCCAGTTTGGAGCAGATAGTGTTCATTGCGCCGGTCGTTGCGGAGCAAGTTGCAACAGCTTGGACCAGGAAGCATTCTTGGATTGCTTCGACCACGATTCTTGTGTGGACCATTTGGGGGGTAACATTCTTGTGGGAAATGCCGACTGCGACGATGAGCTGGAGAATGCGGCCGATGACTACATTGTATCGTATGGGTACTGCTGCTGCACCTGTAATTGGTGGATTGGTTGCTACTGTTAGACACGCCAAGAACACCCACATCCGCATTGGAATAGTTGGAGACGCTTTCTGTCTTGATATCAAAACTAAAAGAAGTAGAGTTCTATTTTATGTAGCTGAATGCGATGTACCTTGATTTTTTGGAGTGTTGTTGACTCTCGTCCTTAGTCATTTCGACTCGCGAGATCAAACGAGGTGACACCCTCTCGCGTAATCAAGTACAAGACGGCTCCATATCCACTGAGGCAGTCGCGTTCCAGGGCTCCCAAAAATGCCTTGGCACACACGCGCACCAATTCTTCCGGCGATAAATTGGGTTTCCACAGAGCTTCGGCCGTACCAAAAATAGAATCGGAGGCGGCACCCGCACAAACAAAGGCATGGGACGTGGATTTGGCACCAATCATATCCATCGAACAAAGGTATGGTCGATAGTGGGGGTTTCTTCTTTCCGATAGTTTGGGCGTGTTTATTGTTGTGTCCTCAGCAACTGTCTGTTCATTGTCACCATCAGTATCAGTGCATGGAGTCAGGCCCACCACCAATGGTTCGACATAATAGGGAGATTGTCGTCGACTGTACAAGACCAGACTGGTGAGAGATGCCATGGATCGAGGCGAAATCACATTTCGATGTTGTCGAATTTCTTGGGCAAATCCCAAGCCACGTCCCAATTTGGCAGCAACTTGATTGGTCAAGGCTTGTGACAAAGATTGAACGTCTCCTTCCAAACCTGTAAAGGCTACCATGAGTTGTGGACTGGGCATGAGAACATGGCGTGGAGCAATATTGACCATCTTCAATTACAGGCACGAGAATTCATATAGGAGTTGAGTCTTCTCAAGAAGTGAAGCAAATACTCCAAACAGAACCAATCTATATTATAAGGAAACTTACCTGACTGCCACTCCCAAAACGCTTATCGACTGCCAATGCCACACATTCGGCTCCCGCCATAGCCAGCACCGATCCGCCATTGATGGTCAAGGGGTTTTGATCTTGTGCTTTCACATTGGCCACACAGATCGACAATAGTACTATTAGCAGGGAACCAACGTGCTGTCGCCAGCCGGCGGGGTTTCGTTGGGATCTTCCCTCCTTGAAAGCCTTGACATTGTTTTCAAAGAAACGTTCGTTCCATTTCAGGTAGACGTCTGTGACAGGGAAAGCAAGGAACAAAGTTTCATTAGCAAGGCAAGGACGAAGGACTGATGTTGCGACAAAGACAGACCCGTCTACAAGCGTAAAACTAACCCCGATGCTGCATCGTATGTGCCACCTCGGAAGCTTGCATGAGATGTTCAATCTAAGTAACGTGAGAGACAAGCAAGAAAGCAGCGGTGAGTTGTTTTGTCGGACAAACTTTCAATCAATCCAGTACAGCAACCCGGTCGGTTTGCGCGTACCACGATGTTGGCTTTACGGTGAACATTTTCTTCATGATCTTCGCTTCCTTCTCCTTTGCTGCTGTTGGCGGCACTATTTTCTTGAGAAAAGGCCTCTTTACAGCTAGCATTCCGTAGATTTTTCAACTCTTTGTCGGCAATGTCAGTAGCCATAGGTCCATTGGTAACACTGGCTCGATTTTTCTTTTCCGCCTTGGCCGCTTGCTTTTCCGCCAGCACATGTGCTTCGGAATCTTTTAGAATGCGGTCCCGAACTTGTTTGGGAACGATGGTCGTCAATAAAATAGCATTGGATCGTCGTGCCCCCAATAATAGGAGGTCGTTTTCTTGTCGTTGGGACAAGTTTTCAAAAATGGCAAACACCACAATTGTCAAGGCGAACAAGACCAAAATGACAATGGCATACACCAGGAGTTGATCGTTGTCATGCTCCTGATAAGTACTGGGCGTAGTGTACTGTTCCCTATGGGGTGGGTACACGTCAAGACGATATCCATCACACATCCTTGTCCCACTATCATGATCGTCGTTCTCATGGAGACTTGCCGTTGCCGTTCTTGTCCAGGTCATGTGGCTCACATCCACATTCACGCCTCCTTCTCCCTGAAAGATGGCGGTGGCGGCCTGCATTTCGTAGCTAAAAGATGTCATTCCTCCGAGTCGGAATGAAAGGCATCCGTAATGACCACCTCAATGCCTCCAGCCGTCGGTGGTAGGATATGGGACAAATGAACACTCCAAGGAATGAGACTGTATCTGACACCGACAATCGCTTTGGATGAGCTTGTTGACGAGCTATTGCTATTGTCGGCGGTAACCGTATTGAGTTCCTCCATCCTGCACTACACTGTCGATGCTGTAGTCAAAAACCGGTGTCAGTAATTTGGCGTGTAGGTCTGTCCTTCGTCCTCCTCCTCTCATGGTGCTTCAAATTGGGACTTGCCACAACGCAACGTGCAAGGGACAGACCATTCGTCAAATAGGTGGTTCACACGATTTACGAAATCAGTTCTTAAATTTTGGTCTCTTGTGCCAAAGGACTGCAAAAAAGATCAGCCCATAAAAAGGACCATAATTAGGAACCCTTTGTGGAAAATGAGACCACAAACAAAAGGGTTCACAACAATCGGTTCCCAAATTTGTTGGCAACAACGGATGTCTTCAGACACACTTTGTGAACCTTTTTTGAAAAGGTTTCCAATTTCAAAAAGGGTTCCCAATTAGGAACCCTTTTGTCTGGCGCTCAAATCATTGGTCCCTGTTCATTGTGGTCTTTTCAAAAGGGTTCCCAAAAACAAAGGTTTCACAACCAATGCAGAAGGACAATGAATGTCCCGTCGCGCCAGTTGCGACAAGTTCCTGCAAAGACCCAGACATTCTTGACAGTTGATGGAACCAGTGATTACCAGAGCAACACTCACATCCAAATTCTTAACAACACATAACCAAACACAAACGACTTGGAGTTCACACCTGAGATCATGCTCAGTCTGTCTCTTATACACATCTCCGAGCCCACGAGACTAAGGCGAATCTCGTATGCCGTCTTCTGCTTGAAAAA
>ENA-ORBV01012129-ORBV01012129.1-microbial-mat-metagenome-genome-assembly--contig:-NODE-12129-length-13360-cov-3.238350_pt1 | contig 13360 bp, 16 predicted proteins | sample MGYA00237777_ERZ505514 | MGnify/ENA primary metagenome ERZ505514 (study PRJEB26160, sample SAMN06269048) | microbial mat metagenome | isolation source: Oligotrophic lake microbial mat | place...
GGCTGATGCGCGCGCCGATCTGCACGATCACGTCGGCCTCGGCTGCGGGCGCGGGCTTGAAGCCGGCCGCCGCCAAGGCTCGCGCGGCGGCCCCTTCCACCTCAGCCTGCCGCTCGGCGCGGGCGTTCTGCGACGGCAGACGCTCGAAGGCATAGCGGCCGGGCGCGCGGCCTGCGGGCCAGTCTCCGTAGGTCGCGACCTCGCTGGCTGTGCGGCCCTGAACACCGTGACCAGCGAGGGTGGCAAGTGCCGCGACGGTGGCTGCGGTCAGGACGGATCGGCGTTGCATGGCGCATCTCCCTGGAGCGGGTCAGTCGGACATCGGCGTCAGCTTGACGACAGCCTGGCTGCCGCAAGCGTCGGGGGCTTCTGGGTCGAAGGCCTTGTCACCCAGAGGATCCACCACGCCGGTTGCTTGGAGGTTGGCAAAGGGGTAGAGGTTCCGGTCCATCAGGTGCGAAGGCGTGACGCGGCCCATGGCGTTGAAGAGGTTGTCGATGCGGCCCGGGAACTTGCGCTCCCAGTCGCGGATGAGGGCCTTGGTCTCGGCGCGCTGCAGACCCTCCTGGTTGCCGCACAGGGTGCAGGGAATGATCGGGTACTCGCGCTGCACGGCCCAACGCTCGAGGTCGGTTTCGGCGACATAGGCCAGCGGGCGGATCACGACATGCTGGCCGTCGTCGCTGACCAGCTTGGGTGGCATGCCCTTGAGCCGGCCGCCGAAAAACATGTTCATCAGCAGGGTGACCACCATGTCGTCGCGATGGTGGCCGAGCGCGATCTTGGTCGCGCCGAGCTCGGTGGCCACACGGTAGAGGATGCCGCGGCGCAGGCGCGAGCACAGGCTGCACATCGTCTGGCCCTCGGGCACCAGGCGCTTGACGACGGAATAGGTATCCTGGCTCTCGATGTGGAAGGGCACGCCCAGCCTGGCCAGGTACTCGGGCAGCACGTGGTCGGGAAAGCCGGGCTGCTTCTGATCGAGGTTGACCGCGACCAGCTCGAACCGGATCGGCGCGCGCTGCTGCAAGCCCCTCAGCAGGTCGAGCAGGGCGTAGCTGTCCTTGCCGCCCGAGACGCAGACCATCACCTTGTCGCCGGCTTCGATCATGTTGAAGTCGGCAATCGCCTGGCCGACCTGGCGGTACAGGCGCTTGCTCAGCTTGTTGGCTTCAAAGGCCGCTTTCCTGATGGCGGCGGCATCCTGTGGCGCATTCATGGTGTTGACGCTCGGGGGCGGTCTTACTTCATTGCGAAGACTTCGACACCCACGGCGTCGCAGTCCGGGTACACGTCGGGCTTCTCGCTGACCACGCGGGCGGCCTTGACGCGGGGGTGGGCCAGCATCAGGCGCAGCACGTCGTCGACCAGGGTCTCCTGCAGATGGATGTGGCCTTGCTTCACGCGCTCGGTGACGGTGCGACGGATGAAGTCGTAGTCGACCACTTCATTCAGTTCGTCGGCGGTCGGGGTCGACAGCGCCAGCGGAATGTAGAGGTCGACATTGATGAGCACACGCTGTTCGCCGCGTTTCTCGAAGTCATGCACCCCGATGTTGATCCAGACCTCGTAATCGCGCAGGAACAGCCGTCGGCAATCCATCAGGGCAGGGTGGGCGAGTGAGCTGTGCATGGGTTCAGGGCTTCGCTGTGAGAAAGGCGACGTCGCGTGACTGCGCGGCCAGATGCTGGCCGCCGTCGACGACGATCGTGGTGCCCGTGATGGCGGGGGATTCGAGAATGAAGCGCACCGCGCGGGCCACGTCTTGCGGGGTCGAACTGCGGCCCAGCGGCGTCATCGCATGGGCGGCGGCAAAGCCTTCTTCGCTCATCGCCGGGCCCGACACGAGGGTCACGCCAGGCGCCACGCCGGCCACCCGCACCTGCGGTGCCAGGGCCTGCGCCAGCAAGGTGGTGGCGGCCTCGAGCGCAGCCTTCGACAGGGTGTAGGACAAGTAGTCGGGGTTCGGATTCCACAGCTTTTGATCGAGCAGGTTGACCACGCAGCCGGTTTCGCTGCAGCCTCTGAGATGCACGGCCAGGGCCTGCGCCAGCACGATGGCCGGTGCGGTGTTGGCGCGCCAGTGCGTCTGCATCGCGGCAAAGCTGAACGTCTCTACGTTGTCGTATTCGAAATGGGAGGCGTTGTTGACCACACCGTCGATGCGGCCCATGCGCGTCACCACGCGCGGCAGCAGCGCGCGGCAAGCGGCTTCATCTGCCAGATCGGCCTGGAAGCACTCGGCGCGCACGCCCAGGGCACGCACATAGGTGGCAGTGGCCTGCGCCTCGTCGGCCGACTGGTGGAAGTGCAGGGCAACGTCGCGGCCCGAGCGCGCGATTTCGATGGCGATGGCACGGCCCAGGCGGCGCGCAGCGCCGGTGACCAGCACAACAGGGACGGGGCTCGAAGAGGGCATTCCTACAATGCGTCGATGACGCAGGGACCCGGGGACGCGGAACAGGAGAACAGTGTATCGGCCGCGCTGCCGTCGACGACGTCGACAACGCCGATGACGCGGTTGCTGCGGCGTGCGCTGGCGACGGGCGGGGGCTGGTTGCCCTTCGACCGCTTCATGGCCCTGGCCCTCTATGCGCCCGGCCTGGGTTATTACAGCCGCGGCAGCCGCCAGTTCGGTGCCATGCCCGCGTCAGGCAGCGACTTTGTCACCGCGCCGGAGCTGAGCCCGCTGTTTGGTGCGGCTCTGGCGCGCCAGATCGGGCAGGCACTGGAAGCGACGGCCAGCGACGAGGTGTGGGAATTCGGCGCCGGCTCTGGCGCGCTTGCCGAGCAACTGCTGCAAGCCCTGGGCGAGCGGGTACAGCGCTACACCATCATCGATTTGTCCGGCAGCTTGCGCGTGCGCCAACGCGAGCGGCTGGCGCCCTTCGGCGAGCGCGTGCGCTGGCTCGATGCGCTGCCCGACGCAATGCGCGGGGTGATCGTCGGCAATGAAGTGCTGGACGCGATGCCGGTGCAGTTGCTTCACTGGAATGGTGCCGCCTGGTTCGAGCGCGGCGTGAGCGACGCGGGCACGGCGCTGGCGTTTGCTGACCGGGCCACGACCCTGCGGCCACCGGTCTCGGCGGCTTTCGTCGCGGGCACGACCGTCGAGATCCATCCGCAGGCCGAGGGCTTCGTCCGCACCCTGGCCGAGCGTCTCGAACAGGGCGCGGCTTTCTTCATCGACTACGGCTTCCCCGATGCCGAGTACTACTTGCCGGAAAGGCGCGGCGGTACCCTGATGTGCCACCGCGGGCACCGGGCCGACAGCGACCCGTTGAGCGACGTCGGCGACAAGGACATCACCGCCCATGTCAACTTCAGCGCCATCGCGCTGGCCGCGCAGGGCGCCGGCTTTGAGGTGCTGGGCTACACCTCGCAGGCGCGCTTCCTGCTGAACCTGGACTTTGCTGCCTTGATGGCCGAGGCCCAGCAACGCAGCGATTGGCCGTCGCTGGCCGCAGCGCAAAAACTCATCGCCGAACACGAGATGGGCGAGTTGTTCAAGGTCATTGGCTTGGTGCGCGGCGCGCCGGCCTTCGACGCCATCGGCTTTCGCGCGGGTGACCGCAGTCACCGGCTGTAGGACCGGCACGTCGATGCGCTGGCTGATCGTCTTCCTGCTTGCCTTCGTCCTTTTCAACGGCCTGGCAGGGTGGTTGGGCAAGATTGGCCTGGGCCGCCTGCCGGGCGACTTCAGCTTCATATGGCGCGGCCGTGAGCGTTTCGTGCCGCTGGCCAGCAGCTTGTTGCTCAGCCTGATCGCAATGGGGATCGGCGCGCTGCTGTGATCAGTCGGTGATGGTCCAGCGGTGCTGGCACTTGTTGCAGCAAACCTGCACCGAGTTGTTGTTGGCGTTCTCGCTCTCGAGCTTGAAGCGCCCGTAGGCCTTGCAGCTCGGGCAATCGGCCTGGTGGGCGGTGACCTCGGCGTGCAGCAGCAGACGAAGGTAGCGGCGCAAGGCCCAGATGCCCAGCACCGTGCAGATGGCGATGGCCACGAGGTCGGTCAGCTGGTCGCTGAACGAGCGAAAGCGGCCCAGCGCCTCGAAGGCGACGAACAGGCCGATGGCGCAAAGAAAAGTCAGCACCAGGTGGACGTGGCTCTGCATCAGCTCGCGCTCGTACCACTTGCGAAAGCCATGTTTGCGGATGCCGTCTGCCAGTTTCATACGCCTGCTACCGGGGTTGCCCGCGCCGATGGTGGCACAAAGCGCGGCCCGTCACAGCGCATCGGTCAGAGCCTGTTCACGGGCAGTGCGTACGGCCTCGCCGATGGCCGGTCCGGTGACGCCGCGAGCGATCGCCTGCGCGGCGGCGGCGCTCACGTCCACGGCCAGCACGCGCAGCAGTGCCGACGCCAGCTGCTGGCGCTGCGGGTAGCCGTCTTCGGCCCGGCCGAGGCGACCGCGCGCATCGCACTCGCAGGCCCACAAGGCCAGCTCGAAACGATCGGGTCGGCGCAGCGCATCGCAGCGCTCGAGCAGGCGCAGGGTCGCCGCTGCGCCGAGCGTGGCGCAGCGATGGATGTTGCCGTGCTCTCGGGCCACCACGGCGCCGAGTTCGCGGCAGTCGCCCGGCACGCGCAGGCGCTCGGCCAAGGCCTCGGCGAGCTTGACGCTGCGCGCCTCGTGGGCGATGTGGCGCGGCCACTGCGCGCGCGGCGTCGTGCCCTTGCCGAGGTCGTGCACCAGGCAGGCCCAGCGCACCGGCAGCGGTGCGTTCTGCTGCGCCGCATGGTCGAGAACCATCATCAGGTGGACGCCGGTGTCGATTTCAGGGTGGTGCTCCGCCGGCTGCGGCACGCCCCACAGCCGATCCACCTCAGGCATCACGTGGGCCAGCGCGCCGCACTCGCGCAGCACGGCGAACAGGCGGCTCGGCCGGGCTTGCATCAGGCCGCGCGCCAGCTCCTGCCAGACGCGTTCGGCAACCAGGGCATCGGCTTCGCCGTGCGTGACCATCTGCCGGCACAGCGCCATGGTTTCCGGCGCAACTTGAAAGCCGGGCCAGCGTGCCGCAAAGCGGGCCAGGCGCAGGATGCGCACCGGATCTTCGGCAAACGCCGCCGACACATGGCGCAGCATGCCCGCTTGCAAGTCGCGCTGGCCGCCGAAGGGGTCGATCAGCGTGCCATCGGCGGCCTGTGCGATGGCATTGATGGTCAGGTCGCGCCGCGCCAAGTCCTGCTCAAGCGTGACCGTCGGTGCAGCGTGGACCGTGAAGCCCCGGTAGCCCGGTGCCGACTTGCGTTCAGTGCGCGCCAGCGCGTACTCCTCCTTGGTCTGCGGGTGCAGGAAGACGGGGAAGTCGCGCCCGACCGCGGTATAGCCGACGGCCAGCATCTCATCCACGCTGGCCCCGACGACCACCCAGTCGCGGTCGCCGCCGGGCAAGCCCAGCAGGCGATCACGCACCGCACCGCCGACGGCATAGACCTTCATGCGCGTGTCAGGCGTCGAAGCGTCGCGCCCGTTCCCGCAAGCGATCGAGCTGCTCGGCATGGGTCTGACCCGGCTGCAAATAAGCGGGCGCGACACTGTGCACCGAGGCCGGAGCAATGCCCAGTGAAGCCAGGCCCGGCAGCGTGCCGGAGGCGACGTTGGGCGTCTGCATCGACGCCAGGTTGTCGCGCGACATCAAGGGCTGGCCGGGCAGACACTCCATCAGCCAGGCCTGCAGGCGGCCCAGGGCCATCGGCAGGGGCAGGATGGGCCGCTGATGGCCTGACCAACGTCCGGCCAGGCGCACCAGTTCAGCCAAAGTCAGCACGTCGGGTCCGGCGCACTCGATCGTTTGGCCGATGGTGGCGGGCGCATCCAGGCTGCGGACGATGGCTTCGGCGACATCGTCGACCCAGACCGGCTGGAAGCGCGCCTGGCCGCCGGCCAGCGGCATCAGCGGCGCGAAGGCCTGCAGCCTGGCGAACAGGTTGAGGAACTGGTCCTGCGCGCCGAAGATGACCGAGGGCCGCAACAGCGTCAGGTCCAGCGCCGCGGCGCGCAACACGGCTTCGCCGGCAGTCTTGCTGCGCAGGTAGTCCGACGGCGCGTGCTCTCCGACGCCGAGTGCGCTGACATGCACCACACGGCGAACGCCGGCGGCCGCACAGGCCGCCGCCAGACGGCGTGGCAGGGCCACGTGGACATGCTCGAATGCAGCCGCGCTGCCATGCAGGATGGCGATCAGATTGATGACGCTATCGCACCCCTGCAGCACGTCGCGCAGCGCGGCGTCGTTATGCACATCGGCCACGCGCACGTCGACCGTCGGCAACGATCGCACGGGGTTGGCGTGCAGGGCGCGCCGTGTCGGCACGAGGATGGCGCCGCCCGCGCTGCGGCGCGCCAGGCGCTCGCAGACGGCGCGACCGACGAAACCGGTGCCGCCGAGCACCGCAATGCGCTGGGCTGTCATCGGCCGAGCCCTCCCGGGTGGTACGAACTCATGGCAACTCCTTGTCGGGGGGCGGTGCGGAACTGCCCCGCGGCCCGACCAGCGCGCCGAGGCGCGCTTTGAGTGAAGGCAGCAGGGCGTGCACGACGATCAACGGCGCCGGCAGGGTGGCTGCCGCCGCGCTTGCCGACGCAATGGCGGGCTCCGTGACCCCGGACGCCGCTGCCACCGGTACGCTGCTGGGCAGCGCCGGTGGCGCCGGCGGCGCGGCCGGCACCTGGGTGCGACCGGCCAGCAGAGCGGCATAGACGGTGGCGTTGGACAGCACCTTCTTGACGTAGTCGCGGGTTTCGCTGAAGGGGATGTTCTCGGCCCAGATGGCCGGCTCGACCAAGGCGCCTTCGCGCCAGCGCCGCGGCCGGCTCGGACCGGCGTTGTAAGCCGCCGCGGCCAGCAGTTGCGAGCCGTCGAAGTCGTCGAGCACGAGCTTGAGGTAGCCGGTGCCGATACGCAGGTTGGTATCGCGGTCGGTGATCATTTCGGGGCTGAAGGGCAGGCCGATCTTCTTGGCGGTCCAGCGCGCGGTCGCCGGCATCACCTGCATCAGGCCGGAGGCGCCGACGCTCGAGCGCGCGTCCATGATGAAGCGCGATTCCTGACGAATCAGACCGTAGACATAGGCCGGATCCAGGCCGATCTCGGCGGCTTTGGCCACGACGTCGGCACGGTAGGGCGTCGGGAAGCGCTGGGCCAGATCGACCTCCGTGCGGGTGCGGTCGCTGGTGTTGATGCAGCGATCCCAGACTTCGCGTTGGCAGGCGCGTTCGGCCGCCGCGAGCAGGGCGCGGTCGTTCATGCCGCGCAGGCTGAAGTTCCATTCGCGCACGCCTTCGCTGCGCAGTCCGAGTGCGATCAGCTGCAGAGCGCGGCTGAGCCCTGGCAGGCCGTTCGCCGCAGCGCGCTCGGCCTCGGTCAAGGGGCTGGGCAAGGGTGGCAGCGCCACCGACTGGCCGAGGTCTTCACTCGCCAGCTTGCCGTAGAAGTGCAACTCGCCAGCGAGCTGTTGCAAGGCCGCGAGCGCTTGCGTCAGGGGGCGGTCGCCGGCCGCTCCGGGGGCTGCGGTTTCGCGCATCGCACGGGCCTGCCAGTAGCGCCAGGCCGGGTCGCGCTGCTCCGTGCCGCCCATGTGGTCGATGGCACGCTGCACCGTGCGCCAGCGCTCGGCACCGAGATTGCTGCGCAGGGCCGCACGCACATTCCAGGCCAGCACCTCATCGCTCCAGTCGGGGCTGATCTTGGCTTGTTCTGCTTCGCGCCAGCCAGCGCTGAAGTGGGCTGTGGCGTCGGTGCTCAGCTTCATCGCGGCGCTGCGACCGACCTGCCCCCAGGACCAGACTGCCAGGTCTTTGGGCAGGCGCTGGAGCCAACGCTCACGCAGGAGTGTGGCCGCCACCTCGGGGTCGTTGGCCGCCACCCGCGCCAGCGCCATGGCCGCCACTTCGCTGGTGTTGCGGGTGCCGACGGTGGCGCCGGCGTTCAGGTACAGCCCCGGGTTGTCCAGGGCCTGGGCCACCTGGGCCTGCAGCGTCGGTGCCACCAAGGCGGCCGCGGCGCGCGCCGCCCGCGGCTTGTTGGCTTCGGTCGCGCTGCGCGCTTTGGCCCAGACGTCGTCAGCACTGAAGATGCGCGCTTCGACCAGGCTGGTCGCGAGTTGGTGGCAGCCGTCGTCGAGATCGCGCTGCGCCTGCCAAGCGTCCAGGGCACGGGGCTTGAAGCTGTCTGGCAAAGCCCGGCCCGCCTGTTTCGCATCCAACTGCTCTGTCAGCAGCGCGTAACAGGTGACCTCGCGGTCGTCGTTCATGCGAAAGCGTGGGAACTCGCGGGCGAAGTTCACCCAGTCGCGGCGCTTGCCGAGTTCGAGCAGCCAATCATTGCGCAGCCGGTCTTCGACATAGGTGCCACGCCAACGGACATAGAAGGCCTCCAGCTCGGCCTGCTGGGCCTGGGCCAGCCGGTTGCCGAGCTCCCAGTAGTCGACCCATTGCGCCAAGGGGTGTTGCTGGGCAACGGTGCGCTCGCGCAGTTGGGCCAGACGCGGCGCGTCGCGCTTGCGCAGGGCCTCGCGGGCGTCGACGGCCGGATCGGCCGCCACCGGCTGGGCCGTGGCGGGTCCGGTGGCCACACACAGCAGCAGCACAGCCAGCCCACTGCGCAAGCGGCGGGACGTCATCGGGGGTCGGGTCGGCATGGTCGGGAGAGCAATCACAAAGCGGGGCCGGCTGAGCGCGGCCCAAGTGGGATTGTCAGGCTTGGCAATGGTTCACGCGGGTTCACGCGGGCGCTGCCTTGCCGTCGATATCGGTCGCTTGACGGGGTTGGGCGGCCTGCGCGACCAGCCAGCGTGCAAACAGCGCGACTTCGGGCCGCGCTGCCTGGCCGTTCTGAAACTCGATCAGCCAGTAAGCGAAGGGCGAGGACATGCGGCCGGCGCCGCCAAAGGGCTCCACCAGTTCGCCGCGCTCGATCGATTCGCTCACCAGGGGCAGGCGGGCCAGCACCACACCCTGTCCCGACAAAGCCGCCTGGACCTTCTGGTAATCGTAGTTCAAGACCAGTTCGCGTTGCGGTTCGAGCAGGGGCAGGTCGTGCGCGCGCAGCCACTGGCGCCAAGAGCGGCAGTGACTGCTGGGCTGCACGTTGTCGCCTTCGATCAGGGTGTAGCCCGCTAGGTCGGCTGGCACCGCCAGCGGCGGCGCCTGACCGCACTGGGCTTGCTCGGCCAAGCCGCGGCCCACCGCCGGTGTGACCACTTCGCCGAACAGGCGGGTGGCGCCGGCGGGCGCAGCGTCAGGGTGGCAGTAGCGCAGGGCCAAGTCGATGTCGGGGTCGTCGACCTCGATCAGGACGTCGTTGGCCGAGATGCGGATGTCGATGTCGGCATGCTCACGCTGAAACTGGGCCAGGCGCGGTAGCAGCCACAGCGAGGCGAACGACGCGAAGGTGGTGATGCTCACGTGGCGCCGGCCGCGCGCACTGCGGATCTGGCGCACCGTGGTGTCCAGCCGCTGCAGCAGGGGAACCACGCTGCGCAGCAGCTGGGTGCCAGCGACCGTGAGTTCGACCCGACGCGTGCCGCGGTTGAACAAGGGCGCGCCAAGCTCGTCTTCCAGCCCCTTGATCTGGCGACTGATGGCCGGCTGCGTCAGGTGCAATTCCTCGGCGGCGGCCGAGAAGCTGGCGCGGCGGGCCACCCCTTCGAAGGCCCGCAGGGCGCCGACAGCGAGAGCTCGGTGGGCCTGTCTATTCATGCATAGTTGATATCAATAGATGGACCAGATTTCATTCGACAACCAGTTGATTGCCACTCATGATTTGACCATGAATTCTTCAACATAGGAGACTCTCATGGAGCAGGTATTGATGCAGGATGTGCAACGCTGGGTGGCCCCTGAACCGGCCTGGCTGGTGGTTCGCGAGGGAGCGCTTTGGGTGACACGCAGCGGTGATATCGACGACCATGTGTTGGCGCGCGGCGAGCGCTTGGCCGTGGCGCGCGACGACGACCTGGTGGTGCAATCCTGGCGCCGCGACTTGCCAGCGGTGTGGGACTGGCAGGCGCAACCTGCGCTGCAGCGCGGCGCACTGGCAAGGTCCTGGTCCTGGTCCTGGTCCTGGTCCTGGGCCTGGGCCTGGGCCTGGAGCCGTGCCGCTGTCGGCTTGCGGGGCGTCGCAGAGGCATTTGCGGCCTTGGCGCGCCGGGCGGCGGCCAGGGCCTGCCGAGCCGAGGGCAGTCGCAACGGCGCCTGAAGCGCCGAGCCACGTGGGCACAATGCGGCCTTGTCCAGCCAGCGCCGCCGCCCATGACCCCCGACTTCAATCTCCAGCCGCCGCGCGACAAGAAATTGCTGCGCCGACAGTTGCAAGCCGAGCGCATGGCACTGCACGACCGCCACCAGCGCGCGATGCACCTGCAGGAGGTCCTGCGGGTGTGGCTGGTCAGTCGCGACGAAACCGCGATCGGTGCCTACTGGCCGATCAAGGGCGAGTTTGATGCCCTGCCGGCGCTCTACCGCTGGACCGAAGGCGAGGACGTCAAGGGGCGGCATCGGCAGATCGGCCTGCCCGTCATCAATCGCGAGAACAAGCGCTTGCGCTTTCACGTCTGGTACCCGGGCTGTCCGATGGAGGAGGACGCTTATGGCATCCCCAAGCCCAAGGACACCGACCCGTTCGAGCCGCAAATGTTGCTGGTGCCGTGTGTCGGCTTCGGCCCGCTCGGCATGCGTCTGGGCTACGGCGGCGGCTTCTACGACCGCACCCTGGCCACCTTGGAGCCGCGGCCGTTCACGGTCGGCGTCGGCTACGCGCATGGCTTCGTGCCTTGGCTTGAGGCCGAGCCGCACGATGTGCCGCTGGACGCCGTGCTGACCGAGGACGGCGTTGCATGGCAGCGCGAGGCTTGAGCGCCTGCTGACCGGCGCCTCGCAACAGTGCGGCGCTGGCCGCGAACAGCAGCTCAAGCCGCCGTCAGCGCGGCCACCGCCTGCCGCAGCGGCTGGCCAAATGCCAAGCCGAGCGCCGCAGCCCCTGCATTCACATGTGACACCACACCATCTGCCAACGTCGAACGGGCCTCGCCGATACGCGCGCTGGTGTGCGCCACGGTGCAGGCCGCGATACCCTGGGCTTGAAGCACAGCCAGCGCAGCGATGCCCGCGCCGTCCTTTCCCACCCCGGCGTCGTTGAACACCGCCAGCCGCGGCGCGGCTTGCAACGCATAGCGTGCCGAACTGACCCCGCCGTGCGAGCCGCTCACCACGATGCAGCCCGCGCTGACGCCGACCGCCTCGGTGATGCTGTCAAAGAGAAGGGTTGCCGCCGGCAACCCACTGTCCTTCAGCGCAATGCTCAATCCGCGTATTGCCCGGCGGCCTTGATGGCGGGGCCCCACTTGGCGATCTCGGCCTCGACGAACTTCTTGTGTTCGGCCTGTCCCAAGCGGGCGTCGGTGATGACCACCGCCCCCAACGCTTCCTGGCGCTTGATGAACTCCGGGTCCTTCAGCGCCGCGCGCAGGGCTGCATTGATCTTGTCCACTGCGGCCTTGGGCGTGCCCTTGGGGGCATACAGGCCGTGCCAGACACTGACGTTGAAGCCCTTCAGGCCAGCACTATCGAGGGTCGGCAACTTGGCCAGCGCAGGCGTGGTCAGCGGCTTCAGGGTGGTGACAGCGAAGGCCTTGACCTTGCCGGCCTCGATCTGGCTGGTGGTGTTGGTGGTCTGGTCACACATCAAGTCAACCTGGCCGCCGAGCAGGTCGGTCATGGCCGGGGCGGTGCCCTTGTAGGGCACGGTCGTCATGTCGATCTTCAGGCTCTGCTGGAACAGCAGGCCGCACAAGTGGGAAGCGGCGCCCAACCCGGCGTTGGCCAGGTTGATCTTGCCCCGGTTGGCTTCCAGCCACTTGACCAATTCGGCGTAGTTGTTGGCCGGCAGTGTCGAGCGGCCGATCAAGGTCATCGGCACTTCATTGACCATGCCCAGGTACTCGAAATCGTCGAGCGTCTTGTAGGGCAGGGTGCGGTACAGGCCCGGCGAGGTGGCCATGCCGATGTGGTGCAGCAGCAGGGTGTAGCCATCGGGTGCAGCCTTGGCCACCTTGCCAGCGCCCAGCGTGCCGCCAGCGCCGCCGACGTTTTCGATCACCACGGTCTGGTTGTTCAGGCCCTTTCGCAGCACTTCGGCCAAGTCTCGGGCGACCTTGTCGGTGGGCCCTCCGGCGGCGAACGGCACCACCAGCGTGACGGGCTTTTCGGGGTAGTCGGCCAGGGCGGCCGTGGCGGCGAACAGGGCGGCAGTGGCCAGCAGGGTGCGTTTCATCGTCAATCTCCGTGGGTTGAATGCTGCGAGTCAGACAACACCGATGCTAGCCGCGCCCATCGCCGCCCGGCAGAGGGGTAATACATAGGCAAAGACCCCCGTCAACGAGGGGCCATGGCTTATGCGCGCCCGCCATAAGCAGATGGCGAATGTGTATTGGACGTCTTTCACCGGTGCGGCGACCATCGCGGCCATGCCTTCTCTCCGCAAGTCGTCCCGCTGCCGCGCAATGCTCCTGGCTGCGCTGACCTGGGCGGCGCCCCTGGCCGCATATGCCGACGGGCTGTCGGCGCATGAGGCCCGGCTCGCGCTGGCGCGCGGCGGATATAGCCATAGCCGGTCTCGGGCCACCGCGGCTGGATTCCCAACACCACGAGGCTACCCGTTTCCGCGGCACGCAGCGCCGGGCGCACGAGACGCAGAAATCGCGCGGGTTTGGTGATGTAGTGATCGGCGGGAAACACACCCATCACCGCTTCCGGGTCCAGGTGACGCAGCAGGTGCGCCATCAGCCCGATGGCCGGCGCGGTGTTGCGCGCTACCGGTTCCGCAATGATCTGCTGCTTGGGGACGTTGGGCAACTGCCGCACGATCTCGGCCCGCAGCAGGTCGTTGGTGAGCACCCACATCCGCTCGGGAGGGATCTCCGGAGCAAGGCGATCGACAGTCTGCTGGATCAGGGTGCGGTCACCGAAGAACTCGAGCACCTGTTTGGCTTTGGCTCGCCTGCTGCGCGGCCAGAAACGCGTACCGCGCCCGCCGGCGAGAATGAGGCCGTAATGATTGGCTTTCGGCATGCAAGTAAGCGAACTGGGAACTAACCCTCGATCTTGTACGAACGGATCAGCATGAACGTCCGGCTCCAGCGGGTCTTGCTGAAGAAGTTCTGCGCGAGATCCAGAATGTGATCCAAACCGATGGTGGGGCTGGCGAGCCGTTCGGTCGGCGCATCGTAGGCCGTCGGTCGATCGATGTCACCCACGATCACGCGGATGATCGATCTCGGGGCTATCGGTCCTCCTTTCCTTCTGGCAGGCGCTGTCTCTTATACACATCTGACGCTGCCGACGAATAGAGAGGT
>ENA-ORBV01012131-ORBV01012131.1-microbial-mat-metagenome-genome-assembly--contig:-NODE-12131-length-13359-cov-5.592983_pt1 | contig 13359 bp, 13 predicted proteins | sample MGYA00237777_ERZ505514 | MGnify/ENA primary metagenome ERZ505514 (study PRJEB26160, sample SAMN06269048) | microbial mat metagenome | isolation source: Oligotrophic lake microbial mat | place...
GAAAATAACTACAGACAGGAAGAATAGTAATAACAGCCCACCTTACGTGGATTTGGAGATTCGCTTAGACGATGACGTCTATCCAAGCAGAATTGAGCGCACCTCGGGTGAGGATTGGCGAATGTGGCGCAATCTGCCGGGCAACGGCTCCAACTATCAATACCGGATCGCCCACGTCTATCACGACGAAAAAGCAAATGATTTCGTAACTATTCATGTAAGGGCCAGAAAACAATTTGTTGAATCGTTGATGAGGCCTGGTGACGGACCAGGGGTGCCATGAATAAGCGCCACCTCCCACCTCTTCCTCTCCTACGCCCGCATCGACAACCTGGCGCCGGTGAACGCCAGCGGCCAGGGCTGGGTGAGCGCTTTTGTCAACGAGCTGCAGCGCCGTCATGCGGCGTATTCCGGGCGCACGTTGCAGATCTTTTTTTAACCAAGATTCCATCGAAGAAGGCGTCGACTGAAAGCGTCGTTTGGGGGAAGGCGTGCGCCAGTCGCGGCTGTTTCTGCATTTTTTGTCGCCCAACTATCTGATCTCGAAAAACTGCTTGTGGGAGTGGCAGGAATATCTGCGCCGCGAGTATTCGGCGGCGCGTGGGGATGACGGTTTAACGCCGGTGTATTTCGTCACGCCCGCTGATTTGCGCCTGGACGAGAAGCAAAGCCTCGCCGATTGGCTGCGCGCGATGCAGCACAAATACCCGTGGTTCCAGCCGCGCGGCGCGCTGGAGGCCCAAACGGACGCGCGCACCCGGCCTTTTGTGCGCGATTTGAACCGCCGCAATAAAACCGCCAACCTGGAACTGCAGCCCTGGTTTGCGCACGGCCCGGAACTATTGCGGCAACTCGACGCCGCCGCGCGCGCGCTGGACGCCAAAAACACCCCGCGCGATCCCAGCGCTGATCTGCGCACGCGGGCCGAGCGCTTGGCCGGGCTGGATCAGCATATCGCGCGGCAGCTGGATCGCATCGCGCTGGCCGATCTGGCGCCCGGCAACATCCCGCGCGCGCATGAACATTTTGTCGGCCGCCACCGTGAGCTGAGTGAACAGCACGACATCATGCTCACCGGCGGCCCGCAATCCGGCGGCAGCGGCATGGGCGGCAGCGGCATGGCCGGGCGCGGCATGATCGCGCCGCCGCCTTCTCCCCCCGGTGGCCTGTTGTTAGCGGAAATAGAGGCATTTGGGCGCTCAAAATGACTGAATCCCCGACAAAACACGCCGATGGTGCCCAACAACGCATCGTCGCCATAACAAGGCCGCATCGTTTACATTGATTTGCCCGTTCAACTGAGACAAGAGCCGCACCAACTGCTCCTCATCGGAATGCTAAGCCGCGTCTGGCAGCGACGGCCCTAAAAAACCGTCACCCAGCAATCCACCAAGGAGAGCTATCGATGACTACTGATCCTGAACCGCTGCAATGCGATTTGATCATGAAGGGTGGCATTACCAGCGGCATCGTCTATCCCAAAGCCATCCATGAATTGAGTAAGCACTATCGGCTGCGCAGCATCGGTGGCGCCTCAGCGGGCGCCATTGCGGCGGCGGTCGCGGCGGCGGCTGAGTTTGGGCGCCGCGACAAAGGCTCAGATCGGTTTGCAGAACTGGGCGAACTACCGCAGGAACTCGGCGCAGCCGGGCCGGACGGCATGACGCAAATGCTGACGCTGTTCAAACCTGATCCGAAAACCCACAACGCCTTTCACTGGTTACTGAGCTTCCTCGACTCCAAGCGTGCCGCAACCGATGTCGGCAGCTACGTTTGGCGTGCGTTGCGTCTGACTGGCAGCGCGATGCGCTACTTCCCAGCTTACGCGCTGCTGGGACTACTGCTGGCGGGCGCCGTTTTCTACGGTGCCAGAGGAATCTTCCTGCATGGCAACGGGCTCGATTGGCTAACCGGTCTTATCACCGCCGCGGCGGCGCTGCTGACCGGGGCCGCCGTAACGCTTGCCGGCGCGCTCGGGCAGACGCTGCGGGCGATCGCGGCGAATGGTTATGGCCTAGTTTCCGGCATGCACGCTAACGCCGACACGCTGACCAGTTGGTTGCATCAAAAGATCCAATCCCTGGCCGGCCTTCCGAACGAAAAGCCGCTAACTTTTGGCGATTTGTGGGGTAAATCTGATTGCGCGCCGCATAAGCGCGAGATTGATTTGCGCATGATGACCAGTTGCCTGAGCCTGGGCCAGGGGCTTTGTTTCCCCTTGGAGCCCAACGAGAAGTTCTATTACAACGAGGCCGAGCTGGGGCGGTATTTCCCGGCAGAGCTGATGAAATGGATGCGGGAGCATCCGCGCCCGCTGGTCAAGGATGACCCCGCCTTCGATGCGGAATTGAAGAAACATAATCTCCTTCGTTTACCGACAATGGCCGAGTTACCCATCCTGCTCGCCGTGCGTATGAGCCTGTCATTTCCGCTACTGCTGAGCGCCATTCCCTTGTGGAACCGCCGTTTTAAGGTTGGCGGCAGCTACCAATTGCAGCGCTGTTGGTTTTCAGATGGCGGGCTGATTAGCAATTTCCCGATTCATTTTTTCGATGCGCTGATTCCTACCCGCCCGACTTTCGGTATTGATCTGATAGATGCCGATGTGCTCGGTTTGCCTGCCAATTCGACCAACCCAGACGATTTCGTGAGCCTTCCGCGAAAGTTTGACGTCCTGCGACCCATCGCAAGCCAAATCGAAGAAGACGGCCAGCCAAAGTTAATGCGCTTCGTGGCTGCGTTGCTAGGAACCCTGCACGGCTGGAGCGATCGCGCACAACAACGCGTGCCGGGATTTAAAGAGCGCGTGGTATCAATTGCCCTGCGCGAAGGCGAGGGCGGATTGAACCTACGCATGCCCAAGGCACTGATCGACGCGCTAGCCGAGCGTGGCCTGGCCGCGGGTAAGCGACTGGTGCTGCACTATCACCCGTCACAGAGTCTGCAGCGAGACGATACTAATAACGCCGATATTCGAACCACTTGGTCGAACCATCGTTGGGTGCGCTATCGGACCGCAGGTCATTTGCTGGAAGAAGCGCTCGAATCGGTGCTGGTTGGCGATGAGAAAACCAAGGGCACGAAAGATGATTTGCGGGATGCTCATCAAGCCCAAGGTGCCTACCAGTTCTATGACGAACATGGATACAGGGATGACCTGCGACGCAAAGCGGCCCTCGAAACGTATCTGGATCTGATTGAATTGGCAATCAAGTTACGCGCGCATAGAGAAACTATCAAACGCGAATCCAATAATGTATCGACCACAAAAGCCGACCGCATCCCAGGCGACGACGGAATCTATGGCGTTAATTACCCGAAACCGCGCTCGCGTTTGCGGATCATGCCCAGAGACTGAGCTTATCGACCGTATTGCACAAACCACGCGGGGTCATGAATGAGCTTGAGAATTGCCATCGGTGAAAGTCACTTCATTGAGTTAGACCCAAAGCCCTTATTTATTCCGACCGGCCTTGCGGTGCAGGAAGGTGAGCGCTATCGCTTATACGCCTGCGGAAAATGGAAGGACTGGTTAACAGTGTGTGATGCCAAAGGCTGGACGCAATTAGGCATGGGCTGGCTGCGTCGTTACAACCGATTCCCAGACGCCCATTGGTTCGCTCTGATTGCCTGCATAGGCGCAACCGAGAAAACCAGCCGTTTGATCGGTCTCCAAGCCGAAATCGACGTTAGCGCAGCGGATCGCCTACTCGCAGGCACCGATCCCCTGCAGCTTTATGTGTTCGCCAATGATTGGCCAAGCATGTATTTCAACAACAAAATCGCCAGCGCGGAAGAAGGAGGACCGATGCGTCTAACGATCACACGATTGGCTTGAAAGTGGTGACGCCGCGCGTTTGCTTGACACAGGATTCGGCGCGACAAGATTGCTGAATTTAAATTAATGCATAAAGTTTTTGCAAAAAATCCTGATGCGAAAAACCAATGAAAAGCCTTTGGAAATTAAGCAAGAGATTGCGCAATACATGAAAAATTATCTTTGGCAGTTCTTTTGCTTTGCACCAAGTTCGGTACCACAGATGTACAAATCGAAAGTTGTCATTTTAATAGCCTCTACATAACCCTTCACTTCGGAGTATGACCATGCCTAACCCACGTACCGTAATTGTAGTTAATACGCTCAAAAACCTTGCTATCGGTGAACTTGAATCAGCTTTAGCGCTGCCGCCGAACGCCCTAATTAGCGGTGATGTCGGCCCAAAAATTTACCAAGCCGAACTTTCCCGGGTTGTGCAGGCTGATCGCGGAAAGTTGAAACTGGCGCTTGCGGCAAGCCTGGGAATCCGGGTCGATCTTTTTAACAGTGCGTCAGATCAGACCGAAGACGCAACAGGCGTATTCGGTAAAGCTGTTGTGAAGGAAGACTATGGCATTAAGCCCTCGCCGACGCTGCATGCGAACGCGGCAACGGGCTGGTTGAAGTATGCGTTTACCGCTGGTGTGCGCGCTGAGGCCGCGCAGGCTTTAGGAGTCGCCGCATTTTCCTTGGACGCGTCACGGCAAATTGAGTATGCGGCGTATCGGCCGCAGCTAATGGGCGATCGAATCGCCGCTGCAATGCTGAATGATCTAGGCAGTATGCCGACAGCGTTAGAAGTGGACGACGTCATTTCGCTAACGCCGGGTGAAGCGGTCAGCGTGCGCATCCCTGGCGAAGTCAATTTTAGCTTGGATCTGGACGAATCCGTTTTCGCTTCCACATCGCTCAAGCCACTCGCTTTGGGTTTTAGCTTAGCTGGACCGGTGAATTTGGCATTTAGTCGGGCAGTTACGTTCAGCGTTGACCTCAGTTTCCAAGATGATACGCGCTTGGTTTTCGTGGGCATGGCAGGTGGCTGGGTACATACGTCCCTGCGCAAGGCAAAAACGACCAAATTGGGAGTTAGCGCGGGTTTGGGCCTGACAATTGCACTCACGCAGCCTACCCAGGACATGTTGACGGAGCGCCTCAGTGACGCATTATTCGGTGCGCCAGAAGCGGCGTTGGCGCAACTGACGCAAGCGCTCAATTTCGCCCAGCTCAGCGACTCGCAGAAGCAGCTGCTGAAAGCTTTGGGAATCAAATTTGGCGAGGGTGGCGTTGGCGATGCATTGCTGACGTCCGTCAAACAAAAATTGGCAGATCGACGAACTAAGCTCGTTGCCGCCGTGACGGCGATACTCAAGTCTCGTCTTGAAGTGGGTTTCAAATTTGAATACAGCCGCGTCGCCACCGATGGCTCCCTGTTCGAGGCCGAATTATCAGCTGCTGCCGCGCGTAGTCTGCATGCTGCGCTTTTGCGATTCGACCTGCGCGGCGCAGTTGCGCTGGCACGCACGCAAGATGCGGGCCAGATCCGCAACTTTTACTTGCTAAATGAACGCAGTGTCCTGCGCACCTCGACGCTCGGTTTTTCGCTTGGGTTTGGCAAGTGGTTGAATATCAGTTTGCGCAGTACCGGCAAGTTCCAGGTGATAGCGCAAACGAACCAAAATGACGAGCAGCGGCTCGCGTGGATCTGTAGTCGCGAAATTGCTGGGGCTTTCAACGATAGCGCGGGCAGCACCAAGATGACGTTCCGAGCCGATACGGAAGAATTCCAGGCTAATCCGTCAATGTCGGATATCAAACTGGCGCTGAGCATGGATTCTGTGCAAACCGGCTTGAGGGCTGATGATTTGCCGCGCCTGCTGGACTTGGCCGCGCTGTGGCGAACCTTTATGCCGGAGCGAACTCCAGCTCAGCTCGCCGCCGTCATAGCATTCTTGGGTAACGAAGAGCGTTTCGATGCGACCCTGGCCCTGCGCGTTTCTGATCGTTTGGTGCGTGCCATGGTGCAGTGGGTTGTGGATCATGGCAACGCCGATTTTGCGCCCTTGCTGGCACGCTCTTTGCCCTACTGGAAGGGCCATGAGGCGCGCGAGATTGAGGCACTGCGTGAAACCGCTTACACGCCAGTGTTCCAAAAATACCTCAAAGCCGAGGAATGGCCTAAGCCGAGGCAGCGCGTGCGTAATGAGCTCTTCGCCAACTATCCAAAGCTGGCAGCGGCCGAACGCAATAACCAAAACGACAGTTTGACTTTCGTTGGATACGCAACTCAGCCAGATAAAATTGGACGCCGTCCTATTGGCATGCGCATTGACGCCCTCAGGCGCGCCTGCAAGCAAATCCTTGATTTGCCAAATCGAAGCGCGATGGAAATGAAGCAAGTTCTGGAGCTTTTCTATGACAAACAGCAGGTGTTTTCCGACCGCAGCTTCACGGTGCGTTTCTTTGGTGCTTTGCTGGCGCAAATCGCCGTTGAAAGTGGCTATGACGAAGGCTGGAACGCTTCGCTAAGTCTTGAATTCATACCCGACGGTGGCGAGCGTCAATCGCTGATCATTGGTAAATCAGCGTTGTGATCTTCAAACGCACGAAAAGCAATCCCCAAAGCAACTTTTCAACACAGGAATAGACCATGAAAATCTGCATTGATCCAGGCCACGGCATGGGCAACAAACAAGCAGGCATCTACGATCCAGGCGCCACCCACGTAGAAAATAGCTACACCTTCAAAGAAGCGGAAATTACCCTGCGTTACGGCCTTGCACTGAAAGACGCACTGCGGGCTCGGCAAGTCGAAGTTTTTATGACCCGCGACGATGCCACCGATCATGCACCGGTCGGCAAGCGTGCTGTGGGCGCCAAAGTAGCGGGTTGCGATTTGTTTCTTTCCCTGCACTTAAATGATTTTGAAGCCGACGAAGCCAACGGCATTGAGGTGCTATATCGCGACGACAAAGCACTGGCGCAACAACTGCTCAGCGCGCTTTTGCCAGTCACCAAAATCAAAGACCGCGGCGTAAAAATGCGCAATGATCTTGCCGTGCTGAAATTCGTTGGCCCGGCTGCATTGATTGAGTTGGGCTTCATTTCCAATGATTTTGACCGCAATCAGCTGTTGGACGCCCAGGTGCGCGATAGCGTGGTGCGGGCGATTGCTGAAGTTGTTATTACGTATTTGAAGCCGGTTTGAGTGGGATGGAAAATGACGACACCCACCCAAGAACACTCATCCTCGGGGATAGACCCTGCCTGCGCAAGGGAAATTGCGATCCCGAACAAGTACCCGACAAAAATGATAACTTAGCCAAGCCATGCTCGGATCATATTATGACTTTTCCTAATAGAGCAAAACTCTGTTTAAAAATGCGCCTAAATATTTTAGAAATGTGTCTGTTCCTTAAAACGTCAATTTTTTTGGTGTTGGTAGGAGGTGTGGAGAAAGCTAACGCACAACTCGTTGTGTTAAGCCATCACAAGACGCAAATAGAACTCCCATTAGCACCGACGCAACAATTAGAATTTCATGAGAGCGGGTCAATTTACGCGGAGCGAGGAGTTGCAGGTAAACGGCTACGCTTCCTTCAGGTTACGCCACGAGCTACCGCCGGTGAAGTGACCGCAGTGCTAGAGAAGGGTAATCTGAAGATAAACTTGGTAAATGAGCCCAAGCTCCTCGTCCTCACTGGCAACCACGATGTCCTAACCTATTCCTTCGATGCGATGCGTCAACCCCTTTCGGAAGAATTGACCGCAAATAACTGGGTTCTAGATTCCCAGTCCTTGACGGTGCGAGTACCAGACTCAAGCCCATTCGATTCGATGGCCATTGCGGAAGAACTGGACGGCGCACGCATGCCCTTGTTAGAGCTCGAAGCGCTCGCGATGCGTCAGCATATTCAAGGCGCGCCACTGTCTAGCATTGAAACAGAGTTGGCATTTGTGTCGGCAAGAAATTCTATCCATAACGGCCTGTCGGATGCTCGTTATGCCCCGACGCGTGATTATCTCTCGGCGAAACTAGCGAGCTTGGAAGCTGAGTTGAAAACCAGTAATGATCCAGAAAAGTTAACCCAAAACCTGAGCGAATTTCTGAAACTAATTGATCGCGCATCCAAGGTTAAATCATTCGACGTCGCCTCCACAACGTCCAGTGTCCAGGTGGAGCTTTTTGCCGTGCTCGATACGGAACCTAGAAAGGTTGAGCACACCAACGGACGCATCACCGCTGTTTCGCCAGGCAAATACAGACTCGTTGCCAGCAAGGATTCTTACAAGAGAGCGCGACGTGAACTCGACCTGTTCTTTGACAATCCAACTGTTATCCGATGCTCGATGAGTAAGCTGGACTCTGACGAACCATCAAAATGTCAAATCGAGGAATATTCGCCATGAGTAGGCCGACACCCCCTGTCGCAGGGCTCGCAGCGCGCTGGGTTCGGCTAATGCTGACCTTCGGAATAAGTGTAGCTGTAGGGATGGCACCTCTTCTGGGCTACGCCAATGTGCCTGGCTTTAAATCGTTACTGGAACTTTTCCCAAAGTATCCTTTTGACTTCACGACGCAGTTAGTAGCAGTGGCTGGCCTGATGATGGGACTCACGGCGCTCTCAGTTCAGTATTTTCAGCATGAACGCATAAAAGAATCTAAGAGGCGATGGTGGTTCATTTGCCTCGGGGTAATGCTCGGTTCTTGCCTTGCCGTCGTATTTATTACCTACCTTTTCAGTGTTGAACAAGTTGGGAATTATAACGTGCTGATTGGCTTCGGAGATCCAATATGCAAATTGTGCGAGGGTATGCAGCGCTCGGAGTGTGTGGCAGAAATTACTGTGAGTGCAAAAGATATAGATCGATGCTTTGGATCAGCTTCTGTGCGTCTGGCAGCGATGATATTGGCGTTACTCTACCTGGCGGCTCTTACCCTGCTCGGAGCGCTTGTTGGGCTGCTGCTGACTCGCAAATAAAAATAATTACAGCTGAACTACTCAGCAAACTTATCGAAAGGAAATTCTTGTGAGCACACTTGCCGAAATTCGCGACGGTGTCGCACCCGGTATCGATTTACTCGCGGTGAAGAGAAATGAGCAATTGGTTTACGAACTACAAAACCGACTGCATGCGTTGGGACTCTTGGATCCGCCTGTGGATGGGGATTTCGGGCCGGTGAGCCATTGGGCGTGGGCTCAGTTCTGTCAGCTTCAGGGCGAGCCATTTACAAATCGCCTTACCTCTAGACTTAGCGGCGCTTTGCTGCGAATAGACGCGCAGTCTTTGCTGCCTTTAGACACGTCTGGCAGCGATCTGGCCACGCGCGTTGCACGCAGCATGGAAGCCTTAGGTTACTGGATCGCACGGCATCCCGATTGCATCAATATTGCCTATCTTGAAGGTGTGACTTTAGAAGGTAAGGCTAACGACAATACCGTCAATTATTACAACGACGTGCGCTGCATATTCTGTGTGCATCAAGGTAGAGCGATTCTACGTGGCGCGTGGTCGGCAACGACGCAACCGGGCTGGCATTGGATACTCAATCCTTCGAACGAAATCAGAGATTCAGTCAAAGCCGCCGCTCACATCGCGCTGGGACAATATAAGGCTTGGTGCGTCGGCACCCATAACGCTGGCGTCGCGCACGAAGCCTTGGTGCAGCGTGCCAAGATCCGCGTTCACCGAGATCAAGATCGCAATGGCCAACGTGAGGCCGACCCCATTTTTGAGCGAGCTGATTACGGAATCAATCAGCACCACGGCAGTAATTCCACCAAAGTAGGAGCCTACAGCGCGGGTTGCTTAGTTGCGAATTCCGTTGCTGGTCATAGAGAATTTATGAAAGCTTTAAAGAATGACCCTCGCTATCGATCTAGCAATGCATACCGCTTTATGACTTCTGTATTGGGCAGAGGGCAATTATTGCCCTAAATCAGCCAGATTTGTTGATTTTCCCTCCATGCCGAGCACTTCTATGGTTGGCTCAGCCTTTATTTTGTTGGCCTACTTTTGGAATCCGATATGACTAAACGATCTGAAGTTGAATTCGAGCTTTTCTCCAACCTTGCCGAAATGTTGGCGGATGTATCCGACCCACAATCCACGCCCACCGCACTGGAGCTGGATGACGTTCTGCTGCGACGCGCGTGCTAACAGGTCGTGCGCCTTCCCGCGCGCTTAGTCGTTGTCCTACAAGGACGGCAAGGACAGAGCCCACACGCTGATTCTAGGAGGCAATGAGGCGAACCCAGCACCGTAATACCGGGCATCGCTTGTGGCGGATTAATATGGTTTGCCAATTAATCTGCCGGCCAAACCAAACTTCGCATCTGTCGAAATTCCGCGCAGGCACCCTTATCACCATCCACCGCCGTATAAGCCGCATCGCCGATCAAGGCGAAGCCTTCTGTGGAGTTTTCCAATTCGCGTATGCGGGTGGGATGGAGCAGTTCAACTCCGGATTCCAGCTCAGCCCAAGCCAATCGGTAGAGCACAAAAGGCTCCGTGGAGTCTTGCGCTGAACCGGCTATTATCCATAGCCAGTATTTGCTCGCGGTTAATTCACGTATGCCGCGATTTTGTAGGTCGAGTGTGCGCAGGGCATCGAAACCGAGGAAAGGCACGCCCGTTGCCTCAGGGATCTGTATGCGTAGTAGCACAGCGTCGTGCGGGGCTGCTGCGCTGTTATCGCGTCGCACAAGCAGGGGCGCACGCATACCCAGCCAGACGCGGTTTGCCGGGTCTGCGGAAGCACCTTCTATATTCAGCGTACCTACGGTGGCGCAGTTGGCTTCTTTGTCAGTTTCAGATAGGCCTGGGGTTTTGTAGATCTGCGCCGCCTTGGTGGCAGCTGCTTCAACGAGCGCGCAGAACTGGGCGGCTCGTGGGCTTGAAATACTCGCTAGCGTGGTTGCACAACGCCACGCATGGTCTTTCTCCTGATGCCGCCATTTCAGTTGGGTTGTAGTGGAAGTAGCCACGTCGAAGAGGCCGAAACGAATGCGCTTATCAACCACCTTGCAATCTGATTTGTGCGCGTGCGAGCCGACGACCAGCAGTTTGCCGCCAGGCAAGGCCGCCAGCGCCTCAATATCGCCTATTGCCAGAACCTCACTCTTCGCATTTTTCAAACCGAAAGCCTTAACTAATGGTGCTGTATTTGCGAATTCGCTCAAGAGAAAAATCTCGTTCTCGACCTCATTGTCGCCAAGCCAAAGACAGTCAGCTTTGCCATTTGGACAAGGCTGTGCGAGCAGAGCCGAAGACTCGCAATGTGCATGTTTAACATCGAGCAATATGCCCCGATCACCGTTCGCGAAGCTCGGCTGCGCAATGCCCAGCAGTGAAACGATCCAAAGTATCGAAAGTGCTTTCATAACAACCTCCCCTAATAAGACGCGCTGTAGAAGTGCGGCGATTGCCGCGCGCAGATGATAGCGCTCCCTGCTCCGTCCTGGATCCGCCAGTTCCTTGGCACATAACACCGACCACTCGGCTACCTGACGAAGTTGTTGACGCCCCATCAAGCGCGTGTCTTGGATGTGTGTACCATGATTGAGCTATGGGTCGCGCCCGGCAAGGAAGGTGATCTGCGGGTTGCTAATGAAGCCCAGGGCGTACGCTTGCGAATCATTCCGAGAGATTGAGCCCATGCCGCGTTCGCCCAAAGCCGGTATCCGTTTTTTCTCAGGATGGGTTGTCGCATGGCCCAGTGGGCCTCGGAATGCGCCGGGATGACGATCTTGGAGAAAACTTGGCTGTACGGAACGGTGCCACATCAGTTTGGCTCGCACCCGCAGTTTCAAGGCCGATACCCCGAGCCAAACTTGGCAAGCTATGCTGTGCCAAATACGACAGGACAGGGGAAACAATGAAACCCCGCATCTTCCTATCCGTCGCCAACCGCGAGCACGAAGCCTTCCGCAGCGTGCTGCGCGATCAGCTGACCCGCACGCGGTTTTTTGAGGTAGTGGTGCAGCCGGATTTTGCGCACAGTGCCACCGATACCGTGCGCAAGCTGGATCGCGAAATCGCTGGCTGCCAGCTGCTGATCCATATCGTCGGCGTTGATTCTGGCAGTAGGGCGAATACGCAATCCGTCGCCGACTTCTTCGCCCACACACCGCGCGAGCAGTTTCTGGCGCAGCTGCCCAAAGCCCGCGCGCTGCTTGGCGATTGTGCGCAGCTCACCTATTTTCAGTGGGAGCCCTGGCTTGCGCTGCATCGCAACATCCCAGTGCTGGTCTATGCGGTTGCGGGCCATGCGCACGCGGACTTCGCGCAGCGTGATCATCTGGATGCGCTCTATATGGCGCGCTGCCATTCCGACGTTTTGCAGGACAGCGAACGCCGCTGCGGCCAGATCATTGCCGATGTCTGTGCGCATTTCGGCATCATTCCAGCACAACCCCAGCGCATCGCCGACACCCGCCTCGTTAGCCGCCACACGGCGGCGGACTTCATTGGCCGGGCGGAAGAGCTCAAGCTGTTGGACGCCGCCTGGGCCGCGGAGGCTAAGGTGAATGTGCAGTGCGTGATTGCCTGGGGCGGCGTGGGCAAAACTGCGCTGCTGGCGCACTGGGTGCAGACGCGCTTTCGTGATTGCGGTTGGAAGAACGCGCAGGGCCAGCCCGAGCCGCTGGCCTATTTTGACTGGACTTTCTACGACCAGGGCACCCGTGCCGACGACGCCACGCACGCGGGTGCCGCCAGCATTGGCCTGTTCTTTGTCGAAGCGCTGCAGCATTTCGGCGATCCAGAGCCCAACAGGCCGGACGACAAGGCCCGGCGGCTGGCGGAATCGGTGCAGGCGCAGCGCTGCCTGCTGGTGCTGGATGGCCTGGAGCCTTTGCAATATCCGCACAATCATCCGCAGGCCGGGCAAATCACAGATCCGGACTTGGCGCAGTTTCTGCGCCTGCTGGCGCAGCGCAATCCTGGGCTGTGCCTAGTGTCCAGCCGCGAGGGCTTGAGCGAGTTGGGCGGCCATTTGGCCAGCAATGCGCCGCATCACGATTTGGAAGACTTGCCGACCGCGGCCGCTGTTGCCCTGCTGCGCAAACTCGGCGTCATCGGCAGCGACGCCGATCTGGCCAAAGCCGTTGCGGACTACCAGAACCACGCGCTGAGCCTGATTCTGCTCGGCCGCTTTCTTGCAGTTGCCCGAGGTGGTGATATTCGCCAGCGCGATACCGTGAGTTTCGAGAACGCCGATAGCAAACCCGAGGGCCAGACGCGCAGCGCTTGGCGTGTGCTGGAGACTTACGAGCAGTGGCTGCAAAGTGCGCAGGGCAATCTTGCCGATTTGCAGGCGTTGCGGCTGATTGGATTATTCGAGCGCCCGGCAAGCCCGGACTGCTTAGCCGCGCTGCGACAAGCGCCTTCGATTCCGGGGCTGACTGAGCAATTGGTTTCGCTGGATCGTGATGACTGGAATGCAGTGCTGCTGCGCTTACATGAGGCGCATTTCTGTCTCTTATACACATCTGACGCTGCCGACGAATAGAGAGGTGTAGATCTCGGTGGTCGCCGTATCA
>ENA-ORBV01012132-ORBV01012132.1-microbial-mat-metagenome-genome-assembly--contig:-NODE-12132-length-13359-cov-3.881117_pt1 | contig 13359 bp, 13 predicted proteins | sample MGYA00237777_ERZ505514 | MGnify/ENA primary metagenome ERZ505514 (study PRJEB26160, sample SAMN06269048) | microbial mat metagenome | isolation source: Oligotrophic lake microbial mat | place...
TGCATCAACTTCATCCCGGGCAAGCCGATGACGGTGAAGGGCTCTGTCGCCGGAGCCGCACCGCGATGAGTCCTGTTTGGGATCTGGAAACGAACGGGCGCGCCACCCGATTTGCATGCCAACCCCGGCACGGAGGGGCAAGACCCACACGGTTTCGCCGCCCAACCATTCGATAACCTTCGTGCGGGATCAGTTCGCAGCCTCGACAGCCTGCGACCTGTTGCGCGATCCGGACACTTTCGTCCACGCCATGGCAAAGCACTTCAGCGGCGGCTGGTGCGTGGTCAAGCGCGTCGCGAAAGACAGAGCGCCTGAAGGCCCAAGGGTGGGCCCCAGCCACTCGGGTTCAGGCAGCCGGCTGGGACACGAGCACCACAGCTGGCGCCAATCCTAGCTTCTTGGCCCGCCGGGCGAACCTGCGGTCATCAAATGTTGCGACGCTATCGCAAGACCTGTAGCTCGCGTGGTGCAACGCGTCAGCGAAATCGATGCCCGCTTCGCAGTTGGAGAGCGCTTGCGCGACGGCATCACGATCTTCAACGATGATATTTGTCTGTTCGAGAAGATGCCGAATCACCGATGCCACCTCGACTGGTGCGAAGCTGTAGTAGCCACGCATGACCCACTCGAGTTCAAGGACCACTGACTTGCTCACCATCAGGGGCTGACCCGACTCGATGAGGCGCCGAGCTGCCAGGCGCTGACGATGCGCCTGAGTGTTCGCCTTGGCGTGAGCAGACAACTGCGCCACATGGTGCAGTTGAGCACCAGACCTTTCGGGTAACGCACCCACATCACCCACTATTTGGTCAGGATTTCGATCTGGTCATGCATGGCCTGAACCGGCACGAGGACAGGGCCACCTTCCATGACGCGGCGGGCCGTTTGCACTCCATGCCGGCGATCTGGACCGACTTGATCGCCAAGGATCCCTTCAATGCCATGGCCGCCGGGCGAGCCGCATTTCGAGTCCGGGAACTGCTCGATCTTGCACAACTGATCAAGAGGCTGACGTCATGAGCCAATGCATCTGGTGTAAAGGAAATTGTGTTCAATATGTAATGTTGTTTATGTTCTCATTTTTGCTTTACTTGACAGGCACTAAGATTATTTGGCAGATTCTTCACCCTTATTGTCCTAAAAACTCTCTTGTACCTCTTCCAATTTCCAGTAGATTGAATATAATTAAAATTACACTGTTTGATCTACTCCAGAATTTATATGCCGCAAGATCAAAGCAAGCAAGACAAGCTGGCCGCCTTGCGTCAGCACGCCACACTGAACCCGCGCCCGCGCCGGGTTACCCACCCATTGTTCGCGACCAGCGAATTCTTCGATTCACACGACCTGCTGCAGGTCAAGTACGAGATGCTGCGGCTGGTCAGTATCGACAAGCGCCCGATCAGCGAGGCAGCCAGGGCCTGTGGCTTGTCGCGCCCGGCTTTCTACCAGGCCCAGGCGGCCTTCGAGCAAGGCGGTTTGGCGGGCCTGATCCGGAACAAACCTGGACCGCATGGCGCCCACAAACTCACGCCGACAGTCATGCAGTTCGTGACCGAGACGCGCACCGCCGACCCCGGCGTGCGTGCGGACCACTTGGCCGCGTTGGTGCACCAGCGCTTCGGCACGCAGGTCCATCCGCGCAGCATCGAGCGGCAGTTGTTGCGCAAAAAAAAACGGCGCTGAATCCATCGTGCACTTTGCCGGCGCGCGCGCCGCGCAACGATGGATTGATCGCTCGCTACGAGGAGCTGCGACGCCAAGTCCTCGGGCGCTGTGGCGCGCACGGGCATGGCTTGGCGCTGCTCATGCATCGCGGCATGCGCGCCTGGATGCAGGCGTGGAGCCAATGTGTGGCGCCGCCTCCTACCCCGATGCTGGCGCCGGATGAGCAGGAGACTTGCCCTGTGCAACTGCACAAAGAGGTGGCGACGCTCTTGGCCAACATGGTTCTGTTCGCCCGTCAGGAGGTCATCGTATGCTGAACGATCCGCATCAGAAGGTGCAGGCCAGTCACCTCAAGCGCAACGCCTACGTTTACGTGCGCCAGTCGACGCTGCGCCAAGTGTTGGAGAATACCGAGAGTACCAAGCGCCAGTACGGCCTGCGCCAGCGCGCAGTGGCGCTGGGCTGGGCCGAAGAGCGGATCATCGTGATCGACAGCGATCTCGGCCAATCGGGCGCCGCAACGGATCGGGAGGGCTTCCAGCGCCTCGTGGCCGAGGTGGGCATGGGACATGCCGGCATCGTGCTCGGTTTGGAGGTCTCGCGTCTGGCGCGCAACTCCATGGACTGGCACCGGCTGCTCGAGATATGCGCGCTGACTGACACCTTGATCTGCGACGAGGACGGCACGTACAACCCTGCACATTTCAACGACCGACTGCTACTCGGACTCAAGGGCACCATGAGCGAGGCTGAGTTGCACGTGCTTCGGGCGCGCCTGCAAGGCGGCATCCTGAACAAGGCGCGTCGCGGTGAGTTGGAGATGCGTCCGCCCGTGGGACTGGTCTACAACAGCGAGGGTGTTCTGGGTCTGGATCCGGATCGGCAGGTGCAGCATTGCCTACAGTGGTTATTCGCCACGTTCGCGCGCACGGGTTCGGCCTGCGCCACGGTCAAGGCTGCACGGCTCGAGCATCTTGTGTTTCCGCGACGCTGCCGCCAAGGGACACGCAGAGGAGAATTGCTCTGGAGCGAACTCGATCACGACCAGGTACTGCGCGTACTACACAACCCAAGGTATGCCGGCGCCTTCGTCTACGGTCGCTACCATACGCAGCGCAACGTTGACGGCATCGTTCGCATGCGACGTGTGCCCCGCGAGCAATGGTTCGCGATGATCCCCGACAAACATGCGGGCTACATCTCGTGGGACGAGTTCGAGAGCAACCAGCGCCGTCTGCACGAGAGCGCACAGGCGATCGGCGGCGATCGGCACCGTGGCCCAGCACGCGAGGGGCCCGCATTGCTGCAAGGCCTGGTGTTGTGCGGGCGCTGCGGACGGCGCATGACGGTTGGCTATCGCAGTCGTCACGGTCAGCTTTACCCCGAGTACAGGTGCATGCACGAGCAGATCCAGCACGGGGAAGCGGCGTGCCAAAGAGTCCCAGGCCACGGCGTTGATCAGGCCATTGGCGCCTTGCTCGTCGAAGCGGTCAATCCCGTGGCGCTCGAGGTGACGCTGGCGGTGCAACGCGAACTGCAGTCTCGCTTCGAAGAAGCCGACCGGCTGCGCCATGCCCAGGTCGAGCGCGTGCAGTACGAATGCGAACTGGCGCAACACCGCTACATGCGCGTGGATCCCGACAATCGGCTGGTCGCCGATTCGCTAGAAGCGCATTGGAATGACAAGCTGCGCGCCTTGTCCGCGGCGCACGAGGAGTACGCGCGCCGCCGCGAGCAGGACACGCATGAATTGACGCAAGAGCAGTGCGGCGCAATCCTCGCGCTGGCCTCGGACTTCCCGCGCCTGTGGAGCGATCCGGCTACGCCCGACCGTGAGCGCAAGCGCATGGTCCGACTGCTGTTGGAGGACGTGACCTTGAGTCGCGGTGAGCAAATCAGCATGCAGATTCGCTTCAAGGGCGGTGCGTGCCGCACGCTGCATGTGCCGCTGCCGTTGGCAAACTGGCAGATACGCCTTACGCCAGCGGCCGCTATCGGCCAGATCGATCAACTGTTGAACGACCACACGGTCCTGCAAATCGCGACCATCCTCAATGAACGTGGGGTAAGGCCGGGTGGCGGAACGTCGTTCAATTCTCGAGTCGTGACCCGTCTTGCATGCACCTACCATCTCAAGTCTCGCTACGACCGCCTGCGCGAACGCGGGCTATTGACGCTGCAGGAAATGGCTGACACGATGCAAGTCACGACCACGACGGTCAAGCGGTGGATGCAGCGCGGCCTGCTTCGTGGCCACCCATATAGCGATAGAAACCAATGCCTGTACGAGCCCCCCGGGCGATCATTCTCAGCGCACGGCACCCAGCGCGAGGCCCGGGTTACGACGACCGAACCGGGCGTCAGTCCTCAATCGTTCGAAGGAGGTGCAGTATGAAGCGTAGTCCTTGTCGTCAATGTAATACCTGGCGAGAACGTTGGTGTCCAGGCCGATCATCGTCCGAGAAGTGTCGCGGGGTCGAAGTCCGATGGCACCGAGGCGCGCCGGCTCTTGACCATGCCGAACCCGCTGCTTGGCTCGCCCGCAGGCGAACTCCGGACCTTCATTTCGACGCGGTCGCCGACCAGCAAGAACTCGATGCGGCTTCCCTGCCGAATGCCGAGTTGCTGCCGAAGCTCCTTCGGAATGGTGACCTGTCCCTTGCTGGTGACGGACGTGACTTCCATGATTCCTCCATGTATTACCAAGTAATACTAGCAGAATCGAACTGCCGCGACAACTGGGAGTCTTGTCATGGGAGTCTTTCCGGCGGCGCGGCAACCCCGACGGTTCGGCTACACCTTGCGCGCGGCAACCCGTACCCCTTCCCGTACCGAGGCGGGCGGGTAGACGATGACCTGAGAGCCGCGCGCCAGGCCGCTGCGAATCCAGGCCATGGCACCATTGCGCCCGCCCAGATGCACCGGAACCTGCCGTGCCCGCCCGCCATCGACGACAAAGACGGCATGGCGCGCTGACGGTAGCGGGCCGGCACCGGCACCACCACCACTGGCACCGCTTGCGGGCAACGGGAACACCGCGCTCACCGGCACCTGCACCGCGTCGTCCTCGGACAATGTCACGATGCGCACGCTGACCCGGTAACCATCACCCAGGGCCTGCCACTCGGTCTGCGGGCTGGTCAGGTCGATCACGACCCGCACCCGCTGCTCCTCGACGCCGAGCGCGGACACCTTGGTGAATGCCGCCGGCTCGATGCTGCGCACCCGTCCCTCGAGCGTGGTCGGGCCACCCCAGCGCTCGATCATCACGCGGCTGCCCGGCCTGGCAGCCAGCGCATCGGTGGTCAACAAATCGGCCACCACCTCCAGGCGCGCGGTGTCACCGAGCTCGATCAAGGGGGTACCCAGCGCCACCGTCATCTCGCTTCTCTGCAATACCCGCAAGACCCGGCCCGCCACCGGGGCACGCACCGTGAACCGGCCTTGCCCGGCCGCAGCCGGGCCCTGGCGCACCACCCCCAGGGCGGCCCGTGCCTGCTCGAGGTCGTGCGCGGCCATGCGGCGTTCGGCCGCGGCCGAATCGACCTCGCGTTGTGCGGCTTGCAGCGCCAGGCGGTCTGCCTCGAGTTTGGTCGGCGCGATGAAACCCTGCTGCGCCAGTTGCGTATTGCGCTGAGCGTCGTTACGCACCAGCGCGACTGAAACCTGTGCGCGCTCGATCCGCGCGCCGGCGCGCTCCACGTTGTCCTGCGCCCCAGCTACCCGTGCCTGCACCTCGCGCACGCTGCGTTCATCCAGCATGGCCGGCAACACGGGCAAGAGATGGGCCAGTGGCGCATCCGCCTGCACCGCATCACCCTCCTTGAGCGTGATGCGCGCCAACCGGCCCGCCAGCGGCGCCGACACCAGGTAACGATCGGCCAGGCGTGTCTTGCCGTCTTCGTCGATGGTGGTCTCGAAGCGGCCCTGCGTGACCGGCGCCAGCTCCACTTCCACCGGCCTGGGTGCCAGCGCCCAGGCCAGCAGCAGGGCCAGCGCGGCCATTGCGGCCACCAACAAAAACCAGGTCTTGCGTTTCATGGGTTCCTCGTCATTCTCGTGTCTTGAGCGCCGCCACCATGTCGAGCCGGTCGATGCGCCGGCGCACGACCAAGGCGCTGGCCAGCGCGGAGACCAGCACCGCCAGGCCGGCAATCGCGTAGGTGCGCGGCTGAATCACCACCGGAAAATAGAACTGGTCCGACTGCGTCAGGTCCGCGATCAGGATCACCAGTCCATACCCCATCACCATGCCCAGCGGCAGCGCGATCGCGATCCCGATCGCCATCTCGCCGAGCAGCAACCCGGACACCTCGGTCCGGGTGAATCCGAGCACACGCAGGCTGGCCAGTTCCCAGGTGCGTTCGGCCAGCGCGATGCGGGCATTGTTGTAGACCACGCCCACCGAAATCACCGCGGCAAACAGCGTCAGGATGGTGCTGATGATGCGGATGTTGCGCGCGCTGATCTCCTGCATGTTGCGCAGCATCGTGGCCTTGCTGAAGGTGCCCACGATGCGCGGCATGCCCTTGGTGGCCTCGATCAGCGCAGGTTCACCGCCGCGCTCCACGGCCAGCGCAAACTGCGAGGACTGGTCGCCTTCCTCGAGCAGGTTATTCAAAGCTCGGCGCTCCATGTAGGCGTTGAGCCCCATCATCTCGCGCACCGTCGCGGCCAGCGGCACGTCGACCACACGCTGACGGCCTTCGAGCACCTCGACCCGCACCCAGTCGCCAATACGCAGGTCGAGCTTGGCCGCCAGGCGGTCCGTCATCACGAGCCCTTCGCCATCCAGGCGGCTGGCCTCGCGGTTGTCGATGTCGATCACGCGACGCAGCTCGGGGTGGCGTGCAAACCCCTGGATCGCACCGCGCTCGCCCAGATGCCCGTTGACGAACCGCACGGCAACGTTGCGTCCGGACTCGACCGCGATCACGCCCGGCAGCCGCGCCAGTTCATGGCGCGCGCTGTCGTCCACCGCCTCGGTCATCCAGACGGTGACGTCACTGCGCATGGCCAGGTTGAACTGCGAATCGACCAGGAAGTCGATCGCGTCGCGGAAGAAGTTGCCCATCACGACAATGGCGACCGAGGCTGCCACCCCACCGATCGACAGCGTCGTGCGCAGGGGCCGGCGTTCCATGTTGCGCAGGATCATGCGCAGTGCCGGCGTGATGCGGGTCATGCCCAGCCGCTCGACCAGCGTGCGCCGGTAACGTCCCGGCGCCGGCGGGTGCATCGCCTCGGCCGGCGCCAGCCGCACGGTGGCGACGATGGCATTGAGCGTGCCGAGCACCGCCGTGCCGACGGTGATGCCGATGCTCACCACCAGCAGCCATGCCGGCATGACGTGCTCGAACGTGGGGAACTGGAAGGACTGCGCATACAACCCGGTGAACAGGCCTCCGAGCCAGTTGCCGAACGGCACGCCGATCGCCAGCCCGGCCAGCACGATGACGAGCACCAGCTTGAGGTAGTGCATGCCGATGCTCCGGTTCGGGTACCCCAGGGCCTTGAGCGCGGCAATCTGCTCACGCTGCGTGGCGACCAGGCGCGACACCACGACGTTGAGCAGAAAGGCGGCAACGGCCAGGAAGATCGACGGCAACAGCGTGCCGATCACCCGCTGGCTCTTGATCTCGGCATCGAGCATGGCATGCGACTGCTGGTCGTCGCGGCCATAGGCTTCGCGGCCGCCATAACGCGTGATCCGGGCCGATACCTGTTCGACTACCGCGCGTTCTGAGCCCCCCCAGGAATTGACGCAGTCATTTCCGCCCCCAGGGGTCAAGCAAAGTGGCAAAGCCACATTTGCTGGAGAGGCCGCGGGCGCCAGCCTGATCGCGATGTGGTTGAAGGCACCGTCCATGTCGTATGCGGCGGCCAGCGTGTCGCGCGGCAGCCAGAACACGCCGAAGCCGCGCTGATCCGGGCTGCCCATCAGCCCGGCAAAGACGAACTCGGGTGACAAACCGATACCGACGATGGTCAACGCGCGCCGCTTACCGTTGATTTGCGCCCACACGCGGGAACCAGGCTCGAGCCCGCGAGCGTCGGCGAAACCCGCCGACACCAGGGCAGGAATGCTGCCGTCGCTGGCCGCGGTCGCATCGAGCAGGCCATGACCGTTTCGCACCGTGACCTGGTTCAGGCGCGTGGGTGTGCGCGGATCAACGCCGATCAGCTGCCCGATGAGCGGGTCGGCCAGGCCGTCGATCTCGATACGCACGATCTGCTCGACCGTGGTCTGCACGTCGGCCACGCCCGGCACCTCACGCAGCACGGCCTCGAGCGCATTGGGCGCGCGCTTGACGGTGGCGAACACGTCGGCAAAGCGGCCCTCGATGTAGAAACGATCCCGCGCCAGCGCCAGCGACTCGACCGCCGACAGGCTGGTGATGAAGCCCCCGACGCCGCTGGCGACCACCAGCGCGATGGTCAGCGCCTGGCTCCACATCAAACGCAGGTCGCGCAACAGCTTGCGGTCGAGCGCCTTCATAAGAAAACGCCGGGCCGCCCCAAGTTTTCTGCACCCCCTCGGGGGGCCAGACGCGCAGCGGCTGGGTTGGGGGCCATCATCACCAGGACAACTCCGAGGGGCTGAGCTTGTGGGTGTTGGTCTCGACCTTCTGGATCCGGCCATCACCGAGATAAATCACCCGGTCGGCCATGCCGGCGATTGCCGCGTTGTGCGTGATCACGATGGCGGTGGTGCCGAGTTCGGCGTTGATCCGGGCGATCACCTCGAGCACCAGTTTGCCGGTCACGTAGTCGAGCGCGCCGGTCGGCTCGTCGCACAACAGCACCGCGGGGCGCTTGACGATGGCCCGCGCGATCGCGACGCGTTGCTGCTCGCCACCGGAGAGCTGCGCCGGAAAGTGGTCGCGCCGCGGAGTCAGCCCAACCATGTCGATGGCCTCGTCGATCGGCATCGGATCGTCGGCGATGTCGGTCACCAGTGCCAGGTTCTCGCGCACCGTCAGGCTCGGGATCAGGTTGTAGAACTGGAACACGAAGCCGACATGTTCGCGCCGGTACGCAGTCAGTTCGCTCTCGCTGGCGTCGGTCAGCACATGGTCGCCGAAACGCACCTCGCCGCGCGTGGGCACGTCCAGGCCACCAAGAATGTTGAGCAGCGTCGACTTGCCACTGCCCGAGGCACCGAGCAGCACGACAAATTCGCCGCGGCGGATCTCGAGGTCGACGTCGCGCAAGGCATGCACCTGCACGTCGCCGGTGACGTAGATCTTGGCCAGGCCATGTGCGGAGAACACGACGGCGCCAGGGGTCGCGGCGCCCGGCGTGCCCGCGGGCGTGCCGGTTGCGGGGCGCTCGTCGGTCATGCTGCCGCAGGCGCAACGGGGCCGTGCTGGTGTGCGCAAGTCTTGAGGTGTCGGGACAACATGGGTTTCGTCTTGGCCTTCGCGTGGTCGGCCCCCGCCCGGAATCCGGCGCCGGAAAGAGGGAACGAGGCCCGATTGCGGACCGGCGCGACAGGGCCTGTGTGACCAGTGACAGTTTAGGCCGCAGGACGTGTCGCGTCTTGATCCGTATCAAGACCTGATCCCGGCGCCGGACATGGACGTCGCAGCGCACAACCCCGGCGCTGCAACTGCGCGACCAGCGCCTCCTTGAACGACACGTCCACGTGCCGGATCGACATCGACGGCAGAGCACAATCCCGGGATCCAGGCAGCCCGGGCTCGGACGGGACAGCGTGCCGCCGTCACGCACGTAAACTTGCAGCGTTGACGAACCCATGACCTGAAGGGTCGTCGTCGCAAGATGCCGCCGGTCGCACATGCGGCCCATCCGGAGACCAACAGATGATCAACAGATGATCAACAAGATAGTGAACACGATCGCCGATGCGCTGGCAGATGTGCGCGACGGCGCCACCGTCATGATTGGCGGCTTCGGCACCGCCGGTATTCCCAATGAGCTGATCGACGGCCTGATCGAACAAGGCGCGACGGACCTGACCATCGTCAACAACAACGCCGGCAATGGCGAGGCCGGGCTGGCGGCGCTGCTCAAGGCGGGCCGGGTGCGCAAGGTGATCTGCAGCTTTCCGCGCCAGGCCGACAGCCATGTCTTCGACGGCCTGTACCGCAGTGGCCGGCTGGAGTTGGAGCTGGTGCCCCAGGGCAACCTGGCCGAGCGTATCCGCGCAGCCGGTGCCGGCATCGGTGCATTCTTCTCGCCCACTGGTTACGGCACCGAGCTGGCGAAAAACGCCGACGGCTCACCCAAGGAAACGCGCGAGATCAACGGCCGGCACTATGTGCTGGAGATGCCGATCCATGCCGACCTGGCGCTGATCAAGGCCGAGCGCGGCGACCGCTGGGGCAACCTGACCTACCGCAAGGCGGCGCGCAACTTCGGACCTGTGATGGCCACCGCAGCCCGGACCACCGTGGCCACCGTGCACGAGATTGTCGAGCTCGGCGTGCTCGACCCCGAGCAGATCGTCACCCCCGGCATCCACGTGCACCGGATCGTGTTGATCGACCGCGTGGCCACGCAGGCCGGCGGCGCCAAAAAGGCAGCCTGACATGCATTACCAGAAACGCAGCAAGGACCAGCTCGCCCGTCGCGTGGCGCGTTTCTGCGCGGCATGACGGCGTTGGCCTGAGGATAACCCGGGACTGTCGCCTCCGTTCTCAGGAAGTCGGACTCCCGGTTCAAGCTCTCCTGCCGTGAACCCTCTGGTTGTCCGCAAAAGCCCCCCCCTCACTCAGGGGCGGGCTTCTTTGCATCCGCGGTGGTTCCTTCAGGAGATCGAAGAGTTCGCTGATTCGCTCGTCTTTCGACGCCGGTGCTTGATATGGCCAGCCGTTGCCGGCCAAGGTCGGTCAAGATGAGTTGCTCGCCGTGCCGATCGATCAATGCCAGCCGAGACAAATGCTCGATGTCTCGCGCGATAAGTTCGCTCGGCTTAGCGGTTCCATGGCCGATACGTCGAAGAGTCGTCTCTTCGTTGGGGCTGAGAGCGGCCTTTAGTCCCCGGTCCATGGCGCAATTCTCCTCGATCCGAATTTGAACAGCCAACGTTTCCGCGAGTCAAGAGAACTGTGACACGTCTCGTGGACTACCGGCTGAAACTGTTCGGCGAGCGGCAGTGACAGCAGTGCTGGCAATCCCCGAACGCCAATGCGCGTCCTGCTATCGTCCAGGCGCCTCAACGAAAACCCCGCCGGCTGGGGGGCGGCGGGGCCTTTTTGCAGTTGCAGCCAGCGGGTCGGGCTTCCCGACAGGTCGGGCTTTCGAATAATCCGAACACAGACTTGCAAGTTCAGCAAGTTTGGAGTAATTTTCCTGTCACGCTGACCTTGGTGTGCCGGCGCTACGGTCCCATCGCCCGTTTGCCCGGAAGCACCGCCGCGCGGCCCTCGGCCTCCGGCACTTCCCTCACCGCGCAGCGGCTGCCCATCAGGCCGGGGCGGTACGCCACCTCGACGAAACGTGTTTCGCCCGGTCCGACATTCACGCTCGTATCGGCGCCGCCGTCGGTGCCCGCGCACCTGATGTCGAGCGCGCCGGGCGCGGGCTCGAGCCACACGAAGGTATCCTGGGCGAGCCTGGTCTCGGGGCGGCCGGCGAGGGTGACGCCCAACGACACGGGCGCGCCCATCGGGCCCTGGCGATAGACATAGAGCGATCCCCGGTCGGGCGGCGGCGGCGCGAATTGCTTGCCCCTGGCGTCCTCCTGCGCCGAGTCGAGCGGCACGCTGGCGCAGCCTGCGAGCAGGAGAAGCGCGACCAGCGTCGGCACGGAGGGCCGGATCGGGACTTGAGTCATGGAGGATCTCCTCGGGCGGTGTGAGGAGATATAAGGCGCGGCCCGGGTGTTTCGTTGCCGGCTATTTGACGGCGGAACCCGGACTCGACGCGGGCGTTGGCGAAAATAACCACAGTGGAGGCCAGTATGAACGACCGTGACGAGTTGATCCGGGGCAAGCTCCTCGACCGGCTGACGGCAGTGGGGGTCGATGCGCGGAACCTCGCTGTCGAGGTCGTGGCGGGCGCCGTGACCGTGAGCGGGACCGTCCCCACCGACGAGGCGCGCGACAAGGCGATGGAGGCATTGATCGGCGCTCACACGCTGGAGATTTCTGTGCGATCCGTCGCCCCCGTGGACAACACGGACGGCCGCGGCCGGTCGCCCATGACGGGCACGTCCGCGGACTCCGCTTACGAGAGCCGGCACCAGACCGATCCCACTTGAGAAGGGACTGCCTGACAGCTCCGAGATTCGGACCGGTGCCGACAACACGTCGGCGCTGTGCCGCCGCGAGCGATCAAACCGTTGAACCTGCTGGGTGATTCGGCTGTCGCGGCACACGCAACGGGACAGCTGGCGGGTTTTTGCGGGACACTTCGTGTGCCGCTGCCCGCTTCAACCCTTCCGGATCCTCATCGGACTTGAGGGCTCGCGCGGACGAGCGCGATCGTGGCGGCGAAGGCGATGCTGGCAATGACGAAGCAGAGCGCGAGCATGCCTTCGGCGCCGAAGTTGGCCATGACGGCGGCCAGCACGGGCGGCGCGGCGGCCGAGACGATGCCCTGCGGCAGAGCCAGGCCGCCCATCACAGCGCCGAACTGGGCGCGTCCGAACAGGGCGAGCGGCAGGGTGGCGCGCAGCACCGCCTTCAGCCCGTTGGCGACGCCGTAGGCCATCAGGCAGAGGAGTGCGATGACGAGGTTACCGCCGGCCAGCCAGGCGAGTCCGAGGCCGAGCGGCAGGACGGCGGCCGCGAACAGCGCCGAGCTCATGATCGAGTAGCGGTGGCCGAAGGTGAGCTCGACCAGGCGCACCGCCACCTGGGCGGGGCCGATCAGCGAGGCCAGCAGCAGCGCGGTCGCGGGGTCGTGACCGAGGCCGCGCAGCACGTCGATGGCGTGGACGATGAAGCCGGTGAAGATGAAGGCGCCGCAGGAGAAGGCGAGCGCCAGCAGCCCGAAGGTGCGGGTGCTTTCCGCCGCCGACATGCCGGCGACCGGGCGGTGGTGACCGGGACCGCGGGCGGGCGGCCCGGCAGCATCAGCAGGTGGACCGGCAGGCAGACGAGGAGGTGGAGGGTGGCAAAAATGAGCAGCGTACCCCGCCATCCGACCCAGGGTTCGAGCACCCCGGACAGCGGCCAGAAGACGGTGGAGGCGAAGCCGCCGACGATGGCCAGCACGGCGATGGCCTGGCGGGCGCGGGCGCCGGCAACCTGGGCCAGCGCAATGCTGGCCGGCGTGTTGAGGGCCAGCGTGGTGGCCACGCCCATGGCGGCCCAGCACAGCAGGTAGCTTATAAGGCCCTGGCTTGCCGACAGCGCGGCGAGCGAGAGGGCATAGAGCAGCGAGCCCGCCGCCATCAGGCTGCGCGCGCCGGTCCTGTCCATCGACTTGCCGACCCAGGGCGAGAACAGCGCGCCGACGCCGAACATCACGGTGATGCCGCCATAGACGACCTCGCTCGGCAGCGAGAGGTCGCGCTCGATATGGCGGCCGAGCACCGACGGCATGAGGAAGGTGGTGCCCCAGCCGATGATCTGCGTGATGCCGAGGCCTGCGGTGGCCCTTACAGCTGGAGTAAAGGCGGCCGGAGTGAGGATCACGCGGCGCGCGTTTGCTCGGGATAGAGCGACAGCAGCCCCGCTTCGCTTGCCGCGCAGACGCCGCGCTCCGTGATCAGGCCGG
>ENA-ORBV01012138-ORBV01012138.1-microbial-mat-metagenome-genome-assembly--contig:-NODE-12138-length-13355-cov-6.168775_pt1 | contig 13355 bp, 10 predicted proteins | sample MGYA00237777_ERZ505514 | MGnify/ENA primary metagenome ERZ505514 (study PRJEB26160, sample SAMN06269048) | microbial mat metagenome | isolation source: Oligotrophic lake microbial mat | place...
CCCCCCAGGTGCGGCGGACTGCGATCAGCATCACGACGACCGCCGCGCATGCCAGCACGGTGCTGATGCCTGCCGCGCCGACCGCCCCCCAACGCGGCACGAGCAGCCATTGCAGCATGAACGCCAGCGGCGCCAGCGGCGCATTGAGCGCGAACACCCACCCCGGACGATCGGCAGCCAACAGGATCGCCGCCGCCGCCGAGTGCAGCGTAATCGCCAGCGCGCCGAAGATCAGGATCGCCATGATCGGCGCGGCGGGCGCAAAATCATCCCCGTAGATCAGACGCACGACCGCATCGCTCAGGGCGGCGGCTGCCCCCGTCAACGGCAGCAGCAGGGCGATCACGCGCAGCGCTCCACGCGCCAGCGCCCGTGCGGCGTCAGGATCGCCCGCGCGCATCGTCCGCGCCAGCGCCGACAGCAGCAGCGGCGACAGCGACATGGCGAACAGCGTCGGCACGATCGTCAGATTTTGTGCCGCCGCATAGTAGCCAGCGTCCCCCGCCGCGCCGACCGACTCGACAGCGATCAGGTCGAGCCGCTTGAACAGCTCGAAACCCAATGTGTGCAGCGTGATCGGCACGACGTAGGCGGTCAGACGCAGCCCCGGCGCCCGCGCCAGCAGCGGCAGCGGCGCCAGCAGCCGCGCTCCGATCAGCTCCGCCAGCGACGCGCCGATGCAGCCTAAGAGCGCCCCGGTCAGCCCCCAACCCGCACCGACGAATGCCACGATCAGCACCATGCGCGCCAGCCAGCGCACCGCGACCAGCGCCGATCGGGCCACGACGATTCAGGCGGTGCGCGATTTTGCCCAGCTGCACAGCGGCGCACGGGTGGTGATCACCTGTCGCGTGCGGGCCTGGACCGCTGATCTCGCCCAGGTGCTGCCGTGGCATGTGGCGACGATTGCGCCGCTGACCGGCGGGCAGATGCGCCATTTTGTGCAGGCGTGGTATCCGCAGCTGGTGGCGAAAGGGGCGATTACCGCCGCGCAGGCCGGGCGCTACGGGGAGAGTCTGCTGGAGGCGGTGTTTAATCCGACGCGCCGCCGCCTGTGGGAGATGGCGGAAAATCCGCTGATGCTGACGATGATGGCGCAGGTGATGGCGGGCGGCGAGCTGCCCCGCGACCGCCCGGCGCTGTACGAGCGGATATTGAGCCAGCTGCTGGAGCAGTGGGATCTCAAGCGGGAGGGCCAGAGCCTGGCGCAGGTGATCGGTGACGAGCGGATCGGCAGCGAGCAGATTCGCAAGGTACTCGATCAGCTGTCCTACACGGCGCACCGCGATGCTACATCGCGCGATGGGCGTGGGCGGATTGCCGTACGTGATTTAGAGTACGCGCTGAGTGCCTATTTCAGCAGTGTGAAGGTGGCAGGGGGGGCGTTGGAGGCGGCGCAGCGCTGCATCGCGTACTTCGATACGCGGAGCGGGCTGTTGCAGCCGGAAGATAACGGCGCGGTGTATGCCTTCGCCCACCTGACCTTGCAGGAGCACTGTGCGGGCCGTCACCTGCTGCTGGTGGAGGGTGTCCAGCGCGTGATGGCACTGCGTAGCAACGACCGCTGGCGCGAGCCGCTCTTTCTGGGTGTGGGAGTGCTGATGCAGGAGGCGCTGGGCGCCGGGCGGGTCGAGCAGGTGTTGAACGCCTTGATTAACGCCTGTGAGCGCACGGGCACGCCCAAACCGCGTGCGCGCTGGTATCGCGACCTGGTGCTGGCGGCGGAGCTGGGTGTCGACCGCGATTGGGATTTGCTGAGCGCCTCGATTGATGTGCCGCGTCTCCACACGGACCTGAAAGCTGGCCTGGTGACGTTGCTGGAGGATGCGGCCAACAATCTCCAGGCCGAGCAGGTGCTGCTGGGGGCGGCGCAGGCGGGCGAGCACCCGCCGCTCACGGTCCACGAGCGGATCCACGCCGCTGAGCTGCTGGCCGGGATTGGCGACCCGCGCGTTCCGGTGACGCCCGCGCAGTGGCAGGCCGCGCCGCTCACTCCAACCTTCACGGCCGCTGGGACGCACTACTGGCGCTCCGTGGAGGCGGGCACCTACCCCATCGGCGGCTGGGAGGCGGGTGCAGAGCAGGCCGACCACGACCTGCCCGCGTTCTGGATCGCCCGCTACCCGACCACGGTGGCGCAGTACCGCGAATTTATGCAGGCGGGCGGCTACGACCACGAGGACTGGTGGACGCCGCTGGGCTGGGCGTGGCGGCAGGAGAATAATCGCACCGAGCCGAACTGGTGGAATGACCAGACCATGCAGGAATCGGACAATCAGCCGGTGGTTGGCGTGACCTGGTATGAGGCGCGGGCGTTCTGTGGCTGGCTGGACAGCGTGATCGGCCACCCCGACCTGCTGGTGCGCCTGCCGACCGAGGCCGAGTGGGAGGTCGCTGCCGCGTTTGCTGCTGCCGGGGGGCGGAATACCAACCCGTGGGGTGCCGCTGCGCTGACGCTGGAGCGGGCGATCTATCAAGAACACGCGATGAACAATCACCCGGCGCCGGTGGGGACCTGCCCGCTGGGTGCCGCGGCGAACGGGGCTATGGACATGGCCGGAAATGTGTGGGAGTGGACGCAGAGCCGCTGGTTGTCGTATCCGACTGAAAGTAGGACGATTATCGCCGATACGGCAGAGGGTAGTTATAGCGATGAGGCGACCTTTATGAGTAGGCGGGGCGGCTCATATGGTGGAAATAGCACAGATGTTCGCTGCGCGGCGCGGGACTGGAATCTTCCCGACTACGACCTCTACTACCAGGGATTTCGGTGTAGTGTGGCCCCTCGGTTCGCACGTTTGTGCTGATTTCTGCCCTTCTGCTGTTCTGCTGTTCTGCTTTCCTGCCAACGAACGGGCGCGGGCGGCACGGGTGCTGGGGCCACGCGCCCGACTGTCCGCGGAGCGGACCCGCGAATTTTTTTGGAGTGAGGCCAATGCCTAAAACCAGAGATTCCGGCCAGATTCATCCGCCAGCGCACCTGCAATGAGACGGTTCCCAAGGATGTGAAAATCACGCTCACCGTGGTACCAATCCTGTCAACAAAACACGACTGCCCCGGGTGGACTCACGCGTGCCAGTACCACGTCGCATTGCAAAGGGGCAGTGAATGCCAACTGGCCTGAATCCCTGGTCCATGCGTGTCATATGACCAGCGGTTCATGCGTGGATTGAGCGTGGGAAATGCCATGTGGTACTACCAAAGCGGATTATTCGTCGCCCCGGCCCATGGATCAATCACACAGAAAATTACATCACAGTCACAGGTTGCGCCAAATGATTCCAGAAGTCTAATATTCGTCGGAATGCTCAGACCCTCTGTACGGAGCCAGCCTTCTGTCAGCCTGAAGGTGTCATCGCACTCGCACATCACGTCATTCGTCTCGGGATCAATCCACAACGCTCGTCCAGCTGGGGTTCCAAGGAACTCACGAAGATCGTCTAACTGCGCCTCGCTCATCGGTCGGCCAAACCGCTGTATGGAATTACGTTTACACATCCCAATGCACCTCACTCATCCCAATCCTCATCCTGTCCGCCCATCTGCACACGCTCAACGACCGCTGCATCAATCGTGACCGCAGCCACCATGGGTGTCGGCGCTGCTGTTTGCACTGCGGTAATTGCCCCTGTATCATCGAATGTGGGAGCAACCACGCGGGCAGGGACACGCAGCATAGCAGGGAGTTCATCCTGCTCCAGTATGTACATAGACATCTCGTAGGACAGTGTACCTTTCACGCTTTACGCTGTTTCCACCACACTGCCCCGATCGTACCATAGGTAACCCACTGATGGATCGAATATTACTTAGTACTACAGTTGTAGTTAGCAATTTTCACGCTCATGGAGCGTAAAAATTGTTTGTAAATCTACGCTCAAAATTCCTCAGAGATATACAACTACAACTGTAGTATTAGAAGCGGTCTGAAAAGTCTCTCGTAGCGCAATAATCCTGCAAAAAAAGGTTTTTTACGCTCTTGCGACGCTGGTATGCGCCGACGAGACGTACAAACCAGCGCAGAAATGTTCGACCCATACCCCTTTTCAGACAGCTTCTTAAGGATGAGGGTGTCTTAGTCATCATCGTCATCATCCAGAAAGCCACCACCTAACGAGCGCACATCGGCGCCCGCCTGAACGCTCACCGCCGGTGGTCGTGCTGGCGTTGGTGGCGCTGCTGGCGTTGGTGCGTTAAAGACCGATGGGGCGCTGCCCAAGCCATGCGTCAGCAAGGCCGGCAGCGCCCCATGGTGCGCGAGGAGTTCAAAGACCGGCAGGAGGCGTGACCGCACCCGCTGCACCAAGGTGCCAATCGGCACGGATGCGATTGGCTGGCCCGTGACCGCCGCTTCTGACGCCAGCATGAGCAACCCGAGATGGGTCGCCTCAGCCAGCACATCAGACTCGGTCGCATGCTCTGGTCGATCAGGATGTGCAGCTCGGTTAAGAGCTGCACATCCTGATCGACCAGCCGCACCGACTTGGGTGTTCGGCGCACCGTCTTGCTCATGCGGTTCCACCTGCCGCATAGATCACCGCTAACAGCGCCCCCGTGGCATTCAATGTTAGGGCATGGGACTCAGAGACCATCGCGTAGTTACGTGGGGTTTGCTTGCCCGCCGACTGCGCGCGCTCGTCAATCGCCTGGCGTAGTCCCTGGAGCAACCGCCGCCGGTAAACAGCACATAGCGACTGCTCTGCTGGAACACCGGCAAAATCCGCGCAACCAGATCCTGACCCTCTGCGGCGACCACACTCTCCACCAACTGGCTCATATCCTGGCGTCGGCCTCCCGCACCGTATTGTATGCTGATTTGCATACATTTATGGAGTATGTTAAAGTGTATTGTATGCTAATTAGCATACAAACATTCGGAGGAACCTATGGCAAAGCAAGGACCAGCAGCACTGATTGACGTACCGCTTGAGGATGTGCGCATGCCGCACGCGGTCGCATACGACGGTCACGAGAACGTGGAAATTGTTGTGGTCGATGTCGGCAACACCTATCAAAAAGCGGTCTCAATGACCGCGCGCCAAGGGATGGTGACGAGCTGTGAAGCAAGCGCAATTGCGCGGCCGCAGTCTGTCATGTACGGTGAACAAAGCTCGCTGACCATTACGCCGGTTGATGGAAGCACACTCAAGCCCGAGTCATTCATCGTTGGCACTGCAGCGCTCTATGAGCCCCAGAGCATGGCGCGGATCGGAACGCTGCAAGAACGCCTGGACGCCAGCCCGAGTGTGTTACGCGCTCAGATCCTCAATGCCATCTATACCGTCCTGATGAAAAAAACCCAGACAAATCGGTACACCGCAACCGTGCTGGTTGGGCTGGAAGTGCCTCTGGAAGACTATGCACGCCAGGCCACAACCGAGACCGTCCGGGGTATTGCGAATGCGATCAAAGGGCAATGGCGTGTTCAGAATGGCACGGGTGTGTGTTTGATCAAAATAATCGCCGTTGTGCCACTTCCCCAAACCCTGGGGATGATTGCAGCCACGTGTCGTGCCGCGAATGGCCAGCCGCTTCCCGATCGCTACCAAACGCGGTATGCTGCGCTTGATATGGGTGGTGGTCAAATCCATCTGGGCCAATCGACGGGCACAAGCCAGTTTTCAGGCTCGCTCATCGGCCAAGGGGTGACGCTGACGGCCAACACCTTGATTGGTCTGGCCAATCGTGTGGGTATTCGTCTGAGCATGCATCAGGCATGTCACGCGCTGCATACCAAGCAAGCCCTTCAGGGGGGCGAGCTCGTCACGATAAAAGAGCTGGTAGACGAGGCGATCGAGCTGTCACGACCTGTCCAGGTTGCAGAAGCCGTCAACGCGCTTGTTCCGGTGCTGCGTGGTGCACGAGGACTGATTGGGGGCGGATCATCCGTGTACTATGGTGAGGGCATCATCGCCCAGCTGCCGACAGAATACCAGCCATTTGTGTCGATCGTTCGCCAGCCACAAATGGCAAATGCCATCGGGGGCTACCCGCTCGTACTCCAGCATGTTGCGGCGAAGCATCGGCAACAAGGCGGTCAGTAATGGCCTCCACGCTCCTCACAATCCGCAGCAATAGTCGTGTGCTCGCAGCGGCTATTGAGTGGCTACGAGCACACGACGAAACAGTCTCGGAATATGTGCGAGACTGGCTGGAACGAGGGTTTAAGCAGTGGCTTGTGGAAACAGCCGTGATTGACCCCTCGTTATATGCAGAGATCATTGCTGCGGTCACCGACCATGCAAATATTGATGCTGATGCGTTACGTGAACAGGGGAATCAGGCCCTACGGGCAACCTTGATCCAGGTTATCAGCGGCCTGGGACTTCGGCCAGCGAGCGCGGAAGTGCACACATCTCCTGGTATAGACTCGGGGGATGAACCATGTGATACCAGTATTGATCTCTTCTACGACCCCAACGATGAGGAATTTACGGCACTTTAGTGACTATTGAGAGTATTCGGCGCTCACCTGCGTGAGCGCCGATTTTATGAGGTGTTTGGATGATCAAATACGCCGGCGGCTTTCTGGTCGCACTCGTGCTGCTTCTCGGCGGTCTGCGATTTCTTCAGCCAACGCTTGCCGCAACATTCATTGGCACCGATGACGATAGCCGCGTCGCCATCTCATTCTGGCCAGCACAGACAGGATCAGAAGGGCCATATCGCTGGACCACCGGCGACAGCCAGCTGCAGCTCCGTGGCCTAGAGCGCTGGAACCGAGCGGTGCTGGTTTTTCGCACCCAGGCTCCGCGCCCCTTTGCCGTTGAGATTGCCAACACGGGCACGCTCTCGATGACCGCCCACCCCGAGTGGCGCGTGTACCGCGTGTTTACAACCCCAAATCCTGGAGATGCCATCGTTGCCCATATTTCCGGACCCGTCGACCACGCCGGCGACTACGACCTGCGCCGGGTGGGCGTGCCGATGAATCTGGCGGCCGCTCTTCCACTAGGGCCACCCGCCTGGATGAGCATCATGCGCCGAAGTGTCTTTGTCCTCCTTCTGTCGCTCCTGGGGCTGCTGCTCGTGCAGGCTACCCCGCTGCGCGGCTGGGCCTGGCTGGTGCCGCCGCTCGCCGCCACAGGATTTCTTGTGCTCACCACCGTGCAGCCGGCGCTCACAAGCTATTGGCTGCCGTCACTGTGGACCTCAGTGACGCTGGGGGTGACGATCGCGGGGGTGTCGGCGCTGGCACGATCACGCCCGGCTTGGTCGACCGTGATTCTGGCCCACTGGCTGGTCCCAGCGCTCGGCACTGCCCTGGCTGGCGCAATCCTCCTGGCGCTCCCTACACCCTTTCGCATGCTTGGTGCGCCACTGCTGCTCGGCGGCGCGCTGGTTGCGGGCTGGCAGCTGCCTCGTCGGGCGCTTCCGGTCCCTCGACGCCGCTGGACGGTGGGCATCCTGCTTCTGGCGCTCATTGTGGCCGGCGCAGCGCGTCTGACCGACCTCGACCGCATCCCTTTTGGTCTCTGGCGCGACGAGGCGGCCTACGGCCTGGTGGCGCAGCAGATCAATGCAGACCCGGGCTATTGGCCGGTCTATATCCCAAATGGCATTGATTATCCAGCTTTTTTAATGTATCTCATTGCTCTTGTGATCAAGATCCGTGGCGCAGCGGATAGCACGTCTGTCCGCCTTGTTGCCGCGCTGGCCGGGACACTGATGCCGCTGGTGCTCTATGTCTTTGGTCGTCATCTTGTTGGCCGCTGGCCAGCCTGTATTGCCGCACTGCTCTTGTCCTGGCTTACCTGGCACGTCGCTATTAGCCGCATCTCCTTTGTGGCGGTGCTTGAGCCAGTCTTCACCGTCAGCGGCCTGGCGCTGCTGTGGCAGGCGCTGCATAGCCCGCCAGAGGCGCGTCGGCGCTGGATCTGGTTTGCGCTGGCCGGCACATCCTTTGGCACGGCTTTGTACACCTACCACACAGCGCGACTTCTGCCCGTCCTCGCGCTGGCGCTGGCGTGGAGCGTGCTGGGCCGCTCATGGACCCGCTGGCGGGCGGCATTGCCTGGGGCGCTCGTTACCATCGGGGTGGCCACGCTGATTCTCCTCCCACTCCTGCACTATGCGGTGACGGAGTCCGAGGCGTTTAACCTCCGCGTTGGTGAGACCTCCGTCATCCGGAGTGCTGACCAGCAGACGGTGCCGGTGATGGCCGCACTTAATGAGAATGTCTCACGCTATGTGCTCATGTGGAATGTGACTGGAGAGCCGAATGCGCGGCATTACGTGCCGAAAAAGCCAATGCTCGATCCGCTCACGGGCGCCGCTTTCCTGGTTGGCGTGCTCGGCCTGCTTATCCGTCGTCGGCAGCCGGCTGAGACGTTTCTGCTAATCTGGCTCGGCCTGGAGCTGGTGCCGGCGCTCCTGGCCGAGGGAGCGCCGCACGCGGTCCGCTCGGTTGGCGTGATTGCGCCGGCACTGCTGCTTGCGGCGCAGGCCCTGGTGCGGGTCTGGACGGTGTTGCCAACGCAAAAAATAGGCGTTTTCCTGCTGGCTGGGCTGGCAATCTGTGGATTCTATAACCTGAATCTCTACTTCAGCACGGTGCCAACCAGCCCTGCAGTCTGGGAGAAGTTTTATACCGAGGAGACCGCACTGGCGCAGTATGCCAGCACTGCCCCAGGCCCAGTCGTTGTGCCGCGCACGGTGATGGAGACCGCCGTCGGTGCGTATCTTCTGGCTGGCAAGCCGGTGCAGGTCTGGGACGTTGGCCAGACAGATGTGTCGTTCTCGCCTGGCACCACACTCCTGATTCCGAATGGCGCGACAGCGGAGGAGTATGAGTGGATTGCGACGCACTTCCCAGATATCCAGCGGCTGCCGCACAGTCCGTTTCCAGGCACCGTGCAGCCAACATTCTGGAGCTATACGGTATGGAGATGATCCGTAAAGCCAGCGCCGATCACTGCGATCGGCGCTGTGTCTTTGTTACGAAAAAACGGTCCGAGCAAATTGGCGAGTTCCTGCGCACGCTGAGGGGTCACCGGCACTATCACCGAGCGTGCGCAGATAGAGAAAGGAAGAAGCGTTTGATTACGGTAACAGCATCGTATACAGCTTCAAGCTATGGCTATGCAGAAGAAGTTCAAACCACCTTGCACGCTCGTAAGCGCATATCTGTTCAGGTCGATGATAGAGAAAGAGCCCTGCTCCAAACACGTGTTTGGAGCAGGGCTCTTTGCATTGAGTCACCAGCTCACTATCCAGGAATAGTTGTCGATTCGCCGTCGGTCATCAGCGCAGCCAGCACTGACGGAGCAATCGCCGCGATCTGGCTGGACGTTAGACTGCGTGTTCGTCCGATATCCGGCAGCCAAATAGTCCGCTCGGTCTCGCTCGACAGCCGCTCAGGGCCGCCAATCCAGACATTCCACCTCGGCGCAGCAATCTCCAGGCGGTCGAGCGCAGGATGAATGTACGTCGTGGCCACCAGCTGCGATGGATCGCCCGGGTCGCCGCGCTGGAGCACCAGCACCAGGGTTGGCTGGAGGATCGATCGCGCAATAACCTCAGTGCCAGCGTGCGCATCGGCGATAACCCAGCTGTAGTGGGCTAGCAGTGGCTGGAGTCCTGCCCGCAGCCGGTTGTTGGGCACACAATAGCACCCCGGCCCATCGCTATGGCCAACCCGCAGCACGTCCAGGCCCGGCTCCACCGGCGCGAGCAGCGGCGTTAAGTCGGGGACACGCGGCGTCCGATCTTCCTTCAGCGCATCCTTCAGCGCACCGACCGTCTGCCGATCGGGTGCTCCCAGGAGCAATCCTAATGTCCCATCGGCATCGGCCTCGATGAGCAAAACCCGCTGCCCCTGCCGTGCGAGCGCCAGGCCCAGCGCCATCGTCACCGTCGTCTTGCCGACCCCGCCTTTTCCTACTATCAACACCTGATTCGTCATTGTACGTTCCCCTCGCTACTGCAGCACGTCACCAAAATCCTCATCGACCTCCAGCACCAGCCACGCCCCTTCTGGTCGTGCGGCCAGCGCATCGAACACCATATCGATCGTTGGAACGAGCAGGCTGACGATGTCGCTCTCCAGCCGCACATCGGTCGGGTCACTGCCGAAGGAGCAGCAGCACAACTGCATGGGCCATGGGCTTGCTTCAAGCAGAGCGGTCGCCGGCGTCAACACGAATTCCGCTGTTGTTTTCTGTCCCCATTGCGTCGTACCGAGCGGATGCAGACGCTGGGGAAACAGTATTTTGCGCGGCCGTCCCTGCCACCAGCCTACGCCCGTCTCAGGGTTATAGACGACCCGACCGTAGCGCAGCTGCCCGAGCAGGCTCCAGAGTGTCTGTAGTGCGGTCTGGTGGCCACTCTGCCACCAGACTGCACCGTAATCCCGCCACCAGCGGAGGAGCACGGCGCTCACCTGACGATAGGCCGTGCTATAGCCGAGTGTCGCACTCTGTTCATACACACTATCAGGGTACAGCGCACGGCCTGCGAGCCACGTCGCATGATCCTGGCGCATCGGCAAGCCTGTCACCGCGTCATAGGGCCACTGCGGATCGCTGCTGGCGCATGCTTCGGCATGCAGTCGCTGGGCGGTTTCCGCATCAATCGCTGCGAGCAGAAGTCCACACATCAGACCCGCTCCAGCCCTTGGAGCGTACAGAGCGCATCACGGAGCGAGACCTGGAGCGGCTCGAGCGTCCACCACAGGGCCGTCGTCGGAAACATCTCCTCCAGACGATCGCGTTCCACGAGGCTGGTAATGCCCAGCCACTGCTCCGGAACGACCAGATCGATATCGACATAGAATGCCGACACGATCTGCACACTCCGAGCAGCGTCCTCACTCTTTGCCAGAGAGTAATGCACAATCGGCACGAGGATCAGCTCGGCGAGCTGCCGGCGTAACGGCAGGTTCAACGCGGTGACGTGGAGTGGTGGCATGGGCGGTGCCACCCGAAACCCTGGCATCAAGGCCCAGGGAATCGCCGACTGGTCTTCATCAACAAACTGCATGGCGCCAAAGCTTGTGCCATCCATCTCGTCATTTGGCAGGGTGAAGCGCACCAGGCCGGTCCAGGCCGACCCAAACCACCAATGTGTCACGGCAGGAAATGCATCAGCAAAGGCTAAGGAGTGCCAGAACTCCCACGCAGACGCGGCGGTATGCGTCCCCGTGGCCACGACCTCGCCACCCTGATATAAGCGGGCTTTCTTTCCCACCAGCTCAATACCCGTTCCGGTTTCCGCGTTGTAGCGGTGACCCGCACCCATCATGTCTGTCATCGTCATGCTCCTAACGAATACTCTTAAGAATACGCTCGATCCGTGAACCAACCATCAGTGGCATCTGGGAGAGTGTTTGAATTGATGTCCAGTTCCCTTTGCCATATAAATCGTCCATGCGCTCTGTATTGGCCCCGGTGCCTAAAAAGACACCGAAGGTCAGGATACCGGCCTGACGCGCTTTTGCAAGCAGCGCTGCCGCCTCATCATGGTCATCGGCTGCCCCGTCTGTCAGGGAGATAAACAGCTTGTTTTTTTCGGGACGACCTCCGAGCGATGTTGTCGTGAGTCCTGCAGTGACTGCCAGCGCTGTTCCCTGGCCTGGACCCGTACTTAGACAGGCAGCACGAGCAGGATCAAACTGCGTGTCATCCAAGGCTTTATATTGAAGTGTTGTGTCGCTAAACCCGCGAACCTCAAAGGGCATATCCATCAAATCGAAGGTGTCTCCTAACACCATGGTTGCATCGTATAGGGCGTTCGATCGCATATGGCCGCCCATACTTCCCGAAAGGTCGACGGCAATACTTGCGACAAACGATGTGGCTGGCATTTCAACCGTAGCAGTATAGACATCGTTTGCCCCAGCCATCGCCTGTGCCAGCCGTGTTCGATCAATATTTCCACGGGGAAGCATCCGCATTTTTGTGTCAACAGTATCTTTGACCTGCTTCAGCCGTTTCGCCAGCGATGTTGCGATGGACTTATGGGCCTTACGGCGCTCCTGCAATTTCGCCACGACCGTTGCGGTTGCAACGGGTGTTGAAACATTCACTTCCTGGGCATTCCCCTTGACATCCCTATAGGCCATTCTACGGTGTGTCTCCTGAGAATTGCCCAGTGGTTTATGAAGGCGTGGACCCAACGTATCGCGCCGTCGCCGTTGTTTGATTTCACGCTCGAGGGCTCCTGATGCGGCCATTTCAGCCGTTGTAATTGCGTGCTCAATCGCCGCATCAGACATATTCTGAAACGGATCAGTATCCTCTCCATCGGCATCCAACGGGGTTTGTATCGATCGCTCGGCAGCGCCGCCGGATTGCTGGCCACCTGATTCATCGTCACCAGCCGCGCCGCGCTTCTGACCACCCGATTCTTCCTCGGCAGCACCGGATTGCTGGCCACCCGATTCTTCCTCACCAGCAGCACCACGTTGGCGACCGCTGGCCTGGTCATCGTCACTGGCCCCGCCGGGCTGCTGGCCACCCGATTCTTCCTCCTCGGCAGCACCACGTTGGCGACCGCTGGGCTGATCATCGTCACTGGCCCCGCCGGATTGCTGGCCACCCGATCCTTCCTCCTCGGCAGCACCGGATTGCTGGCCACCTGATTCATCGTCACCAGCCGCGCCGCGCTTCTGACCACCCGATTCTTCCTCACCGGCAGCACCACGTTGGCGACCGCTGGGCTGGTCATCGTCACCGGCCCCGCCGCGCTGCTGGCGACCACTCGGCTGATCATCGTCACCAGTACCACCGGACTGCTGGCGACCACTGGTCTGATCATCGTCACCGGCCCCGCCGTGCTGCTGGCGACCGCTGGGCTGATCATCATCACTGGCCCCGCTGCGCTGCTGGCGACCGCTGGGCTGATCATCATCACTGGCCCCGCTGCGCTGCTGGCGACCGCTGGGCTGATCATCGTCACCGGCCCCGCCGCGCTGACCCGACTGCTGTGCTTGGCCGGATTGACCGGATTGGCCCGATTGCTGGCCCGATTGGCCGGATTGGCCGGATTGGCCGGATTGGCCCGACTGCCCGGCCTGGCCGGATTGACCGGATTGGCCCGATTGCTGGCCCGATTGGCCGGATTGGCCGGATTGGCCCGACTGACCGGATTGGCCCGACTGACCGGATTGGCCCGACTGACCGGATTGGCCCGATTGCTGGCCCGACTGCTGTTGCTCCGATTGACCGGATTGGCCGGATTGCTCTGACTGGCCGGATTGACCCGACTGCTGCCCGGATTGACCCGACTGCCCGGCCTGGCCCGACTGGCCCGACTGACCCGATTGCTCTGACTCACCGGACTGACCGGATTGACCCGACTGCTGTTGCTCCGATTGACCGGATTGGCCGGATTGCTCTGACTCACCGGACTCGCC
>ENA-ORBV01012139-ORBV01012139.1-microbial-mat-metagenome-genome-assembly--contig:-NODE-12139-length-13355-cov-5.351860_pt1 | contig 13355 bp, 12 predicted proteins | sample MGYA00237777_ERZ505514 | MGnify/ENA primary metagenome ERZ505514 (study PRJEB26160, sample SAMN06269048) | microbial mat metagenome | isolation source: Oligotrophic lake microbial mat | place...
CTTGCGCGCGCCCGTTCAAATGTGCAGCAACACATTAGCTTTGTCGGCATGAATAACTGTTCTCGGAAGGATAAATGGATAAATAACGGTTCTTGGACTGAATTCTTGGATCATAACGATCTGATAAGTTGCATTTGTGCACTGTTGCACTGTACGAATCAGCTATGTGAATCAGCTATGTGACTGTTGCGAATGAGGGCACCGGTTAGCACCGCGCCGGTTGGCACCACGCCGGTTAGCACCGGATTTGTTAGGGTTAGGGTTGACCCCAGGGAGACCCCCTCTCTTACCCTCAATTGTCACCTCTGCAGTTAACCAAGATGTTAGTTTTTGACAAGTGTTTTCCAGCGATTGATCCATGCTTTTGTGCAACCCAGATTCCATTGCAAGCAAATCCCCAAGGGTTGTGCAGAACAACTAGCCGATGTCATGCAGCCATGACTCGATCAATGTGAGGAACTGAACAGATGATTGTGATGCAATTGAAGATTAATCTGTCTGAATGGACAATGTTACACCTTAGCTAAAAATGTTTAACCTTAAGTCAGTCTGTTGTCAGCAAAAGAAGCTTCCAGCTATCCTACAATCTTGCAAGGACAGAGAGAAAAAGAAATCAAGCGAGACACAATCTAAAAAGTATTTGTCAACCAGAAAGTGAGAAGTTTTTTATAGATTTCCGCACGCACATTCTTGTTCAAATTCACAGAGAGATTGTCCTCAGAATTCACAAAAATGATCTCATAACCATTGTTGAGTCAAATGAGACACAGACATGTGCTTGACATGAATGTGTCTGCTAACCCTTGGGTTGTTAGTGACAATTTCTGCCATGATCATAACTCCCATGTTGTCAACACAACTAGTGATGTGAGTGTTGACAAACACTTCAAGACAAATGTCAGTTTGGACCACAAAAATGGTTTTTGGACAATCTCACTCAAGACAATGTGTCGAGCTTTGAAGGGGAAGAACAGAAGAAAACTGTCTTGTTCAGAGAGCAATGTGACAAGAACTCAAAACATGAACAAGATGAAAGTCATTGCTGACCGATTTTCTATTGTCCTTGTCATTTCTCCAATCAGAGTCTCAAAATCCGATAAAGCATCATTCAGGATGCCCTTGGAAGAATTTGGAAACAATTTTTGATCCCATGCTTTCAGCATTCAAAACAAGCTTGAAATCTCTCAACATTGCTTTGTAGGCAGCCAAAGTAAGAGACTTCAAACATTTTGGAAGTTTGCTCACACTGCAGTGATGTCAACATCAAGGCAAGAATGCTTCAACGAATGCAACGGATCTGACACCACTTCTACTTGGAGTTGTTATTTCACAATGTCAACGTCACAGCAGACGGGCAAACACACGAGAGGCAAGGAACAACCAGCACAGGCTCACGCGCTTTCCATGTGACCACTTCTAAACTGCTCACCCCACCTCAGGTTCGGAAACCCCACCTGGGGTCTCTTCTTCTGACTTCAAATTTCCATGCACTGCAGCAATGGCTGGGGGTGCAGGGGTGGGAAGCCAAACAACAGGAAGTCCTGTGACCATGACAGACCCCATCTCAGGTTCGGAAACCCCACCGGGGGTCTCTTCTTCTGATTTCAAATTTCCAATCACATCAGCAATGGCTGGGGGTGCAAGGGTGGAAAGCCAAACAACAGGAAGTCGGCTGACCATGACACACCCCATCTCAGGTTCGGAAACCCCACCTGGGGTCTCTTCTTCTGATTTCAAATTTCCATGCACTGCAGCAATGGCTGGGGGTGCAGGGGTGGGAAGCCAAACAACAGGAAGTCCACTGACCATGACAGACCCCATCTCAGTTTGCGAAACCCCACCTGGGGTCCCTTCCTCTGATTTCACATATCCATGTGCATGTCAGGAATGGCTTGAGGCACAGGATGTGCATTCTATTCCCTCAAGCTTGCCTTCCTCTGTTCAGAAACGTCCCTCAATCCTCTAAACACAGTTTGGGGGTAGGGAAAGGCTTAGGGCAGGTGCTGGCCATGGGCTGGCCATGGGAAGGAGGGCAGCACTCCTCTTGATTATTGCAGGTTGCTGGAGGGCAACAAGTTTCTACATTAATTCTACGCTTCACAACCCCTCCTATTCGTGCAGGTGCTGCTTACCCCTAGTTTTGGAACACCTCCCCTGTGCCAGTTGTTAAGAATTCAGCTGGGCTGTGACCGCAATCTCTATATCTAATTACAAGTTACAACCCACCACGGCTAAAGATTACAGTAGCTCCAAAAGGGCCACGAACAGAGATTAAACTGCTGTAAGTGGTTTTACTGTAAAGCTTCGAGCCTAAATCCCCTTCACACCCATTCATAAATTAATATAGTCGCAGCCAAACAACATCTGTGAGTCATAGACCTATCTTCTCGATAAAACGAGTCGCGCGTGGAGGTGCACCGGGTCTTTCCGTCTAATCTGTAAAAAGAGCGTAAGAAAAGAACTGTAGAAAGAAACACACAAACTTGTACTATGTTGAAGGGCAGCTCCTATAATCCCAGTACTACGCCCTAACTTCTCACGGGAGTAAACCCCTTGCACTGTTTTAAACTCCAAATAAACGTGTACGTGCGGGGTCCCATCTTACCCCTTTCGCAGATATGCCTGGATTACATTTACCATTAAATAAGCAGAGTGCAATATGGAATGGACACAGCAGCTCAAACCAGCACTCATCGTTCATTCCAATTCCATTCGCCCATGTTTAGTTTTTTATTGTTCACTTCAATTGCTGCTGCCAGTAGCAACCCACATCCAAACTTTCCGCGACACGCCATCCACTGGTCGAAGTTGTTTTCGCACGCGATTGTCGCCTTCAATGTGCCGCGTAACAGCGGGCCACACGGTTTGCACGAATTCCAAGCGTTTCAAGTGATCCGTTTCATGCAACGCAAAGGAGAGCGAATCACGCAAATGAATAACCACGACCTCCCCCTTTCTCAATCCGTCTCCAGGAGCCTGACTCAGGGCATCTTGCAGACGCTCAAGGGCTAATAAGCGAACCGCTGCGACACGAGACAAGTGACGCTTTTTGGCAAGATGGCTCCTGTATTTCTTGGTGAGCAACCACACAACTGCCGAGATTAAAAGCGACCACCAGGGATGGGTCTTGAAGCAGTGCCACGACACATTATAGACTGTTGTGAAGCAGTATCTTGAGAGATTGTAGAAGTATATCAAGAGCGACGTCGAAATGGACAAAATAGCTCCTGTGACCCAATCCAGCCCAGCTTTCATTTGTCGCCTTGTTTTACAGATCGATGGTAGCCTATTAGCTACAACAGCTGCATTTTCCTCTGGCGACAACCCCAACAAGAGAGAAGTACCATCTTCTTCCAAGACAAGCTTTTGGTGAATGACGTTGGCGGCTTTCAAAAGACCCCAATTCCAGTCATCGAATTCATCCGGCACCTCCACTTCCCGATAAATCATTGTCCAAGTGTACAGCGGAATGGCTTCATCATTGGTCATCATGGTTTCGGGATAATCCGCGATCGTCACGATTTCTCTCTTGCTTGCTTCCTCGACTACAGGCCGTGTATAAGTATAATACGAAATGGGTTTGGGGCCATCCACATGATTGAGGCACATGTGCTGAATAGACCACTCCTGAACAAACTCCACGACACTGCTGTAGGTTTCATTGATAGCCTGACTGAGAACACAATACTTTTCGGTACCGCTGCCTGCCAGCTGCCACACGGGTCCCCGGCAATCGACAATCATACCCTTGTAACACATGGCGTTGGCTGGACAGGGAAGCTGCACACCGCCACCTGGACAGTGAATTGCCGGTGCTGCCTCGAGCAAGGCCGCATCCAGCGTTTGCAGCATATCTTGCGGAGAATCAAAGTAGCAAATGTCGGCCAACAAATACTCTTTTTCTGGACTGGATGATGCATCGTCGATGCTAGGGTAGATCCTCGAGTGGTAACGACCGTCTCGATATTCCATCTGCGTGGATCCCATGATCATCAGCATACCCGATTTTGAATTCCAGACCACATATCCCCGAGTCACAAGTCCAAAGATACCAAGTGACGCGACCACCAAGAACCAGAACAACTTATTCTTCTTAATCTTTTCCCACCATGATGGTGTGGTGGGGGCGTCGACGACATCGTCCACAGCGACGACATTACCCTTTGGTGATTTTGGAACTCTCACACCGGTATCAATGCTGCCGGTAAATTGAAATTGCTCCACTCGTACGGTGGATGGACGCTCCAGTGCATTTGCTCCTGCTGGTGCCACCACCATGGGAGGAGGCGCTGATAGCGACCCCCTACTACTATTACGGCCGCCACGTGCACGAGGAGGCGACGGCATGACGTTACTACCGGTGCTAGCGGTATCACCATGGTCATACGTCTCCGTAGCAGCGGTGGTACGGCGACGACGACTGGCGGCAGCTGCAGTTGTCGTTGAAGCAGCGTTGTTGGTAGAGGTGTTTCGGGAAGCTCGAGGACTGGTTCTGGTGTTCAATACTTCCTCTTCCGTTGCTGCTGCTGGAGGACTGCTGATAATGGCTTTGTTGTTTTTGTTTTTCTCTTCCTGTTCCGCGGCCCATTTTTTCGCAGAGGCACGTGCTTCCTGTAGCTTTTGTTTCTTCGTTTTCCGACCGGAAGATCCTGGTGTAGTACTGGCTGGTGCAGCAGCAGCGGCTGGAGCAGGTGAGGCTGGTGCAGCAGCTCGCTTGGTGGGTGTGGCAGACTTTTTATTGGAACTGCCGTTGTTGCTTTCCACCTTTCGCCTTTTCGTAGGTGTGGGTCCACCTTCTCCCATCATGGAAATCCGTGCACGCTCTCGAGCGGCAGCTTTCTCCTCTGCCGTCATCTTCTTCTTCTTGGTAGATGCTGGGGTTGCTCCATCGTCGCTGGCATCGTCCAATCCAGCTTCCGTGGTAGCCTTGCGCTTTCGTTTGGGGGGCATGCTGATGTTGTGTGGTATTAGATTGTTTGTTTCGCTTGCGAACTTGCGTTTTGCGATGGATTCGAGAAGATTGAAACTAACTGCAGGGCGATCTAAAAATTAATTGAAGCAACCGAACTGGAAGCCAAACCGAAGGCCTTGCCAAGAAAAGTTCGTTAAATTAGTGCAATTCTAACATAAAAACGCCACGGAGCAGTTACTTACAAAGTTGAGATAAAGTACTAGCTAGTAGTACTACGTGTGGGTAATTTTTGTTGCCTTACCACATTCGCGCACACGTGCGCGCACACACAAACAAAGTCACATTCCACGGAGAAGCTCCTACTCCTGCCATAGCAAGACAGACTAAGAAAAGAGGTGGGCATTTAATTGGCGCTTACTAGGCTCTGTGTCACCTTGCCCCCATGCACCCATACATAGTGGCATAGTGGAAAGAAGTAGGGACCGGAACCGGCAGGTTCAAACAAAATGGCTAAACTGTCAGTTTCCAGTTTTTCATGCAAAGAAAAAGTCAGCACAAGAAGTGAGAAAAACCAATTTAACTTTTAGACTTTGCAGCTCCAAAAGCTAACTTTTTCAAAATTTGACCATTAGGGAAATGTGTGTTTCTTTGCGCTTGTTGGTGCGATGTTTGAGAGGCACCACTTGCAGCTGTTCTTTTTAGTTGATTTTTGCTGAGTCCATTCTTTTGCCAAAGCGAATCATTCAATTTAGGCCGTGAAGATCACATTTTGGTGGGGTCATGATCACACTGTGGCCACATGAAGCACTAGACCCACCTCAGGAGTTGTTGGGTTTACATGTGATCTTTGCCATGTTGTTGTTCATTCTCTACATCCCAAACCTTTGGGTTTCACAGCTCCACAGAACCTCCATCCCTGTTGTGTCTCCAGCATCAGAAACATTTAGAAAATGCATGCGCATGCACATGAAGGCAGTGCCAAGAATGGCGGAGAATCCATGGAAGGACAAGACATCATCTCACTTAACGACTCCTCTGACTACCAATGATGACATGATTCCGATGCGGAACACTGACATCATTAGCACCACAAAAACAGACACAAACACAAACACAAACAACAAGCTCATGTGAAACACTCTGCTCATTTTCCAGGTGTTTGTTCTTTAGCAACAAGCTAGCTGTTTAAAGCAGATTTCTTACCAGCCAGCGGATGAGCTACATGGTGTGTGTCTCTTGTGTGTGGTGGTGAGTGCATGCATGTTCAATGTGTCTGGGTCAGGTTTGAAATTGTAAGGATAGGGTTTGCGTCTGTTTTAGACCACCTACATGTTCTAATACGTACCCAGAGTAGTAGCCATCTCTACTGAAGCTACTTAACTAGCTCAATCTAGCTATAGGTAGCTAGCGGTAGCAACCACGGCTTCATTAGCAAACACGGCTAATAACGTACAAATTCGGGATTCGAGCTACCCGTACTCTAGCTAGCTAGCTACTACAGTTACTATCATTACGAGTGTTTCCTTCACTACTACTCCAGCTAGCTAGTAGTGCTACGAATGCTAGAGAGTACTGGTACTGTTGCTGTTGCTGCAGCTGCTACTACTAGCTACTCGGAGTAGCTAGCTAGCTACTCCTGAGTTCCAGTACCAGGTAGCTGTAGCATTTTACTGGCGTACATGGACCTCGTCGTGGTCTAGCTAGACTGCAAGAACTCTCTTCTTTTCCAGCGCTGCTACTGTACTTTACCTGTACGAGTACTACATTAGCCGCCAGCTACATGTAGCTACTAGAATTGCTCTGCGCTTTTGTGCCCGGTACGTCGTAGTAATAGCTAGCTAGCGTACTCCACTCTAGCTAGTTAGCTAGCTAAAAGTACACGTAAAAGTAGATGCACGAACCATCAACAGCTCGAACAGTTTTCTGAATTCCATCATCATCAACACCTAACAGACAGCACCCAAAGAAGTAACGACGCACCCATCACCTCTATAATTCCTTACCACAAGATAGATTGTCCCCAGATGGCTCATCCCACCATTACAGTAACATCACGCGACAACGACAGCAGTGGTTTGCACGGCCGCCGAAGTTCTAGCAAGTCACCGACCAAATACCTCAAAATGCCCGTCACTCCTCCGCGAATGTCCCCCAGCAACGATGACAACGACCATAGCATCTCCCCTCGTCCCAACCGTGAGCGTACTTCTTCGAGAGAATTCACCCACTCATATGACGGCAAGTACGGTGCCGGCAACGATTTCGACATGGCGGGCGTAGACATCCGCAGGACCGCAGGTCAATGGTGGGAAGACCAGATGTGGCTCATCTTCAGTGCCTACGTGATTGTTCTTGTCATCGTGGGATTGGTAGTGACCATGATTATGTCCTTGTTCGAAGACACGCGAGTTTCCACACTTTCGGGTACAGTCACCAATGTCATTCACTTTTTGGTCACTTTGATTTACCTGCACTGGACCAAAGGATGCTGTGGTTGGGATCAAGGCGATTTGGATTACATGACAGAGTGGGAAATTATAGAGTACGTTGTTTTGTGTCTATTCCGCAGTGCTTGGGAATGTGTTTGGCTTCCGGTCTCGAGGCATATCGACTGCCATCACCATTTCCGTTTTAATCGCCGCTAACTAACGCTATCTTTTGTGGTCCATTTATCTTCGCATTTGTTCCTTTTTCTTGGATTATTATTAATTCCACAGAGCGACGCCCGGCACTACGAACCTCCGCATTGCGCTGAGAATAGTTCCAACGGTTCTCTGCTACCTTGCTTGCATTGAAGCCGAAGCCGGTTGGGAAGATAGACGGGCAGTGTGCACCACAAATGTGGTCATCTGGTATTTGACGCTCTTAGGAAAAATGCCCTTTATGAATGGCGTCCGACTTTTTGGGATTAATGCTCATCCAGTTATTGGACGAGAGGAAGCCGGAGTACGTTGGCCCCGCATGCTGTCATTGCTAACTCACAGGTATGCTCAAGAGAGTCAAGAAAATTGAGTGATGATGGATTGAATCAATGCTTCAAGTATAGGACTGTGAGCATGTTGCGTTGCTTCACGAGTTGCATGATCAGCATTGGAATTCTGCTTGGTTGGATTCTTTCATTTCAGTCCCCCCGTACACAGACACCAACATGTGAATCCAAATAATAAAAAGGAAGAGAAAGATAGATAGACAATAAGTTGGGGATCACCTCCGATTACATCATTCGTTGACCCAGATCTGCAAGTGTTTGTATTTGAACAGAAATAGGATTTAAAAAATAATGACTAATTTCCAAAAATGATGGTGCTGGAATTCGGATGCTTCGGTATAAATAATTAGACCACTTCTACTGTGCCTGCAAGGAGCCAGAGCTCTTAGCGCTCTTAGTTTCCCTTGATCAAAGGGTTTGAAGAATCCTACAACAACCCGTACCGTTGAGCCGCGACATAGTCAACAGCCATTGTCTACTAGCTAGACACAATTTAGGCTGTCTCATGTCGTCTTCCTAATAACGTGGCCGTGATGAATAATACTGGCTGGAGCGAATCTACTGTACTTGCATACACATAATTCTACAGGGGCACACGCTACGCGGTCTCAAAACAGAAACGAGATACCGAAGAAAACAGGAAAACCTTTACACACATGAGCGTTATCTCGTTTTCACAAAAAATCCGGGACGTATCACAAATCAAATGTTTAAATACAGGCAATCCCCGCAAATAATGGAGAGTCAGTTGTGCCAGTTGGTTTTCAACACGACAGGATGTTGTGGGGATGAAATCTAGAGAAACAGGAGCTTTTGGCTAAAAATCTCCACCAACAACAACCAAGCGCAATATCATCAATCAAACGAGAGATATAATATTTAGGCAAACTTCTGGCATGCAGGCAAAATCGACGTTTCAAAGTCAAGCTCAGCATGGTCGGTTGCGTTGAGATGGATGCCTACACCATTGAGGGCGGTCTTGATGGCTTCTTTGGAGCCACTGTAAAGCATCTTTGGCTTGATTTTGCCGTTGTCGGGATTCCAGGTGATAAGCACAAGCTTCGACGTGGGACGACCATCGGTTGTCTCGAACTCTAAATCGACCAGTCCATAACGAGGCTCGTTTTCTGGCAAATCGTTTATGAAATCTTCGTAGGTTTTGGACCTCTCCCCCTTCTTGTCAATCACAATGGTTTTCTGGTCTTCGATCTTGTAGATGTAGTATCGAAGCTTTTCTCCCTTTCCCAGCTTGAAATCCTGGAAGGTGCTGGCGACCTCGTCCGATGCTGTGACTCCGGTGGACTGCGTGGCGGGTGAGTGAACAAAGAGAGAAGAGGCAAAACGTGCAAGTTGAGAGGGCGAAATGGCACAACAATATTATTGGTTTCAACGATGCGGATTCTAGCAGAGCTCAAGTAAACTGCTGAAGCTGCCCATGCCAGCTATTGACGAAAGCTCCCGTCATTTTTCATGAAACACAAGAGTCAATGACTGTGCCAGCATGCTGCCACGCCAGTATCAGCATCGGGAAATCTTTCTAGCGTGCAATGCAGCAGGTATTCGGGTTGTGGTGCACCGGACCATCATCCTCACAAACAAATGCTCCCCATGACCAATTCCGTGAATATTATGCAGCATCAAACTCGGCATCGTACCATTGTGTGATATCAAATTAGAAATAAAAGTTCTTCGAAAGTAAATGCCAAGGGCTACTATAGTTGAATGATAATGAAAGTGTCGCGGTTACAATGGAATGTATTGATTTGCGGCTGGCAAGCAATCAGTTGTACTCGTTTCAACGGGTTGGATCTTGCTTGCGGCGCGGCTCTCGTCGGGTTCTCGTGGTTTGATCGATGGATTTCGGTTCGTATCGAAGGAGGGACACGCTCGGAGCAATGACTCGTTTGAATCTTGGATGACTTGTAACTCATGAATCAGGATTTGCAGGTGTCAGCCAACAGGAACACATGACCACAGCCTCCCCAAAAGTCAGAATGAGATCTTTCAACCTGTTTCATGGAAGCTAAAAGAATCTTATTCATCCAACTCAGTTGGCAGTGGCAGTGGCAGTGTGCTGCGAGGAGACACAGAACGCGGCACAAAATCACGCAGAACAAAACTCAGTTTGTTGCTTTTCCTCGGAAAGCTCAAAGACAAAGAGCAAATTCATCTCCATCTCCCCTTTGCTCGCTTCATTTTGTGCATTTATTTTGTTTGTCGAGCCTCGCGCTGTCATCTTTCCTTGACCATGACCGATGCTCCATTTTGCTTTGTTCAGTTGTTCGTCTTTGGGTCGACCAACTTCCCGCTTTCAACTCCTTGTGTAGGGACATCAATGCTGAACTTGCTCATGTGACATTGCCTTGGTCAACACTTGATGTTCCCATTGTGTTGCATTTTCCTTGATGGTTTGTTTTGTGATTCGCAACACGACCGTGTTGCTCATTTTGACTGTTGTCCTGTCCGGCCCTGCTGGGCATTCCCAGCCACAATAACGCTGACTTGTTCAAAAAGGTTGTTGCTTTCATTGGGAATGACTTTAGTGTGACAATGCCTGCTGTCTTGGATGAAGATTCACTTGATCCCACCAAGAACAACCCGCACCAAGTTGTTGATGACATTGTCACAGACTTGGCATGTCAAAGCCAGCTTTGATGTGAGTGCAAGACTGAACACTCCATGAGTTGCACTTGATGCACAGCTCCACTGTCAGCAGCAGTTGGCAATTTGATAAAAAAAGAACAAGCAAAACACACATTGCTGATAGCTGACAGCTGACAGATGAAGCAGTGTGTGTTAATTTAAATTTGAATGAACAAGCCAACCTCTCCGGGTCGGCCTCGGATTGATTGGAGGATCAAATGGAACATGTGGGACCAACAAATGCAACAGACTCATGTTCAATCCATTGTGCCCCATTGTTGATTTCCTCATCAACAAGAATGTGATCATTTTGGACAACAGAGTTGCAACCCTTCATTCTGCAATGCCCTGAAATCAGGTGTGAAACAGAGCATTCTCATCCGGGACTCATTCATCCGGGACACATTCACGGAACACACGCTTCTCAGCGTGTGGGACTGGTTGCTGCTGGCCCCACCATTCATAAGCAGTGAAGAGCATTGCTCAGAAGAGCAACAAACCATTGTCAGAGACACTGGTCCACATGAGTGCAACGGCTGTGTCTTTCAGACTGTTGTGTGCGATCAGAACACGTTTTGTTCTGGATCGTTCAACACGAGCTGTCGTTGCGAACAAAGTCATGACAAACTGCACAACTGGCACGCTGATTCTTCACGCAGAAGCATCTTTCATCTCAGCAGAGAGAGGACTGTGCCGAGGATCTCGAGCTGAACCTCTCTCAAATGTCACATTCATTTTAGCTTCATTCTGAAGCTTGCAATTTTCATTTGCAAACAAAAGCGCAGTGCATTTTGACATCAAACCACAAATCGTTGCATTGCAAAACAATTTTTTCACTTTGAATTTATTCAACCATGAAAGTTTCTGTTCCCAATGACTTTGGTGACATCAGCAAGAAACCTGTTCTCCCATTGGTCCATGAACCAATCAAGGACATTAAGAAGGAAGATCTTGCTGCCGTCAACCTGCGCAGTGATCCAGCTGATCACGCTTCGACGCAAGTCAAATTCTCCTTCAAAGGATTGGATGGAGATCATGAAACGCCTTGAGAAATTCTTGGTTAGCGTTGCAACGTGGAACGAGCCTTGACAGGACTCGATCTCATTCGTGCTGGCCCAGCTGGTCACAACACGTGCAAATGATTCATGTAAGGATCCGCATTGAGCAGTTTTGAGTCCGCAGCAGCGATGGTCATTCTTGTGAACAAGAAAGCCAGCGCCATTGTGCATACCGAAACGGCAAGGAACAATTGTCCAGTGGACACTGATCCCGCGCATGATGCCAGAATCTTTGTGGGTTCACGCACAGCAGCAACCATCGCATCCAATTGCGAGGAATTGGATCACCTGAGCGAAGCTCATGGCCCAGAAGTGGTCAAAGATTCATTGAACGAGGTCGTCAAGAACCTCTCACCCAACAAAACACTCCAGCGTGTCAAGCTGCACTTGAGACGTGCAGCGAGGAAGCCGGTGGACATGAGTGCAAAGCAACACATCATGCATGTCTGCCGCATCAACACCGAGGAGATTGCTCGTTGTCCACCTGCATTTGACCAAAATCAATGCTTGAGTGATGATGAAATCATTGACATCCTTCTCTGGGGTGCACCCAAGAGTTCGCAGCGCAAAATGGATCGTCAAGGATTTGATCCGCTAGCCAAGACTCTCACTGAAGTGGCAGAGTTCATTGAACACATCAAAATGTCCGAGGACCATGATGGCAACAAGAAAGTTGCTGCCATGACAAAGAAAGGCAACAACAAAAAGAAAGCCAATGACAGCAAGGGAAGCTTGGGCGCCGAAGGCTCCAAGCATTGCATGATGCATGGCAATGCCCACGACACTTCGGAGTGCAAGACACTCATGGCGCAAGCTAAGAAAATGAAAGGCACTTAACAATGGCGCCAACCAGAAAGGCAAAGGCGGCAACAAGTCCTGGAAGAACAAAGCCAAGGACGAGACTGACGACTCAAAGAAAGAGCTGGCCGCTTCAGTCAAGAAAATGACCCACTCAGTTGATCAAACAAGGCGAGCTCAATGCCATTGAGATCGTGAAGAAGCGCAGGGTCAAGTGGCCCAGGGAAGAAGAAGAGCTTTGTGCTCTCGATGCCGAGTTGAAAGACTTCAACTGCGAGGACCTCGACAAGATGGATCTCAAACGAGAGTCCGACAAGGAAAAGGAAGATGGAGAATTGGATGTCTCCATGTCGGATGAAACTTCCGATGAATCACTGTCTGAATGGCAGGTCAGGACAAGAAAGGAAGCTCGAACGCTCCTGCAGCAACGAAACACAAATTGGATTTAAATTTGTCACCACCTTGCTTTGTTGCCCCTGTTGGCAACAACGAAACGCGAGAGATTTTTGCTTTCAAAAATCAAGCAGACAACAACAGTGTGTCAATTTCTTCTAGTGAAGACTTCACCAGTTTGGATGATTGCATTGACCAATTGCGTCGAACCGGAACATTTTCTATTGCTAATCTTGTCCGAGGCCGTCAACCCAAATGACAGAAGACAGAGGACTTGCGCCCAATGCTGTTTGTTCGTTTCAATGCATCACTAGGCAAGGCAAAGCCAGTGACCATCAAAGCACTGTCAGACAGTGGTGCTTCTGATAAAACAGTGAACAAAAAGTTTGCTAAGAAATTGCGGGTGAAAACACTCAAGGTCCCAGCACGGTGTGGACCACACCTGCAGGAGATGTGAAAACTAGTCAGAAAGTGACAATGGTGCAATTTCACCCGTGATTCAAACCACGAATGGAAGTCGTGTCCCGAGTTCTAGACCAAGAACTGATGTGCGCCCTAGAGG
>ENA-ORBV01012141-ORBV01012141.1-microbial-mat-metagenome-genome-assembly--contig:-NODE-12141-length-13354-cov-9.361301_pt1 | contig 13354 bp, 11 predicted proteins | sample MGYA00237777_ERZ505514 | MGnify/ENA primary metagenome ERZ505514 (study PRJEB26160, sample SAMN06269048) | microbial mat metagenome | isolation source: Oligotrophic lake microbial mat | place...
ACGGAGGACGGAGGACGGAGGACGGAGGACGGAGGACGGAGGACGGAGGACGGAGGACGGAGGACGGAGGACGGTAGAGTCCGGCAGCGTCCACCGTCTACCCTGCCACCCGGCAGCGTCCACCATCTACCCTGCCACCCGGCACCGTCCACCGTCCATCGTCCACCGTCCACCGTCTGCCCTACCTCCCCCGCAGCTGCGGGTCGAGAAAATCGCGCAGACCATCGCCAAGCAGGTTGAAGCAGGCGACTACCAGCAGGATGGCGACGGCGGGGGCGGTTGCGAGCCACCACTGGGTGGCCATATAGTTACGGCCCTCGCTAATCATCACGCCCCACTCGGGCGTGGGCGGCTGCGCGCCGAAGCCGATGAACGAGAGCCCGGCCACCGACAGGATGGCGCTCCCGAGGTCGAAGCTGGCCTGCACGAGCAGCGGCGCAAGCGAGTTTGGCAGCACGTGGCGCAGCAGGATGCGCCCCTGTGGGATGCCGAGGGCGCGCGCCGCCTGGATATACTCGCGCTCTTTGATTGTCAGCACCTGGCCGCGCACCAGCCGCGCGTACACCGGCCATGTCACCACGATGATCGCGATCAGCGCGTTTTCCAGGCTAGGCCCCAGCGCCCCGGCGATCGCCATAGCCAGGATGAGCGCCGGGAAGGCGAAGAACACGTCGGTGACGCGCATCATGATCTCGTCGGCCCACCCGCCGATGTAGCCCGCCAGCAGGCCGATCAGCGTGCCGATAGAGCCAGCGCCCGCCACCACGGCCAGCCCCACAAGCAGCGAAATGCGTGCCCCGTACAGCAGCCGGCTCAGAATGTCGCGGCCTAGCTTATCGGTGCCAAGCAGGTGCTCGAACGACGGCGGATTGAGCCCCTGGGCGATGTTCTGGTCCAGCGGGTCGAAGGGGCTGATCACGGGCGCCAGCAGCGCTGCGAGCAGGAACAGCAGCAGGATCACCGCGCCGGCTGCCACGGCTGGCTCGCGCAGCGCGCGGAGCATGGCGTGTGCGCGCGGCTTGCGTGGCGGGACAGCAGCGGGCATCTTGTCTGCGGCAGTCAGCATTCGGGGTGCCACTCTACAGGGTTTCTCGGAACGGTCGCGTCGTCCGGCTGGCTGCGGGCGGCAGCTCAATGCGCTACCGCTTTGCGCTCTGCGCTCAAACGCTTTACGCTTTGTTCTAGCCGACCCTCACGCGCGGGTCGAGCGCGTGGTAGCCGATGTCCACCAGCATGTTCACAAGAGGGTAGACGACCGCCGCCACGAGGGCTACGCCCATCACTGCGGGGAAGTCTAGGCTCACCGCCGAGGCCGTGGCGTAGCGCCCGAGCCCCGGCCACGAGAAGATCGTCTCGGTGAGCACCGCGCCAGAAAGCAGGCTGCCAAATGTGATCCCAATTGTCGTCATCACGGGGATCAGGGCGCTGCGCAGCGCGTGGCGCGTAAGCACCAGCCGCTCGCTCAGCCCCTTGGCCCGCGCGGTTCGCACGTAATCCTGGCCCAGCACATCAAGCATGGCCGAGCGGGTCATGCGCAGCAGCACCGCAGTCGAGAAGTAGCCAAGCGTAAGCGCTGGCAGCACCAGGTGGGCTAGGCTGTTGCGCAGCGCCTGCCAGTTCCCGGTGAGCAGGCTATCGACGACGTACAGCCCAGTGAGATGCGTCGGCGGCTTGATCAGCGCGTCGAGCCTGCCAGGGCCGGGCAGCCAGCGCAGCCGCGAGTAGAAGATCGAGAGCGCCAGCAGGCCGAGAAAGAAGATCGGCAGCGACCCGCCGATCAGGGCGAAGAGCCGTGCGAGCCCATCGATCCAGCCGTTGCGCTTGATCGCCGCCAGCACGCCCAGCGTAACCCCGAGCACAATTGTGATCAGCATTGCGGCCAGCGTCAGCTCGATCGTCGCCGGCAGGAAATCGCCCAGGTCGTCGGCCACGGGCCGTCGCGTGCGGATCGAGATCCCGAGGTCGCCGCGCAGCAGCCGCGACACATATGTCACGTACTGCTGCAGCGGCGGCTGGTCGAGGCCGAACTCGCGCCGGAAGGCCTCGATCTGATCCTCGCGGGCGTTCTGGCCTAGCGCCGCCACCGCCGGATCAATCGGCACTAGCTGCGAGAGGCCAAACGTGATCACCGACACGCCCGCGAGCACAAACACCAGCCCAACCAGGCGGCGCAGGATGAAGCGAATCATGGTATTAACAGCGGACTCGATGACAAGGTGACAAGGTGACAAGGTGACAAGGGGTTACACCGATCTCGCTAGTACGGCTCCACATGTCATGCTGAGCGGAGCGAAGCATCTCGGCCGAGACCCTTCGCTGCGCTCAGGGTGACAGACCTGCGGCAGGATTCGGTTGAATTGCCCGGTCACCCGGTCACCCGGTCACCCGGTCAGCTTGTCACATCAGCTCTTCGTAATCGTCCAGAACCAGATCGAGGGCGTGCTGGCCGGCGCGTACTGAAAGCCCGCGATGTTCTTGCGCACGCCGTAGGCCCGCGTGGGCTGGTACAGCATAATGTAGGGGCCCTCGTTCAGCACGCGCTCGGTGAGCGTCTTGTAGAGCTCCGCTCGCTTCGCAACGTCCTGCTCGATCGCGGCCTCCGCGCCTAGCGCAGAGATCTCCGGCGCGTCCCAGTCGTTGCGCCAGGCGAGCGACTTGGCGCCGTAGTTGGTGAAGGGCGTAACATTGCCATCCGGGTCGGGGAAGTCCGGGCCCCAGTTGATCATCACCATCTGGCCGCCCTGGGCGCGGTAGATGTTGAGCAGCTCGGACTGCTGGAGCTGCTTGATGTTCAGCGTCAGCCCGATCTTGCTCAGGTCGTCCTGGAGCTTGGCCGCCAGGATGCCCCACTCAAGGCCGCCGGGCGCCGGGCCTGCGGGAACCAGGATCTCGATCTCGGTGCCCTCGGCGACGCCAGCGCCTGCCAGCAGCCCCTTGGCCTTCTCGATATCCTGGCTGAAGGGGTTCTCGCCCACGTGGCCGAACAGGCCATCGGGGATGATCTCCTGCACGATCTTGCCGTTGCCGCCGAGCAGGGTGTTGATCTCGTCGTAGTTCACGGCGTAGCGGATGGCCTGGCGCACGTCCGCGTTGTCCAGGGGCGCCTTCTTGGCGTTCATGCCAACGTAGACAAGCAGCGTCGAGTCGGCCTTCACGATGTCGAGATCGGGGTTGCCGCTGAGCGCTGCCACCTGCTCGGCGCTCAGGTCCTGCACAATATCGGCGTCGCCCGTCTCGATGGCCGACTGAAGATTGGCCAGCTCGGTGGTGTTGCGCATAATCACGCGCTTGATTGCGGGCGCCGCGCCCCAGTAGTTGGGGTTCACGTCCAGCACGTTCTGGGTGCTGCGCTCCCAGCTGGTGAGCACGTAGGGGCCGCTGCCGGCCGAGTTGTCGTTCAGCCACGTCGAGCCGAAGTCGCTGCCGGCGTTGGCCTCTACAACGGCCTGTTCCACCACGGCGGCAACGGTGAAGCTGAGCACCGAGAGGAAAACCTGGGGGCTGGCGGTCTTGGCCAGCTTGACCTCGAAGGTCTGCGGGTCGACGGCGCGAAAGCTCTCTTTGGTGAGGCCAGCGACATCAATGAACAGAAAGGCGGGCGACTTGTTAAGGTCGAACACGCGGCCCCACGAGTAGGCCACATCCTCGGCGGTGATCGGGTTGCCGCTGGCGAACTTCGCGTTCTCGTCGAGCGCGAACGTCAGGGTCCAGCCTTCGTCGCCCTCCGTGATCTCCCACGACTTAGCGACCAACGGCTTGATCGTCGGGTCGCCGGGGGCGATAGTGACGAGCGTCTGGTAGACGCTGCCAACCACCTGGATGCCGCCGAACTCGTAGGCGACGGCGGGGTCGAGCGAGATCTGGTCTGAGAAGTCGCCCGCGAAGATCAGGGTCTCGGCGGCGGAGACCTCGGCGGGGGCTGGGGCTTCTGTGGCCTGGGCTGCTGGGGCGACCGTAGGCTGAGCTGCGGGGGCGTCTGTGGCCTGGGCGGCGGGCGGGGCGGTGGGTGCGGCGCCGCCGCACGCGGAGAGCAGAAGTGAGAGGGCCGTGAGCAGGGACAGCAGCGGCAAGGTTGCAAGCTTCCTATGCATCTGGACTCTTTCTTTCAAGCTCCCGTTCAGGGAGATCGGATAACCTCTGATTATAGAGATGCTCCTGCACTCTGTCAAACCATGTATAAAGCCCAAGGCCGACGCGCCAAGCACCTGTGGGGCCAGCAATAGGCCGGAAATCGGTGTCATCTGTGGATAAAACGCCCTTCACCATTTCTTGACAATGCTAGGGGCCAGTGTTATCCTAAACGTCTTACGATAAAACGTCGCGGTCGCGGATGATCGCGGGAGGCTCAGGCGCGGTCAGGCGGTGCTCGCCGGCCGCGTTCCTGATCACTCGCGCCCTCCCGCGATTTTGTGTTGGCGTCTCCCCGCCCACAGCGCTGCCGGTCTCAGTCATAAGAGGATAGCGGCAATGGATGCATCCCCCGCCACGGCCAGTGCTGACTCTAGCGGCTCCGGCCATGCCACCCCTAAGCTCCACCCCGTGCCCGGCAGCTCGCGCCGACAGCAGCCCGAGCCCGAGCCGCCATCCATTGTGCTGCACCCTATCCTTCAGCACCCCTTCGTCGAGGCGATCTCCGAGCACCTGCGCAAGCAGGAGCAGCCCGAGGCCACGCCCGAGACGGTGCGCGCGGCCTATGTTGGCGCCTACAACAGCCCAACCTGCGAGGCGATCATCGGGGGCATGCACCAGTATCTCCCCGACGCCGATGGCGACCTTGTGCGCCGCGCCTACGCGCTGGCCACGATCGCTCACGCTGGCCAGTATCGCCAGAGCGGCGAGCCTTACATTGATCACCCCGTCGCCGTCACCAGCATCCTGCTCGAGCTACGCCTCGACGCTGAGTCGCTCGCCGCCTCGCTGCTCCACGATGTCGTAGAAGATACCGGCGTGAGCCTTGAGGTGATCAAGGGCTTCTTCGGGGCAAATGTCGCGCACCTTGTGGATGGCGTCACCAAGCTGTCGAGCCTGGAGATCAAAAGCAAAGAGGAGCGGCAGGCGGGCTCGTATCGCAAGATGTTTATCGCCACCGCCGACGACCCGCGTGTGATTCTGATCAAGCTGGCCGACCGCCTGCACAACATGCGCACCCTCGGCGCCACGCCTCCGGCCAAGCAGAAGCGCATCGCCCGCGAGACGCTCGATATCTACGCGCCCCTGGCCCACCGCCTCGGCATGTGGCAGGTGAAGTCGGAGCTAGAGGATCTGGCGTTCAAGGCGAGCAACCCCGCGCAGTACAAAGAGATCGCCGACGGCCTCTCTATGCGCAAAGAGGCCCGCGAGCGCACGGTGCAGCGCGTGATCAGGAAGATGCGCGAGGCGCTCCAGAAAGAGGGCATCCAGGCGCAGGTCAGCGGACGCCCCAAGCATATCTATTCGATCTGGCGCAAGATGGACCGCAAGGGCGTGCCTCTGGAGCAGATCTACGACCAGCTGGCCATCCGCGTGATCGTGCAGGAGCCAGACGCCGATAAAGCTAAGGGCATCTGCTACCGCATGCTCGGCCTTGTGCATAGCATCTGGACGCCCGTGCTCTCCGAGTTCAACGACTACATCGCTGTGCCCAAGGAGAGCAGCTACCAGTCGCTGCATACCACGGTGATCATCCCCGGCGGCCAGCCCTGCGAGGTGCAGATCCGCACCGAGCACATGCACCGCGTGGCCGAGCACGGGATCGCCGCTCACTGGCGCTACAAAGAGGGCTTCACCGCCCGCGCGGACCAGAACTACGAGGCCAAGATCAAGTGGCTGCGCGAGCTGATCTCCTGGCGCATCGAGCTCTCCGACGCCGAGTTCGTCGCTAGCCTCAAGCCCGAGCTGGAGGAGCTGGTCTACCTCTTCACGCCCAAGGGCAGGATCATCGATCTGCCCGATGGCGCCACGCCGGTAGATTTCGCCTACCACATTCACTCCGAGGTTGGCAACCGCTGCATCGGCGCCAAGGTGAATGGCAGGCTCGTGCCGCTAGACTACCGGCTCCAGAATGGCGAGATCGTCGATATTATGACGGTGAAGAGCGACAAGGGTCCCAGCCGCGACTGGCTAAACTTTGTTCAGACGCCCAGCGCCCGCAACCATATCAAGCGCTTCTTCCGGCGCGCCGAGCGCGACGATAATGTCTCCGCCGGCCGCGATCTGCTGGAGAAGGAGCTGAAGCGCCTTGGCCTGACGGTGAGCTTCGACCATCTGGTGGATCTGATGGGCGCCCGCTCGGTGGAGGAGCTGTTCAACCAGATCGGCACCGGCGAGACGACGGCCCGCAGCGTGGCCCAGAAGGCGCTCTCCCAGCAGGTCGATCAGCAGCAGCCCGAGCTGCCTACCTTTGATCTGCCCATCCTGCCCGCCCCGGTTCGCAGCCAGCCTGTAGCGGTGGGCGTGCAGGTCGCCGGGGTGGGCGCCGTGCATAACCGGCTCGCCAAGTGCTGTGGCCCAGTGGTCGGCGAGCCGATTGTCGGCTTCGTCACGCGCGGGCGCGGCATCACCGTACACCGCGCCGAGTGCCGCACGATTGTGAATGAGAGCGACCGTAACCGCCTGATCGATGTGGTCTGGGGCGGCCAGCAGCCCAAAGGCTACTCGGTGCCCGTGCGGGTCGAGTCCTGGGATCGGGTGGGGCTCTGGCGCGACATCTCGAACATCATCGCCGACGCCGGGATCAACATCGAGAAGTTGGAGCAGGGCCAGACGCGCCGCGTCGGGCGGGCCGTGCTGCATGTGATGGTCTCGCTCCAGAGCGTCAACCAGCTCTCCATGTTGCTCGATAAGCTCAACCGCATCACCGATGTGATCGAGGCGCGCAGGGAGAGCGGGGCGGTGAAGGCGGTGGGGGACTGACGCTTGCTCGCTGCGCTTGCTTGCGGTGGCAGGGTGACACGGTGACCGGGTGACGTGCGCTTGCTGCGCGCGCGCTGACCGGGTGACCGGGTGACGTGCGCTTGCTGCGCGCGCGCTGACCGGGTGACGTGCGCTTGCTGCGCGCGCGCTGACCGGGTGACCGGGTGACATCTGTCGGCGGAGATGGGCAGCCCACATAAAACGTGTGTCCCCCGCTGAAACCTATGGGTAGCCCGTTAGGTGTCACCGTGTCAGCGCGAGCAGAGCGAGCGCCCGGTCACCGTGTCACCGTGTCACCGTGTTACCGTGTCACCGTGTTACCGTGTCACCCGGTCACCGTGTCTCCCGGTCATCATGATCCACCAAGCTTCAAAGATCCAGCCCGCCCTGCTCGCCTGGTTTGCAGCCAACGCCCGCGAGCTGCCCTGGCGGCGCACGCGTGACCCATACCGCGTGCTGGTCTCGGAGATCATGCTCCAGCAGACCCAGGTGGAGCGGGTGATCCCCAAGTACCTGGCTTTCCTTGAGGCTTTCCCCAGCCTTGCGGCCCTCGCCGCCGCCCCGGTCTCCGAGGTGATCCGCCTGTGGGCGGGCCTTGGCTACAACCGGCGCGCCGTGAACTTGCAGCGGGCCGCCCGCGCGGTGCTCGACGCGCATGGCGGCGTCTTTCCGCACGAGGTGGAGGCGCTGCGGGCGCTGCCCGGCATCGGGCCGTACACGGCGGGCGCGGTGGCCTGCTTCGCGTTCGAGCAGGACGTGGCCTTCATGGACACGAATATCCGCCGCGTGCTGCGCCGCGCCATGGTCGGCCCCGACGGCAGCGCGCCCGCGCCGACGGAGCGCGAGCTGCTCGCCATCGGCGCGACGCTGGTGCCAGATGGCCAGGGCTGGGCGTGGAACCAGGCGATTATGGAGCTGGGTGCCCTGCTTTGCACTGCCGCCGCCCCGGCATGTCGCCGCTGCCCGCTCAGCGCGCACTGCCGCGCCTACGCTGCCTGGGTCGCCGAGGACGAGGCGCTGGTGCTGGCGATGGGCGATGACGTTTGGACCACGAATGGCGCGAAGGGCGGCGAAGGGCGCGAACGCGAAGGCGCGAAGGGCGTTTGGACCACGAAGGGCGCGAAGGGCGGCGAAGGGCGCGAACGCGAAGGTGCGAAGGCGCGAAGGCGCGTGGCGGAGCGCAAGGCGGAGCCGTACCAGGGGTCGCGGCGCTGGCTGCGCGGGCGGATCGTGGATGCGCTGCGGGCGCTGCCGGCGGGGGCGGCGCTGCCGCTGGCTGAGCTTGGCCCGCGTGTGAAGCCCGACTACGCCCCCGCCGATGAGCCGTGGCTGCGCGAGTTGGTTGATGGCCTCGCACGCGATGGCCTCGCCACCCTCGACGGCGACGGGGCGAGGCTGCCGTAGCCGCTCTGCTAGTGGTGCTCGTGTCACCCTGCTGGCAGGCAGACGGTAAACGTGCTCCCCTGGCCCTCCACGCTCTCCACCACGATGCTGCCCCCGTGGCGCGTGATGATCTCGTGCACCAGGTAGAGCCCCAGGCCCATGCCGCTGATTGGGCCAACAGCGACATTCGGGGCGCGGTAGAACCGCTCAAAGAGGTGCGGCAGCGCCTCGGCGGGGATGCCAAGCCCTTCGTCGGCGACGGACACGCACAGCTCGTCGCCGCACGCCGGGGCGCTGAAGCGCGCGGCTGGTACGGAGCGAAGCCCGCGCAGGCGGGCTTTGCACTGGGAGCCTGCGGCTTCAGCCGCCAGGCCACGGGTACGCCCGAAACCATACGCCGCACCCCTCTGTGCAGGCAAGCTTGACCCTATTACACCGCTCTGCTACACTGTGCTTCCATAAGCGATCTAGAAGGTGCTTATGGCAAGCGTTACCCTCAAGCCTGGGCGTGAGCGCCCGCTCCACATGCGTCACCCGTGGGTCTTCTCGGGGTCGATCAGCTCTACGCGCGGCGCCCCCGGCGATGGTGACCCCGTGGATCTGTTCGGCACCGGCGGCGAGTGGCTCGCCCGTGGCTTCTACAGCGGCGCCTCGCAGATCCGCGTGCGTGTTGCCACCTGGGACCCAGAGCAGCCCCTGGACGCCGACTGGCTCCGCGCCACCATCGCCCGCGCCGTGGCTGGCCGCGCCGCGCTCGCCCCCGCCGCAGACAGCGCCTACCGCCTGATCTTCAGCGAGTCCGACGGGCTCCCCGGCCTGATCGTTGATCGCTACGGCCCCTTCCTCGTGGTTCAGCTGCTCACCCAGGCCATGGCTGTGCGCGCCGAGCTGATCGCCGCCACGCTCAACGAGCTCCTGGCCCCCCAGGGCATCTACGAGCGCAGCGACGCCGACGTGCGCGAGAAGGAGGGCCTGCTGCCGTACGAGGGCGTGCTGCTCGGCGAGGCCCCCCCCGCGCAGCTGTTGGCGCGTCCGCTCGCCCTGCCCGGCGTTGCGGGCGAGCAGCCGCCGCTCAGCGTCGATCTGCGCGGCGGCCAGAAGACCGGCTTCTACCTTGACCAGTCCGGCAACCGCGCGCGTGTGGCCGCCTACTGCGCCGGGGCCGAGGTGCTGGACTGCTTCAGCTACAGCGGTGGCTTCAGCGTGTACGCGGCTCGCGCCGGCGCCAGCGCCCTCACCCTGATCGACTCCTCGGCCAGCGCCCTGGAGCTTGCCCGCGCCAACCTGGAGCTGGGCGCACCCGGCGCGAACGCCGAGCTGCTGGAGGGCGATGTCTTCCGCGTGCTGCGCCAGTTCCGCGCCGAGGGCCGCAGCTTCGACGTGGTGATCCTCGACCCGCCCAAGTTCGCGCATAGCCAGCAGCAGGTTGAGCGCGCCGCACGCGGCTACAAGGATATTAACCTGCTCGCGCTCCAGCTGCTGCGCCCCGGCGGCATCCTCGCCACCTTTAGCTGCTCTGGCCTCGTCTCCCCCGACCTGTTTCAGAAGATTGTGTTTGGGGCCGCCGTCGACGCCCACCGCGACGCGCAGATCATCGAGCGCCTCAGCCAATCGCCCGACCACCCTGTGCTGCTCACGTTCCCAGAGAGCGAGTACCTGAAGGGTTTGATCTGTCGCGTCTGGTGATTGTCGAGCACGCAGCACTTGTTCCTCAGCACTCAGCACTCAGTACTTACAATGAGCTACACCACCTTCGAAGACGGCCACATTGCCAGCCCGAGCGGCTTTCGGGCCACAGGTATCTCCTGCGGCATGAAGGACGGCAGCCGCGCCCGCGACCTGGCGCTCGTCTACTCGCTCCTGCCCTGTCGGGCGGCCGCCCTCTTTACGACCAGCGTTACCAAGGCTGCGCCGGTCTTTCTTAGCCAGGCCATTCTCTCACGCAACCGCGAGAGCCTGCGCGCCGTGCTGATCAACTCCGGCCAGGCGAACGCCGGCACCGGCCAGGCGGGCCTTACCGACGCCGTGGAGTGCGCAAAGCTGGTGGCCGACGAGCTGGAGATCCCGCGTGACGCTGTGCTGCTGATGTCCACCGGGGTGATCGGCGTGGCCCTGCCCATGGGCCGTCTGCGCGACGGCATCCGCCGCGCCGTAAGCGAGCTCGACAGCGGCGGCGGCAGGCGGGCGGCCGTGGCGATGCTCACCACCGACACGCGCCCCAAAGAGCGTGCCCTGCGCGTGCAGCTCGGCGAGGGCCAGCGCGTGGTGCTGGCAGGTATGGCCAAAGGCACGCGCATGCTCCACCCGCGCTTCGGCACGCTGCTCTGCGTGATCACCACCGACGCGGCCATCGACCAGTGGCTGCTCCAGACGTGCCTCCAGCAGAGTGTCGCCCGCAGCCTCAACCGCCTGAACCTTGATGGCGACAGCAGCCCCAACGACAGCGTGCTGATCCTGGCCAACGGCGCGGCGGGCGGCCCGCCCATCGCCGACGGCTCACGCGAGCTGGTGGCTTTCCAGGAGGCGCTCGACGCCCTCTGTGCAGATCTCGCCCAGCAGATCGTGCGCGATGCGGCAGGGAGTGGTAAGATCATTAATGTGCGGGTGCGCGGCGCCGCCAGCGAGGTGGTCGCCCGCCAGATCGCCGATGCCGTGGCCTGCTCGCGCTCGCTGCGCTCCGCCCTGCGGCGCGCCATCCCCGACTGGGGGGCGCTGCTGGCGGCAGTGGGCGGCAGTGGCGCCGAGCTACGCCCCGAGCTACTCGACCTGCGGGTGGGCGGGGTGCAGGTGCTCCAGGCGGGCCAGGCGATCCCCTATGACGGCATCATCGCGCAGAAGGCTTTCTCCAGCCCCGAGATCGAGTTCATCGTGGATCTGAACGTCGGCCCTGTTGAGCTGAACGTCTGGACGTGTACCTGGCATGAAGAGTAAATATTTATGATCACCCACCAGCTACCCCTCTTTCCTCTCGGCACCACCCTGTTCCCAGGGGCAACCCTAAACCTGCACATCTTCGAGGAGCGCTACAAGCTGATGATCGGGCGCTGCCTGGAGCGGGGCGCGCCCTTCGGGGTTGTGCTGCTGCGCGCGGGCCACGAGGTGAGCGAGGGGCGCGTGGGCGCCCAGCCCACCCAGCCCTACGCGGTGGGCACCTTCGCCCTGATCAGCGCCAACATCAAGCTCGATGATGGCCGCTACCTGCTCACCGCCGTGGGCGAGGGCCGCTTCCGCACCCGCTCTATCATCCAGCACGCGCCCTACCTGATCGCCTCCGTGGAGGAGTTGTTGGACGAGACCCCCGCCGAGGCTGTCGCCGCCGCCCGCACCCTGCGCGCCACCTACGAGCGCTACTGGCAGGGTGTGGCTGTGGCCACCGGCGTGCCCGTGCAGGCCGAGGAGCTGCCCGACGACCCGGTGAGCCTGAGCTACCAGCTGGCCGACCGCATCCAGGTGCCCTTCGGCCGCAAGCAGCACTGGCTCGAGATCGACCTCGTCACCCGGCTGCGCGAGATCAACGGCGACCTGCGCGCCGAGCTCGCTATCCTGCCCGGCGGCCGCCACAAGCCCGGCGAGGGCGAGGGCGAGAGCGGCATGGGCAGCCTGAATTAGTGCTGAGTGCTGAGTGCTGAGTGCTGAGTGCTGAGGAACAAGTGCTGAGTGCTGAGTGCTGAGTGCTGTCAGCAGAAACTCATACCGTGCGCTACCCTGCACTCGCGCGCAGCGGACTCAGCACTCAGGACTTTGCCCGGAACTCAGCACTCAGCACTATGCCCGGAACTCAGCACTGAATATGGTTATTGGCGTCTGTACACTCCAGCTCTCCATCCCGGTGGCGCTGTCGCTCAAAGAGAAGCGCCGCGTGGTGAAGTCGATCATCGGCCGTGTCCGCAACGAGTTCAACGTCGCTATCAACGAGGTCGACGACCAGGATCTCTGGCAGAGCGCCGTGCTCGGGATCGCCTGCGTCTCCACCTCGGCGAGCTACGCCCACGGCCAGCTCGAGGCCGTGATCAGCTTCATCGACCGGCAGCGCCCCGACTGCCCGATCGGCGCGTACGAGATCGAAATGCTGTAGCGAGGGAACAGAGGACAGCGTACAGGGCACAGGGAAGCGACAGCTGATTTTCCTCCTGGCCTTGTGGTTTGTTGGCCTGGCGCAAGCATAATCATTGCCCTCCCCTGTACCCTGTACCCTGTACCCTGTACCCTTGCTATGGATGAAATCCTCCCCTTCCCCCTGCTCGCCCTCGTGGGGCAGGCCGAGCTAAAGACCGCCCTGATCCTCGGTTTGGTAAACCCTGGCGTCGGCGGCGTGCTGCTCAGCGGCCCCTACGGCGTTGGCAAGACCACGGCGGTGCGCGCGCTGCTCGATGTGATGCCCGTGATCGAGCGCGAGGAGCAGGACGAGCAGGGCCGCCCCCACCCCGTGCGCGAGCCGATGCGCCTGGTGGAGCTGCCGCTCAACGCGCGCCTAGACGATGTGGTGGGCAGCGTGAACGAGCGCGTGCTGATCGAGCAGCGCGCCGTCGATATTATCCATCCCGATCTATTGACTTCTGGCGGGATGTTGGAGACCAAGCGTATCGCCGATTATGCCGAGCGCTATGGCCTTCCCACCGCACTGCACTTCGCTGGCTCACCGATTGCGTTCATGGCCAATCTGCACTGTGCCGCAGCCATCCCCAGCTTTGTCGCACTGGAACATCATGGGCTGGATCTGCCATTCTGGCGCGGCCTGGTGACTGGGTTGCCGGGGAACTATATGCAGGATGGCTATGTGGCAGTGCCGGAAGCGCCAGGGCTTGGTGTGGATCTCGATCTAGAGGGCATTGCAGCCAACTTACGGTTTCCTGGCCTGTTCGAGCCAACCGATGAATGGAATACGCCAAAGCTGGGCTTCTGGCAGCCGGATCGGCGGTGGGACAAATGACACGTTTTCCGCATATGAAAGGGGTGTTCGGCCTGTTGCCGACCCCATACAACGAAGACTATACGATCCATACTGCCGATCTACGGGCTGCGGCGGATTTCTGCTGCCGCAGCGGCCAGCATGGGATTGTCTGGCCAGTGATGGTCGGCG
>ENA-ORBV01012142-ORBV01012142.1-microbial-mat-metagenome-genome-assembly--contig:-NODE-12142-length-13354-cov-7.378549_pt1 | contig 13354 bp, 6 predicted proteins | sample MGYA00237777_ERZ505514 | MGnify/ENA primary metagenome ERZ505514 (study PRJEB26160, sample SAMN06269048) | microbial mat metagenome | isolation source: Oligotrophic lake microbial mat | place...
GGCAGCCCAACAAGCGGCTGACCTGCACCGATACTTTCGATCAAGCTGGCATCTGCCTACCAGCCGCGGAACTCCGGTCAGGGCCACGTGTGCATCGACGTCAAGTCCCTCGCTCCAGCTCGGATACGCCCCGGACTCCGAGACCTATGCCCAGCACGGTTGCCAGGGCGACTGCTGCGGCCACCACTGCAAGCCAGAGCCAAGGCACCGCGAACACGAGTCCCGCAGGTCCTTGGGTGGCGAGTGTCACCGGGACGGCGGCGACCGCGCCGCCGACGCTTAGCCCGAGCAGGAGAACCAGGAGCCCCTGACGGGCAGCGATCACCCGGCTCCAGGAGGGCGGCAGGCCCATGGCGAGCAAGGCGGCCGAGTAGGGCCGGAGAGCAGCTGCGTGCGATCGGGACAACCACAGCGTCACGATGAATAGTGCGATGAGGAGCGAAGCGGACGCGACGATGACGGACAACGGCACCGGGAATGGGTCCTGGGGATCGTACGATTGGGCCATTGCCGGGTCGTACCCGTTGGCGACGACGCGCTCACGAACCTGGGCCACAAGGTCCGGAGACAGCCCGGTGAAGACGGTCGACTTCGGTGTCGACGGCAGGGAAAGTGACGATGCGGTCGACGTCAGAATCGCGGAGGGGAATCGAAATGCCCAACTTGGGTTCAAGGAGGCTGATGCGGTAGAGAGTGGACCGATCGGCGTGACTTCTCCGGTCCGGGTATCCGTGGCGTACAGGAACACGGCTTCACCACCTGCATCGGAAGCCGTCAGCAGGACTCCGCCGGCTTCCAAGGTCCCAGTGACCGATCCAGGGAGCGGGCCACCATTGAGCGCCTCCAGATCCTTTGCCGAGTCGACTACGAGGACTGCTCCAAGGCCGTCCGACTTCATGGTGACTATTTGACTATCGGAGTACAGCGAGTGCGTTGTCAGGCTCCGCGTGCCTTCGGGCAATTCGCTCCGTGCCAGCGCCAGCAGGCTATCGGGGGCATCACCGATGATCTCCAGCTGACCTTCTGGCACCAGGGACATCTGCTGTGGAAGGTCCGTGATCTGAGACATGTGGGTGAACATCATGATTGTGGCAGTCGGTGCGATGAAACAGGATATCAGAGCGGCACCGGTAACGATACGAGATTGATCTGTGATCAATTTTCGGCTCGTGAGTCGCCAGCGGGGCCCACTTTGCGGGAGAATCCCTACAGCTATCTTGACCAGCTCGGGCAGCACAAACAATGCCACCAAGAGCGCGCCACCTAGGCTCGCGAAGGCGGCCGTATCCGTGTCAGCAGTGATTACTTGCCAGGCCAGGATGAAGATAGCGATGACCAATGCCGCGTCACCAAGGCCGCGACGGACTAGCGCCGCCGTGTTCTGGGCGGCTGGTGGAAATCGAATGCGGCGCGCGGCTGCAGGCGTCCCGCTTGGACCTGATACAAATACCAGCCAGATGACGGCGCCGACGAGGAGCACGCCCACCAGCTCTTGCGCTACAACAGGCCAGATGGATGGGAGAGGAGAGAGAGGCTGCTCCAAGAGCTGATCAAGAAGTGGCCTGGCGAGCAGGGCTGAGGCCCCACCGGCCAACAGCCCGACAATGGTAGAAACCAGGCCTACGAAAAGTGTAGCGCTGGCCATGATGACGCTCGCGCGGCGTGTACTCAGCCCGACGGCACGTAGGGTGTCCACGCGCCGATGGAGTAGAACCCCCCCGGCTCCGGCGAGAACGGACATTCCCAGGACCGGCATTGACCAGACCACCAGCGGGAGAAGGGCCGGCACCGCGGAGAATAGGTCGGCGCGCTCGGTACCAAGAATCTCGTCCTGGGTGACGATGGCGATTTCGAGCAGGTTCGCGGGAATCGGCTGGCTACTACGAGGCGATATCACCTCGCGCAGTATCATGTTCTCCGTCGTGGAAGCGGCGTCGACGTCATAGAGAATGGTGGGTTGCACGCTCACATTGGGAAAGCGGGTGGACAGGAGGGACCAGTCGAATGAGGACCACGTGCCCGGGGCGGCAAGTATGGTCCTGCCTGACGATGCGAATCTGTCTTCCACGACACCCGTGACGATCAGGGACTCGTTACCAGAAAGGACATCGAAAACAGCGGGTACATCAGTCGGGAGATTCTCGGCCAGGACCACTTCGCCGGACACTCGTGGCCATTGCCCAGATGTGAGTCGGTAGCGTTCGGGGTAAGGATGTCGTGACCAGTCCGTCTCCAAGTACGTCACTCTGTCGTTCGAGCGCCCGCGCACATCGAAGGACCGCAACTGGAGGAGTATTTCCTCGCCTGTTCCGGCTCGGACCTTGGCGACGTCTTCCGCGAGGAGTTCGACGTCGCGGGCATCCGTGTCGAAGAAGGTTGACACGTCCATGGCGGCACCGAGACGCCCGATGTCTCGCTGGGCTCGCTGCTCAGGGCTTAGCGCCAATGAGCTGACCGTCACGAAGAGCATCAGCGGAACAGCGGACGCAATGGCCAGGACTGCGCTGGTGCGTTTGAGGAGAGCGCTTCGCTTGCTGACGCGCGAAGCGGCTCGCAGCCAAGCCATCCCAGTGCCGACTCCGACAGCAGTCACAGCACTTCAACCCGTTCAGATACCCGACCGTCGCGGATCTCCAGAATTCGGTCGGCAAAGTCTGTCGCCGCGGGATCATGGGTGGCGGCAAGCACGGTCGCTCCGCCACGGCACAAGTCGGACAGGACGGCGAAGAGGACCCGGGCGTTGTCTGAGTCCAGCGATCCGGTGGGCTCGTCGGCGAGCAGAACTCGACGCTTGCCGGCTAGCCCGCGAGCTATGCCTACACGTTGCCGCTGCCCTCCAGACAGCTGAGATGGTAGTCGACCCGCCAGGTCACCGATCCCCACTTGATCCATCACCTGAAGGGCTCCCGTGCGGCTGCGGGTTGCTCCCCATCCCAGCGTCTCAAGCGGAAGCATCACATTCTCCACTGCTGTGAACTCGTCGATGAGGTTGTGATCCTGGAACACCAGACCCACGTGTTCCAGCCTCATTCGCGCCCGTTCGTCAGCAGTCATCCGACCGACATCGTGACCCAGAACGTGGATGGAGCCTTCGTCGGGAACGTCAAGGCCGGCTATGAGGCCGATCAGGGTGGACTTTCCTGACCCGCTGGCTCCGAGCAGCAATACGAATTCGCCGGGAGAGAGGGTGAGAGACGCCCCCCGGACGGCGTGGATGGTCTCCGAGGCGGACACGTAGCTTCTCGAAGCATGGTGAGCGACAACAGTCGGGGCCGCGTCGGTGTCCGTCGGTACCGTAGCCGGTCCGGGGGGCGTCATGAGGCCATCCTTTCAGCAGGTGCCATTCATTTTCCATGAACTCAGCTCGTCGGCAGAGCCAAAGTTGCTGAGTTTGGAGATCTCGGTCCCGGCGGTCATGGTGCGGCAGTTGCCACCACCATTTTGGTCAAAGTACCATGCCCCATTGCTCCCGGTCTTGTTCTCCCACGAGGACGTCGTATCATTCGCCCCAGCTGACACATTCGTCAGGCCTGAGCCGCCGGACTTCGTGCCGAGCAGGCCAACGAAGCCGGAGTTGACGTAGATGCAGGCTCTTGCACTTGGACAGAGATTACTCCCTGCTTGAGCCGTCGTCGGAGCTAGGATGGTGGCCACTAGAATGGCGCTCGCTGCAAATGTGACACGTCGAAGTTGCATGATGAATTTCCCTTCCTCGAAGTTGCGCGGATGGGGCCCCGCAACAAGAATCCCCCCGGGGGGGGGGCTGTCAACCTCTTGGTGCTGATTTCTCGAGGTACTGAAGATCCAATAGTTGGAGCCAGGCGATGGGGGTTCGTAACCGATTCCTCGATCCACGAGACATCTGAGGCCCAACGCCGGTCAGCCGAGCAGCCTGGCCACGGCGTGCAGCGGGATCGGCAACCAGCTGGGCCGGTTGCGGGTCTCGTAGACCACCTCGTACAGCGCCTTCTCCAGCTCCAGCGCGGCCAGCACGATGGGATAGGAGCGCGGGTCGCGGCCCGACACTGCGGCGTAGCCGCGGCAGTAGGCATCTCGGGCCGCTGTCGCCCAGGCGTCGGCCCGCTCGATGGCCGCATCCGTCGCCGGCCCCGGAGCCAGCCCGACTGTGACACGCCGGGCGGCATAGTCGAAGGACCGCAGCATCCCGGCGACGTCGCGCAGCGGCGTGTCCAGCGCGATCCGCTCCGGCAGCGGCCGCAGCGGCTCGCCCTCGAAGTCCAGCAGCACCCACCCGCGCCCCGGTGGCCGCAGCACCTGGCCCAGGTGCAGGTCGCCGTGGATGCGTTGCCAGTCCGGCGCCTCGCTCACCCGGGTCACGGCCGCCACCACTGCCCGGGCCCCGTCGGCGTAGCGTGCCAGCTCCGGCGCCGCTTCGACCGCCCACCGGATCCGGTTGCTCAATGATGCTGCCAGGGCGGCCAGCCGGTCGGCCGTGGCCGGTTCACTGGGCAGCGCCGAGGCCAGCGCCAGGTGGACCTCGGCGGTTGCGGCGCCGAGGTCGAGGGCGTCGGCCTCGAAGCCCCGGCCGCGTTCGACGGCGACCGTCGCCGTGCGCCAGGCATCGGGGGCGTCGGGCAGGAACTCGCTGGCGAAGGCCAGGTCGGCCACGACGGGGCGGCCGTGCGGATCGGTCCACCCGCCGCGGACGTAGCCGATCGGCGCCGGGACACGGGTGGACCCGGCCGCGGCCAGCGCGGTCTGCAGCGTGATGTCCGGGTTCTCACCGGACTGCAACGATCGGAAGATCTTGATGATGCTGCCCGCTCCGCTTGCGAAGGTCGTGATGACGGAGGTGTTGGACTGCTCGCCCGACAGCACGCGAGAGGCAGCCGGCGGTGCCGTCACCGACTCCGGCATGGTCGTCGGCACCGACGCGACCCAGCCGGATGCGCACCGCACGGTGGCCCGTTCCCGCAACATGACCGCCAGCACCTCGACGTAGGCGGCGTCGTGCGGCCCGTCGTAGAGGTGACGAGGGCCCTGCGAGGTGGCCAGCAGCCCGATGAACCCCTCCGGTCGCCCGGGCACCGGCTCGCGGCGGGCCACGATGGGCACCTGCAACGCCGACGCCAGGTCCTCACCCAGGCCGAGGTCGACGATGACGACGCTGACCCGCGTGCCGTCGCCACCACTGCCGGAGGACGCCATGTCTGCGTGGGCGGGGTCTGCGAGGGTGAGGTCGGCGAGCACCCGCATACTCACCGCTCGGCCCTTGGCGGGGTACCAGCGCTGACCGGGCAGCCAGGCCGCGAGCACGCTCTCCATCGAGGCGCCCGCTGGTGCGTTCATGCGGACGGCTCGACCGGCGTCAGCCGAAGCCACAGGAAGTCGCGTGAGCCCAGCGTCAGGCTGAGCGTGGCGTCCGGCCCGACCGAGGGGAAGCCGGTGCCGCCGAACAGGTCGCTGACCGGCGCGCCGACCATCCCCTCCAGCCGGACGATCGTGGCCTGGGGTGTCGAGGCCAGGTTGTGCACGCACAGCACCGTCTCGGGCGGCTCGTCCTGGCCGCCGGGCGTCGAGGCGTCGAGTACCCGGAGGAAGGCCAGAACCGCCGGGTTCTCCGCCTCGACGGACACATAGGAACCGAGGCCGAAGACGGGGTGCCGCCGCCGCAGCTCCAGCATCCCGCGCACCCAGTGCAGCAGCGAGGACGAGGTCGCCAACTGCGCCTCGACGTTGACCGCGCTGTAGTGATAGCCCAGCGACTGCACGACCGGCAGGTACAGCTTCCCGGGGTCGGCGACCGAGAAGCCCGCGTTCCGGTCGGGTGTCCACTGCATGGGGGTGCGGACCGCGTCACGGTCGGACAGCCAGATGTTGTCGCCCATGCCGATCTCGTCCCCGTAGTACAAGCAGGGGCTGCCGGGCAGCGACAGCAGCAAGGCGTGGATGAGTTCGGTCTCGGCGCGCGAGCCGTCGAGCAGGGTGGCCAGCCGTCGCCGGATCCCCACATTGGCACGCATCCGGGGGTCCGCGGCGTACCAGCCGTACATCGCGGCCCGCTCGGAGGTCGTCACCATCTCCAGCGTCAACTCGTCGTGGTTGCGCAGAAAGGTCCCCCACTGCCCGGTGCTGGGGATCCCCGGCGTATCAGCGAGAATATCGATGATCGGTGCTGCGCGTTCCTCGCGCAGGGCGTAGAAGATGCGCGGCATCACCGGGAAGTGAAAGCACATGTGGCATTCGGGCTCGGTGTCGGTCCCGAAATACTCCACGACGTTCTTGGGCCACTGGTTGGCCTCCGCGAGCAATATCCTGCCCGGGTATTCGGTGTCGATGAGATTGCGCGCCCGGGCCAGGAAGGCATGCGTGCCCGGCAGGTTCTCGCAGTTGGTTCCCTCCTCCTCGAACAGGTACGGCACCGCGTCCAGCCGGAAGCCGTCGATGCCGATGTCGAGCCAGAACCGGCACACGTCGAGCATCGCCTCGGCGACCTCGGGATTGTCGTAGTTGAGGTCCGGCTGGTGGGAGAAGAACCGGTGCCAGAAGAACTGCCGCCGGATGGGGTCGAACGTCCAGTTGGAGGTCTCTGTGTCGACGAAGATGATCCTGGCTTCGGCATACCGGTCGTCGGTGTCGCTCCACACGTAGTAGTCGCCGTAGGGGCCGTCGGGATCCGATCGCGAGGCCTGGAACCAGGCGTGGGCGTCACTGGTGTGGCTGAGCACCAGGTCGGTGACCACGCGGATGCCACGGGCGTGGGCCGCGCCGACCAGTTCGGTCAGTTGGGGCAGCGTCCCGAACTCCGGCAGCACCGAGTAGTAGTCACTGACGTCGTAGCCACCGTCGCGCAAAGGCGAGTCGTAGAACGGCGGGAGCCACAGGCAGTCGATGCCCAGCCACTCCAGATAGTCCAGTTTCGACATCAGTCCCGCGAAGTCGCCGGATCCGGAGCCGGTGGAGTCGGCGAAGGCACGGATCATCGCCTCGTAGAAGACAGCCTTCTTGTACCAGTTCGGGTCGTGCCGCAAGCCCGGACTGGTCAGTTGCAGACCCTGCACGCTAAGACTCCATTGGTTGCGCGTCGAGTCGTCTAGCCCTGCACGTGGAACACGTGCGCGGGTTCGACGAACGGGTCGAGACGGACATAGTTGCTGGTCCCCCAGGTCCAGGCCTGATCTGTGATCAGGTCCCGGACGCCGAAGGCTGCTTCGGCCGGTAGCCCGATCGTCGTCGGGTCCACGTCGACCACGGTCTCCTTCGCCGAGTGGGGGTCGAGGTTGACCACCACCAGGATGGTGTCATCGTGCCCCGACGGTGACAGTGCGGCCGGCAGGTGGCGCGAGTAGGCGATCACCGAGTCGTCCGATGTCGGGTGGAACGTGATGTTGCGTAGCTGCTGCAGAGCGGGATGAGCATTGCGGATGGCGTTGAGCCGAGTGATGAGCGGCGCCAGCGAGCGCCCCTCGCGTTCAGCGGCCTCGAAGTCGCGGGGCCGGTACTCGTACTTCTCGTTGTCGATGTACTCCTCGGCGCCGGGCCGGGCCACGTGCTCGTACAGCTCGTACCCGGCGTACATTCCCCAGGAGGGCACCAGGGTGGCGGCCAGCACCGCCCGCAGCCGGAAGGCGGGTGGCCCGCCGAACTGCAGGAACGGGTGGAGGATGTCCGGGGTGTTGGGCCAGAAGTTGGGCCTCATGTAGTCGGCTGACTCACCTGCCAGGTACTCCAGGTAGCCGGCGATCTCGCTCTTGGTGGTCCGCCACGTGAAGTAGGTATAGGACTGCTGGAAGCCGATCTTGCCCAGGGTGGCCATCATCGCCGGCCGGGTGAACGCCTCGGCCAGGAAGATGATCTCCGGATGATCGGTGTTGACGCCGGCTATCAACCATTCCCAGAACTCCATGGGTTTGGTATGGGGGTTGTCGACCCTGAAGACCGTCACGCCACGGGATATCCACAGCTCGACCACCCGGCGGATCTCGGCGTAGAGCCCGGTCGGATCGTCGTCGAAATTCAGCGGGTAGATGTCCTGGTACTTCTTGGGTGGGTTCTCGGCATAGGCGATAGTGCCGTCGACGCGCCGGGTGAACCACTCCGGATGCTCTCTGGCCCACGGGTGGTCGGGCGCGCACTGCAGGGCGAGGTCGATGGCGACCTCCAGGCCGGCCTCGCGCGCAGCCGCGACGAAGGCCCCGAAGTCCACCTCGTCCCCCAGGTCGGGATGGATCGCGTCGTGGCCGCCCTCGTCGGAGCCGATCGCCCACGGCGAGCCCGGGTCGCTCGGGGCGGGGCCCAGGGTGTTGTTGGGTCCCTTGCGGTTGACCTGCCCGATCGGGTGGATCGGCGGCAGGTAGATGATGTCGAATCCCATGGCGGCCACCGCCAGCAGGCGTTTCGCGGCGGTCAGGAAGGTCCCGGACACCCATTGCCCGGTGTCGCTATCGCGGTAGGCGCCCTCACTGCGGGGGAAGAACTCGTACCAGGCACTGAACAGCGCCCGTTGCCGCTCGACGCGCAGCAGCAGGTCCGGGCTGGAGCTGATGAACTCCCGCAACGGGAAGCGGCTGAGCGCCGCTCGCACGTCGGCGCCTGCCGCCAGTGCCAACCGCACCTGCGGATCTGCGTCCGGCGAGCGCAGTGCCCGCACGGCGTCGGTGAAGACCCGCCGGGCCGCGGCCGCCTCGGCATTGACCAGCGGCAGCGCGGCGATGGCGCGTTCGAGGACGGCGACCCCCTCGGCGAGCATCAGGTCGACGTCCACACCGGCCGCGACCTTGAGCTCGGCCGCGTGGTGCCAGGTCTCATACGGATCGGCCCAGCCCTCGACGCAGAACGACCACAGCCCGGGACGGTCGGGCACCACCCACGCCTGGTAGCGGTCGGAACCCGGCGCCACCTCGCTCATCCGCCGCCGGGAGTGCACCGTCCCGTCCGGGCGGCGCAGCACCGCGGTCGCGGCTGCGGCGTCGTGGCCCTCGCGGAACACCGTTGCCTGGATGGGCACGGCTTCGCCGACCGAGGCCTTCGCGGGCCAGCGCCCGCCGTCGACCACGGGCGTGACCCCGGTCACCGGAATCCGTCCGACGAGGGTGGCGGGGACGGCCGGGCGGCGCGTCATGGCAGGCGCGATATCGGGCGCGGATGTACCCACGGACACGACCGTAACGGCGGTCGGGCCTTCTTGCATGGCGCCGCCCTCCGGGCGCGGCGCACCGGCGAGGATCGGGCCGGGGAATCGGGGGGAATCGCCGCACGCACCGCCGGACGCCCGGCGCACCCCTAGGCTTCGCCGACGTGAGAGCGATCCGGCGGTTCACCGTCCGCACCGTGCTGCCCGAGCCCCTTGCCCCGCTGGGCGAACTGGCCCTCAACCTGCGCTGGTCCTGGCACCCGCAGACGCGGGACCTGTTCAGCGGCATCGACCCGAGCCGCTGGACACCCGCGGCAGGCGATCCGGTTCGCCTGCTCGGCCTGCTCAGCCCCGACGAGCTGGCCCGGCTGGCGGCCGATGGCGACTTCGTCAGCAGGGTCCAGGCGACAGCGGCCGAGCTTCGCGACTACCTGGAGACGCCCAAGTGGTTCCAGAGATTGCCGCAGTCGCCGTCCGGCATCGCGTACTTCTCGCCGGAGTTCGGTATCGCGGCCGCTCTGCCGCAGTACTCCGGTGGCTTGGGAATTCTGGCCGGGGATCACCTCAAGGCGGCCAGCGACCTCGGGGTGCCCATCATCGGCGTCGGCCTGTTCTACAAGACCGGATACTTTCGGCAGTCGCTGTCGCGCGACGGCTGGCAGCTGGAGACCTACCCCGTCCTGGACCCCAACGAGCTCCCGCTGTCATTGCTGCGCGAGGTGGACGGCACCCCCGTGGAGATCACGATCGGTCTGCCCGAGGGGCGGCAGATGCACGCTGCGGTGTGGCTGGCCCAGGTCGGCCGGGTGCCGCTGCTGCTGCTGGACACCGACATCCAGGCCAACGACGAGCGGGCACGGGTTGTCACCGACCGGCTCTACGGGGGCAGCAAGGAGCACCGGCTGCAGCAGGAGATGCTGCTGGGCATCGGTGGCGTGCGCGCCGTCCGCGCCTACGCCCGGATCGCCGGTGTCGACACCCCCGAGGTCTTCCACAGCAACGAGGGGCACGCCGGCTTCCTCGGCCTGGAGCGCATCCGCGAACTCGTCGCCGACGGGCTCAACTTCGGCGAGGCTGTCGAGGCTGTCCGGGCGGGGACGCTGTTCACCACCCACACCCCCGTCCCCGCCGGCATCGATCGCTTCGACCGCGACCTCGTCGCAACCTTCGTCGGCGGTGGCGCGGCGCTGCCCGGGCTGGCTGCTGGGGACATCCTGGCGCTGGGCGCCGAGGACTATCCCGGCGGTGACCCGTCGCTGTTCAACATGGCTGTCATGGGCCTGCGCCTGGCGCAGCGCGCCAACGGTGTCTCCAAGCTGCACGGCGCGGTCAGTCAGGGCATGTTCCAGGGTCTCTATGCCGGATTCGACGCCTCCGAGACCCCCATCTCCTCGGTCACCAACGGCGTGCACCCCGCCACCTGGGTCGACCGCAAGGTCGTCGACTTCGGTACCAAGCTGGGGGGGAGGTCCTTCGGCGAACTCAACGACTGGTCGGTGTTCGCCGACGCCGGTGATGCCGAGTTGTGGGCATTGCGTGGCGAGCTGCGGTCGCAGTTGGTCGACTGGGCGCGCTCTCGGCTGCGGCAGTCCTGGACCGAACGGGGCGCCTCACCCGCGGAGCTTCGCTGGATCGATTCGGCCTTCGACCCGAATGTCATGACCATCGGCTTCGCCCGCCGGGTGCCGACGTACAAACGACTGACGCTCATGTTGTCCGACCCGGAGCGGCTGCGCTCGCTGCTGTTGCACCCGACCCGGCCGATCCAGATCATCATCGGCGGCAAGTCGCATCCGGCGGACGACGGCGGCAAGCGGCTCATCCAACAGGTGGTGCGGTTCGCCGACGAGGCCGGGGTGCGCCACCGGATCGCCTTCTTGCCCAACTACGACATCGCGATGGCACGGCGGCTCTACCCCGGTTGCGACGTCTGGCTCAACAACCCACTTCGCCCATTGGAGGCATGTGGCACCTCGGGCATGAAGTCGGCGCTCAACGGTGGCCTCAACCTGTCCATCCTCGATGGCTGGTGGGACGAGTGGTACGACGGTGAGAACGGCTGGGCGATCCCGACCGCGGACGGTGTCGAGGACCCCGATCACCGTGACGACCTTGAAGCCGCGGCGCTGTACGACTTGATCGAGTCCTCCGTCGCCCCCGCCTTCTACGCCCGTGACGAGGCCGGCCTGCCCAAGCGATGGCTGCAGATGGTCCGTCACACGTTGTCGACGCTGGGCCCGAAGGTGCTGGCGCAGCGGATGGTGGCCGACTACGTCACGCAGCTCTACTCACCGGCGGCCGCGTCGTCGCGGGCTCTCAACGGTGCCGACAAGCACGCCGGGGCGCGCGCGCTCGCGGCCTGGAAGCGGCGCGTGGTGGCGGCCTGGCACGGCGTACGGGTCGACCACATCGAGAGCCACGGCCTGGGGGCGGCACCTCAGATCGGCGACACGCTGACCGTGGACGCCTATGTCCATCTGGGGGAACTGACTCCCGCCGACGTCTGCGTGGAACTCGTGCACGGCGGTGTCGACGACGCTGACGTGCTCAAGGCGGAGCAGCGGCTGCCGCTGGAACACGGCGTGGATCATGGCGAAGGGCGCCATACCTTCACCGGGTCCCTACCGCTGGGACGCACCGGCGCCTTCGGGTACACGGTGCGGGTACTTCCGGCTCACGAGTCGCTGGTCGACCCGGCCGAGTTGGGGTTGGTCGCCAACGCGACCGCCTGAGTCCAGGCCGGTGGATCGCCAGGTCGCGGACCCGGCTGCGCCACCGGGCACGCCGCTGACCTGGCGACGTGACGTGCGCTCGGTGGCCGTGGCGGGATCGCTGGCGATCGCGGTCGTGGCGATCGCGGCCGTCGCCATGACCGCACTCGTCGGCGCGGGCTGGCGCGATTCGGCTGCCACGGCCGCGTCGATCGCTCTGCTGGGCTCAGCGGCCGGGATGCTGTTGTTGCTCGGGCGCATCGCCCTGAACGGTGGCCCCGAACTGGAACTGCCCGGCGGGGTGACCCTGCTGGTCCTCGACACCGCGGACGCGTCAGGCGGGGACCGTGCGTCGGTGTCGCGGATGTGGGCGCTGGACACCGACCTGCCCGATCTTGCGCGGGCACTGGTCCTCGGGGTGGCCGACCCCCCGTCGGTGCTGGATACCGCCGTGTTGTCCTGGGCCGGCTCGCTGGGGCTGGATCCGGCCGAGATCAGGGCGGCCCTGCCCCTGGTGGACCAGGTCCCCTACGACCCGGACCGGCGCCGACTGACCACCGTTCACGACACCGGTGACGGCTACCTCGTGGTGTGCCGTGGTGCACCCGAGACGATCTGGCCACTGCTGATCACAGCCCGCAACGGGGCGTGCGTCGCCCGGGCACAGGGGCAGCCGGTCGCCCAGGCGTGGTCGGCCGAGGGCCTGCGGGTGCTGGCGGTGGCCACCACCACGAGGCGCGTCGTCGGCAACTCCTCGGGCCGGCTGGAATCCGGGTTGCGGTTGCGGGGCATGGTGGCCTTCCATCACGCTGTGCCGTCCGGCGCCCGCGACGCCGTGATCGAGCTGGCCGGCCTGGGCGTCGAGGTGGTGCTGGTCAGCGCCGATCCCAGGGCGTCTGCGCTGGCGGCGGCGTCGCGGGCGGGCCTGGTGGTCGGCACCCGCGGCAGCGGACTGGTGACCGGCGACGACGTGGCGGCTGGTTCCTGGCCGCAAGACGTCCGGGTCTTCGCGGGGGTGGCGCCGCAGCAGCGCGACCAGCTGGTCGCCCACTGGCGATCGACGGGCCAGATCATCGCCGCGCAGGACGGGCCGGTGGTGACGGCGCAGGGCGAGGGTCCGGCGGGACTGATCCCCCGGATCAAGGCGTCGCGCCATGCTCGCGACGTCATCCGGCGCGGCGCCGGAGTCCTCGCGGTCGCCGTGCTGACGATGCTCGCCCTTACCGTCACCGGTGCGTCGATGGGTGGTGCCCCCTGGCTGACGCCGGTCCACGTGCTGTGGACGGTGCTGGCCGTCGCTGCCCCGACCGCGCTCGCCTACTGGCGCGAACCGCTGAATGCCGCCGCCGCGAGTTCCCCGCGGGCGCACGTGCGGTTGTTCACCACGACCTGGTGCCGCCAGGTACTGACCGTGACCCTGGTCGTGCTCGGCTGGGCGGCCGTGGCCGGGTGGCTCGCCGACTCTGCGGGCGCAGTGTCGCAGGCGCTATTCGCTGCCGTCGCGGCTGCCGTCATCGGGGTCGGGGCGGGGACCCGCTCGCGCCCGGCG
>ENA-ORBV01012143-ORBV01012143.1-microbial-mat-metagenome-genome-assembly--contig:-NODE-12143-length-13354-cov-5.800557_pt1 | contig 13354 bp, 13 predicted proteins | sample MGYA00237777_ERZ505514 | MGnify/ENA primary metagenome ERZ505514 (study PRJEB26160, sample SAMN06269048) | microbial mat metagenome | isolation source: Oligotrophic lake microbial mat | place...
GTGCACGACGCACGATGATGAACTGTCCGTCGGGCGTCCAGGCCGGCTCAGCAGCGGTGAGCGCGCCGTCCGTGAAGACGGGGCGTGGATTGCTGCCATCGGCGTTCATGATCCAGAGATTGTTCTGCCCGCGTCGATCGGAGATGAACGCGATCGTCTGTCCGTCGGGTGAGATGCGCGGCTGATAGTTGAGCGCAACGCCACTGTTCTGCGTCAGACTCTCCGCCTTGCCGCCCGCTGCAGGTACACGATAGATGTGGCCGAGCAGATCGAAGTAGATGTATGCGGCATCGGTCGCGATATCCGCCGACATCCACGTGCCTTCGGTGGTGGTGAAGTCGATGTCGCGCGTCTTGCCGCGTGCAAGCGTGACGTCCCACCGCGCGGAGTCCGCGCCCGCCGCGGCGCCTCCCGCACGTTGTGCCTGCATAGGCGATAACGAGGGTGCGCCGAGAAGCGCGAGCAGGACGGCCTGCATGACGAACCGCATGGCGACGAGACGATTCCGCGACATCCGACGTTTTGACATGGCGATCGATCCGTACATGAAGGAATGGGCGCCTACGGTACGCACCCTGATGACGAGAATGGACGTGCAAGGGACCAGCATCGTAAGTTCGCACTGTTCCGCGTTCCTATATCCCGAACCGACCCCCGAATGTCGCATCTCCGCGTCGCCGCTCGCCAGACCCTGTCCTCCATCCTGCAGTCGGTGCTGCTGATCGGCATCGCCGCCACCTCGCTGCGCGCGCAGCACAGCTACACCGAGGCCGGTCTGGGCACCGCCCGCACGTACGACGCTCGCGTGCCCACGCCGAACGCTGTCCTCGGGTACGAGATCGGTGAGCGCTTCACGACGCATCGGACGATGATGCGCTACATCGAACGCATTGCCGCCGCGTCGAAGCGTGTGAAGGTGGACACGGTCACGCGCTCGTTCGAAGGGCGCGAGATGCTGCTGCTGACGATCACCAGCGAAGCCAATCATGCACGCCTCGCGGAGATCCAGCGCGATGCAAAGCGCATCGCCGATCCGCGTGGCGCTGCCGCAGGGGAAGTGGACGCGGCGATGAAGCGTTTGCCATCCATCGTCTGGCTCGCGCATTCCGTGCATGGGGGTGAAGCCTCCGGTGTCGAAGCAGGGCTCGCGCTGCTCTATCAGCTGGCCGCCGGCACGGACGCGGAAACGATGATGGCGCTCGACAGCACCGTGGTGCTCATCGACCCGAGCCAGAATCCCGATGGACGTGAGCGCTTTACGCACGACCTCGAACGGTCGGCGAGCAGTCAGGGTCGCGCCATCGAACCACAGGCGCTCAACAACGCGGGATCGTGGCCGGGCCCGCGCACGTCGCACTACTACTTCGATCTCAATCGCGACTGGTTCACGCAATCGCACCCCGAGTCGAAGGGACGTGTGAAATCGTATCTCGCCTGGTGGCCGCAGGTGGCGGTCGATCTGCATGAGCAGGGTTCGAGCGCGAGCTTCTACTTCGCACCGCCGCGCGAACCGGACAATCGCAACAACCCCAAGCACCTCGCGAAGTGGTTCGACATCTTCGCGGCGGCGCACGGCGCTGCTTTCGACGAGCACGGCTGGTCCTACTTCCGTCGCGAAGGGTACGACTCGTTCTATCCGGGCTACGGCGAAGGGTGGCCCATGCTCACCGGCAGCATCGGCATGCTCTTCGAATCGGCATCGTCGGCTGGTGGCGCCATCCGGCGCAACGATGGAACGGTGCGTACGCTCAGGCAGGCGGCGTGGGAGCACTACACGGCCGAGTGGATGACGGTGCGCACCTCTGCCCGTCGGCGTACGGAACTGTTGCGCGACTACGCGCAGTCACGCGCCGATGCGATCAGCAGCCACGCCAGGGACGCCATGCGCGCGGTCGTGATTCAGCGCGATGAGCAGGGGCGCGCCGACTCGCTGGCGGTCAAGCTGCGCGAGAACGGCATTGATGTGTGGCGACTCACCGCCGACGCAGATCTCAAGGACGCGACCCCGTACGGCAGCAGTGCGATGGCGCTCTCCACCAGAGTGAAGTCGGGCGCGTACGTGGTGGACTACGCGCAGCCGCAGGGACATCTCGCGAAGGCCCTGCTCGAACCCGACGCCGAACTCGACTCGGCGTTTCTCAAGTTCGAACTCGAACTGCGCCGCACCGGTCAGCGCAATCGCTTTTACGATGTGACCGCGTGGTCGATGCCGATGGCGTGGCGCCTGCAGGCATTCAGCGTGCGCACACTGCCCGCAGGACTGACCGCGGTGACGGATGTTCCGCGCATGGCTGCAGCCACGGTTCCCAACGCGCAATACGGCTACGCATTTGCGCCGGGCAGTGAAGCGAGTATTCGATTGCTGGCCTCGTTGCTGCGCGACTCGGTACGGGTGTGGCACGCACCCAATGCGTTCACGTCCAATGGCGTCAGGTTTGCCAAGGGCGCGTTCCTTGTGCGTGTCGCGCCCAATCGCGCCGACATTCACGCCACGATGAACACGCGTGCGCAGCAGTTTGGCGCGCGCCTCGTTGGCATTCCGTCGGCGGGCGTGACGGAAGGCACAGACCTCGGCAGCAACTCGGTCGTACCGGTCATGCCGCCACATGTGGCGATACTCGGCAACACACCGGTCGGCGGAACGCCGTTCGGCTTCATGTGGTTCGCACTCGATCAGCGCATCGGCTATCCGAGCACGGTGGTCGACGCGGCCTTCATCGCCGGCGGCGATCTCAATCGTTTCACCGTTCTGATAATTCCGTCCACTCCCGGTGCGGCCCTCGATCGGGTGATTGGCGATGCAGGGAAGGCGCGGCTGCAGGAGTGGGTGCGGAGCGGTGGCGTGCTCATCACCGCCGAAGCGGCGACGGCGTGGGCCGCGCAGGATCGCGGCTTCGTGCGCATGCGCGTGCGTCGCGACTCCGTTCGCGCGGACTCGACCGGTGGTGCGCCGCTACCCGGCGGCCTGCCCGGCGTGCTCGCGCGCGCGACCATCGACACGTTGTCGCCGCTGCTGGCCGGTGTCAGCGAGCGCGAAATCCCCGTCTTTGCGAACGCCGATCGCATCTTCACGGTGCCGAAGGATCTGGCCGCGGGCGAGGCGGTGATTCGTTTTGCACCGGCCGATCGCGTGCGTCTCGCCGGCTACTTCTGGCCCGAAGCATCCAGCAAGCTCGGGCTCACGCCATATCTCTGGACCGAACGGGTTGGTCGGGGACGCGTGATCGCCTTCGCGCACGATCCGGTGTATCGCGACATGTTCCGAGGCTTGCTCCCCATCTTCGCCAACGCCGTGCTCCTGGGAGGGACCTTCTGATGCGTAGACGCACATTCCTGCAGTCGCTTGGTGTGGCAACGGCGGCATCATTGGTGCAACCCGCACGCGCCTTCAGTCTGTCCTCCGGCATGCCGTCTGCGCGCACGCGACTGTCGCGCATCGGGCTCGAGCTGTACTCCGTCCGCAAGGCGATGCGCCTCGATCCGGAGCGCACGCTCGCGGCGGTGCGCGCGGCCGGCTACGACGACGTCGAGCTGCTGTGGTCGTTCAAGAACTTTGATCGCACACCGCAGCAAGTGCGCGCGACGCTCGATCAGGAAGGACTGAAGGCGCCATCGGCGCACATGGGCGCGGAGACGATCCTCACGGACTGGGAGCGTCGTCTCGATGACGCGCGCGTGCTTGGTCAGGAGTACGTGATCGTTGCCGGGTTGCCTGCGTCGACGAGCAAGACGCTGGATGACTGGCGCATGTGGGCCGATCGTTTCAACACCGCGGGTGCAACCGCCCGAAAGGCCGGCGTGTGGTTGGCGTTTCACAACGAGCCGGGGTACACGAAGCCGATGGACGGCGGCGTACCATACGATGTCTTCGTTACGCGCACCGATCCGAAGGTGGTGCGACTGCAGCTCGACATCGGCAATATGACGATGGGCGGCGGCGATCCGATGCAGTATCTCAAGCGCTATCGTGAACGTTACTGGAGTTTCCACGTGAAGGATGTCGCTCCCGATCGCAGGAGCGACACCGATCTTGGAACGGGGACGGTGAATCTCAGGCAGCTACTCGCGCAGGTGCCGGAGATCCAGAAGAAGCCGTGCTTCGTCGAACAGGAAGGTCCGTCCGACGAGATGGCGGCGGCGCGTCGCAACAGCGCGTACCTCAGGGCGCTCGAGTTCTGACGGTAGTCCATGGAGCACGAAACGCAGATAGCGATACGCTCGGCACTTCATCGCGCGCCCACGACGCCACCGATTCTCCGATCGCGGCCGAATGTTTGAAGCCATGCCCCGAGCACGGCGACACCACCAGCACCTGCGGCTGGTCAGGAAGCGTATCAATGATGAAATCGAAACCCGGCGTGACCGTGTAGAGGCACGTGGCGGTACGCAGGACCTGGCCGACGACATCAGGAAAGCAGCGGGACACATGCTGCTCGAACAGCTCACGCGTGTACTCGACCGCCACGTCGCGCGAAACGCTGTCCGCGGTCGTCGTCTCGCTGTACTGCTCGTCGGCGATCTTCACACCACCGGCAGCACCATCGACCGCGGGAAATCCGTAGATGTCATGGTTGTTGGCGAGCGACCAGATGTGAACAGGGCAGCGCGCGGGTGTGAATGCGCTGATATCACCACGCACGTCGAACCAGCACAGCACCTGACGCAGGACGGTGAAGTATTTCGCGAGATGAGGCGGCACAGCGCCACCAATCCACGCACCAACGCTGAGTACCAGCCGATCCGCCGTGTACACACCAGCGCTCGTGCGTACATGCACGAGGCCCGATCCGTCCACGTCGTAGCCATCGAAGCGCTCATCCCGATGGATGCCGGCACCAAGGACCTCGGCGAGTGCCAGCTGCTGCCGCACACACGCCTCGGGACGAACAAATCCTGCCGACGGCTCGAAGAGCGCGCGCTCGTGTTCCTGCACGTTGAAGACCGGGAATCGTCTGCGCACCTCACGCGCGTCGAGTTGCTCGATGGGAATGTCGAATGCCCGCGCACTCTCCAGTGTCCGGGTGAGAAATCCGGCGCGTCCGTGCACGGCGGAGTCGTCGGCACTCGGTCCGATGTACAGCGCCCCGCATTGCGTCAGCAGCTCCGCACCTGTCTGCGCCTCGAGTTCACGCCAGATCTCGTGCGATCGAATGGCGAGCGGCGAGTACTGACTCCCTTCGCCAATGGCCAACCGGGTGATGCGCGTGTCGCCGTGCGTGGAGCCCAGCGCGTGCGGCGGATCGAATCGATCGATGCCGAGCACGCGCGAACCTCTGCGCGCCAGCTGGTACGTGGTGGCAGCGCCCGCAGCACCGAGACCAACAACGATCACCTCGAAGTGAGACATGCCGGAAGCTTGGCCACTATGGCACGGGCGTCGGGTTCGTTGCCAGCAGTTTGGTGAGCCGGTACAGGAACTCCTGCCCTTCGTAGTACGACTGCATGCGCATCCGTTCGTCTCGGCCATGCGCGCGCGCGTCGACACTCGGGTCCATGAAGAGCCCGGAGACGCCATACGACGGCACGCCGAGTGCGAGGAAGAAGCGGGAATCGTTGGCACCGGTGGACATCGTCGGGATCACCGGGATGTCACCGAAGAGCTCCTTCGTCACTTGGGCGACAGGCTGCATGATCTCGGGGAGCATCCTGGCCGGCGGCGACGACGGGCGCTGCGTCTTGATCAGCACCTTCACCGTGGTGTCTGCGACGACGCGCTCGAGGGCCGTGCGCACTTCTGCGGCCGTCTCCGTCGGATAGATGCGGCAGTTGACGTTCGCTTCGGCGAGTTGCGGCAGCGCGTTGGTGGCGTGCCCGCCCGTGAGCATCGTCGCGACGCAGGTGGTGCGCAGCATCGAACTGTATTTCTCATCGGCGGCGACGACCGAGACCGCACCCTTGTCGGCCGGATCGGCGACGAGTGCGCGCATGGCACGTGCCATCGCCGGCTGCTCGAGTGGCGCCGTCTGCGTAAAGAACGCGCGCGTTACTTCACTGAGCTGCACGGGGAACTCGTGGCGACCGACTTTGGCCAGCGCATCGGCCAGCGAGGTGATCGCGTTGTCCTGGCGCGGTACCGATGAATGTCCGCCGCGATTGGTCACCTGCAGCGTGAAGTTCGTGGTGATCTTCTGCGCGAGCTGGATCGTGTTGAAGAGCGGCTTGCCGTCGCGCAGCACACCGCCGCCGCCTTCGTTGATGACGATCCCCGCGTCGACGAGGTTGCGATGATTGGTGACGAGCCAGTCGACGCCGTTGAAGGGGCCACTCTCTTCGTCTGCCGTGAGCGCGATGATGATGTCGCGATCGGGGACATAGCCGTCCTGCTTCATGCGGAATACGTTGGCGACAAAGATCGACGCCATCGATTTGTCGTCCGATGTTCCACGCGCGTAGTAGTAGCCGTCCTTCTCCGTGAACTTGAACGGATCAAACTCGGGCGACCAATCGGCTTTCAATGCCTCCACCACGTCGAGGTGTGCGAGCAGGAGCACCGGCTTGCGCCCTGCCGGATTCCTGCCACGAATGCGGGCGACGACGTTGTGCTTCGTGGGCTGCGGCCCACCGACGAAGATGTCCGAGTCGGGAATGCCCGCGGCACGAAACCGCTTCGCCATGGCGACCGCGCCATCAGTGATGTTGCCGGTCGTGACGCTGGTGTTGATCTCGACCAGCTCCTTGTAGATGTCGTGCGCGACCTGCTGCGCAGGCGTCAGCTTGCCGGCGGTATAGATCGGGGACTTGGGGGCCTGTGCACCGCACAGCGAGGCAGCGAACAGGGCCGCGGTCGCGCACGCGACGCAGGGAGCGGTAAATCGACGGGGCATGAGGCGAGCGTCCGGGGCTGGCGTGAACGAGCGGGCGACCCGGGACAAGATGCCGACGCATCGCGGCTGCGCAACCGGCGCCGCGCCATGTGTCTCCTGCGCTCCGGCGTCGGTCCGAAGAGTTCGAGTCCGGATATCGACATCGCGGGCAACGCCCCCTCCGCTGACCATGCGATCGGATCGCCGAGCAGGTCGGGAAACCCGGACGCCTTGGTCCATCGCTCGACGGTGCGTGTATGCGCATCCACGATCCACACTGCGCCCACTCCATGCGCGAGGTACGCCGTCCGCTTGCGGTGTCGATCGCGTTTGCGGGTGGACGGGCTCAGGACTTCGACCACGAGCAACGGTGCCGGCAGCGTGCGCCAGGACGCGTCCGAGTACTCCGGCGTCGGGTAGACGGCGATGTCTGGCTCGAGCCATGTGGTCTCGCCAACGTACACGCCGCCCGCTGCGCGCCCGGTCCAGCCGGTGTGCGCGCGGCACCAGGTGTACAGGTTCGCCGGCAGTCGTACCGCGACGCCCTGGTGGTTGTTCGTCGGCATCGGCGTCACCAGCAACTCGCCGTGCAGGATCTCGTAGCGATTGCCGTCGTCGGGCAACCGCTCCAGATCGGCGACAGTCCACATGGACCGCTCGGGCAGCGGCGACGACGTCGTCGTTCGAACAGGCATGGCCATACGGTCCGCTCGGCGAGGGCGAGGGCGAGTGCGCAAGGGGCGAACATCTGCCGAGGGTAGCGACGACAGCCGCAGGCGGGGTAACCGAAGTCGCGCATCGCTCATCACGCGACTGCCGCGGACTGCCTTGCTTGCCTTGACTCGGCGCTCACGCCGAGCGTACGCTCCATGTGGCAAGCAACGAGATGACACTGGGCGCGCGATTCTGGTGACGGACTCTTTGGCGGCTGCGCGCATATTCGCCCCATGCGCTGCGGACCACTCCCGTCGAGGACAGACAGACTATGCTCATGGCTCAGACCACGCAGGCGTGGACGCTCGCCGAGCTCGATCGGTTGCCCGACGATGGCAACAAGTACGAGCTCGTGGACGGGGAGCTGTTTGTGACGCCGGCGCCGTCGCCTGCCCACGAGACGCTGGCCGCGGAACTGCTCTTCATCCTGATTCCTTACGTACACTCGCAGAGGCTTGGGCTCGTGTTCACGCCACGCTCGGTGGTGCGCCAACAGGGATCCGAAGTCGAGCCGGATATGATGGTGCGTCCAGCCACGCCAACGCTTGCGAAAACGTGGGCGGAGATGCCGACGCCGTTGCTGGTGGTCGAGATTCTGTCTCGCACGACGCGTCGGCGTGACCACGAGCAGAAGCGTGCCTTTTATCTCCGTATCGGCGTCGCGGAGTATTGGATCGTCGACCGGTTGACGCGGTCCATTTGCGTCATCAGGTCGAACGCGGACGACGTGGTCTGTGAGTCGGAGTTGGTGTGGTTCCCGACTGGTGCGACGGAAGCGCTACAGGTCGATGTGGCCGCGTATTTTGTATCCGCGTTGGGGGCGCCGGAGGCGAGCAGTGGCCGTGGAGCTAAAACGCCTTGAACTCGTCGAACGGCTGTCGACAGCTGTTGCAGACATGAATGGCCTTGCACGCCGTGCTCCCGAATTCACTCTGCAGTCGCGTGTCAGTCGAGCCACAGAACGGACACGTCGCCGGGGCCCGTCGCCGGGTCAGTGTGATCAGCCCCGCGGGTTCAGCCTTTCCTGGCGGCGCGATGCCGTAGGCACGCAACTTTTCGCGCGCATCGGGGCCGATCCAGTCGGTGGTCCACGCCGGCGCGTACACGGTGTCGACGACCACTTCGCTTGCGCCCGCGCGCACCAGCGCGGAACGAATGTCTGCCTCGATTTCGCGCATCGCCGGGCAGCCGGAGTACGTCGGCGTGACGGTCACGCGCACCAGCGTGTGCGAGGCGTGGCTTTCGACCGACACGTCGCGAATGATGCCGAGGTCAACGACGCTGATGACTGGCACTTCCGGGTCCATGACGGTGGTGAGCACCGTCATCACATCTTCGCGTGACTGCAACATCATCGCCTCGCTGACACCGCGACAGCACCGCTGGCCACCGCGTGTTGTACGGCTCGTTTTACTACATCCTTCACGACATCGCTTACGACCTCACGTACGACATCTCCCACCTCGTCTGCTACCACGTCGCGCCCGGATGCGATCGCGCCACAATCTGCATTTCGGCAAGCATGTGACCCAGAAACTCCGTGTGACGACCGCGACGTCCACCGCGGCGTGCCGCCGTATCCGTCGGCAATGTCAGCGTGGCGCGCTGAACGACGTCTGCAACCATCGCCGACCAGCGCGACCTGATCGCGTCATGATCGACGACGACGCCGAACGATGCTGCGACGGCTTCGTCGACCGAGTCATGATCGAACAGTTCCGCCGTATAGCGCCACAGTTCGTTCAGCGACGTCTGCACGCGCGCGTGCGACTCGTCGGTGCCATCGCCAAGACGCACCACCCACTCGCTGCTGTGGCGCAGATGATACTTGTCCTCTTTGAGGCACTTGGCGGCGATCGCGGCGAGCGTCTCATGCTGTGCATGGGAGAGTGCGTCCCAGAGCAGCACGCTGTACGCATCGAACAGAAATTGACGAACGATCGTGAATCCGAAATCGCCCTTCGGCAGCTCGACGAGCAACGCATTGCGATACTCGACGCCTTCGCGGAAATAGGCGAGCGCGTCTTCGTCGCGGCCCTTCGCTTCAACTTCGCCGGCGAGCTTGAGCAGACTCGCCGAATGTCCAACGAGATCGAGCGCCATGTTCGACAGGGCGATGTCTTCTTCGAGAATCGGTCCGTGACCACACCACTCCGACAGCCGATGGCCGAGCACCAGCCGGTCGTCACCGAGTCGCAGCAGATACTCGAACAGCGGATTCGCGATGGGCTGCGTGCGCGGCGCGGCGACCATGGGCGTCATCGATGGCGAGGGCGCCGTCGATTCAGTTGCCGAAGTGCCTGGCGTACTCAAAAGATGCGCACTCCGCGCGGCGCCATGTAAAATTGCGGATGACGATACGCTTTGTCGTTGCCCGGATCGAAGAACGGGCCTGCATCAGACGGCGCAGATGCCGTAATCGCGGTTGACGGAACCACCCACAGATTCACCGCTTCACCACGACGCGCGTACACGTCGCGCGCGTTCTGCAGCGCGAGTTCGGCATCCGACGCATGCACACTGCCCGCATGTTCGAACGGCTCACCGTGCGCACCCTGCGTGAACACTTCCCACAGCGGCCACTTGTCGCTCGCCGCCTGCAAAACAGTCGCTGACATCAGGCCGCCACCGTCGCTGACTCCGCGGCATGCTTTTCTGCGTGCGCGTTTGCTGCGGCGCGCACCCACGCGCCTTCGTCGTGCGCCTTGTTGCGCGCTGCAAGACGTTCGCGATTGCACGGGCCGTTGCCGGCGATCACTTCAAAAAATTCGGACCACTCGATCTCGCCGAATTCCCAGTCGCCGGTTTCCGCGTTGTGCGTGAGATCGGGATCAGGAACCGTCAACCCGATCGCAATCGCCTGCGGAATGGTGAGGTTCACAAAACGCTGACGCAGTTCGTCATTCGTCTTCCGCTTCACGCGCCACTTGAGCAACTCTGCCGAATTGGGCGAGTTCACGTCACTCGGTCCGAACATCATCAGCGACGGCCACCAGAAGCGATTCACCGCGTCCTGCACCATCGCCTTCTGCGCCGGCGTACCGTTGGCAAGCGTAGCGCAGATCTCGTAGCCCTGACGCTTGTGGAAGTTCTCTTCCTTGCAGATGCGGACCATCGCACGCGCGTACGGCCCGTACGACGCTTTCGCGAGCACCGTTTGGTTGACGATTGCCGCGCCGTCCACCAGCCAGCCGATGACACCCATGTCCGCCCAGCTCAACGTCGGATAGTTGAAGATGCTGGAGTACTTGGCGCGTCCATCCAGCAGTGCTTCCACGAGCTCGTGACGATCGACGCCGAGTGTTTCGGTACCGCAGTAGATGTAGAGCCCGTGTCCCGCTTCGTCCTGCACCTTCGCGATGAGCGACATCTTGCGACGCAGACTGGGCGCGCGCGTGATCCAGTTCCCTTCGGGGAGCATGCCCACGATTTCGGAGTGCGCGTGCTGCGACATCATGCGCGTGAGCTGCTTGCGATAGCGCTCGGGCATCCAGTCTTTCGGCTCGATGCTTTCGCCGGCGGCTATGCGAGCTTCGAACGCAGCCGTGAGCGCCGCGTCGTCGGTGGGGTTGGACGGGGTCTGTTGCATACGTGGAATCTACCGGATGTTGACGGGCTTCGACAATCGAGGCGGTTCGCTACTTTATGCAGCCATGACGACAAATGCGGCCAACCAGCAATCCGTGTCCACGTCCGGTGTGATCCCCGAGGGGACGGTGGACGTGCGTATTGCCGACGGGATCGGCACCCTCGAGTTTTTCCATCCCAAGGGGAACTCGCTCCCCGGTGCGCTGTTGCGGCGCATGGCGACGGAGGTCACGACCCTCGGCGAGGACCCGGCGGCGCGCGTGATCGTGATTCGCAGCGGCGGCAGCGGGCCGTTCTGTGCTGGCGCGTCCTTCGACGAGCTCATGGCCATCGAAACTGTCACGCAGGGCCAGGAGTTCTTTTGCGGGTTCTCCCGCGTCATTCTGGCGATGATCCGTGCGCCGAAGTTTGTACTGACTCGTGTACACGGAAAGGCGGCCGGTGGTGCTGTCGGCGTGATCGCGGCGAGCGACTTCAGTTTCGCGGTCCGGAGTGCGTCGGCCAAGCTGAGCGAACTGGCAGTGGGCATCGGGCCGTTCGTGGTGGGACCGGTGATCGAGAAGAAGATAGGACTCGCCGCATTCAGTCATATGGCAGTGGACGCGGACTGGCGTGACTCGGCGTGGTGTGAGCGCACCGGTTTGTATGCGCGACTGTTCGATGAGGTCGGGGCGATGGATGCCAGTCTCGATGCGCTCGCCGCGACGCTCGCCGCCTCAAACCCCGAAGCGATGGTAGCGCTCAAGCGTGTGTTCTGGGCCGGGACCGACGGATGGGATCAGCTGCTGGCGGAGCGCGCGGGGATGAGCGGGCGCATGGTGTTGTCGGAGTTCACGCGGAGCGCGATCGGCAGGTTCAAGGGCAAGTAACCAGCGTTGGTGGAACTGACGAGGGCGATCACGGCTAGCTACAGGAGCGAAGTACTCACCGTTACGCCGAGATCTCCATGCGCGCGCTGCTACAGCTGCTGTTGCCATTCACCGTTGCATTCTCGTCAGCCCGGACGGCATTGGTGGCGGAGACCGCGCCATCGTGGAAGAACAGCGCGTGGCTGAATACTGCCGCACCGGTAAGTCTGGAAAGCCTGCGCGGTCAAGTGGTGCTGCTCAACTTCTGGGTGTACACGTGTATCAACTGCAAGCGTACGTTGCCGTCGCTGGTGGCGTTCGACAGCAGCTATCGCGAACGCGGATTGCGTATCATCGGCATTCACACGCCTGAGTTCCCGCCCTACGCCGGCGAGCATGATCGCAGCAACGTCGCGAACGCACTCGTTCGGCACGGGATTCGCTATCCTGTCGCACAGGACAACGACCACGCGACGTGGAAGCTCTACGACATTCACTACTGGCCGAGTTTCGTGCTGATCGACAAACAGGGTGTGATTCGCGACCGAGGCTACGGAGAGTTTCACGTGGGCGATGCGACGCACAAGCAGTGGGCCAGGAAGATCGAGGCGTTGCTCAAGGAATGACCACGTCTCTACGCTCACGCACTCGTCGGCGTTGGCATGAGCACCGGCAACGGCCGCGTGTCACGATGTGCCATTGGGTGCTGCTCGTGGTGGTGAGCGCGTGTTCCTCACCCGAACGCGATGCCTCGTCAAGAGAATCGCTTTCGTCGATTCCGGCGCTTCCGCTTGAGACCGATAGCGCACGCCAGTCGGCATTGGCGAACGATCAGCAGACCGCACCGCATCTACGTGCGACCCCGTCGGGCGATTCGCTGCGTCTCGAGGTCGTCGTGGAACCTGGTGCGCAGCTGAATGCACTGCTGCCGCCGGTGATCGAGCTCGATGGTGGCCGTCGCATCGCGTTTCAGGCGATGGGCGTGACGGCGGACAGCGCGTACCTCACCGGGCCGGCGACGGCGATGGTGGCGCGCGCGGGGCTGCCGGCGGAGGGCGTGCTGCGGACGAGCTACTGCCGTGCGAGCGAGCTGTTGTGCCGGACGGGGAGGCGGGTGGTGCGGTTGGGTTCGATGGCGCAGCAGTAAGGACTCGAACCGTCGATCACACCCCAATCACCTCGATCGCCTCCGTTCCACCATCAATCGCATCCACCGGCAGCCGCCGGTCGAACGTCGCCAGCTTCGCGCCGTGCTGCTGCGCCAACAGCAACAAGTACACATCGGTCGTTGACGCAGGCGTGAGCCGCTCCGGCCTGACGATATGGTCGTCGAGCAGCGTGACATCGTCTGCCAGGAACTCGTGTCCTGGATGCGCCGTAAACGCGCGCACGAGGTCGCGC
>ENA-ORBV01012145-ORBV01012145.1-microbial-mat-metagenome-genome-assembly--contig:-NODE-12145-length-13353-cov-5.558150_pt1 | contig 13353 bp, 12 predicted proteins | sample MGYA00237777_ERZ505514 | MGnify/ENA primary metagenome ERZ505514 (study PRJEB26160, sample SAMN06269048) | microbial mat metagenome | isolation source: Oligotrophic lake microbial mat | place...
CACACCGCCCAGACTCGCGTGGGGGAAAGAAAAAGTCGAAACTCGGCCACAAAGTCGACCACTTCACAAAGATATACCGGTAGTGTGTCGTTGCCCACCACTTTCATCAAGGCATTGTGATCCGCTGTAGTGTGAACGACACGAGCAGCAAAGCCTTTTTCGGATCCTTGGAGTTTGATAAAATAAGGAAGTTCTATCTCGTCACTACTCGACAAGATTGTTTTTGTAATTCGGCGCTTGTAGAGATGGTCAAACACGGCTGGGTAAGTATCAATCACACTGATGATAGGATGCCCTTGGAGGAGCGTTTGTACCAAGGAAGAGTCCACAAACAACACAGTGTCTGCGTTTGGTTGTGTAAGTCGCAGGATTTCTTCTTTCGTCAGGTAGGACAAAAAGTGAGCATTGCTGGTCACCTGGTGGTGGTTGTTATCAATCTTAGCAGCAGCGAGAACCTCCAGATACTCACGAAGCTCCTGGTCTTCCTCTTCGTTCCAGGTGTCTTGTACCACATATTTACAACCGGAAGCACGAGTTTGACCTGTTGAAGTCATGGTGGATATTCAGCAAGCTTGCAATCAATAAGGAATGTGCCTTTTCCCTCTCGTCGTCGAGGCAACCGAGCTGTACCGCCATTGCGGTCAAATATATACCGTGGAAGGAGGCCACGGTGTGCAACGGAAACGCGCGTTCACGCAAAAGTCGCAACGCTTGAAGTATGATCATTTGAACGAGCCGTGAAACACTATCTAAAGTGCTATTTCTATCGTCAGCATTGGCTCTCCTTAGCTATGGCAGTGAGTTTCGGTTTCTAACAAAAAAGTTGCTCTGCTAGCGAAACACACACTCAATTTTTCCTCTTTAAACGCCATTCTAAACTAGCTAGCCTCCCCGTTATGGCTCACTCAAATGCTGCTATTGATTATAAAAAGCTAATTGGTCTTTCTCGTCTTCGTTATAGATAGCTTTGGTTGTACGATTGTACATGTAGGAAAAGACGCACACATGTGCGTCTCCGAACATGCGACAGAACATTAAAAAAACAGATAGGGTTAGGATACCGATCTGGCTAACAACGCGCGCTGTACGTCGACATCCTTGTTCGGCCGTGTTTGCCCGTGTTTGGCCGTGTTTGCCATAAGTAATGAAATCGCAGCACAGCTCCTTCGTCTACTTCACCTATCTTACAAAAAGAAACTTCTAGCAAACACTTCGCTAAGTTCCTAGCTGGTAGCGAGCTGCCTCCAAAATAAAGTTTTGAGAGCGACAAGAAACAGAAATTTTCAGAGCTACTAGTTACATCATCCTTCTGTTCAACTGACCGGTTGTTTATGCGGACCTGGGCCTTCGTGTATGCGCATGTACAGGATGAAGGTTTTGATCTATCGCAAAAACGCAGCTTGCAGGTGGTAGCCAATGATTTTTCATATCTCCCAACGGCTCCAAGGATCACTCCGTCCGGGCCCAATGGCTTTTGTGCTTTCCTCAAGCAACTTTTTGATAAGTTTGTTCTCATAATTCGAAGCTTGCGTCAAGTATCACAAAGCACCGATCGCATTGAACGATAATTCAGCCAAGATGAAGACAGCTTTGTTCCTTTGCGCCAATTTCTTGTCCTTGCTTTTGCCTTGGGGCTTCGCTGGAGCCCAACAGCCCCAGGGCATTCGCCGTCGAATGACAACGGAGGAAGACTCTGAAGGGATTTTGAGTAAAATGTGGAATTCCGGAGCCAATACATGGGTTGGTCAAATCATTGGAAGGTCGGATTGTGACACCCCGGCTCCAACCACGGCATCGCCTACTACGCTTGCCCCAACCACGGCGCAGCCTACGCCTACGCCTACGCCTGTTCCTGTTCCAACCACGTCCTCGCCCACGACAGCGTCGCCAACCACGCCATCGCCTACCACGCCATCGCCTACAACTGCAAGGCCTACAACATCCCCTCCAACTAGACCTCCCACGCATTTAAGCCCCGAGACATGCGAGTACACAGGACCAGCCCGGAAAAGTTTCTCGTTTCGGAATGAGTTGCAGTCTGCCCTTGAGCAAGCAATAGCTGCACTAGCTGCAAATGACCGATCAGCGCAAGTATTCCAGGATTATGGATACCCTGTTGGGGCGTGGGATGTTTCGAAGGTAACCACCTTTGAAAGCTTGTTTCTTAATTTGCGGGAAAACGTCAACTTAATCGGTGATCTTAATTGCTGGGACACTTCTCAAGTCACCAACATGCATCTTACATTTGGATTCACATATTTCAATGGCGACGTGAGTACTTGGGACACCAGCAAGGTCAGAAGTATGAAATACATATTTGCGCATTCTTATCCGAACCAGAATACGAATACAATTTTTAAAGGCGACGCCTTTAAAAATTGGAACACAGGAAGCGTCCAAGACATGTCTTACGCATTTTCGGGGAGCCGAATAGAGGACTTAGAGATTGAGGATTGGGACGTCTCCAGTGTCACCAACTTTGAGGGTATGTTTGAGTACAGTCACGTTAGCCCCGACCTTGGCCGCTGGAATACCGGGAGTGCCACTAGTATGAAGAATATGTTCCAGTCTACTACCAATTTCAACAGCAATATTGGAGGATGGGACGTCTCTAATGTCGCCGACTTTGCCTTTATGTTTCGACAGACTGAGGTATCTCCTGCCCTTGCCGGCTGGAATACCGGGAAGGCCACTAGTATGAGTGGAATGTTCGGTCGTAGTGCCTTCAACAGTGATATTGGAGCGTGGGACATGTCTAATGTTGAATTTGCGGATGGCATGTTTGGTTATGCCCGGAGCTTTAATCAAGTAAGGACGTCGCGCAACGCCATTTTTCGCATAGCTATGGGGCCACGACTTTGTGCTCGGATTGGCGTTGAATCCGCTGGGGGTGTAATAATACATCTACTTTTTCTCACATTGTGCATCGCTTCCGCTTCTGTAATCTACAGGACATATCGCGCTGGGACATGTCCAACCTTAAAGTGGCCAGTAATATGTTTTCTAATGCTTTGTACGTCTGGCACAGTCTAGCTTAAAAAGACCAGGTCGTAAACGTTCTTCTGTCTTCCCTCACTTCAGCCTTCTTCTGTCTGGTCCCTAATGCAGAACCTTTAATCAGGACATTTCTGACTGGAATGTCGGCAAATTATATGATGCCAAATACATGTTCAAAGACGCCAACTCCTTTAATCAAGATTTGTGCGAATGGAGGGCCCATTTGCCCCCGTTTAGTGGTAACGGTAACTACTTTAGCTGGTATCAAGCCTTCACGGAAACATCTTGCCCAAGTGTTGCAGATCCCACTAGCTTGAATGGTGGCCCCTTCTGTCATACATGTTCGTGAATGGGGTAATGAAGCCGATTCTATCCCGTATCAGACTGGTTGATGTTGTGTCGTGTCGTCTTGTGTCGTCGGACGAAGAATGTCTTGACCGAGAAGTTAATTCTACCGTCGGCGAGAAGTAACCATAAGAAAGTGATCATCGCAGGGATAAGTGAAAGAGAATATCCGTATTAATCAAATAGGCAAAATCAATGGTATTCTCGGTCGTTGCCTTGCTTCTCTCTAGTTTTATCCAATGTTCAAGTAGCCGCATAAATACTTTGTAGGCGTGGATATTCCTGGCCGATTTGTGTTTCCTCCATACGAGCACGGGGCTGTGCAAACGCTGCCCTCATATTTTTGTCAGATCATGCTAGCCTCAGTGTTCGACGCTTTGTGTATTGTCCTTTTTTCGATCACTAGCTAGGGCAATCTGATTTTGATTGCAACGACGAGGAGGAGCTGAGGACAATGCCACGAGCGGTAATTTTCGAATCAATCATGGCGACCGTTTCGGCTTGATATTTGGCGGCCATGGCACCACACAGCATGGCAAATCGTACGTCGTCGGAAACGCCTTTCAGAGACGTCGCATCGCCCAAATGGTGTTCGGCTTGCAAACAGCATGGGAGTACCAGCCATGCCCAATGATGGTGTTGTGCCAATTCGATGGATTCGTGCGTCAAAGCCTTGCATCCATGCACACACAAGACAAGACGATTGTCGCTCTTGTTGTGATCATCATCAGCAGCAATATTGGTATCGTCGTCGTCCATATTGTCGTTTTGGAGAATTGACAAGTCCCCCGCCATGAATTGTAAATTGTCCAAGGCCACGCCTGCAGATTGAAAGGCAGTTCGTTGGGCTTGGAAGGATTCTCGCGGAACCATATCAATAGCATGTACTGTATTATCTGGAAAGACAGCCGCACAAAGCATACCCACAAGACCATGTCCACATCCAATGTCATAGATACGGGATATTCGTCTTTTATTTTGACGTTTCGACAAGAGTAGACGTTCGACATGTCCAAATACTTCCAAGGATTCCAACAACTCCTTGATGCGCACATAATGAGAGGGTAGGATGGATATCATGTCTGCCAAATGTGGAACACTCGACGTAAACAAAAGTCTCCAAAGGGATGCGCGTTTGTTGGCCGATAAGTCGCATAATCGAATGCTAGGATCAATCTGGTTTCCTCTTGTTCCCGATGTGGAAGAAGTCGATGACAGCACTTGTTTGACGGAACTTCGACTTCGGGCCTGCAAGCCACCCAAAAACAAATCGAGGGACCATGCTCGTATTACATCTTGTTTTGATACAGAAGCATCATAAAAGACGGCACCGCTTTGAAGATAATGTTCCCACAAAAATGGACCTTCTTCTTCCACCGCCACGTGTCGTTTTCCTTGTATATGTTGGTCGTAACTTTTCAACTTGTCAAAACCACAAGCACAGGGATCACACCAATATCGCCAAGATCGTGACAACAGTTGCGGTGGTGGTGTTGTAGTGGCTTGTTGTTGTTCCTCGCCATTTAGTAGGGGATTGTTGTTGCCCAGGACAGACCCAAACGAAAGAGTCCGACCATTGTTGTTGCTGGCACTGCTGCTAGTAGGAAGGTCACGGGACGGACGCTGTGACGACAAGCAGTTGCTCAATGGCAGAATCAGTGTGATGAATAATATGGGAAGGACGACGGTGGAGTTCCGTAAATAATGTATAGTAGTGGATACCGGTTTGTAGGTCGTTGGCAACATATCTACGCCTCTAGCCAGCTATATAAATATAAGCTAGCAACTGGGGTTGCTCACACATTGACATGTGATAATCCGGTTGTGTAAAAGTATCATGGGGCAGCTTGCCAATAGGTTGAACTCTGCAGCCGAGGGCGGCAGGGGCCGGCAGATTGAGTTATCTGCATGATAATTAATACAGATGATGATGCTCGGCATGCTCCTCCTCCTGTATGGGCGTCAGGCGGTTGGCTGAAAAAATGAGCATGGTTTGACCGTCGCTCGTCTCCGAGCCCGGGTGGAGTCTCTGACATGTTTTGGCACACATGCATTCGAAAGGTTAGGGTTACACTCATTGATGCAGTTTGATCCATGCAAACAATTGCTCTGAACTTCAGTGCAAGGTTTGCAAGTTCTCAGCACAATCAAGTTTTGTGTGTTGGCAAGTGGGTTTGGGCTTTGGCTTGGATGCACTTGTGTCGAACGAGAGCCAATTGCTCAAGCTCCCAAACAGAAGACAGTGTGCAGCTTCAGAATGTCTTTCAAAGAGCAATGTCAAGATGAACATGCAAGTTGACCCTAAACAAGAGACAAGGCAGATGGGAGTGGTGTTAAAACAGTAAGCTGCAATTTTAGACAAACAGAAACATGCACACAGAGAGAACATGAAATAAGACAAGATCATTGTGTCCATGCAACCCTGTCAAATTGATCAATTGCAAATGTTTTTTTATTGCAGCTAAGTGAATCAAAAGCAAAACAGATGATCCCTCTTGAGAGAACAAGTTGTTGAGTCTCCATTCCCATGACAGTCAAATGTTGGATTTGTGGGACAGCATCCGCTGTCACATTGACTAACACAGCCATGCAAATTGGCAATGGATCACCATCGGAATCTCTGCAATGCTTGGATGGAACTGATTCACAAATCACACATGTCATGCATGAACTTAAGAATAAGGATCGCAGGAAATATGCAACTACAGTGGGAACAAAAGCTGGTCATTTCCTTGTGTAGAAGCCAGTTTGGTGTGTGAATGGCACCTGAAGTTGAGAAAGAAATTCTTCCAATTTCACTGTAGTTTTCCAACATACCCTTGATCGGTGTTACGTCGTAAATAGGCGCCAAGCAACCACACCAAACACAATACTAGTACGCTGGAATGGATTTAAGATGCGGGTTTGGCCATTGCGGTCTGAAGTTCGCAATGCGAATGCTCTTTCCCGTTTGCGTAATATGCAATAGCCAAAGCGGTAAGACGCTTGAATTGTGTTTACCGGGATCTATGACCATGGAGGCTGTTTCTACTTTCTATCAATCGGGGACACCTTTGAAGAAGCTTCTCTCCTTCTCAAACCCGCCGTAGCTGGTTGCAGAGTTTTTATTTAAAATGATATTGCCCCATCAAACGAAAATAGAATGGCCCCGGTTTTCCTTTTTACATTTGCCAGTTCAAAAAGATCCTTGCAGGCTTCTTTCCTCCTAATCCATAATTAGCTTGCTATTCCGCGTACTAGTGACATGAATACTCGGAGTACAGTGGTTTTCTATTCGATCGTGCCATTCCCATTTGTGACTGAGAACAAGAGTGGCGTGCCGCGTGTCACCACAACGTCAGTACTACATCACCAGCCAGATGGCTCCTACGGTGAGAGGCTACGTTCTCTTGGTACTCATTTGTCAGCACGACCCCACCGACGTGGCACCAATAACGCACCAATGCTTTGCATGCAATTAACGTGGCAGTTTTTTAGTTGCCCTCCGAGTCTTCGGATGCTAAATTTGACTACTGAAACAAATGTAAAATGTTTCCAAGAAGTTCAAGTAAGATTATTGACGGATGTTCTTATCCTTTTATGTGTTGCTTGTTATATCATAATCGGAGTAGTACTCGGTTCTGGGACTCCTTCAATTTTCAACAATTATGGTCTATGCAGTCTTAAACCTAGCAATGCCAGCAGCTGTGCCAGCAATGCCACTCCGATCCAGCAATAAATAAGGTTTGCCTTCGGGTTGTAGCGAAAGCTTTTCACGCACTTCACCGTGAATTCTTTCTGTGTATGCAATATTCGAGCCACCCGCAAAAACTCCTAAAAGTTCATACATACAGTACAGACCTGCTGCATGGTGGTAGGCTAGCTAGCTAGCTAGCTAGTAGGTATGGTGGATCTTCTTTCACTTGGCATAAAAACAACTCTCATCCTTCCACAAGAAAATAGACACTAGAGTCACCAGGTAAAACTAGCTAGTATTCCACAATTGACAAGAGCACAGGGCACTACTACTGTACCCTCGGTCCCATACTAGCTCTACCACCAGCAGCAACAGATAGCTAGCTAACCAGTAGCTGGTCATTCAGTTTGCTATCAATCTACCACCATGAACAAACCAACCACCACCGCCGCCACACCCAGACAACCACAACAGCCACCACAACAGCAGAGCAAGACGAAGACAAAGAAACGCGTCAGTTTCGGAGAAGACTCTACACTTTTCTACGATGGCACACTGTCCAAACAAGAACGTGACTTGATCTGGTACGATCCCGATGCCCTCAAAACACAAGCGCGCAATGAGATATCTTTGGCACGGCGCCTTTGGAAGAATCGCATGATGCATACCATGCGTACAACTGGTGACGAGCCCTACTGCTGGCGAGGCCTAGAACAACGGTTAAAGTCCAGTGAAGCCACGCAAAAGAAATGGTATACCTTTCTACACTCATTCTTGGCCTTGCAAGGCGATGTCCGTCGATTCCAAGACTCGGCCAACAATGCCAACCAAAACTTGTTGAGTGTCTTTTGTTCGGCGAATAGCAAGACGGATCGTGCCAAGGCGCATCAACGAGGACTCCAAGATGAAGTGGCGGCCTTTCAAATACATCAATCATTGCCGACCAAGGCAGTGGTTGGTGTTGCTGGCAAGAACAAGTTGCACTTGAGTCCAGAAAAGCGCGGCAGCTTGAGCAGTCAAACCAGCAATGGGGACCAACAGAAGATGAAAAAGAAAAGCAGTACGAATTGTCCGAGAGCTCGAAGTGCCTAACAAAACAAGGCCACCCCCACTCCCGCTACTCCACTTTACGCAAAGCTCGCTGTCCTGGTACTGCCACCTTCCTTCTCAGTAAGGAAGGCTTGTCTATAAGCATAATATCAGGGTACCACAGTGTATGTGAGTGTCAACACGAAGCACTTTTTGCCTGCTACAAGAAATATATATGTAAAAGCTATCAATTTTCATAATCCATAATAATAATAACGACATGTACAGAATCCAGAAAGCAATTAAATTTCTTTTTGTTATATATTTATTTATTTATGTAATTTTCACAGAATAGATATCCGAAATAGCGACGAAGAGGCATGCCGTCGGTGCGGCCTATGAGTTTTCTCATGCCTCCCGTGAATCGAATGAATTGGGCCATCCGACCAAATCATTATCCGAGAGGAAGGACAAAACAGCGCACGGCGTTTTGCAAGGCCAAGGAACAGTTGCTCCTGCATGCGGACTCGATACTTTCTCTTTTACAGCAGGCAAAAGCTTCCGTTGCCACCGCGACGGCTGTTTCACCAGTATATGTTTACAACCAAATGAAACAATATGCAACTAGGATTACTGTAAATGACAAAAAACATAACATATACACAACCAATTGCTATCTATAATTCGAAACTATCTATATCAAAATCTATTGCTCACTGGACGAGGAGGGACCGCCACCAAGCATAATTTCAGCCTGATCTTTCCACATGTCCAAGGTAAAATCTTGTTGTGCCCGTTCCCACAAACCCTGATCTAAACAGGTGTTATCGTGAATGACTTCAATCGTTTCTTGAGACAACGACTCCAAATGAAAACTGAATTGTTGTCGTTCGGCAACATTGTAGTGCGTTTTATTGGTATTAGAAGGCAACAACCAAAGCTCGGCCTCTGTCGGTTCCTCGGGAGACATGAATCGGTTTTGGGCATCCTTATGCCTTAACAAATGTTGTAGCAGGGGCAAGGTTTCTTGGGAAATGCGTTCAGTAGTTCCGACCCAATCAAACCATTCATAGAACTTGCCATACAATTGTGCACATGTGGTCTCGGTTTGACCAGGATGGGCTGCCAGAGCATTGCACTGTCGATTGAAACTGGTTCGTTGCAATTCCTTTTGCGTGGGTTGGTGAGTGATCTTTTGATGAAAAAAATTAAAGTAACTCAACGAGTACGCCATGGGTTCTCGCAAAATCGTAAAGACAAAGAGGGGTGTTCCATGTTCTTGGGATAACCTCCTCCATTCTCGCAAATGGGCTTCCATATCCAAGACAGTAGGAGCATTCACAATGCCATGCATTTCGACAAACATGGTATGATCCCGACTGTGATTGAATTCATCGGGTGTCGGATCGACTGGCGTCAGGGGTGGCGTGAGACGATCCGAGATGCACTTGGCTCCTTCATGATAATCTTCGGGACGAACCAACATCATGTAATCCACACCCGGTAGCGTAGCACATTGCTTTCGTAACGTGGTCCCACCCGTCTTGGCCAAATGCCAAAAGATAATGACACCTCCCCCCTTGTTGCCTTGGGGTTTGAATTCGGGCAAGGGCTTATCCCTGTTGGTCCAATGAATGAGAGCATCATCGAGATGCTCATCAATTGCGTTGTTCAGACCTTCCTTGCAAGTTGAAATTCTCTCTTGGCGACTTCTTATCCATCTGGGGACTGACAGTGGATCCGCAGCTGTGTGTCGTTGTAACTTTAACTTGGGTGACGAAAGTTTCCTACTGCTTGCAGTAGATAACAAATGCTGGTCTCTACTCCTGCTAGACTTGGAATGCGAGAGAGAGTCTAGAAATACATTGTTGTTGTCGTGTTGACCAGAATGATTTAGCACCCACCAGGAAGATATATGAGCCGTCAAAGACACTGTCGCGATGGAACAGGCGAGACCAAGTGTGACATAAGACCAACTTGTCTTGCTCGCCTTGTGCTGCTGCTTGTTGCTGCTGTTTGGAAAGTTTAACCGCCGTCGTTGAGTTTGACTTTGGTGGACATTGCGAGGAGATGGAACGGGGTGCCGAGGAGCCGCAGAGACGCGGGGACTTGCAGCAGCAGCCTTAGTAACACTACTTGTAGAGGCATAGAGTGGAGGAACGACATGCAGGTATTGGTTCTTGTTCTGTTGCAGCCTCATGCCATTCGCCTTTTGTGTTTTCTGGGTGTACGAGACGATGATCTCTTCACATGGATTCAAACCAACTTCAACCAAGTTACAAATCTTATGGGATGTCGGTGTCTCTGATGGTAATGTGAGATAGGTGCGCTTTGTTAATTTGGTACTTGTACTGGGGGTTGCACGAGCAAGGCTAATGATGATACTGTACTTGTTGCTTGTTGTAAGATTGGTGAGAATGGTGTTTCTTCTGGCTATAGATAGCTACTAGCTAGTACTAGTAGTAGAGATAGATAGTAGCGATACGTTACACGAACCATGCTTTAGTTTGTTTATCGTGAGATTGTGTCATTCGTGCTTGTAACGGATACAATGATCCCTCATTGTACTACCAAAACTTGTTAACGAGATATTTAGCCCATCAACTGTTTGACTTGGCGATTTTGACAGCTGTTCGGTTCTCATTCGTCTGGTAGTGGTACTGCGTATCAAAAGCTAGCACGCTTGCTCCTCTTGCAAAAGTAACCGAAACAGGGACTCGTTTACGTTTTTGTACAGGAACAAATTCGAAAACCCGAACTATAAAACCAATTGTATTCAACCGCTGTCTATTTCATTGCACAGTAGCAAGGGCTTACCACTGTGATTGAGGCATTTCTCGCCGTTGTCCCTCCTATCGACTACGTCCTTTCGCCTGGGGCAAGAGTGATAATTGAGCGCCCCGGTCATCCGCACATCACTTTCGGCCATAGGCTATAGCGGTGAGTTCATTGAGGAAAGAGTTGTCTGCTCCTAGCAATTGCATGCAGTCTTGGGCGCTTGGTACCAACAGGGCATCCAGTTCTTGATTGCAATTGACAAAATAGTTGGGATCCGGATATCCATGAGGATTATTGCGGCAACAATGGCCTCTTCCTCTTGGATGTTGACCAAGAGAGGTTTTCTGATGGACCGAGGACCATACAATTTGACCCAACTTTCCCGTCGTTAGAGACGTTCCAATGGTAAACAAGAGTCCTCGCTGCCAAGCATATTTGAGACGCAAATATAATTTTCGTCCTTCGGCAATATTGGGCAAGTATGTCTCGCGAACGGTTCCTTCGTGGACTTGCCCGGGTGTTTCGTGGTAGGCACATTGTCGTCCCGATGGCATGGAGTATCGAATCACAATGGTACCACCTATATTGTTATGGTAGTCCTCGTATCCGGCACACGCCATGGTGATGTGACGTACTGACATGATTCCAGAGGGACATTTTCCTTGGGGCAGCCGCAAAGGCATTCGACATTGAGGGCAGCGAGGATCGAATTTCAAAGAAATTTCGAGACAGTCTTGATGATAGACAAGGGAACACGCCTTGAGTTTCACCACCCGTGCGGTGCCACCCTCCTTTGGATCCATTCCATTCCAACAAATCAAACACTCGGACGTCGACGCGGGTAAGGTTTCATCTGTAATGGGTACAACGCAGTCACTTATCATATCGGTTGCCAATGCCGTAGGTGCAATGTAGGGAATGGTTTCGATTCGTGGGAGTTTTCCCAAACGATGGTGTGTGTTGTTGCGCAGCAGCAGCTGTTGTAGTGGGAGTAAAGCAGATGCGGAATGGATTTGCTGTGGTTGTGGTGGTGATCTCGCCGCCCCCATTGCGTAACCAGCAGCACTCCCATTGGCGCTGATACCTGTCGTAGGAAGAATATGCGGCAAAGCCGATATTGGATGGATTTGTTGTTGTGGTCGCATTGCCTCCATGGCGCATACAGTAGCACAGCCATGAACGTTGGTACTTGTCGCCAAAGGGAGGATATGGGAAGAACCTCCGGCATCATGTGTTTGGGTGGCCGCAGTAGTTGTACCCTGAAGGATAGGGGTACCAGCTGTGGAAGGTCTACCGCGGTTTATGATTGGCTGCGTTGTCGGTGCTGTTGTCAACTGCGACGATCTCTGCAAATCTCGCAAGCGACGCTCGGGTGGATAAAAGGGTACCAAGGGTGTTGCGACGCCGTGGTTGAAGCATGCATCCAAAATCTTTTGAATGTGAACATGATACGCCCACAGCAACTGGTGTTGAGGACCATCCAACACCACGCTACTCGCCCGAAATTGAATCAAGGGCAATAATTGTCGACTTTCTTGAAAGACAATTTCATCACTGTAACTATCACCCTCGTCGGTTCCAGCAAATTTATTCCCAGTGATGGTATTGACATTTGATGTGGTAGTTTCGGCTGTTGTTCCATTGTCGACGCGTTGTTCTCTGCCCCTAATACAAGCGACCAACAAACCCGTATCCCCAAAATGAGCATAGGCAAAAGGATTTCCACTGGTGTAAATACCATTTCCAAAATGAGCCCACTCTTGTCGTGTTGGTTGTGGTTGCTGCTGTTGTGGTTGCTGTTGCTGCATCGGTCGCATACCATGATCTCGACGCTCTTGTTGCGATAAGAGACCTGAGAATCGAATGGATTCGTGCAAATAACGTTCCTGGGTATAATGATACACAATGGACGCATTATTATTATTGTTGGGTATTTGTTGTTGTCGTCGTCCAAAGTCTTGATGACAAGCCACCCACTTATTGGCCAAGGCCATCCAATCGTCCAATTCTTGTTGTGCAACACTTCTGCTAGTCGTGGTAGTGGTAAATGCTGGCCGAATCAAACCAATTTGAATGGCTTGTGGAAATTGTTGCGTCATGGATTGATGCAAAAGCAAGACCTGTTGGATCAAATATCGAGCACGAGTATCTACCACCTCTCCAACACGGTTATGATCCATGGAAGGATTTCTATTGGAAGGATGACACTGGGCACTCGGTGGTGCAATGGTGACAGCAACATAAGACCTGGCACTAACGTCTCTGCTGACGGATATTGTCGTCAAATCAAGAGAATCCATTTGCTGTTGATGGTGTCTGTTTATTTCGAGACAGCCGTGCTGCTGCTTCTGCTCCTCCGGTTTTGTTTGTAAACTGTGCTGCTGCTCATGTTGTGCCTGTTGTGCTGATACACAATGTGCAGTTTCATCCTTGTCATCATCCTCGATGAGGACACTATCTGTCTCTTATACACATCTCCGAGCCCACGAGACTAAGGCGAATCTCGTATGCCGTCTTCTGCTTGAAAA
>ENA-ORBV01012147-ORBV01012147.1-microbial-mat-metagenome-genome-assembly--contig:-NODE-12147-length-13352-cov-13.184934_pt1 | contig 13352 bp, 10 predicted proteins | sample MGYA00237777_ERZ505514 | MGnify/ENA primary metagenome ERZ505514 (study PRJEB26160, sample SAMN06269048) | microbial mat metagenome | isolation source: Oligotrophic lake microbial mat | place...
AGGGCGGGCAGGTGGGACCGTGATTTTACCGTCCCGTTCAGTCTTTCCCGTCCCATGGAACCCGGCTAAGATGCCCGCGCTGCAACCCAAGGAGACCACCATGAAAAAAATCATCGCCGCAACGAGCGCTGCACTGCTGGGCTGCTCCCTCTTCGTGGCACCTGCATCCGCCGCCTATCCCGACCGCCCGATCAAGATGATCGTGCCTTGGGCCGCGGGGGGCGACACCGACAACATCTTCCGGCCTTTCGCGCCGGTGTTCCAGAAGCACCTCGGCCAGACGGTCGTGATCGCCAACGTCGGCGGTGCGTCGGGCACCAAGGGCGCCAAGGAAGCCAAGGATTCGCCGCCCGACGGCTACACGGTGTATGCGGTGCACGACTACATCCATTCGACGTTCTACACCGGCGTGGCGGACGTGAACTACACCGACTTCGAGCCGGTCTGCCTCATCGCCTCGACGCCTTCGGTGCTGACTGCAAGCCCGAAGACGCCGTGGAACGACTGGAAGGGGCTGCTCGCCGACGCCAAGGCGCGCCCGGGGCAGATCTCGGTCGGCGCGACGCTCGGCTCGACCAGCCACTTCTTCCCGGCGCTGATCGAGAAAGCCGCGGGGATCAAATACAAGTACGTGTCGTACGAGGGCCTCGCGCCGCGCATGAACGCGATCCTCGGCGGCCATATCGACCTGACCGATTCGAACCTGACCCAGAAGGGCAAGGTCGAGGCCGGGCAGCTGAAGTTCATCGCGATCGCCACCGAAAAGCGCAGCCCGGAGATGCCGAACGTGCCGACGCTCAAGGAGCTTGGCGTAAACGTTGTGTATGACGTGAACCGGGGCCTGCTCGCGCCCAAGGGCACCCCGGCCGACGTGCTCGCCAAGCTGGAGTCCTCCTGCGCGGCGGCGGCCAGGGAGCCGGCGTTCGTCGATTCGATGAAGAAGCAGGCGACCGACGTTCGCTACATGGGCCGCAAGCAGTACGCCGACTGGCTCAAGGGCAACGACGACCTCAACAAGACGCTGGCGAAGGATCTCGGCCTGCTCAAGCGGTGAGCCGGGACGCAATCGCCGGGCTCGTGGTGTTCGCCGCGAGCGTGGTGCTGTTTGCGCTGACCCTCGACCTCAAGGACAGCCCGCTGGTGCCGGTCGGCCCGGGCTTCTACCCGCGCATCGTGCTCGGGCTCACGGCGCTCCTGTCGCTCGGGCTGGTGGTGGGCGAATTCCTCGGGCGGCGCAGGCGGCCCCCGGATGCCGGTCTGCGCGACGTGGAGGCGCCCGTGGCGCCGGCGGCCAGGCCCAATTACCTGCTGGTGGCGCTGAGCTTCGGCGTGTTCGGGCTGTACTGCGCAGCGCTGCCCGCACTCGGTTTCCGGATTGCAACTTTCGCGTATGTGTTCGGCTCGAGCGTGTTGCTTTCGCGGCCGCGCAGTGCAAAAGGCTGGGCCGGCGCGCTGGTCCTCGCCTTGGCCACCTCGTTTCTGACCTGGCTGATATTCGAACGCGAACTGTCGGTGCTGCTGCCGCGCGGTCGATGGACGGATTTCTAGGCGATGTTCGACCTGCTCGCCACGGCGCTGGTCAATATCGCGCAGTTCAAGTATCTCGTGCCGCTGTTCTGCGGGACGCTCGCCGGGGTCATCGGCGGCGCGCTGCCCGGGGTGACCATCACCATGACGATCATCGTGGTGCTGCCGTTCACCTTCGGCCTCGACCCGCTGCAGGGGCTCGCGACCATGACCGGGGTGTATGTAGGCGGCTCGGCGGGGGGGCTCGTGACCGCGGTGCTGCTCGGCCTGCCCGGCACGCCCTCGGCGATCGCCACCACCTTCGACGGCTATCCCATGGCGAAGAAGGGCGAGCCCGGACGCGCGATCTGGCTGGGCGTGTGGGCCTCGTTCTTCGGCGGCCTGCTCGGTGGCGCGTTCCTGATCCTCGCCACCGGGCCGCTCGCGCGCATCGCGCTCGAGTTCGGGCCGTGGGAATTCTTTTCGCTGTTCATCTTCGCGCTGTCGATGGTGGCCGGGCTGGTGGAGGGGTCGCTGGCCAAGGGCCTGGTGGCCGGCGCGCTCGGCCTCATCGTCACGATCCTCGGCAACGACCCGGTGATGGGCCAGAAGCGCCTGACCCTGGGCATCCCGGCGCTCGAGGGCGGCATCGACTTCCTGCCGGTGCTGATCGGCGTATTCGCGTTTGCGCAGACCATGACCGAGGTCGAGCGCATGGGCGGCGGGCGAAAGGCGCTCGCCGCGGTCGAAACCGGCGTGAAGCTGACCGTGTCGCACCTCAAGGTGATTTGGGAGATCGTCTCGCGCCCGGTGCTGCTCCTGTGGTGCTCCTTCATCGGCGTGCTGATCGGCGTGCTGCCCGCCATCGGCGGCAGCGCCGCGAGCATGTTCGCCTACGACCAGGCCAAGAAGATCTCGCGCCGGCCGCAGTTGTTCGGCAGCGGCGTGCCCGAGGGCATCATCGCCTCGGAGTCGTCCAACAACGCCAACGTCGGCGGCTCGCTGGTCACCATCATGGCGTTCGGCATCCCAGGCGACGCGGTGACCGCGGTGATGCTGGGGGCGCTCACCATCCACGGCATCCAGTCGGGGCCCCTCTTCATCCAGCAGAACGCGCAGCTCGCCTACGGCATCTTCGCGGCCTACCTGCTCGCGCACGTGCTCATGGTCATCATCCTCGGCCTGCTCGCGCGCGTGATGCTGCGCATCGTGAGCGTGCCCAAGGCCGCGCTGTTCCCGGTGGTGCTGGTGCTGTGCGTGATCGGTGCCTATGCGCTCAACAACACCATGTCGAACGTCTACATCCTGCTCGCGTTCGGCGTGCTCGGCTACGCGATGGTCAAGTTCGGCTTCCCGCTCGCGCCGTTCATCCTCGGCGTGATCCTCGGCGACCAGATCGAGATCAACATGATCCGCGCGGTCATGACCGACCCCGACCCGTGGCTGTTCCTCACGCGGCCGATCTCGGGCGGGCTGCTGATTGCTTCGGTGCTGTCGGTGGCGTTTGCGGTCTGGCAGCACCGCAGGCAGCAGAAAAAAGGCGTCAAGCCGGTGGAAGACGATGCGGATTTTTAGTTTTGTGGCATCGCTGTGCGTTGCTTCGGCGGCGCTCGCGCAGCCGAAGACCACGGTCGTGCTCGGGACCGCAACGCCGGGCGGCGGTTTCCCCGTCTACGGCGCTGCGTTCACCGCGACGGTGAATGAATCCGACCCGACGCTCAACGTCGAGCCGCGCAACACCAAGGGCAGCGCCGAGAACATCCCCTTGCTCGAAGCCGGCAAGCTCGACATCGGCCTGGTGCAGGGCGAAGCCGCGCACGAAGCGATCAACGGCATTGGGCGCCCGCCTGCGAATCTGCGGATCATCGCGGCGATGTATTCGTCTCCCGGGATGTTCGTGCTGCGTGCCGACAGCCCGGCAAAGACAATTCGAGATCTGGTGGGCAAGCCGATCGCTTTCGGCGCCAAGGGCTCGGGGCTCGTGATCCTTTCGCGCTATGTGCTCGACGGCATCGGCCTGGACCAGGACAAGGATTTCACCGCCGTGTATCTCGATCGGGCCGGCGACGGTCCCGCGATGGCGCTGGACGGGCGAGTCGCGGCGTTGTGGGGCGGCGGCATCGGCTGGCCGGGCTTCGACACGATGGCGAAAAGTCCCGGCGGCGCGCGCTTCATCGCGCCGGATGCTGGCGAGATCAAGCGCATCCTCGCGAAGCACCCCTTCCTCAAGCCGCTCACCGTGCCGGCCCGGACCTACCCGGGGCAGGATGCGCCGATCCATTCGGTGGGTTCGTGGAGCTTCGTGCTCGCCTCGCCCGCGCTGGCCGATGACGTGGCGTATCGCCTCATTCGCGCGCTCCACAGGGGAGAGGGAGCGATCGCCAAACGCCTCCCCGCAGCTGCTGAAACCACGGCTGCGAACACGTTCGCCGCAGCGCCGCCGCAGGACCTCATCCATCCCGGCGTCATGCGCTACCTGCGCGAAGCGGGCATCGCGCGCTAGGTATCGGACTCGGCCGGGCGCCGGATCCGCATTCGAAGCGTGGCAGCATTTGGCCAGATTAGCCGCGCCAGTGCTGGGGGTTTACTGAAAATTGGCAGTATTTGGTATTCGGGCGGGCGGTTTTTTGGCGCCCAGCCTAAGTTCAGATATCCGCCCCTACGCCCGTGCCCCACCCCAAGACGCTCGGTTTGGCGGTCATCTCGGCGAGTTGCGCGAACCCGACAGTGGCATTTACGAGGTCGCGCAGGATCAGGCGCGCAGTTCTGTTTCGCCGTTTCACGCCCCGCCCGGTATGGCACCCGCGCTCTCTACAGCCACTGCCGCCGAGAGGATATTGATTCCCCGATGGCTCCCCATCGACAGCAGGTCGGAGTCGCCCGATACGATAATGTCGGCGCGCGCAGCAACCGCCGCGGCGATGGCTTCGAGTAGCTGAAAGGGCTTGCCGCGCCACAACAAGGCCGACATCACAACATTGGTGTCAAGAACGATCCGCACCCAAGCCCTTTGCGCCAAGCGCCGAGCGCCGTTCGGCTCTCGCGGCCTTGACCTCGGCGACGATCTCAGCCTCGCTCATCGGCGCCGCCCCAGCCGCCTCGAGCGCCGGCGCGATAGCCAGCAACCGATCGAAGGCTGCACTTTTTATCGCTTTCGCAGCAAGGAACTCCACGAAGTCCTCGACCTCGGCCACCTGCTGCGCTGACAGTGTCCTGATCTTGCTCATCAGGCTCTGTTCGAGAGTTGCGTTCATCACGTCTTCCTTTCTTGAAACTTCGGCGCATTCGCCGCGCAAAGGCATGAATCCGCAGCCAAACGCAAGATAAAAATAGTATACGCCTGCCTCGTCGTACGAGGAGAGAAGGGGCGGAGTTCACCCTCTATCCGACCGCAATCCCTGATGGACAAGCTCACCCCTGCTTCCTCTTCAGCACCTCGCGCGAGAATGCAACGCGCAATGCGCCACGTTTTGCGGATCGCCGAACCACGCATCCAGGATCACAGCGCTCCCGGCGCAAGGAAAGTCAGGGCGATGGCAGCATTTCGGCTTGGGAGCCGCGCTGGTGCTGGATCCAATGAAAAAAATGGCAGCATTTCACTGGCCTGGTTTCGGACCCGAGCCAGAGTACTTCCGCGTCCGTCCCGGCCGGCCTACGCCAGCGCCCGAAGCACCGCGCGACCTTCGTTGTCGTTTCTGATGGGCATCGTTGCCCGAGCTCTTTTGGTACACTGCGCGCAAAATGGACAGACATGCCAAGCCAATCGAGCATGCGGATCTGCTGGAGCAATGCAGGCTGCATGCGCTGCAGCTCCTGCATGAAAACCTCACTCTCCCGGGCATCCTGGCGGCCAGCCGCACCGAGCGCGCCGGCGATCGCGGCTATTGCGCGATCTTCGGCAGGGACGCCTCCATCTGCGCAATCGGCATGGGCATCTCGGGCGAGCCGGTGTTGAGGCAGGGCGCGATCCAGAGCCTGGCGACGCTGGCCCTGCACCAGGCGCCAAGCGGCCAGATCCCGAACATCGTCGATGAGCGGCACGAGAAACCCGACTTCTGGTATGTCGGGTGCATCGACGCGACGCTGTGGTGGCTGATCGCCCTCGCCACGATCGACCGGTTCCGGTCACGCAACACATTGCAGCGAAAGTTCGCCGCGCCCGTGCGGCGGGCGGTGCAGTGGCTGCAGTGCCAGGAGCATCCGGGCTTTCACCTGCTTCAACAGAACGAGGCGAGCGACTGGGCAGACATCATGCCGCGCTCGGGCTTCGTCCTCTATACCAATGCCCTTTGGCACCAGGTCAAGCTCCTGTATGGCCTGGTCGGTGCGCGCGAAACCCGCCAGAACGCGCTGCGGCTGCTGATGCCGTTTGGTTCGAACGCGCAGGGATGCCGGCGCACCGAGATCATGGCGTCGTACCCGCGCAGCGGCGCGCGGGACCGCGGGCTGTATCTCTCGTATCTCAACCTCGCCTCCTTCGGTGATGAAGGCGACGCGTTCGGCAATGCGCTTGCCGTCCTTTGCGGGCTCGCCGAAGGCCCGGCCGCGCGCCGCGTGCTGGGTGCGCTCGACCGGGAGGGCGTTGGTGACATGTACCCGATGCGGGTGATCTGCACTCCGATCGCCGCGGGCAGCCGTGCCTGGCGCCCCTACATGAACCGTCACCGGCAGAATTTTGCGTGGCAGTACCACAACGGCGGGATCTGGCCGTTCGCCGGCGCCTTGTGGATCACGGCCCTTGCGGAGGCGGGCAGGCAAGCCGAAGCCAGCGCGCGCCTTGTTGCGCTTGCGAACGCCAACGCCATCGGCGACTGGGGCTTCAACGAATGGCTGCACGGCAAGACGTTCAAGCCGCTGGGCATGCGAGGCCAGTCCTGGAATGCGGCGACCTACCTGATCGCCCACCGCGCCGTTCACGATCCGGCCCCGCTTTTCAGGTTCCCCGCCGGGAGCCTGAAGCCCGCCTGACCCGCAGTCGGCGGTTCTTCATTCGACATTCGCATAGCGCCCGGGTTGCCTTGACGCCCTGTGCGCAGAGGCTGACCGCGTCTCAGCCCCTCGAAGTTTTCCTGGGGGGGTCCAGAAACCACCCCGCAACCATCGCCGGCAGCATGATCGCCGCCAACAGCAGGAAAGTCTGGTCGAATGCGGCTACGCGTGCACTGTCGCCGCCTTTGCCGAGCAGCGTGACGCCTTGGGCGGCAAGGCGCCATTCGAGAAGGATGCCGATGAGGCTCACGCCGACCGCCCCGCCGAGCTGGCGCAGGAAATTGCCCATGCTCGCGGCCTGCGGGATTTCCGCCGGCGCAAGCCCGCGCATCGACCCCAGGCTCAAGGACGGCATGATCAAGCCGATCCCGATGCGCCCGAGCACGACCCACGCCATGAGCACGAGGAGCGAAGTGGCGGCGGTCACGGTTGCGGTGAGCACCGTGGAGGCCACGAGCATCGCCAGGCCCGCGGTTACCAGGCGGGAGGCGCGCTGCTTGTCGGCCATGCGCCCGGCCACGGGCATGGTGAGCGCGAGTGCAAGGCCAGCGGGCAGCAGAACGAGGCCGGCTTTGGACGGCGAGAAATCGAGCGCGGCCTGCAGGTAGATCGGCAGCAGGTAGGTCGATCCGAACAGGCCGATGCCGTAGACGAAGGCGACGATCGCGGCCATGCCGAAGGATCGGTGGACGAAGAGGCGCATCTCCAGCAGCGGATGCGCCGCGCGCAACTGGTGGAATGCGAAAGCCGCAAAGCCCGAAATGCCAACGGCGAGGAGGAGCGCGCCCTGCGCGGTCTTCTCGCCCTGCAGGTCGACCAGGCCGTTGAGCACCGCGAGGGTCGCGAGCGTCGCGATCGAGAGCCCCACCCAGTCGAACGGCCTGGGCGTGGTCTTGAACGAGGAAATCACCGGCAAGTAGCGGCGCGCCATTTCGAGCGCCACCAGGCAGAAGGGCACCACGACGAAGAAGATCGAGCGCCAGCCGAACATCTCCACCAGCACGCCGCCGACCACCGGCCCGATCGCGGGCGCCAGCACCACGCCGAATCCAAAGATCCCGATTGCGCGGCCCTGCTCGGTCGCGGGGAATTCGCGCATGATCACCACGTTGGGAATCGGCGTGAGGATGCCCGCGGCCACGCCTTCGAGCACGCGCATCGCGATCATGACGGGGTAGTTGCCCGAGAGCCCGCCGACGATGCCGCCGACCATCAGGAGCAGGTTGGCGCCGATGTAGGTCTTGCGCAGGCCATAGCGTTGCAGCAGCCACGGCGTGAGCAGCAACGAGAGTGTCGTCGCGGCCATGAACGCGGCCGAGATCCACTGCGCGCGGTCCTGGCCGATGTGGAAGTAGCGGCTCATGTCCGGCACCGCGACGTTGACGATCGTCGAGGACAGGATCGCGGCCATCATGCCGACCATCACCGTGAGCAGCACCAGCCAGCGGAAATTCGGGCCGTGGAGTTCGCGCAGGTCCTCGATCGTTTGGGGTGCGGCGGTGGCGGGCGTCGCGGTCATCCGTGTCATGAATACCACAAGACGCAGAGGAGAAACCGTTAAAATCGGGCGGTGACGTACGCCGTAAAAGAGATCTTCTACACACTGCAGGGCGAAGGCGCCAACACGGGGCGTCCCGCGGTGTTCTGCCGATTTGCCGGATGCAACCTGTGGTCCGGGCGCGAGGCGGATCGCGCGACCGCGGTATGCCGGTTCTGCGATACGGAGTTCGTCGGCACCGACGGCGACGGCGGCGGCAAGTTCGACACGCCGCAGGCGCTTGCGGCTGCGGTTGCCTCGAAGTGGCCGGTCGGGTCCAAGGGACGCAAGCTCGTCGTCTGCACCGGCGGGGAGCCGCTGCTGCAGCTCGATGCGCCGCTGGTGGGGGCACTGAACGCCGCGGGTTTCGAAATCGCGGTCGAGACCAATGGCACGCTGGAGCCACCGGCCGGCGACCTTTGGCTCACCGTGAGCCCGAAAGCCGGCGCGCCCTTCAACCTCAAGCGCGGCAGCGAACTGAAGCTCGTCTACCCGCAGCCCGGCGCCGAGCCTGAAAAATTCGAGCAACTCGACTTCGGCCACTTTTTCCTGCAGCCGATGGACAGCCCCGAGCGCGCAAGGAACACGGCGCTTGCGACCGAGTACTGCCTCGCGCACCCGCAGTGGCGGCTGTCGTTGCAGACGCACAAGATCATCGGCATCCGTTAAGAGCGCGCCGGACCATGGACATCTTCAAGGCTTTCACCCTCGAATCGGCGCACCGCCTGCCGAACGTGCCCGCGGGCCACAAGTGCGCGCGCCTCCACGGGCATTCCTTCAGGGTCGAGATCCACGTCTCGGGCGAAGTCGATCCGCAAGTGGGCTGGGTGCAGGACTTCGCGGACATCAAGGCCGCGTTCCAACCGACATTCGAATTGCTGGACCACAACTACCTGAACGATGTCGCGGGCCTGGAGAATCCCACCAGCGAGAACCTCGCCAGGTGGGTGTGGCAGCGGCTCAAAGCCGGCCTGCCGCTGCTCTCGAAAGTGGTGGTGCACGAGACGTGCACCTGCGGGGCGATCTACCTGGGGGACTGACCCTCGTGGAATTTGCCTGCTTAAAGCGCCTTGGAGCGCAGCGCCGGCGGGGTCGCGCGCGTCTTGTCCTGCAGCTGCGTGATCAGCCCTTCGACGCCGGTGTTGCGCGCGGCCTCCTCGAACTGCGAGCGGTAGGTCAGCACGAGGCTGATGCCGTCGACCACGATGTCGTAGATCTTCCAGCCGTCCGCGCCCTTGCGCATCGAGTACTCGACCGGCGTCGGGCGCCTTCCGGGGCTTACATAGCGGTTGCGGACTGTGGCTTCTGTAGCGCTCGTGGGCACGCGAGCCGGTTCGACCATCATGGTCTGGCCGCGGTAGACGTCGATCGCGTTGGCGTAGGTGCGCACCAGCATGGCGCGGAACCCGGCGACCAGGCGCTCACGCTGCTCGGGCGTGGCGGTGTTCCACGTGCGGCCGGCGGCCAAGCGCGTCATTTCGGTGAAATCGAGGTGCGGCAGCACTTTCTGCTCGGCCAGCGCGAGCGCCTTCTGCTTGTCGCCGGCCTGCAAGCCCGCGTCGCTCTTGACGGCCTCGAGCACGTCGGTGGTGACCTTGCGGACAAGGCCCTCGGGCGAGCCGTCGGCGACCGGCGCAGGGGTTTGTGCGTGCGCAAGGGGGAGAAACAGTGCAAAAACAAGGGCGAGTATGGTTTTCATGCTGGTTTGGACTCCGGAGTAAGGCCCCGGTTCCCGCAATGCGGCAACCGGGAGTAACGAAATGTTCAGGTGGGGTGTTTCAGCGCTTCGCGAGCCAAAGCTGCTCACAGCACCTCGAGCGCATCGCCATCGGGCAAGCGATAGCGGGCGAAATCCTTCACATCGATGGTCATGATCTCGCGCAATCCGGTTTCGTACCCCAGCCAGATCAGTGTCGCGTCAGCGAGATCCGGCGGCAGGGGGGCAACTGCTATGTGCGACAGCGCACGGAAGCGGGCCGGATTAGCGCGTATGCTTTCGCATAAAGGCGTTTCGGGTGCCCCTTTTGTACCCTCGGGTGCCCCTTTTGTACCTATGGGTCCGGCCAGCGCGATCCGGACTTCCTCATCACTTGCCGGACATGGCCATGAAATGCCTCGCGCTCGAGTACCCCCGACCAGCTTGTGCCCGGGCGACCAAATCATGATCACCGCTGACTTACATCCGCAATGCAGCTTGGCATGACTTTCCCTTTTGCCGAAGCTCGCGCTGTCTTCGCGCGGAGGCCCGCGCGAGGGCCAGCGAAATCATGACCAAGGAATCGATGGACGTCGAAACCCCGCAGCCAAGCGCTCCTGACCAGCGCTCCTTCGATGCTCTCCCGTCCGCCACGCCCGGTGGCCGCTGGGCTTCGTCGTTGCCACTAAAGACACTCGTCGGCTTCATTGTCGCGCTGCTTACCGTTGTGGCCATGTCGGTTGTCTCCTCTCACGTCCTGCAGACTCGATCGGCGGGCGCAAAAAAGATGGTGCAATCGCTCGAGATGGCGCGCTCGCTCGAGAAGGTGATCTCCACGCTCAAGGACGCGGAGACAGGTCAGCGCGGCTATCTTCTGCTGGGCGCCGAGCCCTATCTCGAGCCGTACACTGCCGCGCTCGCCGAGTTGCCGCGCAACATCGCGGATATTCGGCGCTTGGCGGCAGACAGCCCAGCGCAACTGCAGCGGCTCGATGCCGTCGAACACCTCGCCGCCGACAGGATCGCAGTTCTTAAGGAAGGCGTCGAACTGAAGCGCGCGGGTGAGTCTGAAGCTGCGGTCGCGCTGGTTCGTTTGGGCCGAGGAAAGAAGATGATGGAACGTCTGCGTGCGTTGACCAACGAGATGCAGGTCGCCGAGCGCGCGACACTCGATGTCAACACGCAGGAATGGGAGCGGGCCGCCGCCTTCTCGACGTTTGTCACCTGGGCGGGAGCAGCGATCCTGTTCTTCCTCATCGCCGCCGCCGCAGTCATGTCCTCGCAGGATTTTCGCCGGATGAGAATGCAGGCGTGGCTGCGTTCGGGACAGAACGAGCTCGGTGTCCGGATGCAGGGCGCGCTGAAGCTCGATCAGCTCGGCGAAAAGATCGTCAGCTTTGTCGCCCGCTATCTCAACGCCCAGGTGGGGGCCATGTACTTTGCCGAGGCGGAAGGCCGCCTCCGGCTCGTGGGCGCTTATGCGATTCCAGCGCGAACGTCAGACGGACCCGAACTGGATCGCCCCGTGGCTGGTCTGACCAGACAAGCCATGCAGGAGAAGTCTGTCCTGAAGGTCAGCGATGTGCCGCAGGATTACTTTCCTGTCACCTCCGGCCTCGGCGGCAGCAGGCCCCGGCACCTCGTGCTGGCGCCGACCAGCGCCGATGGGGTTGTCAATGGGGTTCTGGAATTGGGCTTCTTTCGCTCCGTTTCTGCGCATGACCTGGAGTTGCTTCAGCTTGTCGCCGAGCCCATCGGCGTTGCCCTGAGAACTGCGCAGTACCGCAAAGAGCTCACGCTCCTGCTCGATGAGTCGCAGCGACAGGCAACGGAGCTCCAGGCTCAGCAGGAGGAGTTGCGCGTTTCCAACGAAGAGCTCGAGGAGCAAAGCCGCGCGCTCAAGGACAGTGCCGTGCGCCTCGAGGCGCAGCAGGCGGAGCTCGAGGTGACCAACGCCCAACTCGAGACGCAAGCCGAAGTGTTGCAAGCGCAGAAGGACAACCTCGAGCGCGCACAGCGCGAGCTCACGGTGCACTCGGAGGAGCTCATGCGCGCGAACCAGGTGAAGTCGGAGTTCCTCGCGAACATGAGCCACGAGCTGCGCACGCCGCTCAACAGCGCGCTCATCCTCGCCAAGCTGCTCGCGGACAACAAGAGCGGCAACCTCACCGAGGAGCAGGTGACCTTCGCGGAGACCATCTACGGCGCGAGTACGGATCTGCTCACCCTCATCAACGACATCCTCGACCTCTCGAAGATCGAGGCCGGCAAGATCGACTTGCACCTGGAAAAACTCTCGCTGCGCGCGATTATCGGGCAGTTGCGGCGCACGTTAGATCCGCTCGCGGCCCAGAAGGGGTTACGCTTCGAGACCTCGCTCGAGGACGAGAAGGACGACGTCATCGTGAGCGACGGACAGCGCCTGCAGCAGGTGCTGAAGAACCTCGTGTCGAACGCCGTGAAGTTCACCGAGCGCGGAACGGTAAGCCTCGCGGTCGACGCGGTGAAGTCGGCGGCCGGGGCGCCGCTCGTGCGTTTCCGCGTGGTCGACAGCGGCGTCGGCATAGCACCTGAGCACCAGGATGTCATCTTCGAGGCCTTCCGCCAGGCCGACGGCAGCACCCACCGAAAGTACGGCGGCACCGGGCTCGGCCTGTCGATCTCGCGGGAGCTCGCGCGCCTGCTCGGCGGCGACATCACCCTGCAGAGCGAGCCCGGCCAGGGCAGCACCTTCATGCTGACCGTGCCCCGCTCGCTCGGAGAGCCCGGCGCCACCGCAAAGACCCGCGCCAAAGACACGGCCTCGGCGCCGCTCACCCACGCATCGTCGTCGTCGTTTGGGCAAGCGCCCGCGCGCACGACGGCCGAGGACGAGTCAAGCCCGATCGCCAAGCTCGTGGACGACGATCGCGACCTGATTGCGCCGGGCAACCGCGTGATCCTCGTCATCGAAGACGACGCCGCCTTCGCCCGCATCCTGGTGGGACTCGGGCGCGAACGCGGCTTCAAGGTCGTCGCCGCGCCCACCGCCGAGGACGGCATCGCCGCGACGCGCGCGTACCACCCGGTGGGAATCCTCCTTGACGTGAAGCTGCCCGATCACTCGGGCCTCACGGTGCTCGACCGCTTGAAGCGAAACCCGGCCACGCGCCACGTGCCGGTGCACATGATCTCGGTGGAGGACCACATCCAGCAGGCGCTCGAGCTCGGCGCGGTGGGCTATTCGCTCAAGCCCGTCAAGCGCGAGGAGCTGTTGCGCGCCCTTGAGCGCATGGAGCGGAAGCTCGCGCAGAAGATTGGACGCGTGCTGGTGGTCGAGGACAACGAACTCCAGCGGCAGGCCATCGAGGCCTTGCTCGGCGGCGGCGACGTGAGCATCACGACGGTCGCGACGGCGACCGCCGCGCTCGAGGCCCTGCAGACCGCGACGTTCGACTGCATGGTGGTGGACCTCACCCTGCCCGATCTCAGCGGCTACCAGCTTTTAGAGCGCATGGCCGACGACGAGCGCTACTCGAACCCGCCGGTCATTGTTTACACGGGGCGCTCCCTCGATCGCGACGAGGAGCAGCGGCTGAGCCAGTACTCGCGCTCGATCATCATCAAGGGCGCGCGCTCGCCCGA
>ENA-ORBV01012148-ORBV01012148.1-microbial-mat-metagenome-genome-assembly--contig:-NODE-12148-length-13352-cov-6.492806_pt1 | contig 13352 bp, 13 predicted proteins | sample MGYA00237777_ERZ505514 | MGnify/ENA primary metagenome ERZ505514 (study PRJEB26160, sample SAMN06269048) | microbial mat metagenome | isolation source: Oligotrophic lake microbial mat | place...
ATATACAAGTCTATGTTGTGTGTGATCATGCCGTACGCGCCTTATTCAAATCGTACAGCGCAAAAGCAATACAATGTGTCATTCCAGGCGTACCGCACCATCTATCCAAAGCTACTAGCTAGCCTAGATATAGCTGAGGATACTCTGACGATTGATGGTTTGTTCATAGATGAAGTCAACCTAGTAGCGGGCCAATATAGCTAGTCGGTTCCGTCATCTAGTCTGCTTGGTTGTCATTCTTTCCTGTGATCTTCCCATGCCCTCACTCCGTATTTTTCGTTGTTTGCTGCAGCACTGCTGCTGTTGTCACCAGAAGCCAGGGAGATGCTGCCACCCATCAGCTTTTCACTACTCTTCGTCATGAACGAACAGTGATCATCCTCTAGAGCGTCGTCACCCGAACCAACGGATAACGGGCTCTTGCTTCCCTTATTTCGTTCCCAGGATGGCATTCGTGCCAACATGCGATTCTGCACATTTTGCGCGGCAGGAGACAGCGCAGACTGCTGCTGCTGCATCATGGTGTTCGTTGCCACACTGCTTTCGTCAAAGACTCGGCAAAGCGATCCCCCGCCAAGCGATCCCCCGCCAATCGAGTTCGCACCCGAGTATGGGTCCGTCGCAGAGGATACGTCCATGTCCATACTTGCCGCAGGGGAAATACCGTCGCCACGAGAATTCGTAAGACTAAAGAAGGAAGCCCCGGCGAACGAGTCGTTGAAAAACGAGTGACAACTCCCAACCCGCGATGGCCAATCCATCTGATGTGATTCCCTGTCATGTGGAGGCATCCGATCTTCGAGGACACTGCTGTCTCCAGGCGCTGTCGAGCTGTTGTGACTATTCGTATCCATCATATCCACCAGCTGGACTTCCTGCCCTTCAATTTCCACTGCCATGGTATCCGCAGCGTTAGTCTCGGCGGCCATGGCTTCCGGCCCACCCGTGCTGATATCCCAAGATTCGATGCCCGTGGCGGATTGGTTCGCCACCGCGGCCTCGTTGTTGTTTCCCAAATCACTGCTGGTTCGCTTTGGTTGCCGCTTGATCCGTCGGTGATCGACCATACCGGGAGGTGGCATGGAGAGGAAATCCTGCTTTTGCTGCTGTTCGGCATTGTAGGCTGGGTTATCGGATTGGTCAAAGTCATTCATCATGAACGGTCCGTCCTCCATGATCGAATTCATTCCTTCGGTGGTCATGAGGGAGATCATGTTGTCACTGTCATTGTTCAAGTGCACACTCGAGACAGGAGCCATTGTACTTGTAGTGCCGTTACTGTTGCTGTTCTGGTTGGGATTCGTGGGTGGGAGTTGACCCGTATTGGAACCTTTTCGTTGAAAGGGTCGCCGAGGATAGCTAATTTGACTGCTGTGCATGATGCGAGGAGGCTTGGTACTGTGCTTTTTCGTGTCCAGAGCACGGCCCGAAATGGATCGTTCATCCTTAAAGGTAACGGAACGAGCCCGAGATGCTACACTTTCCGATGATGGTTGATGAACATACTTGATGGGTTTGCTGGCGACCGAAGCTGTTTCCTGTTGATCTTCGCGATTCGATGCCACCGACATTCCACCTCCTATGCTAAATCCATCAATGCTAAAGGCATCTTTGGTCCAAGAAGCCAGGGAAGAGGGAAAGGCAGCAGTGACGAAATCCACCGTCGCATCGAAGATCGACTTGTCATCGTCTTGTTGCTGGCCGTTGTATCCATTTTGCTGCTGCTGGCCCCTCTGTGGTTGTTCTTCTTGCTGCATTTGCGATTGATATGGCTGTTGGTCTTGCATTTGTGTTTGATATTGTTGCTGCCCCTGCGATTGCTGTTGTGGTTGCTGTGAATAATCCGCAAAGGTCATTTGATATTGTTGCTGCTGTGGTGGTGGTGGTGGCGTTTGCCGCATTTGCTGCTGAGTTTGTTGATTCTGAGACAATGGTTGCTCTGGTGGTTGCGGTTGCTCCTGTTCTTGCTGCTGCTGCTGGGAAACGGGGGACATATTCCCCGGTGTATGATGCCATTGCCCAGGTGGACCACCACCATATGCAGGAGGCTGCTGTGGTTGCTGCTGTTGTGGTTGCTGAGGAGGATATGGGGGTGTTCCACCACTACCTTGATGTGGTAGTTGTTGTGGTTGAGGAGCTGGAGGCCCACCTCCTGGAGGAAGAGGTGCTTGCTGTGCATATCCATAATAGGAAAAGTAACCCCATCCCTGCTGTTGCTGTTGTGGATAGTAGGGAGGTGGAGGCGGAGCATGTGGCCCACCAGGAGGCGGAGCTTGATGATGCGGGTGGTGTTCCACTCGTTGGATTTCCGCCCGTTGTTCGTTGATTTCGGTTTCGATTTCAGCACGAATGGTAGGTGCATTTTCTCGGAGTGCCTGCGATACTTTATCACGAGCCTTGTCATCGTCAATGACGTCTGCGAGGAAGGAAAAGAGGAAAAGATTGTGAATCTTCATGGAATGGGTTGCAAGAAAACTTGAATTTGCAAAACGAAGGATAACTAGCAACACCAAATGGAACTTACACCATGTGCCCTTCTTGGCATTTCTGGAAAGAAACCTTCCTGGAGGGTCCAAGGATTGAATATCTTGAACGATACTGGAAGCAATCAATCGCTTTTCGCGTTTGAAGCGGGCTGTAAGGTACACGCGTTTCCTCTTTTCGACCAGCGTCCGGAAGCGTTCATTCCCTGCACAAGAAGAAGAGGCATGGATGGATGGATGGATGGATGGATGGATGGACAAGGGTAAGAAAGGGAAAGAAGGCTGGTTATACAGGGGGTTCAGAAACTACAGTCTCCATAGAACATACCTTTCCAGGAGTTGATACTGCCACCACGTCCACAGAGCACGTCGTTTTCATGTGGCTCTTTGATTTCACTGAGTTCCATATCACAGGGCGCTACGCTTGCATTTGGCGCCATGGTGAACTCTAGAACGGAATGCTAGTAGTAGTAGTAGTAGTAACTATATCTGTGTTGCTTCGATTTCTGCTGTGTACTCCCAACAGCGGTCTTGGGTTACAGCAGAAGAGATGATGATGATAATGCTGTGTGTTTCAATTCGTTGCGCTGTCTGATACTATCGTTAGTATTGTTTGGTGGCAGCAGGTTCACCACGGTCGGTTGATTGCCGCCGATAGATGGTACTGGTGGAAAGCAAAGAATTTTGTTCGTGGATGGTAGATAGCCAGTAGTAGCTGTTGCTGTTGCTGTTGCAGATGTTGCCGGTAGCTGTTGTTGGTGGTACTTGTACCTATCTATCTATCTCTTTCACCACTGTTGGTTCCTGCTTGCTTGCTTGCTTGCGGTTCCATGGATTTACCTCAAATCACACGCGCCGTCACACTCCGCTTGCCGTTGCCTTGGCGAGGTTTGTTTAGAAACCTCCTGAAACTTCTCCCAAAAATTGGTTGGAAAATCTCATCCCGCCAAAATTTCAATAGTGTGACTCGCTGAAAGCGCCCCCGCTACTTAGATGTCACAGCAAATTTTTGCGGGATTACTCATGCCTGGCGCGCGCCTAGGTGAGCCGATCACATGCCGACGGTCGGTCGACAGAATAAATCTTGAGAATTATTGATTCCACCCGGGCTATAGATTACCGAGATCTACTCCGCGATCCTTGCACGATTTCAACCAACCACACATCCATGGCCAAGCAAGTGAATGAAGCACCATGATCGATCGAACGGCAACAATGATACTAACTAGCTACGAGTAGTAGCACTCGCAGTATATATCGATACGGCTTGACGAACGCGCTGTATTGATAGTTGCAATCTAGATTGCATCCTTATTATCGCGTTGCCCAGAATTTCATCAACTAATCAAAGTATTAATTCAATTATGAACTATCCTTATTCCTGCCGAATTGATATCCAATTTGCTACGGACCGTCAAGCGGATCAAGCCATGCAAGTCCTTCAGGTAGATCGGGAGCCAAGTGATCGAGTGACGAAATATTTTTCTGTGGTGTCTAGTAGTGGCAGTGAAGGTGGTGGTGAGGATGGAAAGACTTTGACGATCCTGCGAGTGTAAGTTGGTTTCCCATCTACTGCAAGAATGTGCCCAATTTTATCCACTGTAAAAGGAAGCTAAACATTTTTTCATGCATGCCACCCATCCGTGCATTATTATATTAGAGAGTTCAAAGCTACAGAAGCAAAAATGCTGAGAGTAGCAACATCATCTTTTTACGATTATTTGCAAGTAGTGCTCAAAATATTTCAGGAGTTCGACAACCACGCCTGATAAGTCTTCATAGGACACCCTGGGGCTGAAAAAGAAGCACATTGGCTTTTTTCAAGGTGCCAGTTAAATCAAATACCGCCCAAAGCATCAAATGAATTGCTAAGAACGAATGCTGGAGCCTTGGTCAAAAATATTCAACCAGGATCAATCCCTGCTGATTTGATACACTCTGAAATACCATCCTTGGTTACACTTTACCAGTTGGCATCTCTTCTACAGTAGTACTATTTTGGAAGTATGCACATGAAGAGTAACAATCCCCAGTGACTGTAAAAACTAAAGGAATTGGAGGAAGTTCCCATTCGATCTACACTACTGCCGCGCGAGGTGGTGGATATTGAAATGTCCTGCGCCTATCATGCCAGCTTGTCAAAGAGTTGCCAAGCCGGCCTGGCAAACCTCCTACGCTCTAAAAAATTTCTTAACTTGGGTTTTGTAGACCAAAAATACTTTTTTAAAAATAGTACTGGTACTCTCGAAGCCCTTACCCCGGGGCTTTCAAATCAAATCAAGATAATTTCGCAACTTCATCATGTCAGTTAATCATGTGCATTGTCTTGACTGACAGGTCGGTATTTCCCCTGCTTGCGCTTGCGTTGAATGTACATCGCGGCCAAAAGCAAGAGCGCCAACGGCGCAAATAGCATGAACATGGATTTAGCAGAAAAAGAAGCACTCGATTTTTCCTTCTTTTTTCGGCCACCAAGGAGCCCTCCGTCAAGGTTGATGATGTCGTGGATCACCGACCCAATGGCCCAATCAATATCGTTGTCACCAATGGTACGAGCAACTTCCAACAGTTCTGCTGGAATTTCAAATCCTTTCTCCAAAAGTGCCGTGATGAAGGCAGAACTGAAACAATATCGCTGCAGCGCACTCTCCTCTTCGTCGCTGTATTTGGCCTTGTTTTCTTCCCAAGAGCGTGCACAAAAGAATTTTCCTTTCTTGGGGAGCGCCTCGATATGGTCGTCCGTTTGTAGAAAGGACGACGTATAGTAGAAATTTTCAATGGCAAGAAATTTGATACCATTGAATTTTGGCATGGTTTTGCCATCGATGGCACAGTGCTCGGTATTGGGTGGATGGGCGGGACATTTGGATCTCCCAATCAAGTTATCCATGGCATTGTAACACTTGGCATAGTTTCCATTCCCGGAAATCTTTCCTTCGACACTGTAACCTTCCGGATAACAAAACCCAATCTCCTCAGCTGCTTTTTCCGCCAGCAATTCCTGTGCTTTGTCTAACCCATACCCTAAGAATGAGTGGGCAAAGATGTGATATGTCTTATCCAAATTGATTGTTAGGTAATCTTCGTCGTTGGGTTTTCCTGGAGCTTCAACAGGATAGCTAATTTGTAAACTAGCACCTCCCATTTCAATCACTCCCACCAGAGGCTTATCATCTTTATCGGTAAAACGACCCTTGAGATAATTGGCAGCTATCCAACTGAATTGTGCTTCATCCGTTCCAGAAATGACATCGGCCCAGTCTGGTTCAAACATGAAATTCGTAGCTGCAAACACACCTCGAACAACACCCATAATTTTGTTGGCAGAATCTTCCGGAATGGACCTCATACCTGCCGTGGCTTTTAAGAAAATAGGTGTATCCTTCCATGCTTCTTGTGGAACATTATCCAATGCAAAATCAACCAATCCATTTACATGGCCCTCAGCATCTTTAGGATTAGATTCAAAGCTACTCAAGCCTGGCTTAATCTTTTTGTTCACCGCCGACCGAATGGAAGGAATGGGATTTTCCGCGGTGGGCGCGGATACCTTGTGCACGTGAACTCGAGATCCACTGCTCCCAGCATCAATGGTTACGATGTACCGATCATCCGGTTCTGCACCTACACCACCTGAACTGGCAGTTTCATTTTCCTTTAAACTTCTACCGACAACCCTAGTAGGCCTATTTGCCACCAGTAGGACAAATCCAAGCAATGCAGCTCGATACCTCCAAGACACCATCATGAAGAAGAGGAAACTCTTTGAGGGAGAAAAAATTATGGGCGATTGCTGGATAACTGGAAAACAGTTAGTCGTTGATTTTTCGCAACAATGACTTCTTCCGCTTGTTGGTATTTAGGCAAAGCATGCAGGCAGTTGATCGCGCTTGGAAAGGGCGCACATCTGCCGTCTGAAGTATTAAACCGGGCAAATGTGCGGGTTCAGAGGTGAGATGTTTTTGCATTGACATCGCTTACGTCAGAAAAACATGCTGCGACCATTTATTTCTGCGAACTCTTACTGTCCCGTCCATCGAATCTATCAACGGATGAATCTGAGAGTTTGGAAAAGATAGTGATGGCAGAGATATCAACATCATCCAAAGAATCTACCATCAGCTGAGATCCATTGCTTTTTCTGCCAAAGAAAATCCATCACACAAGTCAAAGAAAATAGTCTATTTACCTTTGTTTCCTAGACCAGGCATCTCTTCTCGGTCCAGTTTATCAGTTGAGCCAAGAAAGCAAGAAAAAAAATCAGGATCCTCTAACTTCCCTCGTGACGTTCAAAAAAAATAAGAAATCATGATGATGACGGGATTACTCCAGCGGGTGGCCGTGCTATTTGCCTTGGTTTTGGGATGTTGGCATGATGCCTCTGCGGCACATTTGCCGAGAATGGCATTCAACCTTCGAACAAGCACACCACTTTATTCGTCCGTTTTTGCCACAACCAAAACGGGCAGCAAGCCAACTGTCTGCAGGGATGTCTCTACTACTACTAGCAAAGAGCCTATGACAAGCCGTGGTGGAGCCACGGCGATTGCTGTAAAGACCATGACGGCAAGGCAGATGGAGATCTTCAAGTAAGTTGCCTACTATTTCATATCTGATCTAAGATTTTTTATACAAATATTGCCGAGAGAAAGCTCAATGATTCATTTTCTAAATTATTATATTTATAGCCTCTTTTCAGGTGGTGTCGCAGGAACGATTGCATCGACCATCACCAATCCCTTGGAGGTGGTAAAAACGCAATTGCAATCTTCCAATTCCATGGCCGTCTTTGGTAGCCGCAGTCCCGTGGAGTTGGCGAAAAGAATCATGCAACAAGATGGATTTGCAGGATTTTTCAGAGGTCTACCACCCACACTAGTCGGCATTATTCCTTCCCGATCTGCTTATTTCTACGCCTATCAAAGATGCAAAGTAATGCTAGGGCCGTATGCGCCGGAAGGGTCTATCCCCAATGCTTTGATTTCTGGATTTATGGCGGGTGTTGCAGGAAACAGTGAGTGTGAAAAGCCATGATCAAAAATTTGTTGACTGGTGTTTTATGAAATAATGAATAAGATGTCACATTGATGGGACCACATTGGTTTTGCTGGCTGGAGTCATTAGGAACCAAATATGGACTGTGAAGGATCTTATGGAAGCATGGTGAATGTTATTCTTGAACAAAGCTATGGATTATTACTTACTACATGCTTCTTGACTCCTGAACATTACAGCGTTGACAAATCCCATCTGGATGGTTCGAACACGAATGCAAATTATGGCTGATCAAGCTGCTGGCCAAAGAGCCTATGCAGGCTACGCAGATGCCATTACAACAATCTTCAGGGAGGAAGGAATGAAAGGATTCTACAGAGGTATCTTTGCCAGCTACTGGGGTTGCACAGAGGGAGCACTGCAATTTATCCTTTACGAGCAGATTAAAACAAGGATGTTGAAGCGACAAAACAAGCATCTTGCGGCGCAAGGTCTTCCACCATCAGATCAGCTTCCGAAATCCACATATTTCATGTCGGCTGCGGCTGCGAAAATGATTGCTGCCGTTGCTACATACCCACACGAAGTGGCAAGAACTAGGCTTCGCGAGCAGGCAAGAGAAGGCATTTTCAAATATACAGGCATGTGGCAAACACTGGGCGTAATAGCACGCGAAGAGGGCCGACAAGGCCTATATTCTGGGATGGGTGTACATTTGATGAAGGTTGTTCCCAACTCGGCCCTCATGTTTCTGACCTACGAGGTTGTTCGTAGTTGGCTTGGTGAATTTACGATTGTCGCTGAAAAATAATCGCCTGGCCGGTGGAATTGAATGGATAGTAAGAATGTCAATTGTGCTTTGTAATTAGGACCATTTCATAATAATGCACGTTTGTTCAGTTTTTGGTTTTTTGTTCCTCTAGATGAAGTTACGTGAATTGGGTTCATTACTTTTTGAATTTTACTCCCATGAGAGGAGCAGCGACAATGGTAGCTTCATAGCGCTCAACTGGAAAACTAGTAGGCTTGGTGGCCAACTACTGCTAGCTAAGTGGCTAGAGTCTATTTTGTTCGAGTTGGTGAGGATACTCTGACACAGATGCCAAAAGCGTCACGAGGTCTTATTTGGCTCTAACCCTTTCGCATCCCACGCTATGAACCCAAAGCCTACGTACATTTTTTTTCGATTCATCCACGCGACGTTTGCGATCGGTAAACAGCAGCAAACACTTACAACTTTTTGTTTTATCTCATAGTTTCCTATCCTCTTCCTGCTCCTAAGCCCATTGCTTCGCTCAGCTGCTGGGTTTCATTAGCTTTATTCCTGTCCTCGTTGTCGTGTTAGCCGTCAGTAATACCCTGCCTCGCAGATTGTTGTGTGACCATGTCGCGCAAATCCAAAAACAAGTCTCCGGACACGGGAGGTGAGAAGAACAACGATCTTCCGCCATCAGCAGGATATCTAATCGCTTGTGATGTGCCAACAAAACAGTATGTATAGTAAAGAGGAACCGAATACTCGTTGGATGAAGTGTCCACTCTAAACTCAGTCTTTGCTAACCCATTTCATTTGTACGCTTTGTCCGCAGATACATTGTTTATTTGAACCAACTGAAACCCGTCGACAAGAAATTTATCATTCAAGATTTGGACGCTACACACCTGTTGGTCAAGGTGAAAGCCAGGGAGGAAATACTGAAGAAAGTAAACGAGTGGATGGACGAAAATGTATTCTCCAATGTCGAAAAATTGGGAGAAGATTTGGACTTGACTTAATCGAGGATGATACCGGTTGTGCAGTAAATTGTAAATTAGAGTTGACTAAAAAGCAAGAGAGAACATTTCGTGGCGACAATACTAAAGGTAGATTGATACATAAAAATTCCTTATTGATAATACATCATAATCTTCAATACTTCAACTGTAGCTGCCACATCGTGCAAATATACAAAATCATTTGATCTTCTTAGCTATCAAGTCGCATTTTTCGGTTGAACTTCCTACTCCTTCAAATCGTTCCATATTCCCGCCATCTTCTTCTTCAAGCAGAAGGTTCCCAAACTTGTTGACTCCATACCTCCCTCATTTCTCGGCTCAAGCGTGGATGATTCCTGTCAAACTCGAATGGCCCTGCGGCAAAGCATACCAAAATCGTGTTCACAGCGCTTCCTACTACTCCCAATAGCAAAATATTGGATAGAACAAATCCAAGGATCGACCCAATGACAAAGGCAGTCGTGATGGGTTTGTGGAAGGTAGTAAAGTCGTATCCATCCACTTCCTCCGCCAGCACTGCAAAACTACCTGTGCTACCACCAATCACAATACTTGCCATCAGCAAAACGTTGGGGATAAGATTGTCACGGACGACTTCCATCCATTCACGAGCTTCAAAGAGTTGAATAGCTTTCTCTCCTCCCTCGCAAAAGCCGTACCCGTACATTCCAATATACGTGTATGCCCAGCGGTTCCAACAGCGCAACTTTCCTGCAAAGACGTTCCTATTGCTATCATGATCATTGGCGTCACCTAATGGCTTCCCAACAACCGGTGATGGGGAGGGTGCCCCAACATCAATTTCAGTTCCTGCGCCTACTTCTTTGCTTTCTGCTTCGCCTTCTCCGCGCCAACAATTGGACATGCAACAAAAGCATTGAAGGACGGCGTTGGTCAGTTGCAGTGGCTGGGAGAAGAGACTTCCAAGACAAATCGATCCAAGCGACTTTGTCAGAGAGCGAACTAGGGGTTGTCCAACGGCAGGACTGCAGACAGGGCTGATTTCTTGAGGGTAGTACCACCAGGTACCAATGGCAGAGGCCACAGTGACTCGCAGCACATTCTTGATGACAGAATTGGTCCAGTAGAAGGAAACCAAAAAGAAACCATACAAACCAATTCTTGTCAGCGGAACTTGGAAGAGACAGACGCTCTCGTTGGTACACTGTGCAGGATTGAAATTGTCCACAGTGCCAACAAATGCCATAGCCCATATAACAACCCAAAGAAAGGCAACCAGGGCTGCTAACATGCCCAAGAAGGTGATATCACTCGTGCAGCGCATAGCAGAGAGAGCCGCGTGCAGATTTGTCGACGCAAAGGGAACTCGTTGCCAATTGTAAATAGTATAGCCAAGACTCAACAATAAGGCCCCAAAGCCCATGATGGATATGATGCCATAAGGATCAATCGTTAGGCCAAGTACGCCCCAGGCCAATGCAAGGAGTATCGAAAAGACCAACGTGACATGAATAAGGGCACGTGACATAATCAGCATGAATCCGAAGCTCAAATAGGATAAAATGCATGCATAAAACCCAGATATTCCGATCAATGCAATGACATTGCGATAATCAATAGTAAAGGTCAACGGGTCAGTTGACGCTGACTCCTCGGAAGAGGAAGAAGGGGGTGGAGGTGCCGTTATCAAAGGCTTCGCGGCTTTGGCGCTTTCGTGACTGCTGCTTCTACTGCTGCCACTTCCACTGCTGCTGCCGCCGCCGCTATCGGTTGAATTGGAGGGACGCGGGGCAGAAGAAGAGAAGGAAGAGGATGAAGAAGAGTGTCCAGGTGCATCCGGTGCAATGGCGTCATCTGTCACGAGGTTGTCCTTGTCGTTGACATTCATAAGCACCTCTTTAAGGGTCGCATTTGTCTTGATGTTACTGCCAGTGTCGAGCATAGGGCTATCGCTCTCCAGGCGTCTAAGGTGAGGAGGCTGGTTGTCAAGTTCGAGTTCCTCGAGAATGCGTTCAATTAAATACCTCGAGCCCTTGTTTGTTTTTGTCTTCGTCGTGGTGGTGGAGGGGATCGATGAAGAGGACGACGACGTGGAGGAGGGGATCGATGAAGAGGACGACGATGTGGAGGAGGGGATCGATGAAGAGGAGGATGAAGAGGTGGTGGAGGGGATCGATGAAGAGGAGGATGACGATGTTGCCGTGGTGCTGGTGCCTGTTACTTTCGGCGCTGAGTGAGGAGTCAATGTCCCCCACGACGGTCTTCCATTGGAGATCATCATGGATACACCAGAGTTGATAGCAAGCCCAAGAATTATCACAAATTGTGCCACGAAGATATACGCATAACATGAATCACGACACTTTGTCTCATCTTGGGGTCTTCCTTTCACCTCTGTGACGGTTCTTTCGCGCATTGCTTGCTCTCGCTGCTTTTGTTGATTCTGAATCATTTGCAGCTGGCGTTGTCGAGCAGCCGCTTTTTGCGCTTTGCGAAGCCTTTTGCGTTCCTTCTTGGATTGCTTGAGGTATTGAGCGTCCATTTCCGCTGGTGTAGCAGGATTGTTCAAGTTGCTTGGGTATCCATAATAATTACGAAATTGCTGGTTGGGGTCACTGTTCAGAAGTTGTTGTTGTTCTTCATCGACCGGCGAGTCCTCCATAATAGAGCCGATGGAAGCAAATGGGCCCGACATTTTAAACGGAGAAAGAGACCGATCCGACATTGGTTGCCCAGCCGGCGTACCAGGAATAGAGCCATAGCTATTTGGAGTTGCTGCGTATTGCTGGTAGGGGTTGTTGGGCTGTTGGCTGTAAGGATTTGCTGGACCGGGTGTCATCGGATCATCTTCCGAAAGAGCCCCGGGAATTCGCCTTCCAATAAGCTCGTCTTTTGAGAAGGTTCCAGATGTGCTTCGCGGGTATAAAACAGCTGGATAATCACTGAAACTTGGTCGAAAATAAGCATCTGAAAAGGATTCACTGTCATCGCTGTAAATGTAGGGATCACTGTCCGACACGTAGTTCGCCTCGGGGACTTGAAAGTATGCATTATTTTCATCCTGCTCATCGGAATCAAAGCCTCCGTCATCTTTGTTATCTCCACCCGATGATTCGTCGGTGGTGGACTTCATGGCTGGTGCATCACCAGTAGTTGCGTGGTGATGCTCAGGCGAATTCGAAGGGGACTTTCCAAGTGCGGTTGCTAGAGCAGCATCGGAACCTTTCTTGTTGTCTACGGTGATAGGGGACAGTGCTTTATTGCTCTCAGAATCAGTCGCCATTTTGCAAGTGGTACTATAGCGAACCAATGGCGAGGTTGGCCTTCAAATGATGCTGAATGTATTGACAGGAATGGAATTCCGGTAGTTTATTGTACACCTTTTTATGTTTCAGCCTTCCGCAAACATAAACTTGATGGTGCAAAACAACACACTGATTTCACCGGAGAAGGTGTTACAGCGCTCCAATTGAACATGCACCAACAGTTGGCCAATTCTTCCACGCAAAAGAGAGACAGATAGATCAACAATGAATGGCTGGCTGTCCCTTGACAGATTAAGCTAGCTGCAAGCAATGTAACCTTGCGGAAGTTGCGAGGTTGTTGCCTTAGAAGTAGCTTGAAGAATAGTCTTTGTTAACGTTAGCGTTCAGTAGTTGTCAATAAAGGGGACAAATTACATGTGTTACACCAGAACAGCAGTCAAGTGCTGTCTGTACCAGTACATCAATCGTCAGTGTGAGTACAAGTACCGTGTACAGCGTACTGGTACTGAGTGATTGCTGTGTTAAATTATCGAACACGAGATTGAGAAAATTCCCCATCATTTTTTTGGACAGAGTTGTAGCCCACTCTGGAAATTAGAAACCCGAATATGGATGTTAAAAGAATTCTGAAGCTAAATCGAAACCGTCTTCGTTGGAACGCATGTCATTGATTGGGCACTTTCACGGAACGATGGTACCGTCACTACTAAAACCTCAACTTTCACTCTGATAGGGTTAGGGGGATGCTCACCTCCTAATGTTGACTGCTACTAGCTAGCACTACTAGCTAGTACTACTAGTAGCTACTGTAGCTAGCTACAACGTAGCTACATAGTAGCTACTGCGTGCTGCTTGTAGGCCAATCAATGTG
>ENA-ORBV01012150-ORBV01012150.1-microbial-mat-metagenome-genome-assembly--contig:-NODE-12150-length-13351-cov-4.898373_pt1 | contig 13351 bp, 7 predicted proteins | sample MGYA00237777_ERZ505514 | MGnify/ENA primary metagenome ERZ505514 (study PRJEB26160, sample SAMN06269048) | microbial mat metagenome | isolation source: Oligotrophic lake microbial mat | place...
CTCCGAGAGCGCGCCTGGCATGTCCAGATCCGCCTTCACGGAGAGGACCAGCTTTTCTTCTTTGCCAAGGGCCGTGAACGATGGCTGGCCCGCATCGTCCACCACTGCGATCCGCAGCGCCGGCTCGGCGAGCCTGGCCACCTGCAGGAGCCAGCGCTCGAACGCCTGACCGCTCGAGACTTTCTCCGGCGTCATCACCATCAGGATGGCGGGCATGAGATCCGCATAGTGGTGAAGCAGGCTGTGACAGGTCTCTACAAATGCCGCAGCGCTTGTCGGAGGACGGCTCCACGTGGGGGGCTGCCAGTCGGCGCGGAAACCGTCCCGCTGCATCTCGTCACGCCTTGCCGCGTAGGCTTCCTTCAACCCTTCACAGAGCGCAAATCCGAACAACGCCTCGTCCTCGAAGGGAAGGGTTGAACGCAGGATCAGGGCTGGAAGCTGCCCGTTCTTTTCACTCTCCACCGCCACGAATGCGCCGATCATCTTGCGTTCATCCTGCAGAAGCAGCCAGCGGAGGACACGGGCCGTCGGATGCTCCAGGAACAGCCAGGCCTGCGACCTGAGCTCGTTGAGGCGTCCGATGATGGGGTTTGCGGCGGCGGTCATTCAGGACTCCCGTTCCTCGACTCACAGGTTCAACATCACGACAGGCGCCGACAGAGAGGCACTGCCGGCATTCAAGGACAGACTCGCCGCACCTGCCGTGACGGATGCGGTGGCGCCTGTCACCGTCGCGTCGGCGGTCATCACCGCAGAGCCACCCCCGGAGGCTGACAGGGCGGCATTGGCGTCCAACACCAGACCGCTCTCCCCGCTCGAGCCCATGGATGCATTGGCATCGAGCACCACGCCGCTCTGACCGCTTGAGTTCAACGCGACGTTTGCGTCCAGCAGCAGGCCGCTCCCCCCCCCGGATCCCATGGATGCATTTGCATCGAGCACCACGGCGCTGTTGCCACTGGAAGCGATCAGCACATTGGCATCGAGCAGCACGGTGCCCTTTCCTTTGGCGGCCGCGCAGGCATTTGCATCGAGCAGGAGGGTGCTCTCACCGCTGGAAGCTTTGAAGGCGTTGGCATCCAGCGCAAGGCTCGAGCCGTCCCCTGCGGAGAGGGTGATGGCGCCGGGGGTGATGGTGATCGAGCTGCCCCCGCAGGTGAAGGTGATGCTCGTCGGCGCGGTGTTGAAGATGGTGTCCGAGGCAGAGACATTCCATTTCCCGGTGACGTCCGTCGCCGACCCGCTGAAGCCGTTGCCAGCTGCTCCCTCCACCGGCTCGTCTCCCCCTTTCTCCGGAGCCCCTTTGACCGTCACGTTCTGGTTCCCCTTCACCACCACGCTCCGGTTCCCGCCCACCGTGATCGACTCGTTTGCGTCCACACTCCGGCTGTGATTGTTCAGGACCTTGATGTTGAAGTCCTTCTGCGCATGCTGGAAGATCTCCTCCTCCGAAGCCTTGTCCTCGAACCTCAGCTCGTTGAACCCTTCCCCGCCTTTCGAGCTGTCGCTCTTAATCGTGCTCTTTGTCGCCTCCGTCGGAAGCTCGTACGGGGGCATCTGCTCGGCGTTGTACACCCGGCCGACGATGATCGGACGGTCCGGATCGCCCTCCAGAAAGTCGACGATGACCTCCTGTCCGAGGCGCGGGGTGAAGATCGATCCCCAGTTTTTGCCCGCCCACTGGTGCGCCACCCGAATCCAGCAGGAGCTGTTTTCGTCCCGCTGCCCCCGCCGGTCCCAGTGGAACTGTACCTTCACCCGACCGTAGTTGTCGGCCCAGAGCTCCTCGCCCGACTTCCCCGCCACGATCGCGGTCTGAACGCCGGTCACCCTCGGCTTTCGTGTCAGCCGCGGTGGACGAAAAGGCACACTCAGCGGAAAGGAGGTGAAGCTGTTCCGGTACGAAAAGCCCTGTCCATCCCCGGCTGTCAGGCTCTGTCGGGCGTCGTGCCTCACCCGCAACAGGACCTGATCCGCCTCCACATCTGGACGAAAATAGTTCTGAAGCTCAAAACGAAAGCCCGGACAGAATGCACGGCAGGTACTCACACCCTCGAGACGATTGACGGCGGCGGAATGCTCCTCGAGCCTCAGCCTCGCCTGGAGATCGCCGCGATCTCGAGTCAGAGATCGACTGGGATAGTCATAACGCGCCATCGGTCGCTCAGAGGCCAGCTCCACATCCAGGCTCGAGCCGGGTGTCTCGAAGTTGAAATCTCCCAGCGCGATGGCTCCCGACTGCAGCTCGCCACACCAGATCGCCTCGAGGATGACATCTTCTTCTTTGAAGGCCTGGTGAGAACCGGTCGCAACCCTGGCGATCTCCTGGCCTGGACAGAGCGCGTGGGCGGAGGGCGTGTCTACGATGACCAGCAGATGTCTGTCGGCGGCATGTTCGAAGAAGTAGCACATGCCTTCCTCCTCCAACAACCGGCTCACGAAGCTGAGCGCCGTCTCGCGGTACTGGACGCAGTATTCCTGCTTCTCCTGGCCGCCGTTGACCGCGCGAAACTCATAATCGACAAAGCCGAGCCCGTCAAAGACCTGGCTGACGACCTCCTGAATGGAGAGGTCCTGGAAGATGCGGCAGTCGGCGGTCCTTGAGAGCAGCCAGAGCCAGGGCACGAGCTCGGCACGGTAGGTGGCGAGGCCGTCCTGCGGGAGGCCGGATTGGACGAGCCGCTTGATCACCCCGTGAAAGTATCGCGGAGCTCCGTCCACACGCTGAAGCTCGAGGCAGACGGGCTGGCCGAGCAGCTCTTTGAAAACGATGGCGGCCTGGGTGGACACCAGATCGAGCTCAAAGGAAAAGAGCGCAGAGATGCGTTCCTGTCCAGTGAAACCGCGCACCAGCAGCACGTCCTCACCGAGCGGGGTGTTCAGTTTGATGTAGCGGCTCTGTTGCAACAGGTTCACAATACACCCTCGAGTCTCAAGGCTGTCAGTTCAACTTTACGACGCTTCCTTTGAGCTCCGCAGTGGCGGGTGTGAGCGCCAGGCTCGATCCTCCTGATACAGTCGCATTGGCACCGGAGACTTTTGCACCAGCATCCAATACGACCTTTCCGCCACCCGATGCAGACATGGTCGCAGTACCATCCAACTTGACCTTACTTCCCCCGCTCGACTGCATCAAGGCGTCCCCATTGAGCAAGACCTTGCTCCCCCCACTCGATTGGGCCAAAGCACTTCCATCGAGCAGTACCTTGCTCCCCCCACTTGACTGGGCCAGTGCATTCGCGTCCAGGAGCACTTTGCTTCCACCACTGGACTGGGCCAGCGCATTTGCATCCAGCAAGACCTTGCTCCCCCCACTTGACTCCGTCAGTGCATTCGCATCCAGGAATACCTTCGAGCCTGCAGAAGACTGTGTGAGTGCGTTTGCATCCAATACAACCTTTGAGCCGTCCCCTGCGGAGAGGGTGATGGCCCCTGGCGTGAGCACAATCGAGCTCCCACCGCACTGAAGGGTGATGCTCGTCGGTGCGGTGATGAGGATGGTGTCCGAGGCGGAGACATTCCATTTCCCGGTGACGCTCGTCGCCGACCCGCTGAAGCCGTTCCCGGCCTCCCCCTCCACCGGCTCGTCTCCCCCCTTCTCCGGCGCTCCCTGGACCGTCACATTCTGGTTCCCCTTCACCACCACGCTCCGGTTTCCGCCCACCGCAATCGACTCGTTTGCGTCCACACTCCGGCTGTGATTGTTCAGGACCTTGATGTTGAAGTCCTTCTGCGCATGCAGGAAGATCTCCTCCTCTGAAGCCTTGTCCTCGAATCTCAGCTCGTTGAATCCTCCCCCACCTTTCGAGCTGTCGCTCTTGATCGTGCTCTTCGTCGCCTCCGTCGGAAGCTCGTAAGGGGGCATCTGCTCGGCGTTGTACACCCGGCCGACGATGATCGGACGGTCCGGGTCGCCCTCCAGAAAGTCGACGATGACCTCCTGTCCGAGGCGCGGGGTGAAGATCGATCCCCAGTTCTTGCCCGCCCACTGGTGCGCCACCCGGATCCAGCAGGAGCTGTTTTCGTCCCGCTGTCCCCGTCGATCCCAGTGGAACTGCACCTTCACCCGACCGTACTTATCCGTCCAGATCTCCTCGCCCGACTTGCCCACCACGATTGCGGTCTGCGTCCCGTTCACCACCGGCTTTCGACTGCTGCGGGGGGGGCGATAGGGCACACTCAGCGGAAACGAGGTGAAGCTGTTCCGGTACGAAAATCCCTGTCCATCTCCGGCGCCCAGGCTCTGACGCGCCTCATGCCAGACCTTGAGCAGCACCTGATCCGGCTCAACATCCGGGCGGAAATAATCCTGCAAGGCGAAACGGTAACCCGGGCAGAACGCACGGCAGGTGCTCGCCCCCTCGAGGCGACTCACGGTGGCATTCTGTTCCTCGAGCCTTAATCTTGCGATAAGGTCCCCCCGATCCCGCATCAGATAGCTGCCCGGATAATCGTACAGCTCCATCGGGCGGTCGGACGCCAGCTCCACCATCAAGCTGGTGCTCGGGGTCTCGAAGTTGAAGTCGCTCAGCGCAACGGCGCCTGATTGCACGTCTTCGCACCAGCTCACCCCCAGGATGATATCTTGCGTCTTGAATCCCTGATGGGAACCGGTCTCGAGGCGGGCGGTCTCCTGGCCCGGACATGGGGCATGCTCTGCCGATGTATCCGCAATGACCAGCAGGTGCTTGTCAGCCGAGTGCTCAAAGAAGTAGAACATCCCCTCTTCCTCGAGCAGTCGACTTACAAAATTAAAGGCACTCTCCCGGTATTGCACACAGTACTCGCGCTTCACCTGGCCACCGGTGACACCTCGAAACTCATAGTCCGTGAAATTGAGATCATCGAAGACCTGGCTGACGATCTCCTGCAGGGAAAGATTCTGGAAGATGCGACAGTCGGAGGTAAGGGAGAGCAGCCAGAACCACGGAACCAGCTCCATGCAATAAGTGGCAAGGTTTTCGTGGGTGAGGCCGGTCTGAAAGAGGCGGCGAACGACCCCATGGAAATATCGGGGGGAGCCGTCGACGAGCAGGAGCTCTACGGTGACGGACTGTCCGAGCAGGTCCTTGAAGGCGATGGCCGGATGGATCGAGACGAGGTCGAGCTCAAAGTGGAAGAGGCTGGAGATGCCTTCCTGGCCGCGGAAGCTATGCACCAGGAGCATCCCGCCACCGAGGGGTGTCGTCAGCTTGATATGGCGATCGTCTTGTAGCAGACCAGGCATGGAATCACCTTCGCCGTTTCTGACGAATCATCAGGCGATCAGAACAATGACGAAACAGGACGGACCTGGAACCAGAGGCCAGTACCTGGGTTGATAGAGAGGTGATCCCGTCTCTGAGCAGCCGCCGGCCGCAAGTGCGCATGCCGAATCCGCAGTGGTCTCACAGCTCTCTACGCTCCCCCCCGTGTCTCCACGGCATAGGCAAATCCACCCCCGGCCGTATCCACGGTGATGCGCGTGATCACCCGCCCTTCCGCCAGATGCCCCAACACTTCATGCGAGACTTCCGGCAGCAGCGTCCGGGTCAGGATATGGTCGACGTTCCGTGCGCCGCTGTCCACCTCGGTACAACGAGACGTCACCTCGCGCACCACGTCCTCCGTGTAACTCAGCTCGATCTTTTGGTTCTCTCGCATGCGTCGACCGATCTTGTCCAGCTTGAGGCGCACGATGCGCTCGAGCTGCTCGTCGGCGAGCGGGTAATACGGCACCACATTCATCCTGCCCAGCAGGGCCGGCTCCAGAAATTTCAGGAGCGTAGGCCGAAGCCTGTTCAACAGTGTCTCGGCCTCTGGACGCACTTTCCCGCGCTCCGTAACGCTCATGACGATGTCTGTGCCCAGGTTCGAGGTGAGCAGGATCACCGTGTTCTTGAAATCAATCTCGCGGCCTTCACCGTCATCCATCTGGCCCTTGTCGAAGACCTGGTAAAAGAGCTTCAGGACGTCTGGATGCGCCTTCTCGATCTCGTCCAGCAATAAGACCGAATAGGGTTTGCGCCGCACCGCTTCTGTGAGCACGCCCCCTTCGCCATAACCGACGTAACCCGGAGGGGCGCCCTTCAGGCTCGAGACGGTGTGTTTCTCCTGAAACTCCGACATGTTGATGGTGATCAGATTGCGCTCGCCACCATAGAGAATGTCTGAGAGTGCAACAGCGGTTTCGGTCTTGCCGACCCCACTTGGGCCGACCAGAAGAAAGATCCCGATGGGTTTACCCGGATCGTCCAGACTGGCCTTGGAAGTCTGGATGCGCTGCGCGATCTCATGGAGCGCATGATCCTGGCCGATGATCCGCTGGCCGAGGACTTCCTTCAGCGAGCGGATGGTCGCAAGCTCGTTCTTGAGCATCTTGCCGACCGGAACGCCGGTCCAACGTGAGATGACCCCCGCCACGGCGCTGGAATCGACGCAGTGGTGGACCAGCGGAGACTCGCCCTGAAGCAGCTTCAGCTCGGCCTCGAGCCCTACCCGCTCGGTGCAGAGGGTGGCCAGGTCTTCTGCCGCCTGGGGGCTCGAGTCCTTCTGTAGCGCCAGCATCTCCCGGCCCGTCTCGAGGATGCGATCGACCAGGACCTTCTCTGCCTCCCACATTCGGGTCAGGCGCTCGCCCTGGTCGCGAAGACGAACCTGCTCATCCTTAATCTCGATGAGGCGTCGGGCATGATCAATGCCCGTCGCGACCTCACGCAGTCGGAGCGATGCCTCAAGCTCGAGTCCGGCGAGCTGCCGCTGTACGTCCTCGAGGGGGGCTGGAACGGCACACTGGCTGACCGCGACCCGGGCGCAGGCCGTGTCGAGCACGCTGACCGCCTTATCCGGGAGCTGGCGACCCGTCAGATAGCGGCTGGATAGGAGGACTGCGTCCTCCACCGCTTCAGAGAGAATTGCCACCTTATGATGCGCCTCGAGCCGCACCGCCACCGGGCGAAGCATGCGGATGCCCTTCTGTTCGTCCGGCTCCTCCACCTTGACCACCTGGAAGCGGCGGGTGAGTGCCGGATCCTTTTCAATGTACTTCTTGTACTCGGACCAGGTGGTGGCGGCGATGGTGCGCAGCTCGCCGCGTGCGAGGGCCGGCTTCAGCAGGTTCGCAGCATCGCTCTGACCGGCGGCACCGCCGGCACCAATCAAGGTGTGCGCCTCATCAATGAACAGGATGATGGGGGTGGGACTGGCCTTGACTTCGTCGATCACCGATCGGAGGCGGGCTTCGAACTCGCCCTTTACGCCGGCACCCGCCTGAAGCAACCCCAGGTCGAGCGAACGAAGGGCGACATTTCGGAGCGGGGGCGGAACCTGCCCCGTCGCGATCTGGCAGGCAAAACCTTCGACCACGGCGGTCTTTCCAACACCCGCCTCGCCGGTCAGAATGGGATTGTTCTGCCGGCGGCGCATCAGAATATCGATCACCTGCCGGACCTCGTCGTCGCGTCCGACGATGGGATCAATCTTGCCATGCTTCGCGGCTGCAGTGAGGTCGTGGGTGTACTTGTCGAGCGATGGCGTCTCGCTGGGCGCCCCCGTAGAAGCGGCGCCGTCCTCTCCGGCATTGGCTCGAGGGGATGCGCTCGCTGTCGGACTACCTCGTAGTTCCTCAGGCGATCCGAGCGTCACTTTGAAGAAACTCGCGGCCAGAGCATCGGCTTTCAACTCGGCCATCGAGGGCACGCTCTCCCGAAGCTGTCGAGCCCAGGTCGGCTCGGACAGAAGCGCCAGCAGCATGTGACCGCTCCGGATCTGCCCTGTGCCATGTTCGATCGATGCGATAAGCCATGCTTCCTCGACCATCTTGACCAGGGTGGGCGAGAGGGTCGGCGTGCGGGAGTTGCCGGTCTTGAAGCGCTCGATCGTTCGGGTGAGCTCCCTGGAGACCCGGGATGGATCGATGCCATAGGCATGGCAGGTCCGCTTCAGATCCGAGTCTGGCGCTTCGATCAGTTTGGTAAGCCAGTGCTCGATCTCGACTTCATAGTGGGTATGAGACATGCACATGCCCGCAGAGGCCTCGAGCGTGCCTCGGGAAACACCATTCAGCCGCTCCATCAGTGATTTCAAAGTTCTCGCCATCGCGCCGACCTTTCGTGGATCTTTCGGATCACCCATACCGTCCAAGCACCGCGCCGACCAAGACACTGTGCCGGTCATGACACTTCGCCTGAATCAAGCGACCATCACATGCGGCACGCTCACGTGCCGTCTTGCGCATCGCAGAGCCGCTTTACAACGCGCCGGAGATCGTCCAGGACGACTTTTCCTGCGCGGTCTCCTCGCCCAGATCCAGGTCACTCGAGGCGCGGAGCCAGGCGGCTATCCCCAGACGGGTCGGACTGGGGGCACTTTCGCCCAGGGCGCTTCCAGAGGTTCGTTCGCGTAAAGGATAAAGTTCCACGACGATGTCCATCTCTCCACCCGTGAGCAATCTCATCAGCCCGGCCAGCTCTCGAGCGCCCTTACCGTCCGGGCTGAACGCGTCGACCTGGGTGCGGGTCAAGTCGGTAAGGCGCAGCCGGATCTGGCTCTGTACGTCCCAGACTCGAGCGCCCAGCATTGAGAAGCGACCGAGCTCGTTGCCAGGCCCCGGTTTTCCCAGCCGACATGTGCTGCCCTCCTCCAACTCTACCCAGCGGCCAATGAAGGGCTCGAGTTCGATGCGCGTGCCGGCAAAATACTGCTCGAGGATGTAGCGCGCGGCCTCGAGCGGCACTGGCCTGCGCAGGAGGAGTCCCCCGAACTGGAGGAGCGCCTCGGCTGGAACCCCGACGGCGCGCCGCTGCAGGGTGGAGCCGAGTCCCATCAGCGCGAACAGAACCTGGCTCATCGGATCTTCGCGTCCCTGTTCATGGGCGATATAATAGCGCGACTTTTCCCAGGCCTGATAAAAGTGCTCGAGCAGCCGATGCTCAAACATCGCCAGGAAGTTCTGGAAGGCGTAGTCCTTCCGGGCAATCCGCTCGTTCAGGAACCGGGTATAGTGATCCGGCAGCGGTCCATCATGCCCGGTAAGTCCCATGAAGGCCACCTTCACGCGGTGCTGTGCCCCCTGGCTCAGCGCACGCGAGCCAGCCTTCTCTTCCTCGTCCACACCCAGAACCTCCGAGGGCGGAAAGGCCATAGAGGAATCGGAGCGGAACCACACCGCCGGTCGGTAGTCAGGGTGATTCGGCGACAGGCGTGTTCGAGCTCCGGCGAGGCGGCGCAACAGCCGCACCACCTGAAAGAAGCTGAACTCATGTGGAGCCTCTCTCAGCCGTGTCCTCAAAGAACGGGCTGGTTTCCGGATCGCGGCGGCCATCGTTTCAAGTATCCTTCTCGCCCGCGTACCTTGAGCGACAGTTTAGAAAATGAACTCATCGAGACCTGCATGGCCAGAAAGCGCTCCAGCACTGCGCCGAACAATACCATGCTGGTGCCAACGAACCCTTCGGGATCAAGCTCGAGCACCACCTCGGTACCCCGGGCCATACCGACCTCTCCCTGAGGACCGGTCACCGGTGCGGCGACGGGACGGCCAACAATGCTCAGCACGCCCTGGATGAGGCGCTGGCTCGCGGGAGTGTTGGCAAGGTCATAGAGCTTCAGCATCTCGCGCAACGCACCCACGCCGTTCTCCGGATCGAGCAGCCCCTGCACACTGACAAGCAGGCTGGAGACGACACGCCAATGTACCCCCCGTTGGAGCTTCAAACGCCTGACGGGCGTCGGCTTTGTGAGACAGAAGACACTCGCCGATGCCAGCTTATCGACCTGAAAATCACTTCGGTCACGGGACTCTCCGAACGGCAGGCGGGCGGGTAGATCCCGATTGCTGCAGAGTGTGTCCACCAGTATGGTCTCGACCATGGGTGACTCTGGATCAAAGCTCAGGTTCACGAATGACAGGAACATGTCCGTTCCGTCGTCATCCTCCCGATTGGAGGAGCGGCGATCAGCATGCCAATAGTGCTCGCGTATCTTTCCCGTCTCCGCGTGATTCGTGGAGTAGAAGGGGGCATACTCGTGATAGATTCCTCGAGTTTTACCAACGCCGCTGACCCCCCGGACGGTCTCGATCGAATAAACCTCCGTGGCGTTCAGCCGAAACTTGTCAGGGACCACTGCATATTCGTGCCTCGAGTGGTTCACGGTCATCGGCTCGGCGCTCTTTCGGAAGAGGTTCACCGCAGGGGTGCAACCCAGCCTGAAGCTAGACTCATCAATGCGACCTGCCTCTGGCGGGAGGGGCTCATCCGCATAAAAGATCACGTCCAGCACCTGCCCTGAGGCGAGCGGCACGACGCCGGCCAGCCCGTTCAGATCGAAGAACAGAAACTTCTGCGGAAATGCAAAGAGCTCGAGAAGCAGCCGATGCCCTCCGTACTGGCCCGCACCTCCCGGAAACAGTGCTTCCTCCGGCTCACAGCCCACGGATGTCAGGATGTCACCGGCGGCGATCCGTGCGATGACACGGGGTTTGTCGCCAGGCAACACGAAGTCCACTCGCGAGACGCGGTCCAGGATGTGGTCGTAGAGGGCGTTTGCCTGCCGCTCACTGCCGTGTAGGAAAAATCGCAGCGATGGGATCTCCAGGTCAGAGAACTTCAGCTTCGGGGGGGTCTGTAGCCGCAACCGGATGGCGGAGCGGGCTGTGCGAGGTGGATCCAGCTCGAGCTCCGGCCCGCCATGATGCACGCTGCTGACCATCACCGGCCAGAGCGTCAGATCGTAACAGGTTCGGAAGTGACAGCGGGCACCGGCGATCGGTGGTGAGACCAATGCCGTGTGCCGGGGCACCTTCATGCCATCTGCCGCCCGATTCTGGGCGAAGTCGACCTCGAACCGGGTGATGCAGAGCGACGGCACCGGCGCCAGGTATTGCGGAAAGAGCCGTTCTATCAGCGCTTGAGAGAACTCAGAGAAATCGTCATCGATCTTGCGATGAACCCGGGCGGTCAGGAAGGCGAAAGACTCGATGAGTCGCTCAACGTGAGGGTCTGGTGATTCGGTGGATTGTAACTCGAGACGCTGTGCAACCCGCGGAAACTTACGGGCAAACTCGGCCCCGACCCGACGCAGGTAATCGAGCTCGAGGTTATAATAAGTGATGAGCTCCCGATAATTCAAAGCTGTTCCTTTACCTGGCATTCTGCCCGGTCCAGGTCCAGGCGCGTGTCGAAACAGACCCTTCGGGGTGCAGGACGGGCATGGACAAGAGCCTCGAGCCGGAAACACGCGACGCGCATGGCCGTCTTGTCTTCAATATACTGGAGCTTGACGTTGATGAGCCGTGGCTCGAACCGCTTCAGGGCCGCCTCGAGGGCGACTTTGAGTGCATGTTGAACGTCCACATCTCTGCGGGCCGTAACGTCGAACTCGGGCAGTCCATAGGTCAAAAATGAGCGCCGTGCTTCGGGGAAGTCCGTAAGCTCGAAGTCGTGAAATTGCTGACGGGTGTTGAGCAATGCCTGAAGGTCCCGGATGATTCCATCAAGGTGATTGCGCCAGTTCCAACCATCTATGGTCAGTGAGTCCATGTCATCAGATGACTCGGATGTGGAGTCAATCATTCTGTCCATGAGAGATGGTACGAGCAGCACTTTCTGCGACGACGACATGTCTTGCCCCTGATGCGACTCGCTTGAGCCACGTGCCTTCCGAACCACATGAGGAGGATGGGTCGGAGCGATACGACGTGTAAAAAATGCAATCAGCCTGACCGGAGCGCCTGGGGCGAACCGGTCAGGCTGTGCATGTGAGTGTCATCAGGCAGAGGGGGCGTTCTTGTTCAGATCCCAACCAAAGCCGATAGAGCCGGACTGGCCTCCCCCTTGACGGGACTGCTTCGTGTAGGTCTCCCCATACGTGGAGTATACAAATTCAATACGTTCCGTCGGCAGGGTCTCGCCGCCATGCATCCCTGCGGTCTTGTGGATCGACGTGATCATAACGTCCTTAAACTCCATGCGGTAGAACTCATGCTGATCGCCACCCGACCTGCGCATTTTCACCCACACGTTGGCAATGTGCTTGCCGCGGACACAGTACTCCATCAGCTTTGGCGACGCGATGTCGAACTGCTTATTGATGATGAAGCGGCCGAACTCGACACGGCCAGCCGAAGCTCCCCCTGAGCTGCTTGCAACAGTGGAAGCGGCCTGCTGAACGGTATGATCGAAGCTCAGGAGCTCGATCTCATCCTTGAACTTGCTGTCCGTACTCTCGCCCTTGATCTCGTCGAAATGGATGAACGCGTCGAAATGCCCGCCGGCAACAGCAGTGGACGGATTTGGTGGATTCATCGGTCATTCTCCTTTTGGTTCTGGATTGACTACTCTCACCTTAGTTGTCGCCCGAAGCTCACATTTTTTTCGGGCAACTTCTTTCCAACAGAAAATATGTGGATTGCACACAGAACTGTGACATGCGCCTGACTGCGATGCATGAGCCTACTTGGCTGCAGGAAGCTTCGCGACCAGCCGAAGTGACACGTTGATCGCCTCAAGCTGATAATGCGGACGTAACCACGCGCGGGCCTGGTAGACGCCGGGCTGCCCTGGGACCTCCTCCACTTCGATCCTTGCCTCACGAAGCGGGCGCTTGGCCTTCTGTTCCTGACTCGCGTTGTCGTCGAGCAGGACGTAATTGCTGATCCAACGATCGAGGTATTCCGCGATCTGCGTCCTGCTGGTGAAGCTACCTACCTTGTCGCGCAGAATGGACTTCAGATAGTGGGCGATTCGGGAAGTGGCCATGAGGTAGGGCAGTTTGGCAGAGAGGTCCGAGTTTGCGTTGGCATCATTGTCCATGTAGCGTTTCGGCTTGTTCGTGGTCTGGCCGCTGAAGAACGACGCGTAATCCCGCCCCTTGCTGTTTACCAGAGCAATAAAGCCCAAATCGGAGAGCTCCTTTTCTCGACGATCGTCGATCCGGACCTCCGTGGGGATCTTCTGCGCAAGCTCTCCCGAGTCGGTTTTAAAGACGTGGGTCGGCAAACCCTCGACCTTGCCTCCCCCCTCTTCGCCGCGGATGGCGGTACACCATCCGTATTTCGCAAAGGAATCCGTCATCCGCAGGCTGTACTGGAAGGCGGCATTGCACCAGAGGTACTTGCTGTGGTCCTTCCCGTCGACGTTTTCTTCATAGTTGAACTCATCCACCTTCGTGCCGCGTTCCCCATAGGGCAACCGGCCGAGATAGTGTGGGAGCGTCAACGCGACATACCTCGAGTCTTCTGATTCTCGAAAGGAACGCCACTGGTTGTAGTCGGGACCCTCGAAGATCTTCGCAAGATCACGGGGCTTGTCGAGGTCGGTGAAGCTGCTGAGTCCCATCATCTCGGGGGCCGCAGCCGCGACAAAAGGGG
>ENA-ORBV01012151-ORBV01012151.1-microbial-mat-metagenome-genome-assembly--contig:-NODE-12151-length-13350-cov-5.899119_pt1 | contig 13350 bp, 10 predicted proteins | sample MGYA00237777_ERZ505514 | MGnify/ENA primary metagenome ERZ505514 (study PRJEB26160, sample SAMN06269048) | microbial mat metagenome | isolation source: Oligotrophic lake microbial mat | place...
GCATCTTCCGCCGCGATGGCGTGCTCATCGCAAGCGTCGCCCAAGAGGGCATGGTGCGGGTGCCGCAAGGCTAGCGCTGTGTGATTACGTTCGCGGTACGGCCCTCATCGACACGGTGACGACGTATGGGCCTTCCCTGTAGGTCGAGGTGACCCCGCTCAGCAACTGCTCAATACCCAACCTCGCCGGCGGTACCCGCACCATCTCCGGCGGCCATCCCGACGCGTACCCTAGCCGTGCGGCAACCCGCAACTGCTCCGCGCAGTCTCTCGGTTGTGAATCGAAACCGATTGGATAGACCGTCTCAATGTCCAACCTCCACCAGAAAACGCTGGTCAGCCCGGGGACAGCCTTCGGTTCGCCGAGATCGATCGGAGTGAGATCGGGGTCGCACGTCATCGCCCTTCCCCGGCTCGATTGCCACTGAGTTCCGGCGACCGTCAAGAGATAATTTCGGTAGGCGACCGGTTCACCCCCGGGTTGCTGGATGACGATACTCGCTTGCACGTCTAGGTTGATAGGCGAGGTCCGGAAAAGGCCGCCTGCCCACGTTCTACCGCGCGCAGGATTCGCCGCGTAGATGTTCGTCGTTCCGTCGCGGCTAGTCAGTTCTAAGACCATCGAAAAAGTACTGCCGGCTGGCACGTCGCCCAGTCGCATCACGCGCGATCTCTGGAACTCATTGTCTACAACTTCACGCTGATATTGGATCGTCGGTGTCAGTAGTCTCGAGGTTTCGCTGATTCGTAAAACGACGCTTGCCTCGCGGTCGGCGGTGACGCGCACCTCAACAGCCTGGCTCAGCCCGTCGGCGCTCACTTCGCCGAGAGTGATCACCGCACTGCGGTCGAAGACCGGTGCTGTACTGACCGGCGCAGGCGCGTCTTCTCGCAGCCACATATCTGCCCAAGAATCTTGACCATCGACCCAGTCAACACGCAAGCGCACAGAACCCGCACGAGATTCGCCGCACCCGTTGCCGAGGCACGGGTTTCGGGCCTCCAAGGGGATGTCGTAAAACTCAGGCTCGGGCGTAACGCAGCCAACGCCGCAGACCTTCGGATACACGGGAATCGTGTAGAAGTGTTTGGCCGTCGAGCCGAACGCGGTCGTAACGGTCTTGAGGCCGAGCGGAAGATCCCACGAAGGTGTGGCCGCCTGCCCAACTGTGTAGTCGCACAGCGCCGGGCTATTCTCGCCCCACGGTCGCCACTGCCCACACTCGTTGCCGGTATCGCCGACAAAACCAGTCAAGACGATATCGTCGAGTGCAGCCGTGCGCACGCGTGCGTCCATGATTGCCCTGCTGACGGTTATCACGGGCATCGTCAGATCCGGGCTAGTCCACACCTCGCTGAACGTGTTGGTCGGGACGTTCGACCGCGCACCACGAAAACCCCAGCCGGCGCACAACGTGATCGTGCTTGCCTCAGGCAACACAAATCCCGCGGTGTGCCTCTCTCTGTAGCTCGGGTCGAGGCCGCGCTCCACGAGGTAGGTCTCAGATACTTCCTCGTCAAATTGCGCGAAGGACGGTATCGACCTTCCGTCGGTGTCGAAGTCGCATGCGCGAGCCGGTCGACCGAACGGAACAACGAATGCCGCGAATCGCACGTCGGCATTCCGTTCCGTGGCAACCGACATCATCATGCCACTGTTCGAGAGCGGCTCAACCATCGACGGCGGAGGAGCCTGCGAACCGAAAAGCCGCAAGGGTACGCGCCTTTCAGCGCGCGCCCCGAGGTCACTCACGCCGCGCACATCGACGTTCCCTGACCAGCCTCTGGACAGGTCTGGCAGGGTGATACAGTTCTCGATCCACCCAGTACCGCCTGCATCTTCCCACGCAGTTCTAGCGGCCTCGGTCGTCACGACCACCATTTCGCGAGCTTCCCTGCGTACCTCGTATCTGATTGTGAGCGTCACTGGCGCCGACGAATGAATCGCCCACGCCAGCGCGGTGGGAAACGATACAGACCGCGGGTCAGGAACAGCCGGATTGCAGTCTGATTGGTAGTTGGCATTGAGAATCAGTTGCGGCGTGAAGTCGGTGTCGAGCACGGTGCCTGCTGCTCCGGACGGGCATCCGCGCTCTATTGCAGCGTCGCGGTCCAGAATGGCGCACGGATCAACTGTTCCAAGCCCGAGCCGCGCGAGGGTGACGCGGTCCGGCAGGATTGGCCCTCGCCCCTCTGGCGAATCGTCGGCAGTGTCTGGCGTCGCAGCCGCAAGGATGGGGGCGTCGAGTTCGATGAGTCGCGACCGCATGGCAGCCAGCAGGGATTCCGGTGATCCGAGGTCGGCTGTCGTAACTGTCGCTGTCGGTTCCAGCTCGAGCGCCCCGTCTCCCTCATCGGCTCGCGCACCCAGTTCGGTGATGGGCGAGGCGGGCGGCACAGCGAAAGCCGGCTCGAATGCGGGCGGCACGCTCTGCGGCTGCGCAAACGGGGCAGCGACGAAGAACGCCCCCACACCGACGGCAACCGCCGTCACACTGGCAACCACAGGCAGCAAAAATGAGCTTCTCGACATCGTCATCACCTTCTAGATCAGGCAATCAATGAAGACTGAGGTTGTGGATGGAGCGCTGCGGTTGCCAGCCGCATCGACGGCCACCATCACGAAGTTGACGTCGCCACGGCCGAACGGTTCGAGGTTGTGAGCATCGAACGTGTACCGCCAGCTTGACCCGTTCGGGGTCATCGAGGCGCTTCCCGTGTAGGGTCCCGTCCACGAGATCTGAACAGCGGTGACGGCAACATTGTCGCTCGCCGCAACGGTGATAATCCCATTCCCGGGTCCAGACCCTAGGTCGCACCCGAGGCGGGCCGGTTGGACTGTTGGGGAACTCAGTGACGGCGCGATCGTGTCTCGCGCGGGGGGTGCGGGGTTGACGGGACCGGGCTCAGGTGCGGTCGTTCCGGGTGCGGTCGGCTCGGCAGATGGCTGAGGTGCCGCGAACAGTTCAGCGGTGACGACCGGGCACGCACCCCCGACAGGAATGGTCTCGGGGAGCGAGGCGGCAACGTCGAGCGTGACGAGTGGTTGTTCTAGCCACACGGTTTGGGCAACGTTGTTCGGGTTTCTCACTCCAACCCAGTTGCTGTCAGCGCTCTGCGCGACCACGAGCACCCGTTGGCCAGCGTCGAGCGTGGCGACAGCTGGCCCGTCAATACACGCGTAGCCATTCACGGTTCGTGAGTCGATCGTCGCGGAGGTCAGTGGCGCCACCACGCTCGGCCGGGTAATGACTCCGGTCAGCGCGACGGTTGCGCCTACAGCGCCGGCAGCAATGACGCCAACTACTGACAGCGCCAGCTTTCCCACTAGAGAAATATTCACAGTCATACCCTAACGACGCCCGAGAGGTCGAACAAGGTTGACAACTTTTAGCGTGGGTTCGCGAAATGGCCCGCCCGGCACGCTGTCAGACGCCGAACGAACGGGCGCACGAAGTTCGGCATGATCCCTCGACGATTCTGACAACCGCGTTGACCTCACGTCGGAACGTCGTCATGCTGTGACGTGGGCCTGTCAACCTTTTCAGGCCATCCCCGCGTCGAAGGGGTGTGAGCGTGACATTGGTTCCACGAGTCCAGCTGGACCTGGATGAGTTTGTCGCGAGCGAGTACCCCAAAGTGGTGGCCGCGGTCGGACTGATCACGGGATCTCGGCGAGACGCCGAAGACGCTGTGCAGGACGCCATCGTGGGCTACCTCGCGAGTTCACCGGCGCGCGAGATTCGCAACGTTGCCGCGTGGATCACAGTCGTGGCAAGCAATCGAGTGCTTGACATTCAACGCTCGCGGGCTGCAGAGTCATGGGCACTCGCTGGTGTGGGATTGCCGACAGAGTCGGCCGAGCTAATTGTCAACGAGCCTGACATCGACATTGTCGCGGCATTGCAGCACCTGCCGCCACAACAGAAGCAGGTGTGCGTCCTTCACTACCTCCTGGATCACTCGGTTGTGTCGATTGCTGAAGGGCTCGGCGTGAGCGAAGGCACCGTGAAGACCCAATTGCACCGAGCGAGAAAATCCCTCGCCCAACGTCTGCGCAGGGAGGATCACCGTGGCTGACGTGGAAAGATTCGAGGCGGAGTTGCGCGACGCTTTTCAGCGCGCTGCAACGCCGGGTAATTCCACCGGGGTCGCCGACACGATCCGTAAGCGAGTTGCCGCCGGCGACGGGGTTGCTTCAGTGTCGAGTTCGACGCCCCCCGGGTGGGGTGGCTCTGGCCTGTTGGGATGGTTGCCGTGGCTCGGTCTCGTGATCGCGGCTGGAATTGTCGGAGGCACTATCGGTGCCGCAGGATTTCTGGGCGGCGCGAGCGCTGAGTCGCCCGCCGGAGCCTTACTCGAGGTGCTTCCTCAGGGTGCAGACGCCCGAGCCTGCGCCGACGGTCCCATTGTCGCCAACCTTCTCGCTGAGACTCGCGTGCTGGCCGTGCAACGCAGCGAAGACTCCGCTTGGGTGGGCGTGCGCAATCCCGCACGGATCGACACCACGGTGTGGATTCCGGTCAATGCGCTCGTCGTCGACGACGGCGAAAGACCGCTGGCTGATCTACCCGTCGGGGGCAGCTGCCCACTGACCATCGCGATCGGGCCGGCGCCCGATATCGCACCCAGCGCTGACCCCGAGGAGCCGGCCCCGGGCCCTAACCCGAATCCCATCCCGAATCCCACTCTGCCGCCGGGTGATACGACGCCCCCCGCGGTACTGCAGCTCGGAGTCGACGTGAACCCTTGCCCCGCCGTCGTCACCGCAGTCGCGAGCGACAACGTCAGCGTGACGCAAGTGACCTTGTCGTGGTCGGGGGTGGCAACCGGCTCGGCCCCGATGGCACTCGTGTCGGGCACGTGGCGTTACAACTACGACTCCTTGAATTCGCCTGAAGGAGCAATGACCTTCCAAGCCGTCGCGCGAGATGCGGCGGGTAACGCAAGCTCGCCCGCTAGCTACAACGCCTACATGGTGTGTCTGGGATGAGGGAACTTATGTGGCTCAAGCCAGTGATCGGTCTTATCGCGGCGATCGCGGTCGGCGTCGGGGCAGCGTTCGTCGCTGTTCGTTTCGCACCGGTGACCGAGACGGATACCTCGGTGGCGAGCGTTGAGGCCTTGGTTCTGCAACCGATACCTGAAGACGCACCGTTCCCCGAGCCTGGTGGTGGTGGGGCGACCCCATCCCCGGAGGCGGACCCAGACTTGGGTTCGGATGCCGACGGGGGCATCCCTCTCGAAACGGTCGGCGTTGTCGAGATTTCCGATCCTGCCTTCGAGCCCGAAACGGCGCCGGCTGAATTGCCCCCGGGATTCGAGGCCGCACTCGTCGAGGCGACAGAGCTGACCAACCCATACTTCGCGTTCATCGGACTCCTTTCGTGGCTCAGTTCGCCGTTCGGTGATCCGTGCGCGATTGATCGCGCGGCATCGGACTGCCCCTCGGGGGTCACTGCAACCCTGTTGGGGGGTGATCTCTTGCCGCTCGCGGCCAGTATTGAGGGCGGAACCTGTGCGACAGCGACGGGAGCCAACCTCGCGGTTTCGGTGCGAACGAACGCGCCCGCCGAGATCACAGTGACGATGCGCAGCGGGGGACTCGAGCAGACCCGCACGACACGTACAGAGCCCGACGTTGCTGCCGAGTGGCTGCCGGGAGGCGCCACCCGCGTATTTTGGCATTGTGTCTCTGCTGACGGTTGGGATCGAGGTGCGACCGTGGACGTCGAGGCTGTTGTCGTTGACGACTTCGGGCGCACTTTCGCCGTAGACCGCTCGCTGACGGTGCCAGTCTCTGCCAGTGCGGTTCGCCCAGACGCGCAGCTGCTGGGCCTCAGCGGCAACCTCGTTCAGGTCTCAGTGCCTTTCTCTGCCCGGCAGGATGTGCGGGTCGGCTGGGTCAGCGCCGACTCAAGTTCGTGCGATTTTACCGCTCCTGGTACCTTCCTTGGCCCCCCGGACGTATTCACGCTGCGCCCGCAGACGATTTCAGCGATCACGCCCGAATACACAGCACGCAACAACTGGCTGCCCACCTACAACCAGCAGGCAACGACCGTATTCACAGTGGCCCCGGGTGCCAGCTACAAGGCATGCGTGGGGTGGTTCGATGAGGGAAGGGGTGACATCGCCGGCCGACCTCAGTTCCGTAACGAAGTAGTCGTGCATGCGCCGGCAACATCCTTTCCCACGCTCACCCTGACCGACGTGCGGCTTGACGTTGACGTTCCACCGAACGGAGTCCGTATTCGCGCTGCTGTGCCGGGAGCCCAGTGTGGAGCCTGGCAGGGTCCGGAGGGTGCATTGCCCCAGGTCATTTGCGACCTCCCGGCAATCTCGTCGTATTTCGAAGCCAATGGCTACATCGTCGTGACGACTGACATTTCCACCGACTCCGGTGCGGCCATCATGCACCATGTGATCGAGGCATCGGCGGTCAATTGTGCCGGTGGCTGCGAGGCCCGCACCGAAACCTATCGGGTGCCGATCTTGTCTGCACGCCCGGGTCGCTGCGGCTCAGACTGTCGGTCGCAAGAAACGCTGGGTTGGGCGCGCATTACCGCTAGTTGGCCCGAGACGCTGGGCCGAGAGTGGTGGGAACTCGGCGAGACGGTCACGGGCGGGTACACCGAGCTCGCCGGCGAGGCTCCACTTATGGAGATCGCCAGCGCACGATGGACCCTCTCGCCGCGCTACGATCCGTCCACCGCGACGCAAGGAGCATGGTTTCCCCTGACGACCGATCGGCCGGTGACGGTGTCGGCGACCCTTGCGGGCGACTGCTTCCGAACGCCCACCGCCCCGGTCTATCGCAACGACTCCTTGCAGCAGTGGAGCGGTGGCCGGATCGAGTTTCCAGAGCTCTGCATGGGGACGTTCTATGCCGCCACGATTGTGCTCACTGATGAAGACGGTGACGTCAGCACGTACGCGTTCGCTCGCGGCGACTTTCGACACTGGCCGTGGTCCACTTTTCAGACGCAACCGTTGACGCTGGATCTGCCGCTACGTGTTCAAGTCACCGCACCTGCGGGCGAGTATTGGGCGTTCGCGGGGGGTCAGTTCTCTCAAATGGGTTCCGGTCGGGGAACGGGAGTGTCGACACCTGGAGCGAACGTTCGACGGTGCTTCTCGGACCAAGGCGGCACGGTCGGTTATCGAATGGACACCATCACCGTCTTCCCGGGCAATCGATTTGAGCTGCGCTTGCAGGTGCGGCAGACGGAGTTTGAGAGCGAGGGGAGGGGCTCCGATGGTTTTCGCGACTGCGCCCTGTTGCCCGGCGCCGACTACCAATCGATCACGATCACTTTTTTCCTGACACTCGATGAACTGCTCAATAATTCACTCACCACCTACACCGATCCAACCACGGGGATCGAGGTCGAGCTTCGACCCGAGCCCACCCTTTTGCGCTGATTGCGAGGAGTTCTGATGGAGTACATAGCCAGAATCGGATTGACCATTTTCGCCATATGCGCGCTCACGGCGTGCGGTTCTCCCGGTGGAGACCCTCCCACTCCTGCCGAACCTGACCCGGCAGTGGGGGGCGCGCCATCGCCGACAGAAACGCCCTGCATCGTCGGAACATGGCAGCTCGACGTCGCCGACTATGAGGCTCAGTCTGAGGGATACGTTCTCGGTCTGGGCCTGCCGATTTCCGAGTTCGCCATGAGTGGCGCCGGCACCATCCAGTTCACTGCCGATGGGCTCGTCGTCACCGACATCGATCTGACGACCACCGGCACGATCGTGGCCGGAGATACCCGGGTGCCGCTAAACACGCGGTCCGCGTACACGGGCTCTGGCGACTGGAGTGGCTCGAATGACGACGAAACTATCGATCTCGCAAACTGGGCGACCGTTCCCAATCCCGATGTGCCCGTCGACCCCGCTGCCCCCGACCTTCCCGCGGTTGACTACACCGACATCCCGACGGTGTTGGCCGCGTGCTCGGCCAACTCGCTGATCTTGCAGGGCCCAGATGCACCACTCGCGGCGATGTGGTCGCGCTAGTCTGCCCGAACCTTGTGAGGCCCCCGCGTTCGGGATCGCTTCAAATCAGGTCAGCGACTCGGGGCTAGAGTGACGCAGTGATCGCCCGCGTGTTGCACGTCTCTCGACCGGTGCTGCGGGTCTACGACATTTTTGATCAAGAGACGGATGACCTGAACACCCGAAAGGGCGGCCTGGAGGGCGCCCGCATCCAAGGTTCGGAGACGCGCGCGATCGTCGTCGGAATCGTACTCACGAATGTGCCTTTTCTGGCGTACTTTATCGGCACCATGCCGCCGACGGCGCTGGCCTGGGTCGCCGCCTACATCGTGCTCTTTGTGTTTTACTCGGCGCCCCCGCTGCGGTTCAAGGCTCGGCGTTTTCTCGACGCACTGAGCAATGCGGCCTACGCCTTTCCCCTCGCTTTCGTGCCCCTTGCCCTCGGAGAGTCAGCGGGGTGGGCAGTGACGCTGGGCCTGATGGCGTGGAGCGTCGCCACGGGCGCCCGGTTCGACGTTCGCGTCGAACGTGTAGCTCCAGCTGGACCCGTTCGGGTTCATCGTGGCGTTACCCGTATAGCTGCCAGTCCAAGACATTTCGACACTGGCAACGCCGACATTGTCGCTGGCCGCGACGTTGACCAGTGCACTTGTGGGCAGCCCCGACGGAACGTCACACCCGAGGAGGGCTGGTTGGACCGTCGGGGAGCTCAGTGACGGCACGATCGTGTCTTGCGCCGGAGGCGCCGGGCTGGTGGGGCCGGGCTCAGGGGCGGTCGGTTGCAGTGCCGCACAGAGTTCCGTCGTGACGATCGGGCACGCACCCCCGACAGGGATCGTCTCGGGGAGCGAGGCGACAACGTCGAGCGTGACGAGTGGTTGTTCTAGCCACACGGTTTGGGCAACGTTGTTCGGGTTTCTCACTCCTACCCACTGGTCGTCAGCGCTCTGCGCGACCACGAGCACCCGTTGGCCAGCGTCGAGCGTGGCGACAGCTGGCCCGTCAGTACACGCGTAGCCATTCACGGTTCGTGAGTCGATGGTCGCCGCGGTCAGTGGCGCCACCACGCTCGGCCCGGTAATGACACCGGTCAGCTCGAGCGTTGCGCCAACGCGCCAGCGGCAATGACGCCAACTACTGACAGCGCCAGCTTTCCCACTAGAGAAATATTCACAGTCATACCCTAACGACGCCCGAGAGGCAAAACGAGGTTGACCCGAGAGGCCGAACAAGGTTGACAGGAGTACGCCTGTCTTCGCGAAAACCCTCTTGGCCCGGCCCGCGAGCGGGTCGTGTGGGTGCGCGCGTGCGAGTGTCGGGAAGCTCAGCGCGCTACTGAAGAACCGCTAGTCGCGGGTGAGCTTGCGGTAGGCGCTGCGGTGGGGCTTCGCGGCATCCGGACCGAGGCGTTCGATCTTGTTCGCCTCGTACGACTCGAAGTTGCCCTCAAACCAGTGCCAGTGCGACGGATTCTCCTCGGTTCCCTCCCAGGCCAGGATGTGCGTGGCAATGCGGTCGAGGAACCACCGATCGTGGGTGATCACCACAGCGCAGCCCGGGAACTCGAGGAGCGCGTTCTCGAGCGAACCGAGGGTCTCGATGTCGAGATCGTTGGTCGGCTCGTCGAGCAGCAGCAGGTTGCCGCCCTGCTTGAGCGTCAGGGCGAGGTTCAGGCGGTTGCGTTCACCACCCGAAAGCACCCCGGCCTTCTTTTGCTGGTCTGGACCCTTGAACCCGAACTGCGACACATAGCCGCGAGACGGGATTTCGGTCCTGCCCACCTGAATGAAGTCTTGGCCATCGGAGACCACTTCCCACAACGTCTTGTTCGGGTCGATTCCGCCACGGTCCTGATCGACGTACGAAATGTCGACCGTCTCGCCGATCTTCAGATCGCCCGAGTCGAGTTGTTCGAGCCCGGTGATGGTCTTGAAGAGCGTGGTCTTGCCGACGCCGTTCGGACCGATGACCCCGACGATGCCGTTGCGAGGAAGTGTGAACGACAACCCGTCGATGAGCACGCGATCGTCGAAAGACTTCTTGAGGTTCTTGGCATCGATGACCTGTGAACCGAGCCGTGGTCCGATCGGGATCACAAGCTCCTCGAAGTCGAGCTTGCGAGTTTTCTCGGCCTCGTTTGCCATCTCTTCATAGCGCGCGAGTCGGGCCTTGGACTTGACCTGACGACCCTTGGCGTTGCTCCGAACCCACTCAAGTTCTGACGAGAGACGCTTGGCGAGTTTCGCGTCTTTCTTGCCCTGCACTTCAAGCCTCGCACCCTTCTTCTCGAGGTAGGTGGAGTAGTTGCCCTCGTACGGATAGAGGTGGCCGCGATCGACTTCAGCGATCCACTGGGCGACATTGTCGAGAAAGTACCGATCGTGGGTTACAGCTAGCACGGCGCCAGGGTACTTGGCGAGATGCTGTTCCAACCACAGCACGCTCTCGGCGTCGAGGTGGTTGGTCGGTTCGTCAAGCAGCAGCAGATCAGGTTTCTGCAGCAGCAGCTTCGTCAGAGCAACTCGGCGCTTCTCGCCACCGGAGAGATTCGCAACCGGTGAGTCCGGCGGTGGCGTGCGCAGCGCATCCATCGCTTGCTCGAGTTGCGAGTCGAGGTCCCACGCGTCGGCGGCGTCAATGTCTTCTTGCAGGGAGCCCATCTCCGAAAGCAGCGCGTCGAAGTCGGCATCGGGTTCCGCCATCTCAAGGCCGATCGCGGCGTGACGGTCGATCTTCCCCTTGATCTCGGCGACGCCCTCTTGCACGTTTTCGAGCACGGTTTTCGTCTCGTCGAGCTCGGGTTCCTGCATCAGGATGCCGACGCTGTAGCCGGGAGTCAGGCGGGCTTCGCCGTTCGACGGTGTGTCGAGTCCGGCCATGATCTTGAGGATGGTCGACTTTCCGGCGCCGTTCGGACCGACAACCCCGATCTTCGCGCCGGGGAAGAACGACATGGTGACGTCATCGAGAATGAGCTTGTCTCCGACCGCTTTGCGGGCGCGCACCATCGAGTAAATAAATTCGGCCATGCCTCCAGTTTAGGGAGAGCACCTACCAGTCGATGACCTTCGTGTCGCCGACCAAACACTTGCCGGTACCGAGAATCGGCGCGATGATGCCGACGTAGCCGACCGGGCTGAACTGGCCGATGAGGCAGCGATCCGAGAACCGCACGGAGAAGATCACCGAGTCGGCCCGCAAGCCGATCGCGGTCGAGTCATAGGTGATCTCCATCGCGGCCTTGTCGAAGCCACCCGCGACGAGGGTGTTGACGATCGTTTCCCCGTCGGTGAAACCGCTCGAAGCGAACAGGCCGGATGCGACGAAGTCAAAGAACTGCTGGTTCTGTGCCGCAGTCCCTCCCGGGCGAAGAATCGCGCCAGGGCCTGGCACGGCGGTACTCGTGGGGCGGGGACTCGGGGTCGCGCTCGCACTCGCACTCGGGCTGTCGGTCGGGACAGGAGCCGGGGGGCCCGAAACACACCCACTGAGTATCACCGCAACTGCGGAGCTCACCACGACGATCACGCCCGAACGCTGCCAGCGTCGCATGCGATGCATGTCTGCCTTCCGGTCCGCCTGCCTTTCTCTCAGTCTACGACGCGCCCCCGAACGCTCTAGAACGGCAGGCCAGCGAGCTCGTTCTTCTTCTCAGCGGAGTCAACCGACTCAGCGTCCTCGGTGGCTTCATCTTCGGACCCGCGATCAGTACCCTCGTCGATGCCAGCCTCGCTCGATTCCTCAGCTGGCAAGCGGGCCTCCGATTCGGCCTCCGATTCGGCGGCGGGCGAGGTCGCAAGCGATGAGACGGCGCGGCTGTAGCTCGATGTGCCCCAAGCGAGGTCGTGACCGATCGCATCCGCTTCGACATCGACGGTGGTGCCCGCGCGCTCATCGGTCTGCCATTCGCGAATGCGAAGTCTGCCAGTGACCAGCACTCGCTCACCCTTGTGCACCGAGGCGGAAACGTGCGCGGCGAGATTGCGGAACGCGGTGATCGTGTACCAGTTCGTGTCGCCGTCAATCCATTTCTGGGTGGAGCGGTCGAAGCGTCGCTGGGTTGAGGCGAGCCGGAAACTGCTGATGGCGAGTGACTCGCTCGTCACAATGTGGCGCGGCTCGGTGACCACGAGTCCGGTGATGGTGATGCTGTCTGACATGGTTGCTCCGTTGTCTCGATATTCGTCTGAGTCGATCTGGGCTGAAGTGCCCGATGAGGCCGGATCCCGGGTCGACACTCGTGCCGGGAAAGTCGCCCGGGATCCGTTGAAGACAGCGTGACGAACTGAACGGCAGGCCGCCGGTACTCGGTGCGTTCTGTGGACGTGCGCCATATTCACAGCCAGTCGAGGGAGCAGTCGCGAAGTTCCTCTGGCTACTGCATCCGGCCGCCGACATCGCCGGGGAATGCTGGCCGGTGAATCGAGCGCGTCTGCCTTCCCTAGGCTTAGCAGATGCCATACCACGCCGATCCAGCCCGTTATGCCTCGACCGAGTACGCAAGGGTCGGGCGAAGCGGCCTCAAACTCCCGCGTGTTTCGCTTGGACTGTGGAACAACTTCGGGGCCGACCGGTCCCTGGAGACCCAGCGCGCGATTCTGCGCCGGGCGTTCGACCTGGGCATTACTCACATCGATATCGCGAACAATTACGGCCCACCGGATGGCTCAGCCGAGACGAACTTCGGCCTGATCTTTGCCCAGGACTTTGCGCCATACCGCGACGAACTGATCGTCTCGAGCAAGGCCGGGTACTACATGTGGGAAGGACCATACGGCGAGTGGGGCTCCCGCAAGTACCTGCTGGCATCCCTCGACCAGTCGCTCAAGCGCACCGGCCTCGACTATTTCGACATCTTCTACTCGCACCGCCCAGACCCAGAGACCCCGATAGAGGAGACGATGGGCGCCTTGGCGAGCGCCGTGCACTCAGGCAAGGCCCTGTATGTCGGAGTATCGAATTACTCGCCGGAGCAGACTCGGGCAGCGGCGGCAGCACTTGCCGTGCACAACATTCCGTTGACGATCCACCAGCCGCGCTACAACATGTTCGATCGCAGCATCGAGAACGGACTCCTGCCAGTGCTCGACGAGATCGGAGCAGGCAGCATCGTGTTCTCACCACTGGCCCAAGGCCTGCTGACGGATCGCTACCTTCAGGGCATTCCAACGGATTCGCGGGCGGCGGAAGGCCGGTGGATCAACGAGAACACGATCGATCAGGAGTATCTGGACCGCGCGGCTGCGCTCAACGATATTGCTGCTTCACGCGGGCAGAACCTCGCCCAGCTCGCGATCAACTGGGTGTTGCGGCATCCACAGGTCACCAGCGCGTTGATTGGTGCCAGTAG
>ENA-ORBV01012152-ORBV01012152.1-microbial-mat-metagenome-genome-assembly--contig:-NODE-12152-length-13350-cov-5.465682_pt1 | contig 13350 bp, 6 predicted proteins | sample MGYA00237777_ERZ505514 | MGnify/ENA primary metagenome ERZ505514 (study PRJEB26160, sample SAMN06269048) | microbial mat metagenome | isolation source: Oligotrophic lake microbial mat | place...
CTGTAAACTCACGGTGGCCTCCCTGGCGTTCAAAAAGGACTAGTAATTAAGCCTTTAGACGACAGTGGAGGCCATTCGCTTCAATTTGGGTGAATAATCCGGGTTAAGGAGAAGCCACATGCTCGGTGGGGGCAAGGAGTCCGGATCGACTATCCAATCATCCAACGCGCTGAACAAGGCCCTGGCGACCGGGTTCCAATCCAACGGATTGACGTAGAAAAGCGGATTTTTCTCGACGCATTCGAAGGCGTCGGTGACCGATAGCTTAAAGTCGGGCGACACGCCTGAGATGGCGGCCAATTCGACCAGCGAGTCGGCCAAGTCGGGCAGGAAGGCCGCGGCACCCGGCAGACCGTTAGCGGCAGTCGTTCCCCAGCTGAAGTGCGAAGCCCCGGCGATCTCGTAGGATCGGTACGAGCGGGAATCAGCGAAACGGACCAATTCGTTTCCCGCCCCCCCTCGGCCAATATCCTGCTCGGTCGCCATCTCGATGACCAAACCGTCTTCTGGCGGCGTGGCCGCGCGGCGGATGATCGGTTTACGGAACGTCACTTCTCCCGACTCAGAGATCGTCGGCCAGAGATCATAGGTGCCTGCCGCGCCGCCGATGAACCAGCCATCAAACAGCGGCACATGATGAGCGCCGCCGCCGTTGGCCAGGCTCGGTGGATCATTCAGAAGCTGGCGCAGCAGTCTGCCGATTTGTGACTCGCCGAAGGCGATGACCCGTTTGACTTTGGCGAACGATTGCTCCTCGGTCTCGTACCACATCGTCAGAACGCCGCGACGCAGCTCGTCGGCAAGATCGGCCAGCATGGCTTTGCCGACCGCATCGGCGCGGTCAGCAGGCGCCGTCAAGGTCCCCGGTGAGACGTCGTAGAACTGCTCAAAGGCATGGTCGTAACGCACTTTGGGGAACGGTGTAGTGAGACTGCGCGGATCCCAGCGTAAGCCGACCCAGGTAAAGTTCGGCGCCGTCGATCCGTCGCGTGTTCCGCTGCGAAAGAGGAACCGCGGCCCCAGTATTTTTAGCGCCAGCGGTTGCTCGCCTTCGGAACCGCTCGGCCGGACGGAGGTCACCGCGTTCGTGTGCAACGGATCGACCACCACGGTGCCGTTGCCGTCCGCAAGGTTCGCCGGTGCGATGATCCAGACGGGCATGTCGTACTTGTAGACCTGGCCCGTTGCGTCGTAGGGAAGTGTGAGCGACCCCTGAAAGCGGCCGCGGTATTCGGCGTAGGGAATCTCGTTGAACACGACTCCCGGAATTGCGTCGATTGGATGTTTGACTTGAACGCAGTCAACGATGCGGCCGGCCGCTTCGGTCCGCGTCCCCGGCGCGAACAAAATCGCCGCGAGGAGCAATCCCCATTTCCTGCGACCGCCAAGGATAAAGGCCGATCGCGTGGTATTCAGAATGCTGCGGTTCATAAGCATATCCCGTCAAGTTAGAGCGTGGTCTGCGATACAATGGAAAAACATCGTTCCCGGCGGGCAGACCGAGCGCCGGGGAGATGCCGGGCCGGTGGGGGCTTGCTTGGCGGTAAGGCCCCACCGGCCGCTCTTTCAGATCCATTCAACGTCAGGACGCCGAAGATTACTCCGCCAGGAGTTTCTCCGCCTCGCGGCACAGGAACTGGGCGTGCAGCCAGTTGAACCAGTCGTCGCCGAACCGTTCGCTCTTTTCAGTCTTCGGCATATTTGTCGCCATGATCTTCTGCGCGGCTGACAGGGCCTTGCGGGCCTCCGCGGCTTCGCTGAGGTGCTGCCTCGCCGTGGCTTGGAGGGCAAATGCCGTCGCATCAGGGGTCCCACCCGCAGGGTCAGGGTCGAACTTCTTCAGCCACCGCGTTGCATCCTCGTGCCGCCCGGCCCGGTACTCGGCCAATGCCTTCGTAAGCACAAACCAGCGGTAAAACTCGTGCTTATCGGTGCCGGTGACGCTGCGTTCTGCCAGCTTCTGCACGGCGTTCGAGTCGGCAACTGCGTCCGGTGCAAGTAAACACGCCTTGGCAGTGCGGTCCGCGACCACCGGATCGGCGGTGTCACCGAACCGCTCCAACATCTGTCGGCAGACGCGGCGGTAGCTGTCGGTATCGCCAGCGGACAGCTCCAGGGTCGCACTCATGAACCAGTTCCAATGGTCGTCTTGCGCCAGTTCGGTAGCTCGCCGGTACGCCGCGGCCGCTTCGGCCCACCGACCCTGGCGGGCCTCCGCCGTTCCGAGGAGGGCGTAGGTCGGGGCATAGGCCGGCTTGCGTTTGATCAACTCTTTCAGCACAGGGACGCCGCGCTCGTAGTCGCCCGCCTCGCGGCAGAGCATGTCAGCGAGGTGCGGTTCGGCGTACTTCGGGTCCAGCCGGAACGCCTCGCCGTACTCGGCCTCCGCTTCGCGGAACTTCTTCTGCGCGCGGAACACGTCGCCGAAGTTGTGGTGCAGGCCCGCGTCATTCGGCTTGAGCCGGATCATCTCCCGGAACGGAACCTCCGACTCGTCCCATTTGGCCTGCTTCATCAGTGCACCGGCGAGCTGGTCATGGGCCTCAAAGGAGTCGGGCTTGATCTGTACAGCCTTGCGGCAAACCGCCACGGCGTCGCCCAGCCGGCCGAGCTCGGCATACAGCGCGGCCTGCGCGAGCAGCAGTTCGATGTCGTCGGGCCGCTCCACGAGCAGGCCGGTCTTCTGGACCAGCGCCGCCATTTGCGCGGCCTTCTGCTTGCGGTCCCATTCGGCGGCGAGGGCGGGCTTTCCCCAGCCGCGGTATGTCTCGACCAGTCCCGTGGCCAGCACGGCCGACCATTCCGGCGGCGTGGCAGGCAACGCTTGCAGCCCTTCGTAGCCTTCGCGGCAGACCGCCTCCGCCTCCTCGAACCGGCCGCGGGAGCGGAGGAACTCGCCGCGCCGGACGATGATGTCCCAGGTCTGCCAGATGCCGAAACCGTACCGGGCCCGGTGGACGGCGAGCGCCTCGCGGTAGAGCCGATCGATTTCCGCGTCGTGCGGGGCGCGGCCGGCGCCGGGCGCGTCGCCGGCCATCACCAGGGTGTGGGCCAGCAAGTGCTTGGTGTAGGCCGTGTACGGACTGTCTTCTCCGAACAATCGCCGGTATCGCTCCAGGGTGTCGCGGATCAGGGCAATTGCGCCGGGGTAATCGCCCCGCTTTCTCACAACCAGAGCCAGGCTGAACATATTGTGCAGCGTGTGCGGATCGTCCGCGCCCAGCACACGCCGCCCGGTTTCGAACACGCGGCGCATCTCCCCCTCGTCCCCGCGAACCTCGGACAGGTCGAACATACTGTCCAGGGTGTCCCGGTGTTCCGGACCGAGGTGTTCGCGTCGCAGGTCCGCGGCCCGCCGGAGGTGCGGCTCGGCTAAGCGGTCTTCGTCGAGCTGCATGTATGTGTACCCGATGGTCTGGCGCAGGGCCGCCTCGACCATCGGTTGGTCCTGGAACCGACCCTCGATTCTGCCGGCGGCCCGGTCGAGGACGGTCCGAAGTTTCAGCTCCCGTTGTGACTCGCTGTCCCGTGTGTACAAGACGTGCGGGTCCGCTCGGGCCAGCAGGTCCCGGTTGATGAACTCGTTGATCGCCTGGGAGATGGCCGCCTCGGTCCGGGCCTTCTCGGCTTCGCCCTCGGCTCGGTTGGTTTCCGCTCTCGCCTGCCGCTCGGCACCGGTCGCCCGGACCGCCTGCCAGGCACTGACTGCGGCCCCGGCCACGAGTACCGCCGTGAACCCCGCCACGATGGCCAGGACGGCCCGGTTCCGCCTCGCGAATTTCCGCAGCCGGTAGCCTGCCGACGGCGGGCAGGCCTGCACCGTCTCGTTGTTCAGGTAGCGCTGCACATCCGCCGCGAACCCGTTGGCCGTCTCGTAGCGGCGGTTGCGGTCCTTCTCCAGCGCCTTCATCACGATCCAGTCCACCTCGCCGCGGAACAGCCGCGTCAGCTTTGCCGGCTCCGTGTGCCTTTGTGCCGAGATTGACGGTAATGACTCCGTCGAGTCGCTCAGGCGCGTGCTCGGCCTCGGTGGTTCTTCCTCGCGGATGATGCGTCGGATCTCGTCGAAGGCCGCCTGCCGGAAGCGCTCCTTGCTGAATGGGGTTGAGCCGGTCAAGAGTTCGTATAGCAAGACGCCTAAGCTGTAGATGTCCGATCGGGTGTCTATGTCCGGGCTCTGCCCGGCCTGCTCCGGGCTCATGTACAAGGGTGTGCCGATCATCTGGGCGAAGCCGGTGAACAGCGTCTTGTCGGTCAACTGGTGGCCGGCCGCCTTGGCGATCCCGAAGTCAATCACCTTGACCGCCGGCTTCCCGTCGTGGGCGCTGACAAGCACGTTGGACGGCTTGATGTCGCGATGGATGATCCCCTTCTGGTGCGCGTGCTGCACCGCCTGGCAGACCTGCACGAACAGCTCCAGCCGCTCTCGCGGGGTCAGGTGGGCCTGGTCGCAGTACTCGGTGACCGGCAGCCCCCGTACCAGCTCCATGACGAAGTACGGGCGGCCGCCGGCCGTTTCGCCGCCGTCGAAGACCTTGGCGATGTTCGGGTGGTCCAGGACTGCCAGGGCCTGACGCTCGGCCTCGAAGCGGGCCACCACCTGTCGGGTGTCCATCCCCGCCTTGATCACCTTCAGGGCCACCTTACGGCGGACCGGGTGGGTCTGCTCGGCCATGAAGACCGTGCCGAAGCCCCCCTCGCCGATCTGTTCGAGCAGCTTGTACGGCCCGATCAGAGTCCCGACCTGCTCGGCGATCGCCTCGTATGCGGCCGTCCGCTCAACCGGTTCACGCAGAAAACTAACCGGCGCGTCGTGCGCCAGGAGAAGGGATTCGACTTCGTTGCGGACTTCGCGGCGATCGCCGCAGGCGCGATCGAGGAAGGCCGACCGCTCGGCGGGGGACAGCCTGACGGCCGCGTTGAAGATCTCGGTCTGTGACATGGCGATTCCCGCAGTCGGACGTCTCCTCATCATCCCATGCGAGAACGGCGAGTAAACTCCCGGTAAATTTTTTCAAATGGGAGATTTTTTCCCCCGTTCGTGCAGCCAGCAGCGGCGGAGCCAGGCGCGGGCGTAGGTCCAGTCTTCTTCAGCGGTTTTTACGGCGACCCCGAGGATTTCCGCCGTCTCAGCCATCGTGCAACCGAGGAAGTAGCGCAGTTTCACCAGTTCGGCCTTACGCGGCGATTCCGCGGCCAGGAGTTCAAGCACCTCGTGGACCGCCAGGATTTCGAGGAGGTCGCCGGGCGGGGCGACTGGCAGGTCGTCCGGATCGAGTTGAAGTCGCTCGCTTTCCCCACCGCGATTAAGAGTGGTTTTATGTCGCGCTTGCTCGACCAGGATGCGGCGCATGGCCTCGGCGGCCGCGGCGAAGAAGTGCCCGCGGCCGTCCCACCGCTGAGGCCGATCGCCCCCAACGAGTCGCACGTACGCCTCGTGCACTAGTGCCGTAGCCTGGAGGGGGGAACTTCCTCGGGACGGACGCGACGGGCACGAGCAGCCCCCCGGGCACCGGGAACTTGGTCGCGGGCGTTTCCATCAGCGGCTCCCCGGCCAACCTGGTCGGCGGGCCGACCACCGCGTCGCGGAACCTGATCTCGGGGAACGGATTCGGCTTCGCTGGCGGCAACCCCGCGATCGCCATCGGCGGGGCCGAGGCTGTCGGGAACGTCATCCAGGGCAACTACATCGGTACGACAGCCGACGGGACAGCAGCCCTGCCCAACTCCGGGCATGGGGTAATGGTCTTCAACGCCGGAGACGCCAACGTCATCGGCGGGCCGAGTGCGAGCCCGGGCACCGGGGCCGGCAACGTGATCTCGGGCAACCTGCGCGACGCCGTCCACTTCGAGGGGACGGGCGCTGTACACACCGTTCAGGGCAACATCTTGGGCCTGAACGCGGCCGGCACGACCGCCGTCCCGAACGGCGGCTTTGGAATCTCGGTCAACAACAACCCCGGCGGGCACATCATTGGCGGCTTGGCACCGGGGGCCGGCAATGTCATCTCTGGCAACCAGAATATCGGCATCATTTTCAGCGCGCCTGGCAACGTGGTCCAGGGCAACTTCATCGGCACCGACATCACGGGCACGGTCGATCTGGGCAACGCGGGCGGAATCTTCCTCAACAGTTCGAACAACAATACGATTGGCGGCCCGACGGCCGGGGCCGGCAACCTTATCTCCGGCAACGGCAACATCTTTGCCGGCGGGCAGGGCATCGCCGGCTCGCCCGGGATCGAACTCAATAACTTCTCCGCCGGGAACGTGATCGAGGGGAACCGGATCGGCACAAAGGCCGCCGGGGTCGGGCCGCTGGGCAACAGTCAAGTCGGGGTCCTCCTGACCCGGGCCAATAACACGACGGTGCGCGGCAACACCATCGCCTTCAGCGGGAACTCGGAAGGTTCCACCGTTTCCGGGGTCAGCGGGCTGGCGGTCCAAGAGGGAACCGGCAACGCCCTCTTCGGTAACCGTTTCTTCGGCAACAGCGGGCTCGCGATCGACCTGAACCGAGACGGCGTGACGGCCAACGACGCCGGCGACGCCGACGCCGGGCCGAACAACACCCAGAATTACCCGGTCCTGACCTTGGCGACGACCACCGGCGAAGATGCCACCGTCGAAGGCGCTCTCAACAGCACCCCCAACGCCGCGTTCCTCCTCCAGTTTTTCGCCGCTGCCACCGGCGACCCGTCCGGGCACGGCGAGGGCGAGACGTTCCTCGGGTCAACGACCGTGACCACCGATGCCGCCGGGGACGTGGCGTTCACGGCCGAGCTGCCGGCCGGCACGGCAGACGGGTATGCGGTGTCGGCGACGGCTACGTCCCTCATCGATCACGACAGCAACCCCGCCACGCCTCCGGTGCCGCGGGACACCTCCGAGTTCTCACTCGGCGTGGCGGCCGAGCTGATCACGCGGGTCCAGTTCGACGCCGCCGCCCTCACCGTCGGCGAGCCGGGCGGGCCGGCCGTGGCCACGGTCCGCCGGGCCGGCGACCTGTCCGGCACGGTCACCGTGTACTACGCCACGTCCCCCGGCACCGCGACGGCCGGCGCCGACTACACCCACACCGAGGGCACCCTGACCTTCGCCCCGGGCGAGACCGTGAAGCCCGTCCCGGTCCCCGTCGCCAACGACACCGCGGTCGAGCTGGACGAGACGTTCTCGCTCACCCTCACCAACCCGACCGGCGGCGCCGTCCTGGGCCCGCGGGCCGTGGCCGTCGTGACCATCGACAGCGAGGACTTGCCGGCCGTCGCCTTTGGGGCCCTGACGTCGTCCGTGAACGAGGGTTCCCCCGTGGCCGTCCTGGAAGTCGAACTGTCCCGGTCATCCCCGGAAGTGGTCACGGTGGACTACCAGGTGATCGGCGGGACCGCCACCGCGGGCGACGACTTCTCCCGCCCGGCCGGGCAGCTCACCTTCGCCCCCGGCCAGACGCGAGCGGTGATCCCGGTGTTCGTCCTGGACGACGGAGTTGACGAGCCGGCCGAGACGGTCCGGGTCGCCCTGGTGACGCCTGTCCACGCCACGCTCGGGGTTCCGTTCGTCCACACGCTTTCCATCCTCGACGACGACGATCCGGCGGGCGCGAACGGGGTGCCCGACCGGGTCGGCGACACCAATGCCGAGGCCCGCGTGGTGGACCTGTTCACCGTCCCACGGCAATTCGTCGCGGACCCGATAGAGGCCTCGGACACGGACGTGTACGCGGTCGACCTGCGCGCCGGTGACTTCCTGGCCGTGGACGTGGACGGGATTATCCAGGCCGGCCCCCAGGGGACGCTCTATTACCCCGCGTCCACCACCACCCTGGCGGTCGTCGACCCCCAGGGCGCTACGACCACCGTCGGCCGGTCCCGGGAGCCGGAGGGCGGGGCGTTCACGGACAACCCGGCCTACGGGTTCATCGCGGCGACCGCCGGCACCTACTACCTGCGGCTGACGACGTCGGTGGCGACCCCCAAGGGCTACTACATCGAGTTCCACCGGAACGGGCTGGCCGAGGGGTTGCAGAACGCCGACGTGCTTAACCAGCCGGGGGACATGTTCGCCGGACTGGTCGGCAACCGCCTGTTGTTACGCGGCCCGACCGGGTACGGGTTTGCCATCCGCGGGAACTGGGAACACACCTCGACCACCAACCGGGCCGGGCTGGTGGCCACCACCTACCGGGTCCGGGCGACGAGCGGCCCGCTGGTCCTGGAGACCGCCTTCGGCGACGTCCCGCTGCCGGCGGTCAGGGCGGGTGAGGCGTTCGTCATTAGCACCGGCTCCAACCGCTGGGGGGCCACGTTCGGCAAGGTGACGGGCATCCAGAATCGGCTGGGCATCCCCGGCCTGGTGGACCTGGCGGCCGACTTCGTGGCCGACACCACCGGGGCGGACATCCAGACCCAGATGAACGGCACCTGGACGATTCAGCTCGGGACCAAGCTCCAGAGCGCGAAAGGGCTGACGCAGGCCCTCGGCGGGGTCCCGTACCTCGTTTACGAGTCGGCCTCCCGGTTCGCTATCAATTTCGGCAAGATCCAGGTGGATACGAGTCTCGGCGACCCCGTCGGCCTCCTCGCGGCCCTGGACCTGTCCGACCCGTCCATGTTCCTGAAGGTGGCCAAGGTCGGGCCGGTGTCCAACGTCAAGCTGGGCCTCTCCTGGAACGGCCGGATCCCATTCGCCGCACTCCAACAGCCCGACCTGGTGGAGCCCGCCTTCACGCACTTCTACGGGCACGTTTACGCCTCCGGCGGGTTCCCCCTGTTCGCCGGCATTTCATTCGCCGGGGACGTGGCCATCGACTACGACGCGAACGACGACGGCATCATCCTGGGCGGGGCTGGCGACCCGGACGCCCTGATCCGGGGGGAACTGTTTAACGCCGGGACCATCAACCGGGTGGCCGGCGACTTCAACCTGGGGGCCAACGGCACCCTGCACCTGAAGTACTCGAAGTACGGGATCGACTTCAGCACGGACATTGGCCGGGCGTCGGCCGTGTACAACGGTGCCGAGCAGGGCTTCTGGGTGAAGGGGATCCGCGGGAACAACAAGTCCCCGTTCGCCGGGACCCCGTTCGAGGCCTTGGGCGGGACCCCCGAGGATACGGTCGAGGCCGCCGTCTTCCGCAACGGCACCTTCCGCGTCTCGGTCGGCACCACCTACACCGTGCTGGGGGTGACGCTCGGGTACAAAGTCACCGTCTCGAATACGGGCATCACCGCCAGCTTCGACGGGACGGCCAAGTGGGCGGTCCGGGCACAGATCCCGCACGTCGGCACGATCAGCGTCACCGCCAGGGCTACGTTCCATGCCGACCTGACAGTCTCGTACGTAAACGGCGACCTCAAGTACACCGGGTCCGTTACAGCTACCGGGAAGGTTGGCAGATACTTCAGCGGCCGGATCGGGGCCCGCGTGACCGGCGACCGGATCCTGTTCGACTTCCCGCTGGGCATCGGAGAGGTGGCCCTGCCGCTCCCGTAGGCCTGAGGGGGACCGGCCAGAGGGCTGTCTGTACGCCTTCGCGGTCTGACTTCCGCCACAGGGACTTTGGCACGATCGTCACCTTATACCGGGATCATGATGGTCATTGATAAAAGCCATTCATGCCGCTTTGCGGCACCCGGAATGATGAAAATGGGGCTGACAGAAGAGGGCGAAACGTGTGTCATGGCGCTGCAGGCTGCCGTCGGGTGTGAGGCCGAACATCGACCAAAGTTGGACGATTTTGCCAAGCGAATCGAGGATTCGAGGATCTAGCCAAGAATGTGTTGCCCAAAGCCCGGTGGGCCAAGCGATCGCGTGCGCGCGTCGGTCCGACACACGAATGGCACTAGCTTAAGCAATGAGCGTTGGTTCATTTGATCATCCCGGTTGTGTCGGCACCCTAAAAGTATTTCGAGCGATTGTGTTGGAGTCTGGCTGTTGATCGCGGTTGCATCAGCCTCGTGCTCGGCTTCGGCCGTCGTTTCTTCGCACGCGGTTCCCACCGTCCCGGCCGGTGGCCGACCCGATGGTAAGCCACAGCCGCAATCAGCGCGTCTATCAACGCCGCTCGGGCCGCCGGTTGCGCCGCTTCGATCTTGGGAGCGAATGCCATCACCGCCTGCTTGGCTGCTTTGAAGCTCACCTTCCGAGGTTCGATGCCGCTCGCGCTAGCGGCCATGACCATGACCGTGCGAAGCAGGTTGTACGCCAACACATGAGTCCAGATCTCCTTACGAACCATCTCCGGCGTCTTGCAACGCAGGATGTCCATTTTCATCGTCGATTTGATCGAGCGAATATCGACTTCTCCAGACCATCTTCGCTCGTACAAATCACCGATCTGTCCACCGTCGATTGACGCGTCCAGAATGGTCGTGATGACCTGGAACTCCTCGACGCGATTATTCCGGTCACGCGCATCGACGGAAACTTTCCGCATCAGCAGGCTCTCGGGGTAACGGCGGTATTGCTCTCCGGTCATGCCGCGTGGCTTGTTCGGACGTTGCCAATTGAGGATGTTGCCGTCGGCCCGTCTCTCGACGATCTGGCTGTCCGCACGCTGGTACTTGGCGTGAGCGACGAGGTCGATTCCTCGCTCACGCAGTTCGCACACCAGGAAATAGTTGTCGAATATGGCGTCAGCAAGGAGCACATCGCCCGGCTTAAGTGAATCGTACATTGCCCGTAGGAGAGTAGTTTCTCCCGTACCTTTGCCCTTGTAAGGCGCGATCACCACATCATGACATGCGCCTGTCGCCAACGACAAGAGCACGGCGAGCCGTGCCAGCGGGAAGCCGATCCCCGGCTGCTGCACCTCCGGCTGCGGGTACACCGCCTGGTTCTCCGGCGTGTCCGGCATGGAAACGTGGGTGCCATCAACAATGAAGACCGACCGCCCGTTCCACTTCCACTCATCCGTCACACTTCTATGTAACTCCTGGGCTGTTCGCATCGCCAACGTGCGGAAAACGTCCGTGCGGATGCGGCTCCGCGCATTGCAGTAGCTGGCGGTATTGAACGAGCAAACGGCGACGCCATTGGCCGCCCGGTGGGCAATGATTCGCGACAAAGCATCGCGGCAACTATGGTCGTCACTGAGCACCTGAGAGAGAAAGCCCCAGATGGTCGTGACCGGGTTGAACACTCGATCTCGGTACTTCACGCCATGATCGTTAAGGACGTCCAAGATGTTGGCTTCGGTCAAAACATTCGCAAAGGGAAGCCCCTCGTTGTGCGCAAAGCGGGCGCGGACCATCTCCAGGTTGGTCATTGAATCACTTTCCGTGATGAGTCGGGATTGCTTACGAGTTACTGCCAGGATGGCAGGAAAGGAGCCTATTGCGGCTACCGGAGCCCTATACAGCTGATAGCGTGCCAAATACGCAGAAACCGAACGAAAAAGGAGCGATTCTTAAACGTGATTGAGAAAAGCGGCAGGAGCAGACTGCAGACTTCCGTTGCTTTCCTCGATTCAAGAGGTGGTTGCTGAGCCTCTACCTTAAGCTAGTGCCATTCGTCCGACACACCGAAGCGTTCGAACGCATTGAGCCGATCGCAAATGCTCATCCTTCGGGAAGCTTCCGCTAGAACGACCCTTGCAATGGGATTGAGCATTCCGAGAATCCGTGATGCGGAAGACTCGAAATGGGTGCTTTTACCCTCGCAGGTTGGGACCACTCCCGACGACTGAATTCAGCACCTGGGTCTCTATCACAAGTACTGGAACCTGAATCTATCTCACGGAAGTCCGTTTCGCAGCTCATCGCGTTTACTGCTGATCGGCCTCAGCGATGGAACCTCAAGAACTTGGGGACGAGATTACCGCCACGAAAAGCCCTCGAAATCCATGAATCTCCTGGGCCGTTGGTATTCGGTTGGTTACTTTTTCATGTGGCTTTGAATGGCCGACGCGACCTTGCCTTCAGACCCAAGGCGACCAAGAGTTACTTGCGACAGACAACCGACCGGGTCGTTGACGATCTACGTGCGGCCCCGAATGGTTACCCGATAGTGGCCGGCGGAAGGAGAACGATAATGACGCATAATAGCTTTGCACCTGTCAAAGTCGGTGTGGTCGGGTTGGGCCGCTTTGGGCGACTGCACGCCTTGACCCTGGCCCGCCTCGCTGAAGCAGAACTAGTGGCGCTGGTGTCGCGACGACAAGCGAGCCTGGATGACGTTCGTACTGAGCTTCCGGGCGTGCCGAGCTGGACGAGTCTTCAGCGAGCCCTCACCGAATCGACTGCCGAAGCCTGGGTCGTCGCCTGCACGACTGCCGAACACGTGCCCATCGTGCGGACATTGCTGGAAGCCGGCAAGACAGTGTTGCTAGAAAAGCCGATTGCCGACAACCTGGAAGAAGCCAGGAGCCTCGCGCCTCTCGTCCGGCCGGACTCCAGCAATCTCATGATCGGGCACATCGTTCTGTTCAACAGCGAATTTCAGCAATTGCGCCTTGAAGCTCAGCAGCGTGGCAAACTCGCGTACATCGACTGTGTCCGCCATCGGCCGGCCAGCATTCTTGGGGCATTTCCGGGAGAAAATCCGTTGCATGCGGTGATGGTCCACGATCTCTACGCCACTCAGGTGCTCGTGAATCGTGCCGACCCAGTGTACTACAGTGCTCGATTCCACCGAACGCTCGCAGGCGAAGTAGACTTAGCGGTAGCACAGCTCCAGTGGCCCGACGGGCTCCTAGCCTCTTTCGCTGCTTCGTACCTGACCCCTGAAGGAATGCCACCCAGAGGCTTCGATCGCATGGAAGTGTTCGGTGCCGGCTGGTCTGCACGTATTCACCCAAATCCCAGACCGATCGAGGTGTGGGGCGACCGTGCGTTGTGGCCCATGGCCTTAGAAATTCGTGCCGACGAGACCGGCGCCTCGGGCATGCTGGCCGAGGAACTCCGCTGCTTCTGTCGAGTAGTGCGGGGGCAGCAAATCGTTCCCATGGGGGCCACCTACAGCGACGCGCTGCAAGTGCAGCATTGGATGGACCGATTAGCATCCGGTCTGGACCGTAGTCTTCCGACTTCTTGACCGGGAGTGGGACCTTCAAAAAAGCACTGTTGCAATAGCGGATGCCGGGCGCGATCCGACACACTCTTTTGCGTTACGTTTCATGAGCAATTCCACGGCCTCGATACAGTCTCAAACACACCTGGTCGAATCGCCATCTACGAGAGAAGGAAAAGCCGTAAGTTGTAAAATGGAGGGTATGTCACAGTATCGAGACGGGCATGGCCCGTCGTTCGAGAATCCCCACCAGCACCTCTCCGCAGGCCCTTCATCAAGCTAGGCAGGTCCATCAATCAGTTGGCCAATCGGAGTGCGGACAGCCCGCGCGATTTGCCGGAG
>ENA-ORBV01012154-ORBV01012154.1-microbial-mat-metagenome-genome-assembly--contig:-NODE-12154-length-13348-cov-6.005425_pt1 | contig 13348 bp, 9 predicted proteins | sample MGYA00237777_ERZ505514 | MGnify/ENA primary metagenome ERZ505514 (study PRJEB26160, sample SAMN06269048) | microbial mat metagenome | isolation source: Oligotrophic lake microbial mat | place...
TTTTTTTTCAAGCAGAAGACGGCATACGATATTCGCCTTAGTCTCGTGGGCTCGGAGATGTGTATAAGAGACAGCGTCCAAAGCCGGTCCAGGATGATGAAAATAGCAATAAAAACAACACCAGTACTAGTGAACGAGAGCCCAGCTTGAGCACTCCCGCAAAAGACGACGAAGAATCACAAGTTGAGGAAGGTATGGACGAGGAGGAGTCAGAAGTGGAAGGCCCATGTCCGACACCGGCCCAGGACGATGACGCTAGCATCAAAAGCAACATTACTAAAACTGAAAGAAAATCTGACTTGAAAACTCCTACAAAAGACGTCAACGACGGCGTTGACGAATCTCCCGCACCATCTCCTCAGTCGTCTCCATCAGGTTCACCAAAGAGCCCTATTATTTCACCATCTTCGAGAAGCATGTCTTCTACAGCAGACGTTTTCGTTGGCTTTGACGAATCACATTCCCAAGAAGGTGACGACGTTGATGAGGTGGAGCAAGGAAATCAAGCAAAGGATGCTGTGGCTACCAATGCTGCTGGTAGTAGTCCTCCTCCTTTACCATCTTCAAGAAGCATATCTTCTGCAGACGATGGCGTTTTCGTTGGCTTTGATGATGATTCTCAATCTCAAGGCGAAGCTGTCGATGTCGACGAGGTGGAGCCAAGCAGTGAGGCAAAGGACGCCGTGGCTACTGACGCCGCTAGCGTGGAAGAAATAGTACAGAATCACCCGACAAAGGAAGCTGAAGTAAAAGAGCAAAGTGTTGGAAGCGACAGCGGAGAAAAGCCTGAGGAAGTTTCAGTGCTGCTGGAAAACAGCAAAACGCACGAGGCGACGATACAAGAGACGCATGACGATATGCTAGATAATTCCACCGCTGATATTCATGACATTAGCACACACAACGGCGAGCTGCATGATAGTGTTCAGGATGGCACTGTGCTCGAAGTTCGTCCTCATGAAATTAATGACAAACAAGAAACACCACCCGAAGTAGCCGCGGATGTCTTTGAGATGGACGACGACGACAGCGACGGCAAGGAAAACGAAAATGACGGCAAGTCTCATCCAATTGGCGATGACGTGGATAAGTCGGATGCCTCTGAGACTGACGATGGTAAAATTGAGGACGAGAGTAATGATAATGACGACACAAAGACTTTTTTTAATGACGTGGCCATGGAGAAGTCGGACGTCTTTGAGGTCGACGACGATGAACAAGTGGACGAGAAGAATGATAACGACGACAAAAAGACTCTTTATGCTGACGATAACTTGGATAAGTCTTTGGTCTTCAGCCACGCACCGGAAACCTGTGACAGTATGCCTTTCGAAGTCCCACTAGTAGGATCTCCGATTGCCATGAAATGTGAGAGCCATGAAACGGAAACCTGTGACAGCGTCCCTTTCGAAGTCCAACTAGTAGGATCTCCGATTCCCATGAAATGCGAGAGCCCGAAACCGAAAGTTGCCTTTTCGAGGTGCGTCGTCAACCAAATTTCTACTCCCACATCAGATTCGAAACATTCGACCGCTTCATGTGGTAGTACTTCCAAAGACAGCATCTCTGTTTCGGGCCCTACGCAAACCAACAATGACACCTTCGATGAAGACATGTTTCTGCCAAATCAACCCTCTTTGATGCTGAATGAGAGTAAAGCGGCAATAGGTCTTACTAGTCCATTGGCCAGCAAAGCTGGGACCGCAGCTCAACCGCAAGAGGCACGACCACAAACGGGCAGCGAGGAGTTAGACGAGGCTGCTACCTGGGACGACGCTGTTCCTACTGTGGGGACATGTGGTTCTAGCTCTTTAGAATCAAACGGTATGAACGATCAACCTTCTGCAACCGAGAGAGCCCAATCCCCTATTTCATGCTATGACCTGCCAAATGAATGTCCGACACTACCAAAAGAGTCATTTGATGATCCTGAATTCAATTTCATTGACGAATTGCCTGGTGAAAGTTTCAGCAAAACTTTACGTAGTGCATGTAGTGTAACAAAGCCATTACATTCTTCAGCTAAAGCTAAGGATTGTACCGGAGAAACAAATTCAGCTTTAATTGTCAGCAAGGAAGAAGAAAATGACCAGGATTTGTGTGAGGAAAGCCTCCACAGCTCGAGCGAAAGTGACCAAAGCTGTAGCGATGATGATGACGAAACCGAGGTGGAGGATGACGAAACGGAAGTGGAATACGAAGCAGAAGTTTCATTGTACCAGGAGGAATTATCGCCATGCCATTCAGATGACGTAGTTGCAGTGGTCCAAGAGGACGATGACGACTCGGAAAGTGTGCTGGCAGCTGTTGTTCTCGACGACGAGTCTGTTGGATCGGAGCCGATAAGTGTCAGTCTTGATATCTCTCAGACTTCCGACGACGACGAAGAGGAAGAGGAAAAAAGCGAGAGCAACCATGTAGTCGCCAGTCCTTCCGAGAAAGTGAGCGGAACCAGGGATTTACCCCGGGTGGCGAGCGAAACGATAGAGCAAGGGGAGAACGAAAGCAAAAGCAATCTGGAAACGAGCAAATCCCCGCCGGTCTTCCCGACTGGCTCTTTCCATTCAAAAACAATTGCAATTGACAAAAGTTCGAGGCCATCTCCAAGTCTGTTAGATGGCTCTACCACACCTAAAGGTCACGTAATCCCACAATCGACCAAACAAGGATCAGAACATCAATCCGGCCAAGCGATGAAAGAAGTTGTTTCGAAGCAGCTACGTAGAGACAGCAGGGTCAAGCGAGGCAATTGGACTTTAGGATCTCGTATCGGAAGGGGAAGCTTTGGCTCTGTTCACATGTGTATGATGACCGATACCGGCACAATTCTTGCAGCAAAAGAGATTCAAGCAGATAAGATGGTAGTGAAAGACATCCGGCGAGAGATTGAGCTCTTGAGGAAACTGGATCATCCAAACATTGTTGCCTATCGCGGGACTGATACTCGAAATTCCAATCTATATATTTTTCAAGAATGGGTCCCAGGCGGCAGTGTAACAAGTATGCTAAACAAATTTGGCCCCTTCTCACTCGCTGTGATCAGAGTCTACCTCATGCAGGTTACAATCGGCCTCGCTTACCTACATGAACAAGGGATACTTCATCGTGATATTAAAGGTATGTGACCTACTTGTTCCACATGCATTTTGGCTTCGCTCCTATGCGCACGCAACCTCATGCATAATTCGTCTTCTGCTTGTAGGCTCCAACATTCTGGTAAATGACCAGGGGGTTGTCAAACTTGCGGACTTTGGTGCGAGCAAAAAGGTCTCCCAAAGCAATGGCATGATGATGACAATGACAGTTCGCGGCACTCCCTACTTTATGGCCCCTGAGGTCTTCGAGGTGAAGTATGGCTATGAATCGGATATTTGGGGCGTAGGATGTGTTGCCGTGCAAATGATTACGGGGCTGCCGCCATGGAAAGATCTCGGAGTTGACAACCCCGTCCTGCTCTACAATCACATCAAGAAGAACCCGGGCCCACCACCAATTAAGCTTTCGATGCGATCTCCTGAGGAAACGGCCTTCACTTCGTTGCTTGCCAAATGTTTCCGCCAAGATCCTACTGAGCGGCCGAGCGCCTCCGAACTGCAAGACGAAGTCTTCTTCTTGCAGCGTGAATGCCACGACGATAATCTTACAGGGATTCATTCTACCAGTATTTTCGCCTCTCCCGCGGCAGCCAAAGATACTTCCTATGCATGGGAGCACCTCCTTTCCCCTTCGACTCCACATTCAGCCGTCCAGCGACGTCATCACCACCGCAGCAACAGCACAGGTTGCATGAAGCCTCCATTTGCATCGCCTCCGATACCAGAAAACTTTGTTTTGAATATCCCCAACATCCAGCACCGGCAGACTCCTTTGGCTTCGCCCGGGTGCGACCCCAGTGAGTGGCCCTCGTGGGCTCGCAAAGCAATGGTCGTTCCTTCCGAGGATACCAAAGAAGCCCCGAATACTCCAGTCATCAAAAGTGTCTCTGACACATTGGGAGTAGGAAGTCTCGCGATCAGTGAAGATAGCACTGCTCCAGCTGAACTCGAGAAGCGGAATCTGTTTTGCAACTCCAACAGAGACTACTTTAGTGAGGCGAGCGAAGTCACCACTACTGTGTCCACTCCTCTGCAGGGTATACAGCTGTTGGAAACTATTGAAAGCTGCAGCGAGCACTAGGATTAAGTCGAAGGTAAAAAGCAGACTCAGCTAGCTTTTCCAAAATGCTTTCTCTAGAGAGTACTAGAATTTAAATTAAATTTGCAAATACGAGAAGCAGAAGAGGGAAGTGCGAAGATAATTTTAGGTCTACAAGAAAACCTTACAGGTTGTCTGCACGGCATAATATAAAGTCACTTGGCTCCTGACTCGACGTAGACAGCGGCTGCAGTTTTGAAGGCTGCCCATGCCCATGTTCTACCGTTGCGAACGTCACCCATTCATACCTAACGTCAGATTAGTTTGCGACATTATTACATTATATATATTTGTACTATTAGAAAACGTCGAAGTCCATGGTTCCAGATGGTCCGCTCGGCGCTGTTCGGGGCTCCGCTTCTCCAAACGATGGCGTCGAGTCGGAGTCATCGCCGCCAATATCGCCGCCGCGGTAGTTGTCAATACCGGATATTTCACTCATTGCAATCGACCGGGTGGAATTTTTGTCAATTTTGCCAATGGTCTTTGACAAATCTGAAAAAATGTCTTTCACTTCACTGGTATCCGAGATTCGAGATAACCCACTCATAATCGAATGGCGACTGCCAGCTCCTCCCAACAAATCAACGCCCGGCGCCATGGCTCGTTTCGATTCATTTCCGGTCATTCCCGATAGGTTCGAGTAGAGTGACAACTGACTCTCTACCATGTGGAAATCCGGCATACCATCGCCTGTGCTATGCATGGAACTTCCACCCAAATGACGCCCCGACATACGATCAGAAGGCGGTCTAGAATACTTCATCTTTGCAAAGATACGTCTTCGGTCGACATCTGAACTTGCATAACCATATTGGTCTTGATGGCCATGGCTACTTGGCCCTAATCCTCTCTTTGCGACTCCTCCTCCCGAGGCCACACTGTCCATACCAAACATACTTCCGCCAATCCCGCCACTGCTGATGCTACCGCCAAGTCCCGCACTGCCACCGCCGTATGGCGCACCCTGATGGGCGCTGTCGCCAAAGCCAGAAAAGTTGGACATGAGACTCATACTACTTGCTTCAACTCCAAGTTGAGCTGCAGCTCCAGAACCGCGCTTGACCAGAGATGGACGAAGGCCCATGGAATCAACACCTCCTCCTCGACTGTTGCGATGGTGTCCACCGTTGCTTTGAGGTTGTTGTGGATCATCATCGCCTCCATGCATGCTCAATCGCATCATTTCATTGTGCAGGGCTTGACGTGCTTGAGGTGGGGGCATATCTCTATTCATTCTGTGCTGAGGTTGATGTGGCATCTGTTGTTGATGATGCTGTGCTTGCTGATGTTGTCGATATTGTTGCTGCTGCTGCTGCTGATATTGTTGCTGTTGTCTCATGGCTTGCACGTTGACGTGTTGTTGACCTGGATGCATCATGCCAGCCGCCGCCATGGCAGCCCCCATTTGTGCCCCTGGAACTCCCATTTGTTGTTGGGCTAGAGCTGCAGGGTCAAAACCAGCACGCATGTTCTGTTGCTGCAGGGAATGTTGTTGGTGCAAGTGGGCATCCTGCGCTTGCGCCGCCACTGCGTTGTTGCCGTAGATACCATTGGCTCCGAATTGCTGCTCCATAAGGGCGGCAGTTCCTTGAGCTCCACCTCCCATTTCTACAATTTTTTGTCGCAATTTGGGCTGTCCTTCCCGAAGTGCTTGCGACGTTTTCTCAATGGCTTTCTTGTCGCCAATGTCATACCACGATCCCTTCGCACCATCTTTCTCTAGGAAGCGTCCATTCTGTTCGCGGATCGCGGCCACAATACTACGACTAATCTTGAGCTTCTCTGTCTTTAAACAGGTTATGTAAAGGCCCTTGTTCAGGTTGACTAGACGCCGGTAGGTCTGATTTCCCGGATGTCGCAGAGCAGCACCTCCTCGACCACACAGGACGTCCGTATCACGAGGGTCGGTGATCCCCGTCATGCCCGACTCGCTGTGCGTGCCATTGGCAGCTGTTTCGCTGCTCATCGTTACTGCTACTAACTATTAAGGATTGTGCTGTCTCTTGGGACTTGTTGTTGTTGTTGTGAAGTACTAGCTACTACTGTAGTACTGTAGTACGCTATCAGCGTGGAGCAAGACAAGATCAATCGATGTGATGGCGGATGCGCTGATTCGTGACTGGATTGCCTCTACTACTAATCCCCTGTTGTTGACGTAAGTTTGGGAACTTGGTTGGGTAAAAGTTAAGAGTGTTGTTGTGTCTCTTTTACCCGTGGCCAAGATGCCACTGCAGATTCGATCCTATGCAGGGAGCAAAGAGCTATTATTTTGAATAACAATACAATAGATAGGTACGAGTTGACTAGTCTACTAGCTAGCTGGTAGACAGCGAACGTTAAAAGGTACCATACACCGTAACAAACCAAGACACTCTTGTGCTGCAGAGCTTCTCCTTCTCCGCGCCCCCTGTTTCACGCACGACAACGCGGGCTAATACAGTACATACGAATACTACGTCGTACTGTACGACAGTCTACGACAGTCGACGTCTCATCAACCAAGACCGAACTTTCAAATCCCTCTATGCGGGTTTCTACACGAATTCATCACGTAATGACTGTGACTTATGAATAGACCGCACACCTGATATCCGTTTAATAGTGTGGAGCAAGATTGCGACTTTTCTCACCGCAGGAAAGGCGAAGGCTGAATTTCACCGAAATCCGTCTTCAGTCACTGACTGTTCAGTCCCATGGACGAACTGACGTAACACTGACTGACTTGACTTCTTCAATTATTCCTTTGGATATGCATTTTTCTGCAGCTCTACACGTGTAGTTAGTTGACCATGATTCATTCTTCGATGCAATGCACATTGCATGCCGATGAAAGATCGCCTAATAACCACAATACTCCATCATTATTTTCGTCGACGACAACGATCATCTACAGCTTTGATTTGTTTGATTTTATATCCTAATTCTCGGTCCCATCTGCCAACGAATAAGAAAATGACTTCTCTGCAAAAATTACTGCTCCTCTGTGGAATATTTTCCCCTTATCTATCTTCTGTATCGGCGTTTTCAAATCATGGCCAATTGACCTCCGTGTACACCGCACAGAAAACAGTGCCATTGAGAGCATCACAATCCAACGACAACACAGAGCCTGAATTATTGGACGGACTTTATGAGAAGGCTCAGTCTTCCCGTCGGCATGTGATATCCGCTTCTTTGGGCATGGCAGCCGCTACGGCAGGGACCTTTTTGACACCCTGGCCGGCACAAGCCGAAGGAGAGGAATCCGAGAGTTTTGCCTCCATTGCCGCCCGGGCCAATAAAATTTCCAAAGAAATCGATTCGACACCTTCTGCGTCGACGGTTCGAAAAACCGACAAGACCATGTACGATTTTGATTTCCCCATGGAAGGTACCGCCACACCCATAAAAGAACTGATTCGTCAACAATTTGATGCGTCTGGGAACAATGCCAAAGTCAAAGCTATTCTCGTGGTGAATATTAAGCAGGATGATCCTGTCGCACGCAAGGATATTCCAGAACTCATTTCTCTTTCGACAAAGTGAGTATGGCGATGCCAAAACGTCAACGGGTGTGCTGTCTGTGCGATTTTTTCTTCTTCATTTCCGAGATACTCCTTCGTTTCCTTCTGGTTACTCAATTTCTTTTTTTTCTTACCACTCCTTGAATGATGTATTTATCGTTGTTAGATACGGAAGAAACGGCGAATTCGTCGTGATTTGTTCCCCTACTGACCAAGGATATTTTGAACCGGATACGTCCGCCTTGATCCGTCTCAAACTCGCCACCGAGTATGGGTATGGAATCAATGCGGCATCGATTACGACGGATAAAGTCAATCTGTTGGGTACCGGTGCCCATCCCTTTTGGAGGTGGCTCGAGGGAACCTGTCGAACACCGGCTGGACTTGGCAGAGTTCAGGTAAGAAAAAAGACTTGAATTGTGGATGCTGAGAGTACAACCCCAGATGGCACACTGAGTGTCTCACACCAATTTGTTTGTGCAGGGTAATTTCGAAAAGTTCTTACTAGATGGACGGACGGGACTTCCATTGAGGCGATACCCTAGAAAATATATGCCATTGGATATTACGGATGACATTGAAGCCGTGATTGCGGGTAGACCGTTGCCTCCAGCGGGTGCCAATTGGGCAGAAGAGTGGCGAGCGGCTACAGCAGAAGCCGAACGTGACACCTATCGCTTTGAAAAGGGTTTGAACGTCTTTGATCAATAAATTCCCGACAAGCCCAGATATATATTCTCCATGCATGCAAAGAGAAATGGTTCGAAGATTTCTCTCGCAATGCCAGCTAGCTAGTAGGTCAATTATGGTTTCCGTCACAAGTGTTTTTTGTCCATAGTTATTATTCATACAGTATTTAAGAATAAGTTAGTTGCTTCATGGTTTGTTTTTCTTGACTATTGCCAGTGCATTTACATCTCAATAATTAATTGACTGCAATACTGTATCCTCCCTCAATGTATTCTCGGGAATAAGATAAAATGGTTACGTGTAGTGGTAATATAACAGAAATCCGTCCTTTTCGTCCAGCTCAACATTTCGTTCGATCCATCTATTTTCTCCATTTTCGGAACATTCCTTTGACTCCACCGGATGGAGACTTTTTGACGTCACTAGAATTTCCAAACAAGGGTGTGATTCCTCCACCTAATTTCTTGCAGCCGCGAGTCAATCGCCGACTACGTTTGTGAGGTGCCACAATCTCGACATAGTTTGAATTTTCATCGTGTTCTTCCATTTCGGTACTCTTCGTTGCTACCTGCTCTAGACCTTTGGATTCTTCATCATCCATTGTTTCCATGGTCTCTTGTACTTCAAGTTCAATTGTAGTTGGATCGGAGGTAATAACCGGAGGAAGCTTACTCGAGGTCATGCTTATTCCAGGTGTGTCAATCGCCATGAGATCGTCGAGAATTTCGGCAATGGATTCACTGTCAGCTAGAGATACAGCATCATCAGTGTTTGCAGCATCAGCTTCAGCATCGGATACAGCCTGAGCTATCGCTTCTGCTTCAATAGCTTGTTCTAAAGTCAGCCCACTCTCGTTGCTTCTCCTTCTATGTTCGATTCTTTCTGGGTTGTTGTGTACATCTAAAACCCGTAATTTTTCCTCTTCTTCTTCCTCCTCCTCCGCGTCTTCTTCGTCGTTCGTGGTCTCATTCTCCTCGGAATCCATAAGCGAAGGACCCGTCATTATGGGCTTTGTGCGTTCCTCTTCATTCTCAGTTCCAAACTCAGTTTGAGTTTCAGCATCAGTTATACTATCTCTTGATTCTACGTCGTGCACTCCATCAAAGGTGATAGTTTCTTCGTCGTAAGAGTCACCATATTCTTCGTCTTCTTCATCTATAATTGGAACGCGAACTTCTCTTGGTCGATAACCATGCGAGTTGTTAGGCCCACCGCAAGTCAAAACACTTGCAATGGACATCATGATGTTATCAACGGCTCCACCATGTGCAAAGTATTCACTGCCTTCTGTCGTTCCGTCGTCATCGTGCGAATAAGATCCATGCCCGCAGTTGGACTGATGAGGAAAGATCATACAATTATCCTGCCTGTGTCCATGACTGTGGTGATGATGGTGATAATGATTCGGGTACTTGCGCCTGACACGCACATTATGGGGCGTGGTTAAATGATGGTACCTGGTGCTTTCTCTAGTATTTTCTGTGAAGCTCGATACTTGACGTGTCATTGCATTCACATTATCATTGCCGGAAAAAGTTGCCGCCAGAGTCGGAATGAGTCGCAGCTGCTGCGAAATCATTTCTGCAGCGCTCTGTCTCTTCTTGGGGGCCTCTTTTGGGAGATTAGACGATCCTTGTCGTTCCGAACCTTTACTGCCTTTGGAGCTAGAACTCAAAGTGACACTGTGCGTTGGATCGTTTGTCAGCTGCTTTTCCCAATCCGTCACAGCATTGGCTCCAGCTTTACAGCCTCCGTTTGCCATTGCCGAGGCAAGTGCCATGGAAGCCACAACCTCTGCATGACGCTTCAACTTGCGGCGACGCAAAAAGGAACTTCCAATTCCAGAAGCACTTTCATCGCGACTGTCCACCTCGGGCATCAAAGCGGAGATTGCCGCTGCTTTGGCGGTTTTCAGAGCCGTCATTTCCGAGCCGCCGGCGTTAAGAATGGCCCTGGCAGCTTCTACTGCCTGCGCTGTGGCCTGAGATATCAAAACAGCATCTTGCGACAAGTCTTTTCTAGACAACCTGCTCAGACTGGACTTGTTGGTAAAAGACGACATGACGCTCATGCCAGAGCGGAATTCTCGGGGCGACACCGATTGGTCTCCATAATCTGGGTATACCATCTTTGGTGATTTACTGTGGTATGATCGACTAGGCTTGAATGAATGAAGGCTTGTTGTGTGCCTGGATTGAGATATCTTTGTTGAATGTGTGTTGCCTATTTGTCTCTCTTCGTTTTTGCAAAGTTTACTGCTGCCAACAGATACTGGTATGTTATCAATTATTATAGATCAATGCTTGTTGTTTGTATATGCCACCACGACTTGACTCCCTCACCAGTATTGCTTCTATTCTTGGACAAACTAACAAAGATGAGAGAACGCATTAAAACTCTCGCCACAAATGGGCGAAAAAAGTGCGAAAAAATGACACGAAAAGAGGTTTAGCGAGTATCAAAATGTGAGCGCCCGGTGGGTATGAGAAAGATATAATGACGAATGTCACAGAGCCATTAAAAAGAACGACTCATTAGCAAAAGTGTACAGAATCTGATACTCCTACAAGGAGACTCCAGCAACAAATGAAAATGCGCACTCACAAGGCAATGCCCGCTCGATAACGTATGCCGACCTACCTTACCCTACATCTTTTGACAGCGACAGTCGGAACATCCCTGTCGCCAACGGCAATTGAAAACGGGAACAAAAGGGTCGGAGTACTAAGGGTCAGCCTAGCCACATGGCTCTAGGCAATACCCCAAGCTTTTTTGTGAACACCCGAAGATAGAGGCTGCCGACGCCCCTTCAAATGTCATTCAACTGATAACACGACACGACGTGTTAAATAAATCCCATCGCTGTTTGGCTTTGGTAGCTGATGGGTGTCCAGTGCAGGCGCGGAAGTCAGAGAGGTAAAGGCGATTCTCCTTCCCTTCCCGCACATACAATGTCTCGGAAGCTGATATGACGGAATCCAGATATGACACATGCATTTTCAATCGAGATCCTAGAAACATATGAGTTGTATTAGATTAGAGTGTTGTACATATAAATTTTAGGAGTGAGTCGATCAACCGGGATTTTCCGTGACGGCGGCCTGGCTCCCCAACGAAGTCAATTTCTTCTCGTAAAAATTCAGGTACACGTCTGCTTCCAAGCTTTCCTTTAGGTTTAATACCATGCAGCTCATCTCAGAGCGACGACCTTGGTGAAGGTTGGGGTCAGTTTCTACGCGAGATCACACATCTATGACATTGCTGTCAGTTGCAATTCTTTTCGTTCTCCTGTGCGATTTTTGCTTGTGTTCAATATCTATCTACGGACTTCAATGCTTACGTTCGGTAGCAACTGCTGCAAGTTCATAAAATTGGCCCATTCATGACATTTACTTGGTGGTGGTTGCTTTTTCCGTTTGCACCACAGCTTGTCATTTTTCCTACTACAGAATCATGGATGAGACACTTGCTGCTGTTGCTGCTGTTGATGATGAAATTGTAGGCAAAAGGCGGCTACGATCGCCGCCACGACCACTACATTGATGGACAAAATACCGCGCACATTGGGCTCAAATACGCCTCTCTCCAAGTGTTGCATGTTTCGAAAATATCGCTGCGTGGCCGTGGCCAAAACGACGATCCCCATGACTCCTACCAAATATCCTTCAAGGTTGTTTTTATTGGCCGTGTCCCATTTCAGCAATCCCAAACTGGCCCCCACCAATGCGAGTCCTGTCCTCATCCATGCCAAATAGGCTAGGTAGAAAGAAACGGAAAACGAGCTCAATCAGTAGGATACACAAAATAAAAGTGTTCGATGAAATCTTGGTTGGAACCACCGGAAAAAAATAACCCCGTTCTAGTACTCACTTCGTTCATTGGCTAAATGATCTCGTGCTGTGGAGCCTCGATTTTCCAGAATGGCGCCCCCCGTGACAATCAGTGTCTTGATATCCGGCAATTTATCTACATGGAGTTTTGGATTGCCATATTCATCCTGTATTAGTGAGGTTGTGGATGGCGATAACAATTGCGAAGATTCCGTAGGAGCCATGATTGATTCGTTGCTTGTTTGTTGTTGCTGTGCTATACAATGTAATCTGATCCATTCATCTATTAGTCGAGCGGCATGAGCTTTGTTAGAATGGTTGTCGTTGTCGTTTTTATTATCCTTTGTTCCATCCTTCCTCCATTGTTCCATCCTCGGCTGTTTTGGATCTTACAGTACTGTATAGGAAGTTTGGATCTAAAGTCAAGTGTGCTACTAAAATGGATTTAACTTTTGGGCCAACCAACGGAAAAACTACAGTAACAGGCCACTGCGATTTCGCTGATTAATTGTCATTGATTGTCATTATTATTGATTGATTAACAACATTTCACAACCTACATCGTACTATACCAGCATATATCGGCGCATTAATTTAATTTATTCTCAACTCTCCGGTATGAGTTGTAACACAGCACGATAGGGAATTCCTCTAGCATTATACTACTACCTGACAGGTTACGGTGCCCAATTTGTTTCTATGCTTGAACCGTCAACCAGCTATTAGTACCATTATTTTGATTATCATTCATACATGTACGACGTCGATCGAATCTTTACCGGAGCAAGCTAACGACGTTGGTGCCGAAGAAGAAGAAAAAGATTGGATACGTTCCTGTGACTGTGCCGGTCATTCCAGCATCCCTCTCAAGCGTCGACTTCCGAAGGCTTCAAGAATTGATCGGATCATACAAAATTGGTCGGATCATCCAACCACACGTTCCACCCAGGATCGACACCGGAATCTCAATGCCGACTGTGCTACAAATTGAATCATTTGTTGCCGCTTGTACCGGAACATTCACCAATTCAAGTGCACACCAGTTTCTATAGGAACGCCCATCCCGTCGACTGAACTCTGCTTCCAATTGGAGCAACAACGCCTGAACAAAGCGCTGCTCCCCACAAC
>ENA-ORBV01012156-ORBV01012156.1-microbial-mat-metagenome-genome-assembly--contig:-NODE-12156-length-13347-cov-5.966164_pt1 | contig 13347 bp, 6 predicted proteins | sample MGYA00237777_ERZ505514 | MGnify/ENA primary metagenome ERZ505514 (study PRJEB26160, sample SAMN06269048) | microbial mat metagenome | isolation source: Oligotrophic lake microbial mat | place...
TTGCAATGACTCTTTTAGCCATGGTGAATGCCTTCTGGTGTTGGGGTTCCCATTTCCATCTGGTTGTTTTGAACGTCAGTGCAGCCAAGGGTGCCATGACATGGGACGGTCTGAGCCACATGTCTCTGCAGCAATTTGCCACGCCAACAAAAGATCAAAGTTCTTTTTGATTCTTAGGTTCAGCAATCTTTGGGACTGCTTTGACCTTGTCGCACACTGGCTTTGTTCCTGCACGGGCAATCCAGTGACCTAGACATTCCAATTGAAAATGCTGGAAGAATGACTCTGCAACGTTGAACTTGAGTCCTGCTTTCTGCAGCCTCTTCAGAACAAGTTCTGCTTTCTCGACATGATCACTGAATGAACCTCAAGTCCAACACAGAAGGTCATCAATGTGTGTTCAAATGAGTGCTAGTCCATCCATCAGTTCACTCATTTTCTCAGCAGAAGCCAAGCGTGCTCTTGACACGAGCCATGATGGTGATGACAATCAATGTCGGCAACAAGAACGCAAAAGAAGGCTGAGCGCACCCACATTGAAGACAATGACAACACGCTGCATTCACAAGGCATTTGTAGCGCATGATGTCTCTTCCAATTTGTAAGGCATGAAACGTCCCATAAATTGTGTGCTTGCATGCACAATTGCAAAGCACAGAGGCAGGCGGGAGACGCGTTCCCTTCCCCTCAATTTCCCACTGCACGGAAAGTCTCGATCTAGCTAGTAACTCTCTAGCTTGTACTAGTACCTTAGTGATGGAAAATAACGAACATGAAATGTTGCAGGTAGGCCCATCTATTCGATAAGAACTAGCTAGCTAGCTAGAAAAGTGTTTATAGAGAATGGGTTGATAAAAAGTCTAAATTGGTCTATAGTGGTAGTGTGCAAATCTATGTGTTTGTGTGATGGTAGCAGTAGCTGCTTCCTCTTGAAGGAGCGTATATCGTGACGGATTGTAGCTGTCTGTCTGACTGAGTGAATGATTGATTGAGTGAATGAATAATGGTCATTGAGCACTTGTTGCCCCATGAAAGGAATGGCGCGATGGCAGCCATGAACGAACGTACGGGTCGGTCATCCCTGTCCGTTTCTACGATTGGCCATTAAAGCCATTCATTCGTTCCAAGGATCGCTCGTACACGAGATCCACAATGGCACTGCGATGATTTCGGATGGTATCATCATCATGGCTGAAATCATTGGGCTTCGTCATCGTCTGGACGACGGCGATATCTTGGGGAAGGATGGGTCTCATGCTGTCAGTATGCTGCGAACGCAGAGCACTGGCAGATTCTCGGGAAGATCCTAAAGCTTTTAAGGCTGCAATAGGGTTGACAATTCTTGCAACCACAAATGCAAGACCTTCCACGCTGTCCATCATGTTGGCACTGAAAAGCACCAACATGAAAGCAGCAATCATGGTTGATTTAAACATGGCAATCTTCATGGTCGAGAAGTAAGTTAAGTTAAAGGGTGGATTGATGACAGAAGTGTTGTAAGGTCAAAGTCGATGGATTGATTGACTGATGATAGCTTTTGAATTTTATTATTTTGTGAGATGTTTTTGTGAGGTTTCTACAGTATCGTCTCCTCTACTATGTAGTAGTGTCTTGCTTGGTAGCTAGGAATTCCTTCGGTCAAATTGGGATGGAATTTTTTTGATCTTGTGAGCAACAAGCAATGCATTCAGCGATTCGTGCGTTGAACTGGTGTTCGGCATGAGAACCAGAACGGAAATCGGAGTAGACTCGGAGTCGAAATTCCAGAGTGACGGGTGCGCGTTCTTGTACTGTACAACTTAGAGAGTAGTTTAGCATCGCATATCGCCGGGGCTCCTAAACGTAGTTCAGATTTAAATTTCACGCCCGCCAGCAAATTCAAAAATGAATCTTGACCCGTGCACACACATGTTAGAAAAATTTAGGGAGTGGCTATCCCGATTTCTGACTCGGTCGTGGCGGTTTTTCACGGTGACGCTGTTGTGCAAGGTATTGCACGTACTTGACAACCCCCCATGATGCTTTGTCTTGGCTCGTGCAGGACAACGGAACTACATTTCCTGTAGTTACCATGGTAGCTGGCTACGAGAGTAGTAGAGCTACCACAGCTTCTCCAATTCGTAAAAGAATGGATCGAATCAATGATCCGCCGTTTTTGGGCTACTAGCAACCAAGCGTCACCAATGCCACCTCCAACCATAGTAATGTTGACGTGCAACTTGGTGGGCATGAGGAGTCCCGATTTTCAAGTTTTGTCAGGGTAGAATGGCGGGACGGAGTAGAAGGTCGAGCATTGGGCAATCATGGTGCCGTGGGATCGGCTGTCACTCAACTGAACTGAATCATGGCAACTATGGCTTGCAGGTTACAGAGTGGAGCTTGGCGGAAGTAGTTTGTTAGACCAAACCAATAGCGGGACTCTCGCTATCTCAAAGCGTGCGGCCGGGGTCGATCTGGCCGTCTTTGCTCCAGGCAGCTCCAGTCGACCAATCAAAAAGGAGGTACCAAGCAGCGAGGTAGTAAAAAAATAGTACTTACCCTGGAGCAGGCAGTGCTTATTCCAGAGCATCACTACTATGACGAGTAGTCAGTCTCTAGAGCTCGGCTACAACGTACAACTAACAGGTATTATGTACATATCAAAAGTGATATCTAGCTAGCTAGCTACTAGCCAGCTTCATAGCTAAAACTATGCTTCGACGAGTTAGACGTAATCTTTCGAATTGAATCTTCAAAACTAGGGTGCGGGTTGCACCGATGTAAAGTATCACACCTCTGTGTGGGAGTTACTCGTCCACCTGTCTGACCTCAACATCTGTCCATGATTTTTCGCGCGAGCTCGTCGCGCACGTGTCTTTTTCGCCACCACAAACCGTGATTTCCAAACGTTTCTTCATTTCCCGGTGCGAGCAACGTGTACGTTAGGAGCAGCAATGCTAAACTCTTCAACATCCACTGGAAAGCATCCATCCATCCAACTATCGGTCGTAGCTCTGCTAGCATAGCAGCTGTTCCATCAATCCCATACAGTACTACTACTAGGCTAGTGTACTGCAAGTCGTATCCTCACACATAGAAAGGCAGGAACAGAAAACTGCACGTCGTACAAATAGTACTAGTAGCGCATTGTGTTGAAGTGATAGTGTAAGATTAGGTGATCAACTCTATACCTTGATATACTTGTGAAATATTATCGTGTGCGGAAGACAAAAGTTGACAGTCTGAGCCTCAGCAGAATTTGATAACATCACCAACCAAACACAAGAACAGACCATTCTTTCCTTCCTTTTTCATTCTACTACTAGCCTCGAGTTCATAATAACAAGATGGGTGGAAACGAAAACCAGACAGACCAAGATCAGCAGATTGAGATCTTCAAGGTCAAAAAGCTCATTAAGAATCTAGAAGCCGCTCGCGGTAACGGTACTTCCATGATTTCGCTCATTATCCCCCCCGGAGATCAGATATCACGGGTCAACAAAATGTTGAGTGACGAATACGGTACTGCGTCCAATATCAAATCGCGTGTAAATCGTCTTTCCGTCTTGAGTGCTATCACATCCACGCAACAACGCTTGAAGCTATACAACAAATGTCCCACGAATGGATTGGTAATTTACTGTGGAACCGTCATTACGGAAGACGGCAAAGAACGCAAGGTCAATATTGATTTCGAACCCTTCCGACCTATCAATACCTCGCTGTACTTGTGTGACAACAAATTCCACACGGAAAACTTGAACGATCTGTTAATCGATGATGAGGCCTTTGGCTTTATTGTCATGGATGGTAATGGCTGTCTTTACGGAACGGTCCAAGGTTCCAATCGTGAAATCTTGCACAAATTTTCCGTCGATTTGCCCAAGAAGCACGGACGTGGAGGACAGTCTGCCCTGCGTTTTGCTCGTTTGCGTCTCGAAAAGCGACACAATTACGTTCGTAAGGTGGCCGAAATGGCCACGCAACTCTTTGTTCCGGACGGATGTAAACCCAACGTTCAGGGCATCGTCTTGGCGGGTAGTGCCGATTTCAAGACGGAATTGATGCGCAGTGACTTGTTTGATCCCCGATTGGCAAAAATTGTGGTCAAAATGATTGATGTGAGTTACGGAGGTGAGAATGGTTTCAATCAGGCCATTGAATTCGCTTCGGATGCTCTCTCGAATGTCAAACTGATGAAGGAGAAGAAGTTATTGCAAAGGTACATGGACGAAATCTCACAAGATACGGGAAAGTATTGTTTTATGGTCGAAGACACGCTGAAGGCCCTCGATCTTGGAGCTGTGGAAGATTTGATTGTCTGGGACAATCTCGAAGTAAATCGTTATGTTTTGAGGAATCAATCCACGAGCGAGGAAACTGTTCTTCACTTGACCCAAGAGCAAGAAAAAAACGAAACCTACTTCAGGGACCCCGAGTCGGGAACCGAATTGGAAACCGTCGAAAAGGAGGCATTCGTGGAATGGTTGGCCAACAATTACAAGAATTTTGGTTGTAATTTAGAGTATGTTACGGATCGGAGTAGTGAAGGGACTCAGTTTGTCAAGGGATTTGGAGGTATCGGCGGTATCCTGAGATGGAGAGTTGACTTTGTGGAGATGGGTCAGTTTGAAGACGCAGCCAAGATGGATCATGCAGAAAATGATGACGATGATGAAGATGACGACGACGATGATGACTATGGCTTTGATGATGGCGACTTTGCTTTCTAATTTCATTACTTGCTCTGGAGGCTGGCAGTAGGACTGCTTGGAAAGTAAGAATGATGTTTCGGGTAGTATTTGGGAGGTTCAAGTAGTGCACACATGACTGCTTGTGGTGATGGAAGTATTGAACGTTGTTAGCCGAAGACGGTTGCTGCGCGGCTTCTTTGAGGATGGTGGGTTGAAATTGGAAGGCAAAAGGAAAATAAAGTAATCATGTCTTGATTGAGAATGAACCGGAGGCTTGTTTGGGACGGGCCTTTCAGTGATCGCGTATCATCTCATCATCATTTCGCCAAATAGAATTACATTTCATATTGAAGAAATTAATGATTGCTGCAAAAATATTATAGACTTCTCTATGATTAGTTTGTTACTAACGGTTCTGCATTGGCTTAAAGCTCTAATATCCTGCAGTCTTGTCTACAACATTGTAGAGAGGTAGGCCTCGAAGAAAACGAGGCAAGTTCTCGTCGAGAAAGAAATCGGTTCCCTCGTGCATGAAGGTCGCCGTTGCATCCATGTTGTGCCTGCAGCATAACATTTAAGATGGGGGAGGGGAGGACGGAAAAGAAAAGACGTCAATGGACTACGTTGTGTGCATAATGGGTGGATGTCGAGAGACAAACAAAATACACGAGAAATCTTATCAAATTACGTACGGACTGAGGAGCACCTTTTTGGTAAGGTCCCACAATTTGCTTTCTTTGGGCAATGGTTCTTCGGAAAAGACATCCAACCCAGCTCCTTTGAGCTTGTTGGATTGCAACGCTTCAATCAAGGCATCTTCATCAATGACTGGACCTCTTCCAACATTGATGAGGACCGCGGTGGATTTCATGACACCGAACTGCTCTTTTCCAATGAGTCCCTTGGTTTGCGGCGTTAAGGGTGCTGCCACGAAAATGTAATCACTTTGGGCACACAACTGATTCAAAGCCTGAGGGTTCTCTTGACTGTAGTAGATTTCGTCGCAATACGGATCCTCGTCGGCATTGGTTCGCTTTCGTTTTAAGGCCACTACTTTCATTCCGTAGGCATGCGCGAGCTTGGCCGTGGCTCTTCCAATATCTCCATAACCTACAATGCCCATGGTGGCTCCACGAAGTTCTACAATATCGTAACGTTGCCAATTTTTATCGGCATGCTGTTGGAGCAACCGGGGCAAATCTTTGGCAAAATAACTACATGCCATCATACCATACTCGGCGAGAGTCGAAGAAAAGTGGCCTTTGGCATTGGTCATGACCAGTTGTGGGGGCGTCGCGGCCAAGGTTGGGGAAGTGCAATGCTCAATTCCTGCCGATCGGGCATGGACCCATTGGATCGCACTACTAAACGTTGTTAAGCATTCCGCCAACAAATCTCGCGTTCCTTTGGAGGTCACCAACAAAATGGTAGGATGTGTTTTTTGTAGTGCGTCCCAATCCAAAGCCTCCTTGGTATTGCCAATGCCTAAAATAGTGTAGTTGCTAGAAGACCAATTGTTCTCGTCATAGACTCGTGCCATGCTTTCGTCTTTGGGATCACCAATGACGAGAATCCGGGCCTCTTGGAGGATGGGAAGTTGCTTGTCATAGTTGTGAGGAATAGAAGTTTCGCGATTCCAATCACCAGCTGTAGTTGGAGTGGATGCTGTGGATGCACTCATTATGTCTGATGTCTTGACTTTGTAACTTCAAATGGATTTTTTTGTCACATGCATCGATGTTCAATCGATTGCTTTCTCATTTGCAAAGCCAGCGATTTTTATTGGATCTGATCTAATGCATTTAAATCATAGATAGGGGAGGATTTCTACAGCTTGAGGATCAATCAAATCCTCCATCTCAGTAGGTCGATACCGATTTCTGAATCTTGTGAGAAAAGTTTCGAATGATGAAACAATCAGCGGATGCAAAATAAATGCGTCAGTGTAGGCGCACACTACCTCATGCCACTTTGACTGTTCTCATTCATGATTGGTCCGTTCCATCCCACAATTTCCAGCGGTGTCAAGTTTAATGCCGGCAAAAATATCAAAGGTATCTTTCTCATTATCTGCTGATATCAAAGTGGGAAGTACCAATCAATCAATGAACGTACATGTACTAGCTAGTCTAGCTAGTACAACCATACAAATGCATTTGTGATGATGGTGATGTTCCCATAAGTTATTCATTTGTTTGAAAGCCTTTTGTGGCTATCGGTTGGCTATATCACAACAGCACTCTCACAAGCACCATGGCGGACGTAACAGCAATTGTGACACCAGGAGCCACCGGGAGATCTACTATTTGTAGCAGTGACAGTTCCTGCAGTGAAAGTACAGGTAGCACCGATCCTAATATCTGCAAACGAATCAAACGTAGTCATCATCAGCAGCCTCAAGGCGATGATGAGTTATTGTATCTCCTCCCCGCCATGCCCTCTAGAGTGAACAGTGTCAACACATCCTTTTCCAGTAGTAGGAATAGCAGTAGTAGTAGCAGCAGTGCCACAATGACGGGTAGCATCTTGGAACAACTGCAGACGCCACCAACACCTCAAGCCTTCAAGCTACAACCAAAGCAAACTCAACAATATGATGAAAGGCTGGTGACGAATCCGCTCGCCCATTTTGTGGCTGGTGTCAAGACGAGTGGCAACAGTGACGAACCCAACATGTCCAATCTTCCTATGAAGAGGACTACAAGTACTGACCCGTACAATACTACAACTCCAGCCATAGGTACTAACCACTTGGGCATTCCCAATCATCTTATTCATCATCCATCAAGTCCTGTTTTTGCTAGGAGTATAAGTAGTAGCAGTAGTAATGCTGTTCAAGATGACAGCAACACGAATAACAACAAGACTATCGTTGGTCATGTTGTACTGCCCCCTTACACTTCGACTGCAAGCACAAGTGGCGGCGCTGTAGATCACAAGAACGCTCCACCGCCACCAACAACAGATGCTGTTGTCACCATTACGGATCACAATGGACAATTCCAGCATTTGCAACCCTACGAGTCGTGTCGGGAATGGGTCCAACAGGGTATTTTGTTGTCGCCCATTACCACCATTAAAAAACGATCTCCCTTTTGGCAAGCCTTTCATCAATATCATTCCAAACACGAAACCAACATTGTCATGGGCCGATTGCATCATGCGGCCTGTAACTTGTGCGGCAAGACCATCAATATGGGACGAGACAATTCGACAACGACCTTGTCGCAGCACTTGAAAAAGTGCAATGCCGCCTTGTGGAAGGAATTAAAAGAAACAACCGTGGTGGTGGTAAGTAATACCGAGCCGCAAGCGGCGTCCAACAAGAAGCAGAAAAAGGAGAGGAAGGTGCCAACGAAAACCAAGGAGTCAAATGCAACCATACTGATGGATGATATTGACGACGTTGGCAACCACCACCTCTATGGCTGCAAGCTCTCTACAGCTGCGTCAATCACGTCGGGTGAGAATCAACAGCATCCAAGCAGTCCATCATCGCCATTATCCCTAGAAGCCATTCGTTACTATATTCAAGTAGCCTTTCTCGTGCGGTTTGAAGAACCATCCCGAGACGAATGGGCTGGTTTGATTTCAATTTTGCACAAGGAATTGTCTGCCAAGGGAATCTCCAAAACGTTTATTCGGCAAGTCTTTGAACAACAGCAGCAGCGCTCCTCCACTCATGTTTGATAGCAACACATGCACTCATGAAGCATGAGAGCAAGCAGCAGAGCAGGATGTCTAACGAACCCCACCACACACTCACACGCACGCATATACACACACCTTTCCTCTCTGACTCTCACCACGACCAATGGCAGCGACCGGAATCTCTATCTACCGCTATCAGGCGGAAATGATTTTGTAAAAGACCCATTTTTCAAGCTTTTTTGAAGTAGTGAATCTGACATTTATCTTTTAGTCCATAATAATTATTGTGTGTCTTGTATGTAGCGGACTTGTTGTGGTCGACCACGTTCCACAGTGGAAGGACATCCGAGAAGTTGTCAGTTTGTGACAAACCATTTCCTCCATTCGACTGCTGTTTTACTGGCGCTGATCGACTGCAGTCATTCGCTATCTAAATATTCCGCTACTGTTGCTCCTGCGGCTTTCTGGATTGCCCCCAAACGTAACCTAATAAACAAAATTAATACATGCATGTTGGGATACTGCCCCTTTTACATTCGTCTTGGTCTTCTTTACATTCTTGTACCGGTTGCTTGGCACGGAAGCATCAGCCGCGCTGAACAGTAATGGAAGTGCATTGCAGCAGGGTAGTAGCAACTCGAGTATAGCTACTAGCTAGCTAGCTAGTGGTAGCTTGTATTCGAACTAGGTAGAAGGCAGTGTACATAGAAGTTAGGGGCATATCTTGTCAATACCAAGACACACTTGGTCGGTTCCCGTTCTGGCGCCTCACCGTGTCACTCCTTCTTTGCAGGAAGTGAAAGCTACTGCCTAATCTTAGCTTATAATAGATCTAGTTTCTATTATCTATCTACTGTACTACTGCACTGTGCTCTAATGGGCGAAGGATAGGAGTTTCAGGATCCATTGAAGGCGAATATACGAAAGCAAGATGTAATTATGGATTCTCAAGCGCCGTACACCTCCGACAATGTAAAGAATTGATAGGTTGGAAGCTCAGTAGGCGAAATGCTCATAAAGTTTCGTTGTCAGCTACCAAAATCTCTATGGTCAAATGGAAGGTGTCACCTGTAGTGTCCGTTGCTTCCCCGACCATGAGAAGGTATGGCATGCCTGCTTGAGCAAAAAAAGAGAGCGACGACATGCAATCGTAAGAAGTGGCCTGGAAGCACTCAAAGTCTCCCAAATAATTCTGCGTAAACACATTCACGCATAATCTCCTTTCCGAAACTGATTCGACCGGGAGGGAAGCTGATTCCACAGTCATGGTAATCTGTATACAAAAGGAAGAATCGTAGCATTGGTTAGCACGAGTTGAATCTCGAAAAGAAGTCTTCAGGGGCGCTGATTGCCGCCCTTTACAAAGACTTACATTTTGACCGGTTCCATAGATTCGATACCATACGCTTATCGGACTCTCAAAACTAAGTGGTTTGCACAAGCTAGACAATTCAACTTCTTCTGCAGTGGCATTTTCCGTCGAACCCTCCACGAATATGATAGAATTATTGGTCTGAGCTGCTGTCACATTGAGATCGATAGCTCCACTTGAAATATCATTTAGGGGATACTCTTCCACCGATAGTACAAAGGAGCCAATGACATCAATGTTTGCTCCGTGGACCAGAACATAATACTTTACTCCTTCAAAACCTGCAAAATGGACAGTGCTGTGTCCGTCGTAAAAGTTAGGAGCATTGTCATTGCCAGCCACACACTCGAGCGCATCATTACCGCAATCTCCTTGAAAGATAGAAATTTGTGTATCGAGATTTTGGCTTCCTTCTGTGGAAAGTCTGTAACTCTTATTGGCCCCCATGATGAAGTACCATATTCCCTTCCCTAATGGAGCGGATGCGGAACCACAGGATTGTTGGTTTGGGCTAATGCGGCCATAGGATAGCAAGTTTGACGTTTCTTGGAGAGTTGACAAATCGCTTGCAAAGTCACAGTACGCTTGGGATCCAAGATAAAATTCATAGGGGACAGAAAGGTTAAAGGGTAATGATCCGCCATCATAATTATAGCACTCCTCAAAGGAATCATAGCAGAAAACCAGCAACCAATACTTGGTGTTGATATTGGTCTTGAAGGTTGAACGTATACCGTTGAGATTAAAGTCGTCCGCATTGACCACCGTGGTATCCATGGCTGGGCTCTTACCGGAGCAGGGTCCTGTAAATACCAAATATTCCCTTGCCTGTAGAGAACCATTGAGTTGTTGGATGGTCACATCTAATCCGTTTCCCAGGAAGGAGTACCAGCGCCCGTACCCTGGATACCTGTTTTGGCTGCTCGCAAATTGTGTTGTGTACGTCAAATAGATCTCATCAATTGTTGTGTTGAACAAGTTGCCCCTGACGATCCCCCCATCAATAGTTATATTAATGGCATCTTGGCAATAATCATTGTTGATATTCTGGGGCGAAATACTGGGCGCAACAGAGGGTGGAAAAGAGGTAGAGATCATGGCGTTTAAGGGCTCGACTGGAGTCCCTTGGGTCTCGACCGTCTCGAAAACCGTGTTAGAGTCATCGTCTGCGTTTGATCCATCATCTTTGGTTGTCAACAGCGCGGTAAGAACCACTACACTAATGATAATGACCAAAGCTGTCAATAGACAACAGAAAAACCAGAAGCAGCGCGGACGATATCTTCGTTCCCGCTGAGTTTGGGCTATCTCTGCTGGTTCATCCGGAGCCGCTACGACCTCGGATGCTTGCACTGCTTCTGCAATTAGCTGCTCTCGGGCAGCAGCCATCATGTCCTCCTCCAGTTCTCGTCGATGGGCTTCTTCATCCACCAGATCTGCCGTCAAGAGAACCCCGCTCCTGTTGGTCTTGTCGTTGTCAACAGGGTCATTTGCATTTTCCTCTGCACGAAGGTTGTTCCTGTTGCTACTGCTATTGCTTGTGCGTGCTTCCTGTCGACGAACCGAACGGTCCGCGATGAAAAGCTTGTGATGCAGAACGGCCGAGTGGTTATTGATGGCGGCTGCTGTGCCACTAAAGGTGGTAGAATCGTCCTGCTTGCCAACCTGTTGACGCTGCTCCGACAAGGCATAGACTCCACCGGATTTGTTGACTGCCCCGCTGCCGGCGGAAGCCGTTGTCTTCTTGCTCTTCCAGACGATACCCGTTGCTGCTGTGCCACTTGCAGTGGTAGAATCGGCCTGCTTGCCAACCTGTTTACGCTGCTCCGACAAGGCATAGACTCCACCGGATTTGTTGACTGCCCCGCCGCCCCTCGCCTCGTGGACCATCGTTGCACCCACACCAGCGGCATGGAAAACTTTGGGGGTCGACTCTGTCGTTGTTCCTTCATTCACTGATTCTTTAGTCTCATCATCTTCTACTAAATTTGATTTGCCAACGCTCTGATTTTCGTGATCGCTGTTATCTGCACCGTCCTTCTCGTCTTGCTGGGATTGTTCTGTTGTTTCGGGCATTCTCTCGTGCTTCCGTGGTATGTGGTGGCCTTGTGGGCATAATATCAGGATACTATTGTTGTGTGTTGTTCAAGCTGTCACCAAAACATATCTTGCTGAAGACTATCAATCTCCTACGCAGCTTCCGCAAAAATTCAGAATGTTCTGCAGAATGAATCTTTCCTTTCTTGGATCCAATGTTTGCTAGCTACATGTACCAATGGAAGCAAACAACTAGCCTAATCGCAAAGGAAATAGCCATCGGAAGCTCTCTCTATATATAATCAAAATTTTATAAGTACGGCTCTCTTACAGTTGAGTACACTTACATGCTACCAAGACGGTCCTGTAGTGTGTCAGCAATCTACTAGATGGGTATTTGAAAGCTCAACAGTCCTTCCCGGTTGCCTTCATTGGCTCTCCATTCGCCATTAAAAGTCAAGCACGATGGCCCAGCAGCAGCAGCCTTACTACTCGCAGCACTACTGCTACTCGTCGGTGAGACCGAGGTGGTCTTGGTGGTGCCCGTCACAAAAATAGTCGCTTGAAAGGTCGCGTCTTCGGGTTCGGCAAGCCAATAAAAGGTATTTGTGGCCGGCAAATACCTTCCTTCTTTGATTGTGAAGGAACCACTCTTGTCCTTGGACACTCCCGTGATGGTATAGCAGGTTGGTGCGTTATGATTGCTGTCGTCCTCGGCTGTTGTTAATATTTTTTGAAACGTCAAGGTACCATTAATTTCGTCTTCGTTCGTTTGGTTTCTGAGAGAGTTGTCGTTGTTGTGCGTTTTTTTACGGTTGCTATTAATGGTACCAGTATAGGTAGCTTTGAATTGATCCGGAAGCAAAGCTACTCCTCCTTTTGGCTTATTATTGTTATTCTTCTTGGGGGTCGTCTTTTTTCGGGCGTGGTCTAAATCTTCGTGCCATTCGTCTTTGGAGTGCGCGCGTATTACGCCCATAGCACGGAGGACTCGGTCCCCAAAACTAGATCTTCTATGAGGTGAAGAAGCAGCGGTCGACACGACTTCCATCATGTTGGTTGTTTTTATACTGGAGTACTAGCTAGTAGGGGTAATGCGAAGAAAGAAAGAATATGAAGTTGTATTGGTGCGGAAGGTTGGTTGTGTTCGCAGTCGTTTTGCGGAAGTGATTTTTGTGAGCCAAAAGTGTTTTGATATTTTGTTCGGTTCGATTCTGATCGATGGAGGAATCAGTGAGTGGGTGGATCGGAGAAGCCGACTTGCTCGTCAACCGTTACCAGTACGTATCGATAACCCTGCACGAATGAAGTCGGGTCTGAGAACTTTAATTTCATTCGTTACTCGTAGTTGGACGAACGACATTATTCATTAGTCATCGCACACTTGCTCATTGAAACGAAACAGCAAAACTATAACCCAAAACCGACCACATAACGGCAGAAGTTTTGATCATCTGCACATCGTCGCACTAGTATATGTAAGCCTGGTAGAATAGAAAGCAACGTACGGTCTGTACGCCAACGGTCAAAATGCTAACTAATTGCTGTCTCTTATACACATCTCCGAGCCCACGAGACTAAGGCGAATCTCGTATGCCGTCTTCTGCTTGAAAA
>ENA-ORBV01012158-ORBV01012158.1-microbial-mat-metagenome-genome-assembly--contig:-NODE-12158-length-13346-cov-10.241842_pt1 | contig 13346 bp, 14 predicted proteins | sample MGYA00237777_ERZ505514 | MGnify/ENA primary metagenome ERZ505514 (study PRJEB26160, sample SAMN06269048) | microbial mat metagenome | isolation source: Oligotrophic lake microbial mat | place...
TCAAGCAGAAGACGGCATACGTGATTCGCCTTAGTCTCGTGGGCTCGGAGATGTGTATAAGAGACAGAAATTAACCTTTTCTGTTTTTTGTAAAAATAAATGCGCCTATCCATTCTGAAATTTCAGTTTTGATTAACTGCTGATCTAAGGCTTGGATTTGCTCCAAGACCTCTCAAAGTAAACCTAAGACTGACGCTAGCGATCGCGATTTTCATCCGTCTCCATCCTTAGCAAGTGGCATCTGAATCAGGGCAGAGTATCCAATCCGGCAAATTGAGTCGTCGTCATTTGAAAACAGCGCTACAGTCTAGAAGTCAATGCTGTTTCAGCAGATATGATTGGCAAATAAATTAAAGCCAAATAAAGCCAAACTGAAACCGTTCGTTCGTTGCTCTGTATTCAATACAACTCTCAGAATCGTTACAAATGTGAGACACTGCCGTTTTAGTAGCTTGCAATGATTTTGCTGGATCGAGTGAACTCAGTCCAGATAAGCAATCAAGCCCCAAGGAGAACACAATGTTTGAGTATCTTCCTCCGCTGAATGAGCACAACCTGCCTTACCCAGATACCATTCACCCAATTGTGGTGCATTTCGTGATCGCGATGGTTTTGTTTGCGGTTTTATGCGACGTAATTGGGTTTTTCACAAAAAATGCCCGTCTGCATGAAGTGAGCTGGTGGAATTTGTTTTTTGCCACGTTGGCAATTTTTATTGCCGTGTTGTTTGGTCAGCTAGAAGCAGGTTTAGCTGAACCTTACAATGCAGCGGTATCAACCCTAAATCTGCATACGCTGCTCGGTTGGTCTCTGTCTGGCATTTTGGCTGCAATCACTGCTTGGCGATATATTCTGCGATCGCGCGATCCGCAAAAGGTGCCGCTTGCCTTTATGGGAGCCAGTGTTTTGTTGACGGGTTTGGTCTTCTTTCAGGTTTATTTAGGCGACAAGCTGGTCTGGGTATATGGCTTGCATAGTGCGCCTGTGGTAGAGGCGATTAGACAAGGAGTGTTGCAATGAACGAAGAACTCGTTCAGCAGTTGGGAGGACTGGGTGCAAACGGGTTGCCCTATACCATTCCAATCCATCCCAATCTGGTGCATATTACGTTGGGGCTTTTCATCATCGCGATCGCGTTTGATGTTGCCGGCAACCTGTTTCCGTTAGAAAAATCGATCCTGAATTTTTTAGCGATTAAAGCAGTACGCTCTAACTTCTATGATGTCGGTTGGTATAACGTGCTGGCAGCAGCGATCATTACCTTTTTCACAGTGGCAGCAGGCTTCTACGAGATCATGCTGGCAAATCCTTTGGTTGATGTCAAAAGCGCCTGGGGTTTAGGAGCGATGGAAACCATGATCTGGCATGGGGTCGGCGGCGTTTTATTGCTTGCTCTGATTGTTGTTATGACTGTTTGGCGGGGTATGCAGCGGTTTGCATGGCGCAAAGATAGCGCAAGACAGGTGCAGTGGAGCTATTTGCTATCAGGGATGGTTATTCTGTTTGTCATGTTTTTGCAGGGCACGTTAGGTGCCCATCTGGGTGGCGAGTTTGGCATCCACAACACGGCAGATAGCTTACTTAAACTAGGCGAAGACCCCAATCTATTGCTGAAATAATTCGGCTTAAAGGATAGAGCGATGAAAGTTTCCAATGTATTGCCGTGGGTAGTTTTTGCGGGTGTGGACACGCTTGCAGGGTGGTGGATGGCGGGAGTATCTCATACCTGGTTTCCCCCAGAAGCGTCGCTTGAGGCGGAATTAATTGATAATCTGTTTGCGCTGCTCGTGTTTTTAGGAACGTTCATTTTCCTAGGAATTACGGGCGTTTTAAGCTATTCGGTGCTAACTGGACTGACCAGCCGCTTTGACACTAGCGATGGTCCTCCCATTGAAGGCAACCTCACGCTAGAAATTGTTTGGACGGCGATTCCGATCGCCTTGGTAATTGTGATTGCGGGATATAGCTACTGGATCTATGAGCAGATGTCGATCCGCGGACCGATGGATCTAGTTCACATGCATATGCCTGGTATGGCAACTGCCTATGCTGCACCCATGGATGGCAAGGGCGAACCCGTGGAGGCGATCGACGTGAATGCGAAGCAATGGGCGTGGTCGTTTCACTATCCCGATAACAATATCACCAGCGCAGAACTACACTTACCTGTGAATCATCGGGTGCGCCTCGCGCTTCACACTGAAGACGTGATTCATGGGTTTTATGTGCCAGCGTTTCGCCTCAAGCAAGATATCATTCCCAACCGAACCATCGACTTTGAATTTACGCCGATTCGCGAAGGCAAATATCGCCTTAAAGATTCCCAATTTAGCGGCACCTACTTTGCCGTGATGCAGACCAACGTTGTAGTGGAGTCTCCCGAAAAGTACAGTGAGTGGCTATCAAAAACGGGCGATCGCGCCCTAGTGCCAGCCGCAAACCAAGCATACGAAGAATACACTCAAAGATCAAAGAAAGGCTTTAAACCAGGATGGGCAACCGTTCCGCCTGAGCCGCCGCCAATGGTGAATGAAGGATGAGGCAGGAGTACGGAATGCCGAGTGCCGAGTGCCGAGTGCCAATTAAGTAGTGCAGAGTCAATATAAATCTCGAACCCCAAACTCCGAACTTTACCCCGAACCCGAAACCCGGAACCCGAAACCTAAATAAGAGAAATCGCATGACGAATATCTCGGTTGAAAATCTCAGTATTCCTGAAGAAAAGCCCCAAGCTCAACCGCCTGAATGGCGAAAATATTTTAGTTTCAGCACCGATCATAAAGTGATTGGCATTCAATATCTGGTGACTTCGTTTATCTTCTTCTTGGTAGGCGGGTTGCTGGCAATGATCGTGCGGGCAGAATTGATTACGCCAGAGTCGGATCTGGTTTCGCGACCGTTGTATAACAGCCTGTACACCATGCACGGCACGGTGATGCTCTTTTTATGGATGTTTCCGTCGCTGGTGGGTCTGGCAAACTACTTGGTGCCGCTGATGATTGGGGCGCGGGATATGGCGTTTCCAAAGTTGAACGCTGTTGCCTTTTGGATGGTGCCTGTGTTTGGCGTATTGCTGCTGTCTAGCTATTTTTTACCCAACGGCACAGCGCAATCGGGCTGGTGGTCTTATCCACCGGTGAGTCTGCAAAATCCATCGGGAAGCTGGCTAAGCGGTCAATTTATCTGGATATTGGCGGTGGCAATCTCTGGAGTCTCCTCGATTATGGGAGCCGTCAATTTTGTTGCTACCATTTTCAAGATGCGGGCACCGGGAATGACGTTTTTTCGGATGCCTGCCTATGTTTGGGCAGTGCTGAGCGCTCAGCTAATTCAGCTAACGGCGCTGCCTGCGTTAACGGCTGGAGCGGTCATGCTGTTGCTAGATCTAGTAGCAGGCACCAGTTTCTTTGATCCAGAGCGGGGCGGCAATCCAGTTCTATTCCAACATTTCTTTTGGTTCTACTCCCATCCGGCGGTTTATGTGATGGCGCTGCCTGTTTTTGGCATATTTTCAGAAATTGTGCCTGTGTATTCCCGTAAGCCACTGTTTGGCTATAAGGTGGTTGCCATTTCTTCGCTGTTGATTGCAGGAGTGGGAATTTTCGTTTGGGTGCATCATATGTATGCCAGCGGTACTCCGGGCTGGATGCGGATGCTTTTCATGGTGTCTTCGATGCTGGTCGCGGTGCCGACGGGAATTAAGATCTTTGCATGGACGGCGACCGTTTGGCGGGGCAAGATTAGCTTAAAAACTCCGATGTTATTTACGCTGGGCGCGATCGTCATGTTTCTGTTTGCAGGCATCACCGGGGTCATGCTAGCAGCGGTGCCATTTGATATTCACGTCAACAACACCTATTTTGTGGTGGGTCATTTCCACTACATTGTCTATGGCACGCTGACGATGGGGATGTTTGCGGCGATTTACCATTGGTTTCCAAAGATGACCGGGCGCATGTACAACGAGGGTTTGGGGGTTATTCACTTCATCTTGGCGTTTGTAGGCGCTAACCTAAACTTTTTTCCAATGCATCCTTTGGGGCTACAGGGAATGGTGCGACGGATTTCGTCTTACGATCCCGAATATGCATTCTGGAATGTAATTGCCAGTTTGGGTGGTTTTTTGGTAGGCATATCTACATTGCCATTCATTCTAAATATTGTGGGTTCGTGGGTGCAGGGTGAGAAAGCGCCGGATAATCCTTGGCGGGCGATCGGTTTGGAGTGGTTAGTATCTTCACCGCCGCCTGTAGAGAATTTTGAAGAACTGCCGATCGTAGTATCGGGTCCCTATGGCTATGGACTCAACAAGCCTTTGGTTGGAAATGAAGCAGCATTAAAGCCTCATTAGCTTTCAAATTTATTTGTCCATTCATTCTGCAAGGAAACAGCTATGGATTCAGCGACAGAACCATTATCAGAAACCCTTAGTCATGCTCATGGTGTTGAACATCAACATCATGGACATGATGAACAGGCGACCAGTCTATTTGGCTTTATCGTATTTTTGCTGTCGGAAAGCGTGATCTTTCTCAGCTTTTTTGCGGGATACATTGTACTTAAAACCACGGCTCCTAATTGGCTGCCTGATGGTGTGGAGGGCTTGGAAGTATCGACTCCTGCGATTAATACGGTGGTGCTGGTTTCAAGCAGTTTTGTAATTTATTTTGCTGAGGAAGCCTTAAAAAAGCAGCAGATGTGGTTGTTTCGATCGCTCTGGTTGTTAACCTCAGCGATGGGAATTTACTTTTTGGCAGGGCAGGCGATCGAGTGGAGTGAATTGCAATTTGGGCTAACCTCCGGCAGATTTGGCGGCACCTTTTATCTGCTGACTGGTTTCCATGGGTTACATGTATTACTGGGAGTTTTGTTGCAGTTCTACATGCTGTTTCGTTCCTTCAGACCCGGCAACTATGACAAAGGGCACACCGGAGTGACGGAAGTTTCTTTGTTTTGGCACTTTGTTGATGTCATCTGGATTATTTTGTTTAGTTTGATTTATTTGTGGCAGTGAGGCGGGGAAGAGAGAAAAGGGAGAAGGGTAAAGGGTAAAAACTAGCACCCGACACTGACACCTAGAACCTGACACCTAGAATAGAGAATCCATATGATTATTGAAGACCAGTATTATGACGTGATCATTGTTGGAACCGGGGCGGGGGGCGGCACTCTGGCGTATAAGCTGGCATCCACGGGAAAGAAAGTTTTGCTTTTGGAACGGGGCGATTTTATGCCGCTGGAAGAGCAAAACCGTAGCAGTATTGATATTTTCAAGAAAGAGCGCTATCACGCTCCCGAACAATGGTACGACGCTGCCGGAGAGCCATTTTCACCGCAAACGAACTATGCCGTTGGGGGAAATACCAAGATCTGGGCGACAGCGCTAGTCAGAATGAGGGAGCGTGATTTTGAAGAGGTGGAGCATCAGAAGGGCATTTCTCCAGAGTGGTGCCTGAAGTACAAAGATTTTGAACCCTACTACACAGAGGCAGAACAGCTTTATAACGTGCATGGCGCAGTGGCGGATGATCCAACGGAGCCGCCTCACAGTGGTGAGTATCCGCATACCGCGATCGCCCATGAGCCACAAATTCAGCAAATGGTGGATGCGATCGCTAATCAGGGGGTGCATCCAAATTCTTTGCCCCTAAGCCTCACTGGCGAGAGTGATGATCCGACGAATGATTCACAGGTGAGCAGCATTGCGCCAGCACTGAAACATCCGAACGTCACCCTCAAAACGTCCACCAAAGTGACCCATTTGTATACCAATCCTTCTGGAACCGCGATCAAAGCGGTAGGAGCAGAAATTGGCGGCAAACCTTACCTATTTTTGGGCGATATTGTGGTGCTTGCCTGTGGTGCGGTCAACTCGGCGGCGATTCTGCTGCGATCGGCGAGTGATGTTTGTCCTAAAGGCATTGCCAACAGTTCTGATTTGGTGGGGTGCAACCTGATGAAACACCGCCTATCCTCTGTCGTTCAACTCAGTTCTCCCAACTCCGGCAAGTTTTATCGCAGTGTCAGCGTCAATGATTTTTATTGGGGTGAACCAGGCTTTGAATTCCCGATGGGGCATATTCAAAATACGGGCGGTTTGCTGCAAGATATTACCTTTGCCGAGTCGCCGCCCTTCTTTTCGGGTCTAGCGCAGGCAATGCCAGGGTTTGGATTAAATCAACTGGTGTCGCGATCGATTGGCTGGTGGGTGCAGACCGAAGATTTACCCGATCCCAAAAATCGCGTTGAGGTCGGAGGCGACAAGCTTCGGTTATTTTATGAACCAAACAACACCGATGCCCATGAGCGGCTGGTTTATCGCTGGACTGAAATATTGAAAATGGCAGAGAAAAGCTTGGGGCAGGGAATTTTTCAACGAAGTGCGCTGTATCCTCACGGCGAGATGCCAATGCAAGTAGTGGCAAACCAGTGTGGCACCTGTCGGTTTGGCGAAGATCCTGCAACCTCAGTGCTGAATGCCGACTGCCGCACTCATGATGTAGACAACCTATACATCGTGGATAGCAGCTTTTTTCCGTCTAATCCAGCAGTCAGTCCTGCACTGACGATTATTGCGAATGCGCTTAGGGTCGGCGATCGCCTGATCGAACGGCTGAAGTAACTGTTAGATTGCTAGAACACCCCAGCCGAGATGAATCCCACAGTGTTGTTTCGTTGGTTACCCCATCCATAAATGACGGACAACATCCCAAAATCCGTACTTAACCTGCAAACTTTCGATTTAATTCCTTAAAAACAGGGACTTATCCCGCAAAGGTGACAGATAATCCCAAAAACATGGGTGCTTATCCAGCAAATATGACGTTGAATATATAGTTAGACCACTAGCCCTCCAGTGAGGTAGTTACCTAAAAAATACAAGTAAGTTTCCGCAGAAAAATCTGGCTGTTTATTCCCTGTGATATGGCATCTAGACTATTCAATATCTCTGATGAAACTCTTGCAGCGATGTTACAAGAGTATGCTGAGAAACTGCGCTTGAGCTATTCTCTTACATGGGCAACAGCTTCGGTCTTTTTACCTGTGAGTCTTGCAGGTATAGCCGTTTACGATGTTAAAGACCGAGAGTGGACTGTAACTCTAGTAAGTATTGCAAGTGTGGGCTTAATATGGCTTTGGTATTTCATAGCGCTGAGACTTCGAGCCTTCGCGGATCACGATAAACTGATTTATCACGAAATTGAATTAGTGATTTTATCCCGCCAGAAAGCTGGATTTGAAAGTTTTGACAACTTATATCCACAAGGGACAAATTTATCAATTAAATCTCTAAGAAATTTAATACCTGTGTCAGTCTCAGCATTTTGGTTCATTTCAGTTATTGCAGCGTGGCTACTTTAGGTTCCTCAAAGCAGGTCAATACAGCCTCTGAGACGGACGAGCAGCAATGTGAACTAAGATAGAACAAGTTGCCGCCCATTTTCTGCATGAGTGAAACTGTCTACATTGAAACGAGTATTTTAGGCTATCTCACTGCTCGACCCAGCAGAGATCTTGTTGTGGCTGCCAATATTGAGATAATTAGGGAGTGGTGGGATACGCGCCGCAATGATTTCCAACTCTACTCCTCCCAAGCAGTCGTGAAAGAAACCTCGCAAGGCGATGCTGCGATCTCATCTCAACGACTAGAAATCATCCGCAATCTTGCGTTACTCGACTTGAACCAATCTGTACTTGCTTTAGGAGAGCAATTCTTGGGACGCAGTAGCCTTCCCGCAAAAGCAGATGTTGATGCTATTCATATCGCAGCCGCAACTGTTTACGGCATGGATTATCTGCTCACATGGAATTGCAAGCACATCGCCAATGCTCAAATTCAGAGAAAATTGGCAGAGATTAGCCTTGACTTTGGATACGAGCTGCCGATTCTTTGTACACCCTATGAACTTCTCGGAGATTGATAATGTTTCAGGATGAAATTGTCGAAGAGATCCACAGAATTCGTGAAGAGTATTCACGTTCATTCAATCATGACTTGAAAGCCATCTTTGCTGATTTACAAAAGCAGCAAGCCGAAAGCGGTCGAGAGTTTGTTAGCTTGCCGCGAAAGCGCGGTCTAACAACACGTTGGAGTGGACGGGTGAGAGATCTTGGTGTGGATGCTGAGGATGCTAGCCGCCGCTCAACTTAGCCGTTAGCTGGCTTGAGTTCTCGACTCGGAATCAAGTTGCTGGAATGTTATCTGTAGGACAATGCTTTGCATTTGTCGATCGCTGATTCAAGGTGTGTTGCTAATCTCTACAATCGTTTCTCCTTGCCGAAACTGTTCTAGCGCATCAGGCAAAGTAGCAGCCAGTGCGATCGCCGCTTTTAAAATCATGCCAAAGCCAAGCGATTCTCTGCGAGACGGCAAAGCCGATCGCTCTTACGTCAATCCTAGTTACAAAGGCGGAAGAGTGGTTAGAGTGAGCAATTGTTACACTGGGGTATAGACTCATCTGGGAGCGCAACAGAATGTCAGAACTGCTCGAAAGAATTACCATTAATCCCAAGCAATGTGGTGGTCGTCCCTGTATTCGCGGTATGAGAATTCGAGTGTCAGATGTTCTCGATTTGTTTGCGGCTGGACTGAGTGCTGAAGCCATTTTGGAAGAAATGCCCGATTTGGAGGCAGATGACCTGAAAGCAGCCCTGCTATACGCCTCCCGCAAGCTTGATCATCCTGTGTTGGTGGCATGACAACGATTGATTAGAATGGGGAAAGTCAAGAGCGTTTCTACTATGCTCATTCGTTCAGTCTGAATGCCCACGCTTTTAACTGTTGGACCATATCGATTCTTCTGCTACGCAGGCGATCGAGATGAACCACCCCATGCACACATCGAGCGTGACAAGAACGAAGCTAAATTTTGGCTCGATCCAATCCGCATTCAAAGCAATCGAGGCTTCAGTCGCACAGAGATCAACCGCATTCAGAAACTTGTTGAAGAACACCAAGAGCAGTTGCTAACAGGCTGGCATGACTTCTTTAACGATTGAACTATCTGAAATACCGACAATTCAGCAAGTGATAGTGACAGATGACACCCTTTCTGCGGATTTATCTGATGGACGCACGATCGCTGTTCCATTAGCGTGGTATCCTCGCCTGCTGCAAGGCTCGATCGAAGAACGCAACGATTGGCGCTTGATTGGTAGCGGTAACGGCATCCATTGGAATCAGCTTGACGAAGATATTAGCATCAAGAATCTCATTCTTGGGCAACCATCAGGAGAGAGCCAAAAATCGTTTCAGCAGTGGTTAAGTACTCGAGTGATGGCCGTGCGATCGCCAATTTTGTAGGATGCGTGTAACGTCATTTGCGAAACGCTTTGTGAAACGCCCAGATTAAAATGAAAGGGCAAGTGTTGAAACGAGGTCAAGTCTATGACAGTTCGACAACCCCGTTACAGCAAAGAGGAATTTGCTCGACGCGGCGATGAGCTTTATGAATCTCAAATACGTCCTCAAGTTGAGGACGGTAATCATGGGAAGATCGTGGCGATCGACATCGAAACTGGAGCCTTTGAATTAGCTGATACATCGATGGTGGCAGTTGATCGACTGTATGAACGTGAACCCAATGCTCAACCCTGGGTGATTCGGATTGGACATCGAGCAGTCTTCCGGTTTGGCAGCCGCAGTCTGAAGAAGCCCGTATGATACTCGGTGTAGTCAATCATAATTGCGAAGCAATCATCAAAGTTGCAGTGGGACGTGTCGGCGCACCCAAAATAACCGTTGATGCGGTCATTGATACGGGATTCACCAGCTTTTTGTCTTTGCCACTTTCTATCGTCACAGATCTTGGCTTGCCCTGGCACTACCGCGACGTTGGTACATTAGGCGACGGGAGCGAAGTCATTTTTGAGATCTACAAGGCGGCTGTAATCTGGGACGGTCAGAGTCAAGTTGTTGATGTAGCAGCTTCTGATGCCGATCCGCTAGTTGGAATGAGTTTACTGTATGGGTTTAAGGTTCAGATTGAGGCAGTTGAGGGTGGAGCTGTCACAATTGAAGCCCTGAAGTAGCGCCAAGTGATTGCTGAGTCGCAGCCTGAAAACGTCCATGTATATTGACCGCCGAGCGTTGATCAGTAACAGCGCAGGTATGATCTGGTGGGCGATCGAGGAACGTTACTTAAACGCCGATTTCCCAGCGAAGCGTGCTGATTTGCCCAGTTGTCGTTCGATTCTCAACAGTTGGTTGAACTTGGCGACGCGTTCACCCCGACAGCCAGAACCCGTTTTGATTTGTCCAGCACTGGTGGCAACAGCGAGATCGGCGATCGTCGTATCTTCTGATTCACCAGAGCGATGGGAGACGAAGTATTTGTAGTTGTTTTTGCTTGCCAGCTCGATCGTGTCCAAAGTTTCAGTCAGCGTCCCAATCTGGTTCACTTTAATCAACACAGAGTTTGCTACGCCTGCTTCGATACCTTCCGCGAGAATTTTGGTGTTGGTGCAGAAGAGGTCATCACCCACAAGTTCGACAGTGTCGCCGATCGTCTCGGTTAGTAATTTCCAACCCTGCCAGTCGTTTTCGCCCATGCCATCTTCCAGCGAGACGATCGGGTATTGCCGTGCCCAGGATGCCCAGAGGTCAACCATCTCTTCCGAGGTTTTGGTGGATTTGTCTGATTTGAAGAAGACATATTTGCCGTCTTCCCACATTTCGCTGGTAGCAGGGTCAAGACAGATGGAGATATCGTCACCGGGTTTGTAGCCTGCTTTTACAATGGCTTCCAAAATGACTTCAACCGCTTCAACGTTGGATTTCAAGTTTGGTGCAAAGCCACCTTCATCACCTACGCCTGTGCTCAAGCCTTTTTTGTTCAGAATCGATTTGAGCGCATGGAAGGTTTCCATTCCCATCCGAATGGCTTCAGTAAAGGACGGTGCATTGTGGGGCGCAATCATGAATTCCTGGAAATCCACCGTGTTATCGGCATGTCCACCCCCGTTGATGACGTTCATACAGGGGACTGGCAGCAGCGAAGCATTGATGCCGCCCAGGTAGCGATAGAGTGGCAACTGCTGGTAGTTTGCAGCGGCTCTGGCAACGGCTAGAGAGATAGCAAGAATGGCATTGGCACCCATGGTTGCTTTGTTCGGTGTGCCGTCTAGCTCAATCATGGCAAAGTCGATCGCGCGTTGATCGGTGACAATCATGCCAACTAATTCAGGAGCCAGCTTAGCATTCGCGTTCTCAACGGCTTGCAGTACGCCTTTCCCGCCGTAGCGCTTGGGGTCGCCGTCACGTAGTTCGACCGCTTCTTTTTCACCTGTGGATGCACCAGAGGGCACGATCGCCGATCCTTCTGTGCCATCTTCCAGCACCACTCGCGCTTCAACGGTTGGATTGCCGCGTGAGTCCAGCACTTCGCTTGCAATGATTTCTTCGATGTACATACTAACGACTCCTTGCGAGTGGGTTGAAAAGAGGGAAGGACAGTACGGGTTGCCAGCATCATGTTTTGCCTAGACATCGTACAGTACGATGTCCATTTCTAGGAGTACTACAGGCAACAGAAGGATAAAGGAGGTGGGCAGAAGGCAGGCTTCGACGTGAGCGCTCAGCCGAACGGAGGCAGGAGGCAGGAGGTAAAGCGATTGATTCCACAAGTGCAATAAGAATCAGTCGTTTTAGAAGAAGGTAGAGCAATTAGATGCCACAGCGACGTGAGAATCAATCATTTTAGAACTGGACTGACGCAAACCTCGGAGGTTTTGACCAAAAATTGGACTCATGGACAATCTTGGGGCTTAAACCTCCGAGGTTTTGGCAAAATACGTAAGTCCAACAGAAGAAAGCTAAAGGCTAAAAGCTAAAGGCTAAAAGCTAAAGGCTGAGCGTTACAATGGATAATCTCTACAGGTTGAATCCTTTGCTAGACCGACCGCTTTCAGGACACGTCTGGTCGCTTGGATTGTTTCCCTGAGAGCATGAAATGTCATTGACAGGAGCCAATTGCTGTGGTCGCACACGTCTCTACCGATCGCTACGAAGCCCAAACCCAGGCGATCGCCCGCCAGTTGCTCAGCGCCACCCGCGAAAATCGCTCCTTTTTCGCCCAGGTGCGTGACCAGATGCGTTGGGATGACAAGCTGCTTGCCTGGACGATGAGCAACCCTGGCTTGCGGGTGCAGTTGTTTCGCTTCATTGACTGTCTGCCTTCACTTCGTAGCAAAGCTGAAATTGCCCGCCACCTCCAGGAATATCTGGGCGACGTGACGGTAGAGCTACCCGCTGCCCTGAAGGGAATGCTCAATTTTGCCAATCCCGACTCTGTGCCGGGACAGCTTGCCGCGACGACCATTTCCACTGCCGTTGAAACGCTGGCACACAAGTACATCGCAGGCGAAACCATCCAGCAAGTGCTAAAGACGATCGAGCGTCTGCGCAAGGACAAGATGACCTTCACTGTCGATCTATTGGGCGAAGCCGTGATTACGGAAGCTGAAGCGCAGTCGTATTTCGATCGCTACCTGGAACTGATGGCGCAGCTTACCAGCGCGGCAAAATCCTGGTCAACGGTGCCACAGATCGATCAGGCAGATGGTGAAGCCCTTCCTGTCGCCCAAGTCTCTGTCAAGCTCACAGCCTTTTACTCTCAGTTTGACCCGCTAGACGTGGATGGCAGTCGCGATCGGGTCAGCCACTCCATTCGCCTGCTGCTGCGCCGTGCGAAAGAACTCGGTGCCGCCGTTCATTTCGACATGGAGCAATACGCTTACAAAGACTCAACGCTGGCGATTCTGAAAACTCTGTTGCTGGAAGACGAGTTTCGTACCCGTACCGACGTAGGTGTCACGCTCCAGGCATACCTGCGCGACAGCGAACGCGACCTGACAGCACTCATCGCCTGGGCAAAACAGCGCGGTACACCGCTCACAGTGCGTTTAGTGAAAGGTGCTTATTGGGATCAGGAAACCATCAAAGCCGCGCAAAAAGATTGGCAGCAGCCTGTCTTTAACGACAAAGCCTCCACCGATGCAAACTTTGAAACCATGACGCGCCTGCTGCTAGAGAACCACGAACATCTCTACGGCGCGATCGGCAGTCACAACGTTCGCTCTCAGGCATACGCGATGGCGATCGCCGAAACGCTTCAGATCCCACCCCGTCGCTTTGAGCTTCAGGTACTCTACGGCATGGCGGATAAGTTGGCGAAGGCGATCGTTGCCAAAGGCTACCGTGTGCGGGTCTACTGTCCCTACGGCGAACTCATTCCCGGCATGTCTTACCTGATCCGTCGCCTCCTGGAAAACACCGCCAACAGCTCTTTCTTGCGCCAAAACCTGGAAGAACGCCCGATCGAAGAACTCCTCGCCCCTCCTACCCC
>ENA-ORBV01012162-ORBV01012162.1-microbial-mat-metagenome-genome-assembly--contig:-NODE-12162-length-13343-cov-5.115709_pt1 | contig 13343 bp, 11 predicted proteins | sample MGYA00237777_ERZ505514 | MGnify/ENA primary metagenome ERZ505514 (study PRJEB26160, sample SAMN06269048) | microbial mat metagenome | isolation source: Oligotrophic lake microbial mat | place...
ACGGCATACGAGATTCGCCTTAGTCTCGTGGGCTCGGAGATGTGTATAAGAGACAGCTATAATATTATCTGTACTACAGTCTCGCTTACGGAGGAAAAATTCTGTTGCACCAAACACGCCTCAAGCTGCTCCGCGGGCATCGTTACGCATTGGTGGGTCAAAATGGTGTAGGAAGTAAGTCATTCATCATCTCGGTTCTGAGTTTTTGCCACCTTGACAACACGACCAGCGTCTAATTTTGTAACTATTCTCGCTCCAAACCAAACTTCCAACAGAAACAACCCTCATGAATGCCATTAACAAGGGCAAATTGGACGGATGGCCTTCCCACTTGAAAACGGCCTATGTGGATTCCGGATCCAACGTCGACCCGGAATTCGAAAAACAATTGATGCTTCCGTATTTGGTCGAATCGACGGGACGTTCCGAAGCGGATTGTGTGGCCAAACTCAAGGAATTGGATTTTACCGATCAAATGATGAAGGGCAGCATTGGAGCCTTGTCGGGAGGCTGGCAAATGAAGCATCGATTGGTTCGTGCCGTTTTGATTGATCCTGATATTTATCTCATGGGTAAGCAAGCAAAACACTCAATTTAATTGGATTGTTCTTTGTTCTCAAAGAAATACTAACAATTTTGTCTTGTCACTTTTCCACTACCATAGACGAGCCGACAAATCACTTGCACGAGGCGGCAGTCAAGTGGCTGGAAGATTACTTGAATGGCTTGTCTCATCAAACCGTCGTTTGCGTTTCCCACGACGTTGATTTTTTGGATAATATGTGTACTGATGTCATCCACTACGAGAAACGTGAAACCTGGGGGCCCTACAATAAATTGGTTCACTACAAAGGAAACATGAAGGAGTTCGAGAAGCATCCAGCTTCCAAAAATTATTTCCGAGAGCTTGCCAAGGAAAAGGGACCATTGGGTAACCTCAACCGAGATGATGATCATATGCTCAAGTTCCATTTCCCCGATCCCGGTCGTCTGGAGGGAATTAAAACTTCGACCCAAAAGTTTATTGAGATGGAAAGTGTCGATTTTAGGTACCCCGGAAATGACTTTAACCAGTTGACCAACATCAATCTCAAGATGTCCCTGTCTTCGCGTGTCGTTGTTCTCGGTGCCAATGGAGCAGGTGCGTTATCACAATCGTCTTTTGTCTTGCTTAATATTGCCAATTGTTCCATTCTGACAAATTGCCTCTTTATGTTATTCTAGGAAAAACAACTTTGATCAAAATGATTGTTGGTGAGACATTGCCATCTAATATTGGTGTGTGTAAATATTACATTCATCCCAATGTGCGTGTGGCATACGTTGCCCAGCATGCTTTTTCTCACGTCGAACAGCACATGGATGAAAGTCCTGTCGCCTACATTCAGTGGCGCTTCAAGCATGGCTGGGATAGAGAAAAGATGGAAAGTGAAGGCTTTCGAATTAGCCCGGAGGAACAAAAAGCGATCGACGACTTCAATTTGGAAGGTCTCTGGAGTCGTCGTCTCAGAGCTGGAAATATTGAATACGAAGTCCACAAGCACAACACTCGTGAAAAGGACAACAAGTACTACACTAAGGACGAGCTTCTTGCTCTCGGTTTCGAACGACTGATCAAACAAACCGATGAAAAGATCGCGTCCAAAGAGGCAGGCTTAGACTTGCGCCCAGTTACAACATCGGAGATCCAGAAGCACTTGGATGGGTTTGGTTTGGCACAAGAGTTCGGCACATACGGCAAAATCCGTGGACTCTCCGGTGGTCAAAAGGTCAAACTCGTGTTGGCGGCCGCCTTCTGGACGGTTCCTCACTTGATCGTGCTGTAAGTTGTGTGTGGATCCATGTGCACCATCCGTTTAATTGGCTCGTTTCTCACCTTTACTCTTTTGGTTTTTCTCGCCACGTGTTTACAGCGATGAGCCGACAAACTTTCTGGATAGGGAAGCTCTCGGAGCGTTGTCGCTTGCATTGAATCAGTGGGGCGGGGCGGTCTTGATGATTTCCCACAGTAAGGAGTTTTACTCTAGTGTCTGTAAAGAAGAATGGCGGATGGAGGGAGGAACGCTCCATATCCAGGGATACTCCGAGGAAAGAGAGATGAAAGCTGTCGCCCGAAAGAAGAAGTTCGAAAAGGAATTGGGCCACGATGACGTTCTCGAAAAGGCCGGAGGAAACGCGAACGCTAATGGTGACAAATACAAAGATGCAACAACCAACTTTTGGGGGCAGACTGTCAGCAAAAAGGAAGCACGCGCGTACGACAAGGCGAAGAAAAAGGGTGACACAGCGGCGATGCGCAAAGTGTTGCAGGTACCACCCGGTAAGGTCATGCCTGGATACGAGGAACTCGGTGATGGTAAGAGCTAGGCAAGCAGGCAACATTTATACATCAGAGTCGAAAGGATGACGTCTATTGGAAGTTCTGGTGTATGGAAATGATTAAGCTTTAGTTAAGGATATAAAGATTCATTCATGTATCGCGAGATTTCAACTCGCCCTATTCAGAGTAGTCTCGGGTAGCTCTTGTAGCCTTCGACAATAATTATTAACAGCCTTTTGAGGGATCGAATAAATGCTACTTGTACGTACGGCTTCATACTCTCTGCGATAAGCTTTGCGTCGGGGCCTGCCCTGTGGTTTTCTTGCCGTGCTGGGCTTCTCCACTCGCTCGACTTTTATTGCCTGTCCTTTCTTTCTGCTCACAATAAGGGGTGCCGTCTCGGAAGAGGATTTTCTTCCATCTCTAGCACCATGGCCGAAGAGTCAAGAGCATCGGATTCGTCATCTTCTCCTTCGTTGTCCGACGCCAGAGGTACGCTCGATAGTCGATGAGTATGATACCCCACTACTCGCTCGCGATTAGGATTCAGCTGCTCCTTTCGAACAATAAAGTACGTCAAGGCACCGAACACAAAAAGGGTGAACAAGATGGAAGCTGACGTCATCGCTTTAAGCTCTGCTTTGTATTGTGATCCCCGCTTGGTCACAACATTGTATACTGGCAAATTCGTGACCAGTGCAAACGACACGGCACCTCGAATGCCAGCAAGCAACAGCATTGCCTGCGTTTTGACGTCCAGAAATCGTTTGGATTCACTTGAATCAGAAGCGTCATCGTCATCGTCATCATCGCCGGTCGGGGGGTCGTCGTAGTGACCTCCCAACAGCGGAGCGCTCATCGAGTTGTGCACACCTCGGTTTAAATTGGTTTGGTTGTCACAGTTTAGATCCGACCAAATTTTGCGGCAGCAACCACACAGAATTCCTTCCAAGTCGCAAAAGACAAAAAGATTAATCACTGCACTGATCAAGATCACCATTCCAAGGCGACTGGAAACACAACCAAAAATGGCAATGACGTTCAGTTTCCAACTCCATTGACTGTTATCGTTGAACAAGAACAAGCCAAGGTAGCAAAAGATTCCAGTCTCCATAATATCAGCTATGACTTCCGCCACAAACCCTACGTGATGCCGTGACTTTGACAAGATGTGGCCCCTTCCCGAAAATGCCCTTTTCCATGCCAGTTTGAGCTTCTCGCATCGACTGGGTTCGACGACAGGCTCTTGCGACGAATTGACATTATCAGTGCTCCCGGTCAAGTTCCCTTCACTACGAATTCGCGCATTGTGACATCGAAATTGCATGAAATCCATCCACTCTCCCTCTTCGCTCTGGTTTCCGCCAATGACATAGTAATCAAGAAAGAATCCCATGGTCATGATGGAAATGATGCCCGAGCCACTCAGCATGTCGGAAATGTAAAATGGGATGAGCGCCCAGGAAAAGAAGATGGCAACCTCGGTCACGGCCGTATGCTTTCCCCATAGGTTGTAAAAGTAAATGGCACAACAGGCACCGCACACTACTCCCACCAAAATTGACCCAAAGGCAATGCCAAAGAAACCGCCTAGGATCTCCATGGCCGTCGCTTTTGTCACGGCATTTGGATCACCCAAGTGCTTGACCAATACATCAAACAAGACAATGGCTACACCATCATTCAACAGTGACTCTCCAAATATGAGTGTGTAGAGAGTGTCCCGTTGACTGACTCCGACACTGGATAGAATGCCCAAGGTTGCGACTGGATCTATGCTCGAGATTAGAGATCCAAACATGAGCGAATCCAACAATGGTAGACTGGTGCCAGGTCCCCATTTTGTCAGGTAATATGTGATGAATCCCACTGCCACGGCGGAGAAGACGGTTCCCAAAACAGCAAAACTGAGAATCGGGAAAATGTCTCTTCGAAAACTTCGTTTGTCGATTTTGAGTGCGGCTTGGAAGACAATGGGTGGGAGTAGAATGTGCAAGAACAAGTCATTATTGAAGGTCAATCGTTGGGCAACGATATCAGGTGCAATCAGCCGACAGATCCCTCCTGTAATAGCTCCGACCATGATAAAAATCGCCGCATCGGGTAACCATTCCCATCCAAGACCAGAATGCAAAAAGGACTTGACCATACTGCAAACGACCAAGACTCCCACAATGCTCAAGAGCAGTCCTGAATCCAACTCGGGTTCATGACAGTGCGTATTGTAATATTCGTAAATGCTGCTGCAACATTCCCACTGTTCGTAAAAATCATCAATCATGACATCATCGTCTGTGTTTGTGTCATTCTTTTTGTCGTCTTTTTTATGATGCTTCTTCTTATTGTCATGAGACAGAATGACTGTCTTTGTATCTTCAGCACAATCGGCAGCTTGATAGGCATTGTACATACCTTGGCATTCATCTTTAAAGTCGGTTGTTCCATTCAAAAATTTGGACATGTATTGTTTACACGTTTCATCGCGGGTAATGTCATCGTTCACGTCGGAAGGATCTCCGTTATTGTCATTATTACTCTTACTGGCAACCATAACATTGTCCATAAAGTCTTGTAGAAATAATAAACGTCGTTGACTATTGCTGTTGTCCATCGTTGCTGTTGCCGACGAGTACGTGTTTGGCAACCAAGCAGCCGTGGTTGTTATCACACTACTCTTCGTAGGCAGAATTTCGTAACGATGGCACATGAGCGCCGCCAGACAACCAAAGACACATGCTGCGGAGAGGGTGGGAATGATCGTTTTGGACTTCTGCTGGTTGTAGCTGCATGTGTCCCTCTGGTCGGCACTAATACCGGTAGCACATGTAGAAGTGCCGCAGGCGGCAACGGCAGAAGCACAACCTCGTTTGGGTCGACGCTGCTTGGAATAAGACGCCGTAGGTTCCATTTTGGTGTTCGTCTTTGTCCTGAATGCAGGAGGAGCGTTGGAAAAATGTCGCTTTCGAATCTTGCAAATATATTGCCACGGGTCAAAAGGTCGGTAAAGGCGGTGTTTCTCTGTTGTCGTCGTTGCGAGCAGTAACGGAAACTATTCTTTGAAGCACAAGAGAGTTTTCTTGCACGTAATACGGATTTAACAGTATTCGCACAATTGCAAGTACACCTTTCGGTGAAGTGCCTTTGGCTTTGCAATACTTTAGCGCTCTTAGCTACTAGCTAGTAGTAGCAATCTATCTCTAATAGTAGAGAGCTAGCTAGCTAGTTGTAGTTGACTAACAAAGGCAACAAGCAAGGGCGATGGATGGAATTCTCTACCTTATTAGCTTGCCCCCCAATCTTTCGTTCACTCAGCTTGACACTTGATTTCCGTAACGACTTTTTTCTTTCGTGGGGAATATTGCCGTAGACCTTGGTACTAAATTGTACTGTATGTAAGAGGTCGTGTACAATAATATTGATGATGGTAATGATGAAAATGGCGGGCCAATCGTATGAATCGTGGGAATGAACCGATTTCAAGAGCCCATGTGCGTCGTATCTATGGTTTGGATCTCATTCGGAAGTTGGCAGACCGATTCGGTCACGGATAATTAAATGTAGCCCCGGATATACCTTCCATTCTTCGACCAGCAGATCGCCCATCGGCGGCGGTAGTTTTTGTTGTTGTTTTCTATTAGCTAGCTAGCTAGTACTGTAGCTAGTACTCATAATTAAAGTAGACGAGCGACAGTGGTCTTCTCCATACTTTCTACAACGCTACTGTATTAGTTACACGATCATTTAATTCATATCAAAATGAGCTTTGGAGGCGGCAACGGTGGCTACCAGGGAGGCAGGACCCGCATGGGCACCAAAGTATTTTTGAATTTGTACGATTTATCGCCGGCCAATGATTTTCTGTACCCCATTGGATTTGGACTGCATCACTCGGGCGTGGAGGTCCTTGGCAGTGAGTACAGCTTTGCGTCCAATGCGGGCATTTTTGAGGCCTCGCCCAAGGAAGCACCAGGAGCCAAATTTCGAGAACAATTGTTGATTGGCATTATGGACGGAGGACAATCCGAATTGAAAAAGGCCTTGGATGATTTGCGGGATCTTTTTGGACCCAATGACTACAATATTATCAAACGAAATTGCAATCATTTCGCCAACGCCTTGGTGGGAAAACTGGTCCCAGGAAAGCAAGCACCGGGATATGTCAATCGGATTGCCGATGTCGGAGCTTGCTGTGCCTGTTTGTTGCCACGACAAATGCTGGAAAATGCTCCTGTCGGTGATCCTGACGCATCCAACAATACGGCCGGCGGCAGTAGTGGTTTTCTGGCACGCAGCCCCAACGCGCCTCAAACAAATTCCATGCGTGCTTTTACCGGTACGGGATCTCGATTAGGTGGTCCATCGTCGTCGTCCTCTTCTACGGCAGAAGAGTCGGAAGGATCATCCTTAGTGGGATCTTTATTGGGCAAAGTTGGCAGTGTCGCAGGAGGTGTTGTGGGTGGCGGTTCCTCCTCGTCCTCCAATCCTAAAACGGAGGATTCACTGACAGACCGGCGAGAAAAAGCTCGCAAGGCAGCCTTGGCGAGGCTGGAAAAACAGCAACCGTACGCAACTAGCAATGAGTCAAAAGACAAATAGATAAACAATAATAATATTTGAAGAACGATACAGTTATGAGTTCCGCTCTTTCAAATTCAACTCCTACTATACAAGATGTCGTCAGTCTTGTCCCTTTATGTTTTTATTAGATTATCCTGGCTACTCATTGCTAGTAAGTTGTCCTCAGCAAGGCCCAATTTATCCTGGTTGATGTAGAAGTCTATCGTTTGGCTTTTTTCTTGACTGGCTCTTCTTTTTCCATTTTTTGGTTCGCCTCGCACTCGGCAATGCTTTCCCCCACACCCATGAGCAACGTGGACGTGAAGCAAATATTTTCTTTTTCGAGTTTGAATTCTTCTTTGGGAGTCCGCGAGGCTAGCTTTCCCATGAGATAGACTGTTTCTTGCAACTGCTCTCGTGCCGTCTGGTAGTACCCAGTCGCAAACTCAAGGCGTTCCGAAGCCGTCACCAAAAGAGCAGTGTCTTCTGTTGTTACCACATCTTCTCCATCGGGACACAACAAGAGTTCCTGGGCTATCAAGACATTGGCTTCCACCGCTTTGCGACGAGCCACTAACTCCCGCATGGACGCCGTATCATCATTGTCGCCCTCCTTTGTCTTGGCAGCATCATACTCTCCTACAACGGCATCTCGGTAGGCCAGTTCACGGGTATAAGCGTCGGCAGCATCGGCGTGACGATCCAAAGAGGAGAGCATATCGCCGATAAATTGAAGAACGCGAGCAATCTGTTCCGATTTTACCCATGTCAAATAAACAGCACTGGCATCACTGACTTGAGCTGCAGATTGAATATAATTGTCATAAATGGCAAAGGCCGTTTCCATCATGCTCAATGCCAAATGAACATCGTCTTCTTCTTCCTCCTGTTGCTCTTCTTCCACCTCCTGTTCTTCTTCTTCCTCCACCGCTTCTTCTTCCTCCTCTGCTCCCTCTTCTTCTTCTTCTTCTGCAACTTCCATCTCCTCTTCGACTGGATCTGAATTTTCCTTGTCTTTGCTATCTGCTGTTGATTGCTCAGGTTCCTTTCCTTTTTCGTCTTGCGCAGGGTCAGATTTCTCTTCTTCGTTGCCTCCCTTGTTGCCGCTACCTTGCAGTTTATCATAGTTCCTATTTTTGGCGGCGGTTTTACTAGTTTCCCCTTGCATCTCCACATCTCCTTCTCCTTCGTCGTCGTCGTCATCATTCAATTCTTCTTGATCTTCTTGTTGTCGTTGCCATTCTCGAAACAAGGCATTGCCATATTCCACATAGGCGGGTGCTGTTTCAATGGAGGCTTCGCCGTATTTGCTTCTGGCTTCTTCCAAGATCAAAGCAAAGACATTAATGGCACCATCTCGTCCACTCTTGATTAATTTGGTTCCAGCACGAAATCGTGGATCTTTAAGAATTTTGGGTGTCGCCATTTCATCGCCATCACTTTTATTTTTATTGGTCGTGGTTGTTGCCATGGTGAATCAATCGATGGTGCTGGGTGTAGATGATGGAATTGTTTGGTGTTTGGATCAATTAGTTTATTGAACGGTCTGGAGATCGGCCAGCAGTGAGTGTTCAATAATAAGTAGTATACTGTGGCTCGAGTTCTCTTGCGCGGAGGATCTCGAACAAGTAGCTAGTAGCTAGCTGCACAAATTATTGCCACACTCTTCTTGGGCGCTCTTTTGGTGTTGGTGTTGTTCCCTTGCTTGTTTGGCGATAGATTTCATGGGCCCGATCTTTGTGATTTTTTATGAATAAATGTGCGACGTTTCAATCGTCCATTCGCGGAAAACTAAGGTCACATTTTGATACTTTGCCAGATGTTTACTGTATGCCAGATGTTATCTACAACGAAGCAAGTAGTACTACATTACCGAAGCTGCTAGCTAGAGGTCTACCAGTTAGTAGCTTGTTACTACTAGTATCCCAGTTAGGATCAGAAACAACAAGCAAAGAAACACAGTGGCGCATCGATATCAACTCAAGTGTCGATCATAGATCAACACGGCAAGCCAACGCGGCATAAATACCAAACGGCACCATGCGATACGCATCTTATCATTTCATGGCGGGGCGTCACAAAGGCCTTGCTATTGTGGCTGCTCTCTTCTTTCTGCAACTCTTGTCCTCGATAAATGTTGCTGTTGGCATGGAAGAAAGTGCCACTCCACGAGAACAACACGTACTAAAATACAATGTTTGCAACGGTCTATCCAATCAACTCTTGATTCATGCATCCGCCATTGCTTTGGCCATTCAAAAAAAGAGTGACACCACGTATGGTAAAGTCGACGTTGTGGTTCAAGTGCCCGATTACTTTATTGTCAATGGAGAACAATCCTCGGATGCACCCATATTGCCCGACACAAACAATTCGGTTTCCTTGGGAAAAGTATTTAATATAACTTTTCTCCAAGAGCGCCTAGAACAAAAAGGCATTCAGATGGAACTGGTGCGATGGCACGACGATATCAAAGAAAAGTTAGAAAGCATCAGTACCAACGCGACTGACGTATTCGACGACAATCCAACGTCCAACGGCAATCTGATTTCCGTCTACGACAGCGACAGCGACAGCGACGACGCCAACAATATGACATATGTCTCCAACAGCAGTACTCACAGCAACAGCAACAGCAACAGTAACAGTAACACCAACAATAATCCTCCCATCTGCCCCGAACTCTCGTGGCTACCTGGTGCAGATCCCGAGTTGGTCTTGTATATAATCGAGTCGTTCAAGCCTTCTTCTACCATCCTGGCCTTGACCAACAGCATCATGGAACCACTGCGAGCAAAAGGATTCGAACAGGGCGTTTGCTTTCATCATCGCGATGGAAACGATTGGCACGATCATTGTCAAAGATGGCAAAAGGCGTCGTTGCACGATAATGTGTATCGAGGCAATTGTGAAGCCGTCGACTCTGGTAATAGTTCCCTGTTGGAGTTGCTCGAATCCAGGGCATTGACATCCAAAGATCGTTGGATTTATTACTGTGGTGATAGCGATATACCCAAGGAATTGAAAGAGCAAGACAAGTACTCGGTACTGAACAAACACCAAATCATGACAAAACAGGCGAAACGGGCTGTCCAAGCCATCAAGCCAAATGCCAATGTCCGTGACATTTGGGCCCTCATTGACTTTTCCATTTGTTCCAACCTTCGTTATTTGGTTGGAAACAGTGTTTCGACATTTACAGCCATTCAAACAGCCTTGCGAAGGCAAGAAGGTGCCTACTGGTACAACAGTCAGAGCATACCGCTAGGAATTATTTGGGATATCTATTCCGTACCAATTGTATACACCTACACAGAGCTGAGCGACCCAAAGGGCAAGTTGATGCTACAAGCATCGATTGCTTCCGTGCGGCGACACATGCCAATGAACAAAATTCACCTACTGTACCATGGAACACAAGACAAAGATTTTCAGCGGTGGTTGCAAACGCAACAAGTGACGATCGTTCAACACGTTCCGAAATGGAAAAACGCCATTGAAAGGATGCGGAGGAACGGAAATGCCGATACCTCGCACCTCTTTCTCCACGCTGGCAACTATTTTGGAACATGGCAAAGAATAGATATACCAAAGTTCATTGAGACGGAGTATTGTCTTTTGTTGGATGCCGATACTGTCATTATACAACCTTTTACGTTGTCGGACTTTGGTCTAAACCTGACCTACAGCATTGGTATGGCTGCCGAACGACATCGACATCATCAAGGCGACTTGCTCAACGCAGGTGTAACACTCATGAATGTGCCTCATATGAGAGCGACCTATGACCGCTTTCTCTCTTTTATTTTGGAGCATGTGTATGAACCCACGTTTGAACATCCAGCTCCAAGTGATCAGGGTGCTTATTTAGACTTTTATGCCAAGAATGTACGTCAGATATCGAATGAATGGAACTGGAAGGCTTATTGGGGTGTCAAGGAAAAGAACAGAATGTTCAGCAAAATCAAGATTATTCATTTTCACGGTATCAAGCCGCACGACTATGTCAACAAACTTCTTGGTGGATCCTGTCCCAAGGCGATTCGTCACCTGTGCCGAATGTTCAATCGCCGAATTTTCAAGCTGACGATTGAACGATTCTTGCTGGCAGGATCTTCCATTCCCAACTTTAACCGCAACTACTGTGAAGTGTCCTTTGACGATAGCCAAAAGCAGAACGAATGCACGTCAATCCTCAAATCCCTGTCGTCATTAGAGAATCCAGAGCAACAACAGCAACAAATTATGCAAATAGGAACCTCCTCGCAAGCGAAAAAACGACGAAGGCGATACCTGGCTCTTGAAGGATTTGTGGACGGAGATCACACCGGTTTGAACAAAAACGTCGTTACAGTGTCACGGCCTGCTGAACGTATGCAAGAGGAAAGCAATCGCCGGGTCATTCGTGAGCTGTCCTACGACTATCTCAGCATCGCAAGCGCTTCTGACATCGAGGACATGCGGGAAATGAAACACGAGGAAGCGCAGCAGCCCATGTCGCTTTTGAGGCTACAATTTCACATGATGTTTTTGTGTGGAACAATCACATTCTTATTCCTGAAAGTGTTCCTGCGAAAGCAACGTCGCTTGATTTTCATTCTTGTTTGCGGGTCGATCACTTGGCGGCATCTTCTCGCCTTGAACAACTTTACTGCTGAGGGCTTCGGATAATCGTGGCCATTTCGTTACGGAATGCCCCATGGATGGCGCATGTATATATAATAATAAAGTTACTTGTTGGTGGGAGAAAGGTCACACTAAAATGACTGCCGTCTACTAGCTACTCAACTGTGGGGCTCTACCGATATTTTTAAGGCTTGGCTGGAGAGATAGTGTTTTAAAAAATGACTGAACGCACATCCTTCTTCGAGTGTGCCGATAGCTAGTAGAATCCATTGGCAACGATTGTGTTTCATTCAACTTCTATTTTTTATTTCATTGGCCTTTCCTTCTATGGATTCTTGTGGGACCATGTCATTTCTTTTTGCTGCGTCATTTCCATGCACCGCCCTTTTTGCCTCCTACTTCCATAGACATCATCGATGAGTGCTTGTGGCCGGCTCCCGACCATTTCTACTACGAACTAGTAGTGGTGTGTTCTTGTCTTTTTCTTTCAACGAGATCATTCAGGATTTCATTCCGGATTGAGGGCGGCGCAAAACCATATCTACGGTCCTCACATGGATAGAAACGAAGGTGACTTTTGTGTCCCCGAAAGCTGACAAAAGATCGGCAATAGGTTTGCACTCGTCCATGTCATACCATTCATTGGCGCCGGGATTGTGACCAGTAAATGTTGCGTACTTCTTACGATAGGTTTTATCCGCATCCGTGCCGTCCAATTGGGTGGTAAAATACACGATATTGGAATCATCCGTTGATGAAATGAGAAAATGAGGACCAAAATTACGGACCCTATTTTGCCAGGAGTGCCACTTTACTAAAGACCCTTCCAAGTTGCCCCAGAATCGACCTGAAATAGTGATATGGCACGGCGAACCCAAGAACGTGGACAACGGCACTGGAGTGTGACTGGTCAGTTTACACAAACAAGTATTGTCAACGCAATTATCATCTCCAACACAAAAAAGTTGTTCAAACGTTCCTTCCCCATAACACTCTCCAGTCGTAGTGTTGATAAGTTGCGCTTTGGGAATGCCTTTCAACAGTTCAATTTCGGCACGAAGAGCTTCGTTCTCTTGGCTGACTTCTTGCACGACCTTGTCTCGAAGGGTCGCGGCCACAAACTTTGCCATTTCTCCGCCGCTCATGATGGATTGATACTACAGTATGTTCTCGATGATCTTATTGTCTGTCTATCTGGTTGTTGTTGTTACGGATGGTACCGCGTTTTTATTGTGAATGAACTTACTCAACGAACTGGAGAGGATCGAGAGGCAGAACCGCGATCAAAAAGCGCAGATTGTTCCCTTCTGCATTTGAGCCATCGCTTACTGATTAATTTGATTTGTTGGGAGTTCTGTTACCAGCAAAGTAGTGACTGGATCCGGTCACAAGACTGACAAGAAAAGTGACTCCAGTCTTAAGACTGGAGCCAGTCAATCTCAAGACCAACACCATGCATGAAATTAACTACAGCAACTGATTAACTATCTAACTAGCCAACTGGACAATTAGCTAGCTAGCTAGCTGACTGACCAACCAACTGATTCTCCAACCAACTGAATGCCCAACTGACTAACCAATTGGCCAACTAGCCAACTAGCTAACTAGCTGACTGTTTGATTGTTTGGTTGTTCAGTTGTTCAGTTGTTTAGTTAGCTGTTCAGTTAGTTGTTTAGTTAGTTGTTTAGTTAGATGTTTGATTAGTTGTTCACTTAGTTGTTTGGTTGGTTGTTCAGTCAGTTGTTTGGTTAGTTGTTTGGTTAGTTGTTTAGTCAGTTGTTTAGTTAGTTGTTCAGTTAGTTGTTCAGTTAGTTGTGCAGTTAGTTATTTAGTTAGTTGT
>ENA-ORBV01012163-ORBV01012163.1-microbial-mat-metagenome-genome-assembly--contig:-NODE-12163-length-13339-cov-8.613030_pt1 | contig 13339 bp, 16 predicted proteins | sample MGYA00237777_ERZ505514 | MGnify/ENA primary metagenome ERZ505514 (study PRJEB26160, sample SAMN06269048) | microbial mat metagenome | isolation source: Oligotrophic lake microbial mat | place...
GTGCCTGCTGATATTTCTCTAAAGCAGCTTGATATTGTCCAATCCGTCTGAGTCCTATCCCTTCGCTATTCAGCCGAATGGCTGCTGCCTTGCGATCGCGCACGGTTTGGGCAGCAACGGGGAGTAAAAAATCGGGAGTGGGGAGGAGGGGGAACCCGGCGGTCAGCAGGAACGTCACAACCGCGAGATGGAGGGTCTGAGCGGGTTGCATAGGGGTTTTGCAGTGGAGCCTTGACTGCCAATCTATCACCCTCTCCCCCAAAAAATATGCAGCATTTTACAAAGATCTCCGACTTCTATGGCGCAGCACAGTCAACTTAGGGCGAGAGCAAGCAGGCGGAGATCTGGATGCAGTTGGGCAAGAGTAGAATAAGGCTAATGCACAACAGTCTTGCTGACCTATGACTCCTCAAGTGATGATTCAGCCTTCCTCCCTGATGTACCAAGGGATTCAGTCAGTTCAAACGGGTAACTTCTATCTGTTTCGCTTTACCGATGGGCTGCAAACCCGATTCGAGGAATTGCTAGAACGCAATAAAACAGAGCAGTTGAACGCTGACGAACGGGCTGAACTTGCGGGAATTTCTGACTTATCACGTATTTTCACCTTCATTAACGCTCAACTTGCTGCCCAAGCCAAATGGTGCCCGACTCCACTCGAAACTTGGTACGCCGACGTGCCAAATACCTCTGCGAATACTTTCATTCACCCGAATATTTGAGTCCCGATCGCTTCACACTCGATCACATTAATCCTCGGTCTCTCGGCGGTTCAAATGATCTTGATAATCTGGCACTGGCTTGCCATCGTTGCAATCAACGACATTACAACTTTACCGATGGAGTTGATCCAGAAACTCAAAGCCTCGCTAACTTATTTCATCCTCGACAAATGGATTGGACAGAGCACTTCATTTGGACAAGTGATGGTATCAGAATTGTTGGCACAACAGCGATCGGTAGAGCCACCTACCAACGATTGGATTTAAATGATGATTTTCATAACAATGGTGCAATTCAGCAAGCCCGGTGGATTTGGGCTAGTAGCGGTTGGCATCCTCCCGACGCAGATCCTCAGCAGTAAAATACTGCAAGATTGTGAACTTCGGCTTTGCGATCGCGCACCGTTTGGGCAACAGCAAAGAGTGGGGAATTGGGCGTTCAAATGCCTCAGCATCCAAACTTATCACTTTAAATACTCGACCCATTGGTCTAATAAGCCTGGAGAACCATACCAGGGTTGCCCAGATTTGGGCGAATGGGTTGCGCCTTCGATGGTGAGGTTGATGGCACCATCAAGATGAGCGGCGGCGATCGGGGTAATGCCATCGCCCCAGCAATTGCCCTGACCGCAGGTGAGTTGATAGCTGCTATAGGCTAACCAACTTCCGGGTCGGCGTATGCCATAGATGGCTTTGCCTGCCACACAGACGTAGTGCAAATCGGGGTAAAAAGCTCCTGGATAAGTTTGGTTGACAAAATCCAGATTTTTTCGCGTCCAACGCTCCAGACTGGTATGGGGTGTGCCTAAGGTGAGTAAGGTATGTACGTGCGATCGCCGATTCCAAACGCAGTCTTTTGTATCACTCGGATGGATGCAATAGGGCTTTTCGCCTAGATAAATACGCGCTAACCAGCCGCCTGCCGAATGCCCAACCAAATTGATTTTGGCAGCACCACTGTGTTGTAGAAGTTGTGCGACGGCTTGATCAATTTGGCGCAGAATCGGAGTTACCGATCGCCCTCCGATGGTTGTCACCCAATCTTGCCAGCGTAATGGCACCGTAACCGTTGGAATGCCTTGGTCAATCAATGATTGTTGGAGAAGGCGATAGTCTGTCGCTCCAGCTAGATAACCCGGCAGAATCAAGGTTGGATGTGCCATTGTTGAAAGCGTCATCAAAGTTTGCTGAAGAATAGTCAGGCGTACTGCGTTTCTAGCATTCATTCAAGCTAAAAAATCAGCAGTAAGGGCGAGAAGTAAATTACTTCTCGCCCTTACTTGAGCTATATACCCCCAGGGGAATTCGAATCCCCGTCGCCTCCGTGAAAGGGAGGTGTCCTAGGCCTCTAGACGATGGGGGCGCATCAGCTAGACCTTATCCAAGGTAGCGAATATTGGAACCCCTGTCAATACAATTAATTGATAACTTTAGTGCGCCATATCACTTTCTGAATTTAAGTAGGAAGCCGCAATTAAACTGAAGACGCTTTCAGGACAGATAAGACTTTGAGGGTTGTGGATCTTATATTTAATTCAAGCCGACTACTTAGTGTATGGCTGTAGTTGATTCATCTACTAGATCACATCACCAGAGTTGCGTAGGCGAATCAGTTGACGGCGCATTTGAGGCGAAGCTAACAACTCGCAAACTTCTTGAGTCGCCACCTCGACTTGAGTAGTTTCCATATATTCGTCAGATCCATAGGAAAAAGCATCGAGTAAAAGCTCTAGAAGCTGGTCACGATTTACGAATGCGCCTTTCTCTTCGACGAGCCTGAACTTGAGGTGGATCTCGCATTCGTATACGCCCAATTCAGAAGATGAAGATGATGAACGGTTCAAAGAATCGGATTTCATGGGGAAGAGCAACCTAATTATGCGATGTGTAAAACCTGATAAAACTCAAAACCTGAACATTTGCAAAAAAGGATATTCAACTCAAGAAACAAAATACCAACTTGAAGGTGATGAGGTGATTGATGTACAATTTTTTTACTCAAGGCTACTTGGCAATACCTCCATCACATTACAAACCTAGCATTCCCATCTATCTAGTTATAATCAGCTAAATAGCTGAATTTTCAAACGAATAAAATGCATCTTTAAGCAATCTTTTAATAACTAAAGAAACCCTTAGAAACTACTGATATTGATTGATACATCAGCTTCTTAGCTGTCAATTGGTTAGGTTGGCATTATCGTTCTAATCAAACTATTTAGATGAAGCTTTTGTAAAAAAGATAAAGTTTAGATGAAGCGTTTAATTGGATTGAATTCGTTCTGTTTGCGACGAAATGCATTAGAGACTGTGATCAAATAGGTGCCAATCTAGATTAGGCTCCCCAGTCTCAAAGATCAGATAGAACCTTGAAGATTTTGATGCGACAATTCACATGCTTAGCGATCGCGCACCATTACAGCATGGCGTACACAGTCATCGGTCGATTGGGCTAGCAGGGTGAACCACGGCTCGATTTTGAGCGTCTTCGCCAGTTGAATCAGGTATTCCAGCACGACCCCGTTGCCGCCTGCCTGAGATGGACTGGTGGGTGTGGCGCGATCGCTCCAGTTCACCACTTTGGAATTGTTGGTTGCCGCCCAATCCATAAACCTGAGCGTGTTGAATTGCTTTAATCGCTCTAAAAATAATTGTTTGAGCGATGATTTGAAGGTAAAAGTATTAGATTCAGTGTGGAGATGATTGATTCATTTGTTGTCCGAGCAAAACACTCATCAACACGATCGCCATTCCAACCAGTTGAATGGGTGTCAAAGTTTGATGGAGTAAGACGAATCCAATCAGTGTTGCAACAACAGGACTCATTAATCCCAAAGACGAGACAGCCGAGGCTTTAAGTTTATCAATCCCTCGAAACCAAAGCGCATAAGCAAGCCCAGTGCCGATTACGCCTAGATAAACAAAGCCTACTAGGTTCGTTGTTGAGAGTTGTGTGATGGGTTCTTCAAACGTTAGGGCAATGGGCAGCAGGACGATACCGCCGACTGCTAACTGCCATGCCGTAAAAACCAGTAGAGGAACTGGGCGTTTCCAGCGTTTGCCTAACACGGTTCCTAGACCCATTGTTGCGGCTCCAGCGATCGCGGCAGCAATACCAACACTATCAAGGCGCGCCGCAGGACTCAAAACCAGCAACCCAACCCCAACCAAGCCCGCGATCGCTGCCACAATCGACAGCTTAGAGGGGTTTTCGTGCAAGATGATCCAAGAAAACCAGACGACTAATAAAGGTTGGATCGACCCTGCTGTTGCCGCAACACCACCCGGAAGGCGATAAGCAGCGATAAATAATAGCGCTTGAAAGAGACCGATATTAAGGCTACCCAAGAGCAAAATCCGCCACCACCAAACCCCTTGAGGCAGTTGTCTTAGCCATGCTATTAACAGCAGACCAATCGGCAGCGATCGCAAAGAAGCCACTAATAGGGGATGGTTAGGCGGCAAAAGTTCAGTTGCCACAAAATACGTCGTGCCCCAGATCATCGGCGCTAGAGCCGTCAGCAAAATATCCGACAGGCGAACAGGAGTGGTTTTCATGGCTTTTATCTCGACGTTAAGATACTCGTCATCGAGATTCTAGCATTTATCTTGATGTTAAGATGGTTGACATCAAGATTTTTAAGATGAGTAGCATTTTAATGAAAGCCGATCCAATCGATGCAATTTTGGCTCAATGGCAGAGCGTCCGCCCTGACTTAGATGTCTCACCCATGGGCATCATTGGCAGGATGACGCGACTAGCTAAGCATTTAGAACGAGCGATTCAAGGAACCTTTTCAGACTTTGGCTTGCATATTGGGGAATTTGATGTGTTGGCGACATTGCGTCGCTCTGGTCAGCCGTATCAACTTTCGCCGACCGAGCTATTCAACACGATGATGGTTTCATCCGGCACGATGACGCATCGGATTGATCGCCTGGAACACGCTAACCTTGTGAAACGCATTCCTGATCCGATCGATCGCCGAGGAACCCTGATTCAGTTGACCGATCAAGGTTTCAACGTGATTGAAAAAGCGGTTGAGGCTCACGTTGCTAATGAACATAACCTCCTTAGCGTTTTAGAGGAGGCGGAACGTAAAGCGCTTACTCAATTGTTGAGTAAGCTTTTAATTTCATTTGAGAAGTAGCGATCGAGTATTGTTCAAGTCCGAATACAGAGTTGAAAAAACAAGTCACAAAATCTGCTACGAATTAAATTGAAGCTAGCTGCGAATCACAATGCTTTTTAACTTCAGGTTTAATCGTTCGTTGACTGCGACATAATTAAGACTTGTAATCTTCACAATCAGCCGCCATGTCCCGCGATCGCGCCCAAGCCCAATCTGACTCACAAAGCACCCTCGAAGAAATCCGCGCCACTCGCCTCGCAAAAGTGGAACAGTTGCAGCAAGCAGGGTTAACTCCCTATGCCTATCGCTGGGAATCGACCCACCACGCCGCAGAGTTGCAGACACAATATGTGGATTTGCCCAATGGCGAAGAGGCAGCGGTGGAAGTGGCGATCGCGGGGCGGATTATGGCAAAGCGTGTCTTTGGCAAACTGGCGTTTTTCACGTTGCAAGACGAAACGGGCACGATTCAGCTTTATCTAGAAAAAAGCCGGATTCAAGAAACCATGGCGGCAAAGGATGAAAGTGCCTTTGAGCACCTGAAGCAGTTGACCGATGCGGGCGACATTATTGGCGTGACGGGCAGCATCAAGCGCACCGAAAAAGGCGAACTGTCGGTCTATGTGCGGGAATACGCCATGCTGACCAAATCTCTGCTGCCATTGCCGGATAAGTGGCACGGCTTGACCGATGTTGCCAAGCGTTATCGTCAGCGCTACGTGGATTTGATCGTCAATCCTGAAGTACGAGAAACCTTTCGGCGACGGGCATTGATCACTGCCTCCATACGCCGCTACCTAGATCAGCAAGGCTTCATTGAAATCGAAACGCCTGTGCTGCAAACTGAAGCCGGGGGTGCTGAAGCGCGTCCTTTCATCACTTACCACAACACGCTAGATATGAGTCTGTATCTCCGGATCGCCACGGAGTTACACCTGAAGCGGCTGATTGTGGGTGGCTTTGAGAAGGTGTTTGAACTGGGGCGCGTGTTTCGGAATGAGGGCATTTCCACCCGCCACAACCCCGAATTCACGACGCTTGAAGTCTATCAAGCCTACGCCGACTACAACGACATGATGACGCTGACGGAGGCGATCGTCACCACCGCCGCCCAGGATGTCTTGGGCACTTTGAAAATCACTTATCAAGGCGAACCCGTGGATCTGACTCCTCCTTGGCGCAGAGTGACCATGCACGATGCGGTGAAGGAAAAAACTGGGATTGATTTTGCAGCGTTTGCCAGCCTGGAAGAGGCAAAAGCCGCTGCGACTCAAGCTGGACTGCATACTGTGGAAAAAGCTGAGTCTGTCGGGCAATTACTCAATCAAGCTTTTGAACAAACCGTGGAAGAAACTCTGATTCAGCCTACTTTTGTGCTGGATTATCCCGTGGAAATTTCGCCTCTGGCAAAGCCGCACCGCACCAAGCCGGGACTGGTGGAGCGGTTTGAACTGTTCATGGTGGGGCGCGAAACGGCAAACAGTTTCTCGGAGTTGACCGACCCAGTAGATCAGTTGCAGCGTTTGCAAGCACAAGCCGATCGCAAGGAAGCGGGTGATTTAGAGGCACACAGCGTCGATGAAGACTTTGTGACCGCGCTGGAATATGGCATGCCACCCACGGGAGGCTTAGGCATCGGCATCGATCGCCTGGTCATGTTGCTCACCGACTGCGCCAGTATCCGCGACGCGATCGCGTTTCCCCTACTCAAACCCGAAAAAGCTGAAGAGGAATAACTGATTATGGAAACATCTACTCTCCATGAGGTGATCGAGCAATTGCAGAGAATGCCTCAGAGCTTGCAACAGCAAGTGCTTGAATTTGCCCGATCATTGGCAGATTCCCCTGTTCAGGGAGTTCCAGGTTCTCAATTGTTACGGTTCGCAGGCACAATCCCGCTTCAGGATGTTGAGTTAATGCGTGAAGCGATCGCCCAAGATTGTGGACTACGATGAGGACGCGATCGTGGATACTTGGAGTTAAAGTTTTTTATGGCAAAGCAAATGTCTAGATATGAAGAAGCGTTGCGTCTGGCGCAATCTCTTGATCACAATGAGAAATGTAGACTTCTAACAGCACTCGCTGAATCGTCTAGCTTGGATACTCTGGCTCCAAGTCCTGTTGATCGTCATGCCTTTATGCAACTTCCTCTTCAATCGCGTCATCAACTCCTCGCACAACAGGCTGAAGCGATTGTAGAACACTATCAACAAGATACAGAATGGCGTGAGTTGGAGATAGGAGACCGCGTTGACTACTAGACCCGTGCCAAAGCGTGGAGAAGTTTGGACTGTTAACTTTGACCCAACGGTAGGAACTGAAATTCGCAAGACACGACCTGCGGTTGTTATTAGCTCTGATGCGGTTGGCAAACTTCCAATTAAGTTAATCGCTCCCATCACAGACTGGAAGGAGTACTTCAATCAAAATCTTTGGCATATTAGACTTGAGCCAAATGTAGAGAATGGTCTTTCAAAACTGTCAGCCGTTGATGCGCTGCAATTACGAGGGCTTGATGTGCAGAGATTTATTCAGAAATTAGGACAACTTTCAGACGAAACAATGGTGGAAATCACGATCGCGATTGCTGCGGTGATTGAATATCAAGGTGATTTGTAGCGATCTAGTCTCCCAAACTATTTCAACCGTTCAATGATTCGATCGCCCACTGCAAAAACATTCTCAACTATCATCGATTATTTGATAAGGGTATGAGCGATCGCTCAAAACTTCTTTTAATCCGCTCCTTCGATTGGGGCAAACCCTTGGCGCTGAATATTTTCAGTAATCACTCTCGGTTCGAGGAATTGCAGCAGATAATCAGGTCCGCCTGCCTTGGAGCCAACGCCAGACAGCTTGAAGCCGCCAAAAGGTTGCCGCGCCACGATCGCCCCGGTAATGCCTCGATTGATGTAGAGATTGCCTACCTCAAAATCCTGCTGTGCCTGATCGATATGCGATGGTGTGCGGGAGTATAATCCCCCAGTCAAGGCGTAATTAGTGCCGTTGGCGATCGCAATTGCTTGATCAAACGTCGTTGCTTGCATGACTGCCAAGACGGGACCAAAGATTTCCTCTTGGGCGATCGTGTGGACGGGCAACACGTCGCGAAAGATCACGGGACCGATGAAATAGCCGCCTTCCGGTGCATCCATTTCTAGAGCGACTTGAGATTGAAGTCGTCCTTTTTCAATGTATTCTTTGATGCGGGTTTGGGCGTTGGCATCAATTACCGGACCCACTTTTGTACCCGGCAGTTCGGTATTGCCGAGGTTTAGCGATCGCGTTGCTTCCACCAACCGCGCCAAAAACAACTCATAGATTGACTCCAGCACAATCACGCGAGAGCAGGCAGAACACTTCTGACCGCTGTAGCCGAATGCCGACTGCACCACACCCTGCACCGCCTGGTCTAAATCGGCGCTTTCATCCACAATCACGGCATTTTTGCCACCCATCTCCGCAATCACGCGCTTCAGGTGCTTTTGCCCCGGCTGCAATTCCGCCGCTTCTCGATAAATTCGACAGCCGACTTCCTGCGATCCGGTAAAGGTAATCATGTGAACGTCAGGATGCTTGACCATGTGAGCGCCTACCGTGGAACCTTTTCCGGGAACGAATTGGAACACGCCCTTGGGAATGCCTGCTTCCAGCAAAATTTCGGCAATCTTCGCGCCAATGATGGAGGATACTTCAGCGGGTTTCAATAGGGTGCAGTTGCCAGCGACCAGCGACGCAACCGTCATGCCCACGGGAATCGCCAAGGGGAAATTCCAGGGCGAGATAATTAGGGAAATGCCCCGTGGCTGGTAGTGATAGCGGTTGGTTTCGCCCGGAAAGTCGTAGGCAACGCCGCTGTCTAACCGCTCCATTTCATCGGCATAGTAGCGGCAAAAGTCGATCGCCTCTGACACTTCTGGATCAGCTTCTCGCACGGTTTTCCCCGTTTCCAGCACCATCCAGGCAATCAATTCTTCTCGGCGTTCTGACATCAAATCGCCAGCCCGACGGAGAATGTTCGCTCGTTCCGTTGCTGGAGTCTTTTTCCAGACAGGAAACGCCGCTTTTGCCGCCGCGATCGCCTGATCCGCTTGTTCAATGCTGATCAATCCAATTCGTCCCACTTGTTCACTAAAGTTCGATGGATTCAGCGACTCGACATAATTCTCAGTCTGAGCATACTCGCCGTTGATGACTGGCAAATAGGTTTTGCCTAACTGCTGCCGCACTCGCTGCAATGCCTGCTGAATTTCCTGACGATGGAATGTATCGGCGTAGTCCATATCGGGAGCGTTAACAAAATTTTGAATTTTGAATTTTGAATTTTGAGTTTGATCTTTTAACTGAGAACTCAAAATTGAGAACTCAGAACTCTTTAGGATTGGTGTTTTTAGCAATTCTTCGACGGGGCGTTCTTCCAGGTTTTGGCGCAAGAAGGAACTGTTGGCGGTGTTTTCCAGCAGGCGGCGAATCAGGTAAGACATACCGGGAATCAGTTCGCCATAGGGACAGTAAACGCGGACGCGATAGCCTTTATCGGCGATCGCTTTTGCCAGTTTATCCGCCATGCCGTATAACATCTGAAACTCGAAGCGGCGAGGCGGAATTTGTAGCGTTTCGGCGATCGCGATCGCGTGTGCCTGCGAGCGGACATTGTGGCTGCCGATCGCGGCATAGAGATGCTCATGATTTTCCAGCAGCAGGCGCGTCATTGCCTCAAAGTTGGCATCGGTCGATTCCTTATCGTTAAAAACGGGTTGCGTCCAATCTTTCTGTACCGCTTTAATGGTTTCCTGATCCCAATAGGCACCTTTGACCAACCGCACTGTCACTGGTGTGCCTCGCTCTTTTGCCCACTCAATCAGGTCTTTCAAATCGCCCAAACTGTCTCGTAGATATGCCTGCAATGTGATGCCAATATCCGAGCGATCGCGAAACTCAGGCTCTAACAGCAGTTGCTTCAGGGTTGCTAGAGTGCTGGATTTGTACTGATATTGCTCCATATCAAAGTGAACGGCGGCACTCAAGTCTTTCGCATGGCGCAGCAAGATTCGAGCGCGATCGCTCACCTTTTCCTGACTGCCCTTCTCATCCAACGGATCAAACTGGGAATAGAGCGCCGTCAGCTTGATCGATACCTGCACTTTGGGTAAGTCTTTGCCATCAGCGCGATCGATTTGATCCACCTTAGACCAGCGAGTTGCCGCATCCGTTAGCTGATTCATCAGTTCCAAGTAGCGATCGAGATAGGAGTGCGCTTCTGGCTCGGTAATCACTGCCTCACCGAGCAAATCCACTGTAAAAGCAGCCCGCTCTTTTCTGAGTCGCTCAATGCTTTTCAGCACTTGCTGAATCGTTTCACCCGCGATGTATTTTTGTGCCAGGGTTTCAACCGCCGTGGAAACTGTCGTTGCGGCAATTTGTCCCGGCATGGAGTCAGGATTGGCAAAATTGAGCATTCCTTTCAGCGCACCCGGAAGCTCTACCGATTCTTCGCCTAGATATTCTTGCAGGTGACGCGCAATCTCGGCTTTACTGCGGAGCGATGGCAGGCAATCGATAAAGCGGAACAACTGCACCCGCAAGCCCGGATTACTCATCGCCCAGCCCAGCAGCTTATCATCCCACCGCATTTGGTCGCGCATTTGGGCAAACAAGGAGCGATTCTCACGGGTGGCAGAAATAAGCTGACGCGCAATATCTTGGGTTTTCGTTTCGTAAGCACTAACAGAGGCTTGCATAACCACAGCAGAACAGACTCCTAATCACAGATGAAAATGGCGATCGCATACAACCAAAATTAATCAGGCTGGCTGATCAATTCTAACCTGCTCAGTTTGCCACTACGTCTGCGATCTCAACTGTGAGGAATATGACAATAAACCTGAAATGTCTAAAAAAATTCGAGGGGCACGTTTCGGTGGGTAGAGACCCGAAATCCCCGCGATCGCCTGTTAGGGCAAGGTTGAGGGCAAAGAGATTATGTAGCTAAAAGAGGCACTCCTAGTGCTTGTAAATTAATCGTTTCTACGTTGCGAGAATAGTTGTCTAAAGTAATAGCAACAACCTTGCCATCACTGTCACGATGCAAGTCACTTTCCAAGTTGGGTTCATCGCTCCACAAGTTACCCGGCGGAAAAACAATATCGGCTGTAGGCGTAACTTCCGAGCGGGGGTAGGGACGATTCTTTAAAAGAGGAATAACTCTGGAACCCTTACTCTTTGGTTTACCCTCAAAAGAAGTTGAACCTAAAAATAGGACTTTCAAGAATTTGTTTTCTTTAGAGAATCAACTCTACCCAGAATTGGGGGATTTAGGGGGGCGAGTGCGTAAGTCATAGAAATGAGTCTTGCCAATGAGTCTTGTCATTTCAGATGAAATTCTTCACGCTTGCAATATGGAAGCAGCCGAATTTAAGCAAGAGATTGCTGTGCTGTTGTTCCAGGCAGAGCGGTTAGGGCTGAGTCAAGCAAGCCATTTAGCAGAGTTGCCGCCCACTGCCTTTCGCCAATTGCTGAAGCAACGCAACATTCCCTTGTATGTTTACGACGTGGCAGATTTTGAGCTAGACCTGCAAAATCTACGAGAGCTTGGGCGATTGTGATCGTCATCAGCGATACGTCAGTCATTACAAACCTGGTTGTCATCCATCACCTTTATCTACTTCAACAGCTTTACGATCGTATCTTGATTCCAGAAGCCGTCTATCATGAACTGGCTGACATTGATCCACCTGTACCAGGAACGGTAGAAGTCCAAACCTTGGACTGGCTAGAAGTACTCTCTTTAAGGGATCAGATGATGGTGGATCAACTGCAAAATCAATCCCAGCTTGATCCGGGTGAATCGGAATCAATTGCGCTTGCACTTGAAATCAAAGCGGATCTGTTGCTAATTGATGAGCGGCATGGAAGAGCAGAGGCAACTCGGTTAGGACTTCGGATCACTGGCTTATTGGGAATGCTGGTTGAGGCAAAACAGCGATCGCTGATCCCATCCGTAAAACTTTTAATGGATGCATTAATTGACACATCAAATTTTAGGGTATCTCAACCTTTGTTATGAGCAAATTTTGCAAATGGTAGATGAATAGCAATTCATCATTGAACCAATCAGCATACCAATTTAAGGGGCGATCGCGGGACTTACCGACTACTACGCGCCAACGCGGTATCCACTGCCTGCTGCTGGTCGCGGCGAGTCATCCACTGATGATACGTGCGGGTGTGAACGCCCACTGAGTGACCCATCATCCGGGCGGCAACCGTATCGGGTAAGCCAATGTGAATGGTTCGCACTGCCCAGGCATGGCGCAAATCGTAGGGCGAAAAGGGTAGGTTGTAGCGGCGAAACTGGACGCTGACCAGTTGCCCGACTCGCTGAAGCGTTGTTTTCGCTAAATCGGTTTGAATCGGCGGCAGAATGCCTGCTCGAAGATTGAATTGCTCAATCCACTCAGGATGAAAAGGCCACACTTCATGTATTCCAGTCTTGGTCGTGCTGAGGACTTGAATCGTTGGTTCTGATTCACTTTGCAGGGCAGAATAATCACTGAAAAAAACTTCGTGGTTCCGCAAGCCGTAGGTTGCCATGATGCCGTAAACAAACTGCCAGTGGGGATTGGGAATGGCTGCCCAGGTTTGCAGGATCAGGGGATCGGGGGGCAATTCGCGCACCTGAGTTTGGGTCGTGCCATAGCTGCCCCAGTAATTTTTCAGGTCTTCTGGCAAAACAAGCTGAACAAATGCGGCAAACGCTGTGAGTGCAGTGCAGCAGACTTGCCGACTGCGACTATTCACTTCAGTCGTGCGAATGGTGGCGTAAATGGCTTCCACTAAGCTCAGGCTGGGATTCGCTTCGGCGATCGCCTCTAGTTTTCGCAGGTAAGGCGCATAGGCAAAGTCCCAGGTTGTTTGGGTTGAAGTCGGATTACCTGCTCGTTTGGGTTCCTCTTTAAAGTGGCGTTCAAACGCTCGAATTTGCTGCGCTAGCCCAAGCTGATCTAACCGTCCCCAGCCTGCCCCATTCACATAATTTTGCCAATCAAACCGATTTTCAATCAGTTGTCCTGCAATCACCTTCACTTCCTGCTCAGCCTGTTTTAATCCGGCAGTCGTGGCAGGAAACCCTAAACTGAGCCGCTGCTGGTGGGGCTTGAGGCGATCGCTCCCCGGACGCGGCGGCAAGGTTCCTCGCAGTCCCAGCTTTTGTCCACGGCACTCAATCTGCAATCCTAGTTGGGCAAGCTTAAAGCGTTGATTGATTTGAGCAATTTTGCTATCGATTGAGGAATCCATTGCGATCGCGAGTCAATTTTTTGGATTAAGCAGCAGTCGATTTTCAATTCTCCCAGGACTTACGCAAATCAACCGAAATTTGCCCCCCAACCCCCAATTCTGGGTAGCAGTAGGGCTGATTCTCTAGATAAAGGAAATAAGTGTTGGCAGGTCATGTTTGAATAGACGCATGGCTTTTGTGATAGA
>ENA-ORBV01012164-ORBV01012164.1-microbial-mat-metagenome-genome-assembly--contig:-NODE-12164-length-13338-cov-5.866828_pt1 | contig 13338 bp, 12 predicted proteins | sample MGYA00237777_ERZ505514 | MGnify/ENA primary metagenome ERZ505514 (study PRJEB26160, sample SAMN06269048) | microbial mat metagenome | isolation source: Oligotrophic lake microbial mat | place...
GCAGCGTCAGATGTGTATAAGAGACAGGCGGCACGATTGCCTTGGTGCAACAGCTCTGCGACCGCCAGTCGCTTCGGCGTCACCCGGTTGCCCTCAATCCACGATGACGAGATGCTCTCCGACCGGATGAGCAGATGGTTCAGGTAACGTCCACGCGAGCCGATTCGTTCGTCGGCACGCGCCAGTACCGCAAGAGCATCCTCGGCTGCGGAGGCAGCCTGCGAACCAAGCTGCGGCAACCTCTCTCCCAGCTCGTCCGGTATATATGCGCGGTATCGCCCCGGCTCACGATCCCGCCGACTCAAACCACCCGCATCCTGCGGATTCCACAGAAGTTCCACGTAACGCGCCACACGGACCTCCAAACCAATTGAGTCGACTACGAAATCTACTTTAGATGATCTAACCGAGATATGACTGGACCGAGTTCTCGGTAATTGATTGCAACTATGGGCGAATTTCGCCGCAAAGTCATTTACGGCAAGAAGAACCTCGCCCGTGTCCGGATTACCCGAACGTCGGTGGTAGGGCCTCAACGAGTTTTGAGGTTCACCACTCCGAAAAGGTGGAGGACTTAAGGGTGCATTGCGCCTCTGATCAGGTTTTATCTGGTGAGGATCGCCCAGCCGAGCCTTCCATGTGTCCCCCGCGTGTACCCATGGGGACACATGGGGTACACAGAACTCCACAATTCAAGGGGAGCCGAGCGTGATAGCAGAACGAGAAACACGCCTCTGACCAGCACTTTAAGTGCGGAGACGGAGGGATTTGAACCCTCGGAACCCTTACGGGTTCTCCACCTTAGCAGGGTGGTGCACTAGGCCGAACTATGCGACGTCTCCTAGACGTTCGTCAGCAATCATAGCTACTTGCGTGGAAGCGCCAGAATCGCGCTCGGCGGCAAACTCGTGCCCGGCACGAGTTGTCCACATTTCGGCGGACACGTAGAGTAGATGCAGACGTATCGGCTGCGGCATCCATGCGCGCTTCGTCACTCTCGTCTGGCTGGTTCCTGACACCGCGTCGGAGCCAGCCAGCGCTACTCGCGGTTGGCAGTCGCGCGCCTAGTAGGCGATCGAGCAGGTGTAGTCCGCTGCGGTCTGACCGCGAATACCCTCGACAACTGGAAGCCCAGTGTTGTCGATGGGTGCCACGGTCGGCGCGTCGGTTGCCGTCGGATCTGGGGCAACAGGAACTGGAGCATTCGGGTTGAGTTCCGAGCCCCGCCCGTCCCCAGCGGCTTCAAGCAGGAACGGTTGATCCGAGGCGATCTGCGCCATGAGTGCATCGCCGAGAGACTCTTGCGGCTGGACCTTACCCGAGTAGATGCCGGTTCCCCCGGTACGACCGGGATACTGCACAAAGGTCACGCGCTCCAGCGGGATGTCCTTGAGCGCGAGCGCGATCGAGGCCATCGTCGAGACATCGGCGAGACTACTCGAGAGCACCATACTGCCGATTGCTGAATTGGCAAGGTTATAGACCTTCTTGACGTCTCCTAGAGTCTCTGAACTCTTGAGCGTGCGAACCAGTGATGACAGGAAGACCTGCTGTGAGCTGATGCGCGTCAAGTCACTGCCGTCGCCGACACCTTTGCGCGAGCGCAGAAAGGCCAGCGCGTCGAACCCCTGCAGGGTGTAGGTACCGGCGGCGGGAAGGTTGATTCCGGAGTATGGGTCAACCACCGGACCGTTGACGCACACGTCAACGCCGCCGATCGCGTTAGACATGTCAATGACCCCTTGGAACGAGATCATGCCAGCGAACTGGATCGGAAGGCCGGTCAGCAATTCCACAGTCTGCACGACGCACGGCAGCCCGCCGTAATAGAGGGCGGTATTGATCGGCTCGGTTGAGTAGCCCTTGGTGCCAGAACCATCTTCCCAAGCGCACTCTGGGATGCCAACGACCATGTCACGCGGAAAGCTGATTGCTGTGGCATTGGTCTGATCCTGTGAGACGTGAAGCAGCATGTTGACGTCGTTGAGGACAGATGAGGTTTCTTCTTCGGAACCTCCGATGCCGCCCTGACCGACCCGCGTGTCGGTGCCGACGATGAGAATGTTGAAGCCGCCCTCGATCGCACCGATCTGAGGGGGCGGGCCAAGCGTTTCGCTGACCAGCGTGACGACCTCGCGCTTGGAGTAGATGCTGTTGAACGCCACTGCGCCGACCGACGCACCACTGACGAGAACCACGGCGAGCGCGGCAGCGACGAACTTCACGATGACCGGCCACGGGTTGGACTTCTTCAATTGACCGTGCCGGGCGATGCCCTGCGGCGCGGTCGATCTATTAGAGCGCGGACGCAACTCGCTCATGACAGATCCCTTTCCTAGCCCTGCTGTGGGGTTGATCACTCGAAGCGGAGGGCGTGGGATTCGAACCCACGAGACATTTCTGCCCACCAGTTTTCAAGACTGGCTCCATCGGCCGCTCGGACAGCCCTCCCGGCGTGACCAAGTCTCGAGTGTAACCGATCACGCAACCGCGACTCTGAGGATCGCCTAGAAATTGGCCAGCAGTGTCGCGACCCCGTCGTCGAGATCAGTTCCTGTCATTTCGCTCGCGACGTCGACGACAACGTTCGGTGCCTGGCCCATGGCGACTCCTCGACCTTCTGAGGACGCCCACTCCAGCATCTCGATGTCGTTCCGACCATCCCCGACCGCCATCACCCGTGTGCGCGGAATCTCGAGCAACTCGCGCACCCGCTCGAGCGCCGTTGACTTGTTGACGCCGTCTGGCGCGATGTCGAGCCACGCCGTCCACCCGACGTTGTAGCTGACTTTGTGCAGCCCCATGCGCTCGACGACCGAAAGAAAGTCCTCGATCTCGTGCTCAGGTGAAATAACCACGACGCGAGTTGCGTGAGTAGTCATCAGTTCGGCGAAGTCAACCTTTTCGCTCGTCTCACCGAGCGTGCCAGCCGGAAAGTAGCCGGTGTAGCGGTAATGACCGCGCTCGTCTTCAACAGCGTAGTTGGCCTTCTCGAGGCTCGAACGGATGGTCGTCAGCACCCGGCTCGGATCGAACGTTTCGACGTGGAAGCGTCGATATCCGCTCTCAGCTTCTTCATCGCGAATCAGCGTGATCGCGCCGTTTGAGCACACGACGTACTGTGGGGCGATGCCAAGCCGATCGAGGATCGGTAGCGTCATGGCAACGCTCCGCCCGGTCGCAAGCATCACCTCATGGCCCGCGTCGCGAACGCGCTGCACTGCCTCGATGACCACCTCATTCATCACGCCGTCTTCGCGCAGCACGGTACCGTCGATGTCGAGGGCGATGAGCCAGTGCCCTCTCACGCTGGCACCTCCAGAAGCTCAAGCCCGCCAAGATAGCGCCGAAGAGCCTCTGGAACGAGCACCGAGCCATCCGCCTGTTGATGAGTTTCGAGAATGGCGACGATCCAGCGAGTGGTGGCGAGGGTGCCATTGAGGGTCGCGACCGGTGCCGTCTTGCCCGTGTCAGTGCGATACCGGATGTCGAGCCGCCTGGCTTGATAGGTCGTGCAGTTGCTCGTTGACGTGAGTTCGCGGTAGGAACCCTGAGTCGGAATCCAAGCTTCGACGTCGAACTTGCGCGCGGCACTTGACCCGAGATCGCCGGCCGCAACGTCGATCACCCGGTAGGCCAATTCGCACGCCTGAAGCATGCGCTCCTGGAAGCTCAGCAAGCGCGCGTGCTCGGCATCAGCATCCTCCGGCAGTACATAACTGAACATCTCAAGTTTGTTGAACTGGTGAACCCGAAGGATGCCGCGGTTGTCTTTGCCAGCGGAGCCAGCTTCGCGCCGGTAGCAGGTCGACCAGCCGGCGTACCGGAGGGGTCCGGCGCTCAGGTCAACGATCTCGTCGGAGTGATAGCCGGCAAGCGCGACCTCGCTCGTACCAGTGAGGTACAGGTCGTCGGCTGGCAGATAGTAGATCTCGTCAGCGTGCTGCCCGAGGAAGCCGGTGCCGGCCATAATCTCAGGCCGCACCAGAGTTGGTGTGATGAGCGGAACGAAGCCGCCATCGATCGCCGTGTCGAGCGCAAAGTTCATGAGTGCCAGTTCGAGTCTGGCGCCCATCCCCTTAAGAAAGTAGAACCGGCTGCCAGATACCTTCACGCCTCGCGCAATGTCAATCACGTCGAGCAGTTCGCCAAGTTCCGCGTGGTCGCGGGGCTCGAAGCCAAAGGCTGCTGGAGTGCCAACCTCGCGCACGAGTTGCCAGTTGTCTTCTCCGCCAGCCGGCACCCCATCGACAATGACGTTGCCGATCAAACCGATGATCCTGGTGAACTCGACATCGGCGTCGGACGCGACTTGCTGCGCTGCTTTCACGCGGGCGGCGAGCGACTGAGCCTCGGCAACCAGCTGCTTCTTCTGCTCGGCTGGTGCTGCTGCGACAGTTTTGCCAAAGACGTTCTGCTCGGCGCGAAGGGTCTCGGATTCAGCGATGCTGGCTCGGCGTTCGATGTCGGCTGCCAACGCTGCGTCAACTAACTCGACGGGGGCACCTCGAAACTGCTGTGATCGCCTGACAAGTTCTGGGTCGTCACGCAAGAACTGGGGGTCGATCACCCATACAGCCTAGCGATCGCATGCCTGAGGCTATGCCGTACCGTTTGATTGTGGCATCTCCCCGAAGCGCCGGAAGACCGATCGCGGCAGTCGTCGTTAACCCCACCAAGGTGGATGCCGCGAAGCTGCGGGCGGCGGTCAGCTCCGCTGCATCAGCGGCCGGCTGGGGCACAACTGCGTGGTTCGAAACCACTGAGACCGATGCCGGTCAGGCCGCAGCGGCAAGCGCACTTCGGCGAGGTGCTTCGCTCGTCATTGTCGCCGGTGGCGACGGCACAGTGCGCGCGGTCGCGGAGGGATTGCGTGGCAGCAAGGTTGCGCTCGCCCTCGTGCCATCAGGGACCGGCAATTTGCTCGCCCGCAACCTTGAGCTTCCAGTGTCGAGCGTCACAGACAGTCTCGAAATCGCGTTCAACGGGATTGATCACGTGATCGACATCGGTGTGGTCGAGATCGAGCGTGCTGCGAGCACCGGCGCGACCGAGGAACACGTCTTTCTGGTGATGGCCGGGATTGGTCTGGACGCGAAGATGATCAAGAACACGAGCACCAAACTCAAGAAGGCCGTCGGCTGGCTTGCCTATGTTGACGGGATCACGCGTTCTATTCCAGAGCTGAGCCCAGTGAAGCTTCGGTATCGTCTCGACGGCGGCGCAGAACGCGCACTGACCGCGCACACCGTCATCATTGGCAATTGCGGTCTTCTGCCGGGTGGCTTCCTGTTGATGCCGGACGCAAAGCTCGACGACGGGATCCTCGACATCGCCGCACTGCGCCCCCGAGGCCCGTTCGGCTGGCTGAACGTCTGGAACAAGGTTGCCTGGGAGAACGGGGTGTTGCGCAAAAGCGCGATCGGCCGCATGATCATCGATCTCTCGAGAGACGTTCGGGACGTCAAATACCTGACCGGCAAACAACTGAGCATGACCATCGAGGCACCCGAGGAGTTTCAGCTCGACGGCGACGAATTCGGGGAGGCGACCGCGGTCCGCGCGTGGGTGGAACCACACGCACTCACAGTGCGGATGCCCGCCCCGGTTGCCCTCAAACCGGCCGACGACTGACCGGCCTACGCCTCCGGCTCACCCGCAATGAGCGCGCGCAGCCAGTCGCGCGCCTCGACGAAGACCTCATTGCCGTAACGCGGAGTGACAGTTACTTCCAGTTTGTCAGCTCGCGGATAGCTGCCAAGAAATATCACGTTCGGGCTGAAGCGCTTCAGGCCCAAGAGTGCGTCGGCAACGCGCTCGTCGAGCACGTGCCCGTCGAGGTCGATGATGAAGCGATACCGACCCAGAGCATCCCCGATCGGCCGCGATTCCAACAGGCTCATGTTCACGCCACGCGTGGCAAATTGTTCGAGCATCTCGAGCAGCCGCCCGGCAGCATCGTCTGGCAACTCAGCAATGATGCTCGTCTTGTCTGAGCCGGTCGGGATCGGCAACCGCGTCGTGCGGCTGACGAGCACAAAGCGGGTCACGGCGTTCGGGGTGTCCCCGATGTTCGTGGCCAACACCGTCAGATCGTGGTGCTCGGTGATGCCTGGCGGGGCGACTGCTGCATCCGCCAGTTCGCTCTCAAGCAGGGCCGCGGCGGCGGCTACGTTTGAGGTAGATGGAAGGTGGCCGTGGCTCGGCAGATGCTTGTCGAGCCATAAGTGCGTCTGCCCGTAGGCAACGGGATGCGCGTTAATGACCTTGACGCTAGCGAGCGTCGTTCCCGGCCGCGCGACGAGCACGAAGTTGACCGGCACGAGGTATTCGCCGATGATTCGCACCCCTGGAATCGTCGCTAGCGCGTCTTGCGCGACACTCACGCCACCCTCGATCGAGTTCTCGATCGCGATCATCGCCGCCGTGCTGCGCCCGCTCAGCACGTCGTCGATCGCCTCGCCGACATTGTTGACCGGCCGCCACAGCGCGCCGACCGCTTCGCGCACTTGGCGCAGCGCAGCTTCAGTGAAGGTTCCTGCCGGCCCGAGGTAGCTGTAGCTCAGTTGGCCGCTCGACGCCTCGCTCGACGGCTCGCTCGGCAGCTCTCTGACCTCTGGCATGGCACCAACCCTAGGCCAGTGCGAGACTGTGGCCATGACAGCTCGCGCCGGACTGCCCGCTCTCGATTCTGATCTCATCGACATCGACGAACTGCTGTTGGCCTACTCCGAGCGAGTGCCGGATGTCACGGTGCCAGAACAGCGCGTCGTCTTCGGCACCAGCGGGCATCGCGGGTCCTCCCTCGACTCGGCGTTCACCGAGACCCACATTGCCGCGATCACGCAAGCGATCGTCGAGTACCGCGCGGCACAGGGCATTACCGGGCCACTCTTCATCGGTCGAGACACCCATGCCCTGTCTGCGCCCGCCGAGACCACTGCGCTCGAAGTGCTCGCAGCGAACGGGGTGACGGCGCTCGTTGACGAGTTCGGCGATTGGGTTCCGACGCCAGCGCTGAGTCACGCGATCATCACGTACAACCGCGCGGTCTCGTCAGGCTCGATCAGCGGGGGGCAAGCGGACGGTATCGTCATCACCCCGAGCCACAACCCGCCTCGGGATGGCGGCTTCAAGTACAACCCCCCGCACGGCGGCCCGGCCGACAGCGCAGCGACCAGCTGGATCGCGGACCGCGCCAACGCGCTCATCGCGGACGGCAACCGCGAAGTGCGCAGGGCCGAGCCGAGCTCCGTCGCCACGTATGACTACCGAGGTGAGTACGTCGCCGACCTTGGCACCATCATCGATTTCGACGCGATCCGCGGTGCCCGCCTTCATATCGGAGCAGATCCGCTCGGTGGTGCAAGCGTGAACTACTGGAAGCTCATCGCCGAACGGTACGACCTTGATCTCACGGTCGTGAATCCGCGCGTCGACCCGCAGTGGGCGTTCATGACACTCGATTGGGACGGCAAGATCCGCATGGATCCATCGAGCCCGTCGGCGATGGCGTCCGTGCTCGCGCGACGCGGCGATTTCGACATTCTTACGGGCAACGACGCGGACGCCGACCGGCACGGCATCGTTACGCCAGACGGCGGGCTGATGAACCCCAACCACTTCCTGGCGGTGGCCATCGACTACCTCTACACCCATCGACCGAACTGGTCACCGGATGCAGCAATCGGCAAGACCTTGGTCTCAAGTTCGATGATCGACCGGGTCGCGGCATCCCTCGGTCGCAGACTCTGGGAGGTGCCGGTCGGCTTCAAATGGTTCGTTCCTGGGCTGATCGACGGCTCGGTCGCGTTCGGCGGTGAGGAGAGTGCCGGGGCAAGTTTTCTGCGCATGGACGGAACCGTGTGGACCACCGATAAGGACGGGATCCTCCTTGCGCTGTTGGCGAGCGAGATTCTTGCAGTGACCGGCAAGACCCCGGCTCAGCGCTATGCCGAACTCGTTGCCCAGTTCGGCGACCCCGCCTATGAACGCATCGACGCTGCCGCTACGAAGGCGCAGAAGTCGCGCCTCGGCGCCCTGAGCGGTGACGATATCGTGGCGATCGAGCTGGCCGGGGACCCGATCACCGCCAAGCTCAGTGAAGCCCCTGGCAACGGGGCGGCTGTCGGGGGACTCAAGGTCACGACCGAGTTCGCGTGGTTCGCCGCTCGCCCTAGCGGCACGGAAGACGTCTACAAGATCTACGCCGAGTCCTTCAAGGGCGTCGATCACTTGCGCCTCGTGCAGGTCGAGGCCAAAGCGATTGTTGACGCCGCCCTCGGGTCGGGAGTTTAGGGAAGCAGCTCAGCCGTAGGTCGGTGCCGGCGGCAAGCCGAAGAACTCTTCGAGGGTCAGCACGCCAGTCGTGTGTAGCTCGGTCGCCAATTCAACTCCGACAAAGCGCATGTGCCACGGCTCGTACTCGAAACCGGTGATCTGTGTGTAACCGTTCGGGTAGCGCACAATGAAGCCATACTTCCAGCCATTGGCAGCAAGCCATTGGCCCTGAGGAGTGTCTGCAAAGCACTGGTCGAGTGAACAATTCGCCGGCAACGCGCTGACATCGATCGCTAGGCCCGTCTGGTGCTCGCTGTGCCCTGGCCGCGCACTCGTCAGATCAGCGCCCTCTTGGCCGAGGCTCGAGACCCAACCGGCGTAAACACTTTCCTGAGCCCAGTAGCTCCGGTACGCGCTCTGCGACTGCATGAAGAGGCCGGTCTCGGCCGTAAACGCTCCGAACATTTGCACGACAGCATCGGATGCCTCTTGCCGGAGGTACGGCTCATTGGCGAAGTCGACCGGCACTGACACCACGGGCGGCTCGTATTGCGTCGGATTCAAGGGTCGGAGTTTGTTGGATACGACCCACAGGCTCGCCGGATCATCGATTGAGAGCGCGGCGCGATCGAAGGTGGGTGTCGGAGTTGGACTCGGCGTTGGGCTCGGCGTCGCGCTGGCGCTGCGGGTTTGCGTTGGGCTCGGGGTGGGGGCGGCGACTTGGGTTGTGGGAGTCAGGGCAAGAACCCCGACGATCGTGGCGGCGACGAGCACTGCTCCGAGCGCGATAGCGACAACGAGCGTCGTTCGACGCCGGTCGCGAGCGCCAGCTTGAACGCGACGCGGTCGGAGTTCAGTCACTCCCTGATCTTACTGAGGCCGCTGTGCGGCACGCTGTGCGGCACAGCGGCAGGGTACGCGCGGTCGACCATCCCGCTTGCCCTGACACTGCGCACGGTGTAACTTTGCACTCTACGCAAATTTAGATCTCGCCGTCCGGAGAATTCATGTCGCTCACGTCAACACCGCCTGCAGTCAAACTGTCGAAGGGCAAGCAACAGTCCCAGGACATCGCTGACGCCGGCGGGGTCATGACTCATCGCCAGATTCTCTTGGTGATATTCGGCCTCATGGCCGGGATGTTCCTATCGGCGCTTGACCAGACCATCGTCGGAACGTCAATGCGAACGATCGCTGACGACCTCAACGGTCTCAGCCAGCAAGCGTGGGTTACGACTGCCTACCTGCTTGTTGCGACAATCTCGACCCCGATTTACGGCAAGCTCAGCGACATCTTCGGTCGCCGTCCGCTCTTCATCATCGCGATCTCGATTTTCCTTGCCGGCTCGCTCGCGGCCGGATTCTCGACCTCGATGCTTGAGCTTGCCGGCTTCCGCGCTATTCAGGGCCTCGGCGCTGGCGGTCTCATGGCACTTCCGCTCGCAATCATGGGCGACATCCTTGCCCCGCGCGAGCGCGCCAAGTATCAGGGCTACTTCCTCGCGGTGTTCGGAATTTCGAGCGTGATCGGTCCGCTCGTCGGCGGACTCTTTGCCGGTACCCCCGAGATTCTGTTTGTGGCTGGCTGGCGCTGGGTGTTCCTGGTCAACATCCCTATCGGCATAGCCGCGCTCTTCATCGTGTTGCGTTTCCTGCACATTCCACACACCCGCCGCCCTGTCCGCATCGACTGGTGGGGTGCCGCGACGGTGATCGTCGCGCTGGTTCCTCTCCTCCTGGTTGCCGAGTTCGGCCGTGAGTGGGGTTGGGGTTCGCCGGTGGCAATCACCGCCTACGTTGTCGGCGCGCTCGGCATCGCCGCTTTTATCCTCAGCGAGAAGCTCATGGGGGATGACGCGCTCATCCCGCTCAAGCTTTTCAAGGACGCAACCTTCTCGATGGCTACCGTGCTCGGGGTCTTCGTCGGCTTCGGCATGTTCGGCGCGATGATGACACTGCCGTTGTACTTGCAACTCGTCAGCGGGGCGACTCCGACGGAGAGCGGCTTCCTGACGCTGCCGCTCATTCTTGGGCTGATGATCGCCTCGATCGTGAGTGGGCAGATCATCGCGCGCACCGGAAAGTATCGAGCCTTCCCGACCATCGGAACGCTGTTCATGGCGGTCGGCTTCTTCTTGTTCACATTCGCGACCGCGACAACTCCGCTCTGGTTCATGATGATTGGGATGCTGTTCGTTGGCCTGGGTCTCGGTCAGCTGATGCAGACCCTCACGTTGGCGAGCCAGAACTCGGTCAGTGCGCGCGACATTGGGGTGGCCACGAGCTCTGCGACCTTCTTTCGCCAGATCGGCGGAACGCTCGGTACAGCCGTCATCTTCTCGGTGCTGTTTGCCCGCATCCCGCAGGCGATTGAGGCGGCCTTTGGTCGCAGCGATGTCCAGGCAAACCTTGCAGCGGCGCTAGCCGATCCCGCTGTCGTGACAGACCCCAACAACGCTGAGATTCTCGAGCTGCTGAGTCAGGGCGCTGGCGGCGGTTCGCTGGGGAACGCTCTCAACGGCGACACGTCGTTCTTGAACGCCGCAGACCCTCGGCTGGCTGCACCGTTCCTCGAGGGCTTCTCGAGCGCGACCGTTACGGTGTTTTGGGTGAGCCTCGTGATTGTGCTCATCGCGTTCGTGCTGAGCCTGTTCCTCAAGGTGTCTGCGCTGCGCGAGACATCAGCGCTGCAGGAGAACGCAGCACAGGATGCCGCGGGCTCTGCCCCCGCCACTGCTAGCTAGACTTCGGGCATGACGCTCCAACGGCCTGAGTTGCGTGCAGCGCCGACGCTCGAAGCCGTTGCGGCAGCGGCTGGCGTGTCTCGCTCGACGGTGTCGCGCGTCGTCAATGGGTCCACCGTCGTCAGCCCCGAAGTACTCGCCGCGGTCACCGAGGCCATCGACAAGCTGCAGTACGTGCCAAACAGGGCTGCCAGAAGCCTTGCCAATCGACAGACGATGGCGATCGCCCTCGTAATACCAGAAGACACCACTCGGTTCTTCGGCGATCCGTTTTTTGCAGACATTGTTCAGGGCATCGCACAAGGACTCGAAGACAGCGACTACGTTCTCAATCTGCAGCTCGCGAGTCCTTCGACGCCGTCGGAGAAAACCGTTCGGTACTTGATGGGCGGCAACGTTGACGGCGCTATCGTCGTCTCGCATCACTCGGGTGACGAATTCTTCGCGACGCTGGGTGCCACCCTTCCGGTGGTTTTCGGCGGTCGCCCATTCAACTCCGAGTTCAAACACCATGCATACGTGGACGCCGACAACCGCGCAGGCGCGGCCATCGGCACGCAGCACTTAATAGATCTCGGTCGACGACGCATCGCGACAATCCCGGGGCCGACGACGATGCAGGCCGCGGTCGACCGACACCAGGGATGGCTTGATGCTATGACCGCCGCAGGACTGCCAACCGAGCTCGTCGCTCATGGCGACTTCACCGTTGCCAGCGGTGCGGCTGCCATGCGCGAGCTCCTTGACCGGGCGCCGGACATCGACGCGGTGTTCGTAGCGAGCGACCTGATGGCGACCGGGGCAATCTCGACCTCGATGGCTCGTGGGCGCCGCATCCCAAGCGACGTCGCGGTAGTCGGTTTCGACGACAGTTCCGCTGCGACCAGCGGAGAGATCGGGATCACGACAGTGCATCAGCCGTCGAGGGAGATGGGTGCTGAGATGGCGCGAACCCTGCTGGCGCTGTTGCGCGGTGAGCCGGTCGATCGCCAGCGAATACTGCGAACGCGATTGGTTATTCGCGAGACCGCTTGAGCTCTGTGTCATTAGCCGGGAATGTGTCATCGGCGTCGGGTACCCCGCCAGCACCGAGGTCGATCTCGACCTTGCCTCGATACACGCCGCGATCCGAGTCGCCAGCGACCGGCGCAGGGGCTGGCAGGACCGTTTGACGATCGAGCTCGATCTGCGCCTCGTGTCTCGTTGGGTGAAACACTTCGTCGCCAATGCCGAGCGCACTGCCGCCGCCGCTCGCGCCTGTCTTGCTCTTATTGCTGAGGTCGATCCACCCAAATCGATTTGCCACGAACCCGAGCGCGACGATGGCAACTATCGCGCCAATGAACAGAACCGGTTCCACTTCGTCAGCCTAGGTTACGACGCGGAACGACGACGGGCCGGCCGTTCACCTCGTGCACATCGACGGCGAGCCCGTACACGCGCTCAACACGCTCGGCGGTGATGATCTCGTTGGGAGAACCAATGGAGTCAACGCGACCGGCCGCCACAAGTACGAGCCGGTCGGCGTATGCGCAAGCCAGACTGAGGTCGTGCAGCACGACGACGACCGCACGGCCTTCGCTCGCAAGCCGCCGCGCGATGCGCATGACCTCTTCCTGATGGCGAAGATCTAGCGACGCTGTCGGCTCGTCGAGAAACACCGTCGCAGCTTGCTGTGCCAGCACCCTAGCGAGCGAGACTCGAGCACGCTCACCGCCGGAGATCGCGGTGAACCTGCGGGTTGCCAGGTGCCGAACGTCGGCAGCATCCATTGCGGCAATCACCTGCGCAACATCATTGCGTCCCTCGATTTGACGCGCCCATGGGCTTCGACCCATCGCAACCACTTCTGACACGCGGAACGGGAAGCTCACCGCATTGTCTTGCGTCAAGACACTGCGCAGACGTGCGAGCTCTTCGCTCGGGATGCTCCCGATCGCGCGACCGTCAACAGTGACTGATCCGCGTGCCGGGTTTCGCTCCCCGCTCAAGGCGCCCAGCAGCGTCGACTTGCCAGCACCGTTCGGTCCGACGAGCACGAGCACTTCGCCGGGGACCACCTCGAGGCTCACGTCGTCAAGCACCGTCACGCCGTCGAGTTCAACGGTTACGTGCTCGGCGCGAATCACGCCCAACCCCCGCTGCGCTTGCGCTGACGATAGAGCAGGAAGAAGAAGAACGGGCCACCGATGAGCGAGGTGAGGAGGCCGATCGGCAGGTCGGCACCAGCGACGACGGAGCGCGCGAGCAGATCGGAGTAGACCATGAGCGCCGCGCCCCCGAACGCACTCGCGAGAATGAGCGGGCGGTGCGA
>ENA-ORBV01012166-ORBV01012166.1-microbial-mat-metagenome-genome-assembly--contig:-NODE-12166-length-13336-cov-5.079946_pt1 | contig 13336 bp, 12 predicted proteins | sample MGYA00237777_ERZ505514 | MGnify/ENA primary metagenome ERZ505514 (study PRJEB26160, sample SAMN06269048) | microbial mat metagenome | isolation source: Oligotrophic lake microbial mat | place...
TTTGTTGCGTAAAAAAATTACGCATGGCACAAGCTCAATCGTTTAGGGCACACACCCCCGGTGGCTTCAAGTTTAGTACTAGCTAGTGGCAGCAAGTTCAGTGGCGCAACTCAACTTCTCTCTACTGGTATCTAGTAGCTAGCTAGCTAGCACTGGTACCAGCAACCTTACTTGGAACAACTGTAGTCTGTACCAGTAGTCCAGTAGAGTGCTACAGTATTCAATTGGAGTAAGTATTATTATTATGCAGGTTAATACATTGTAGCTGATGATGCTACGACCACGACAAGGCTTGATCCTTGACATTATGAGTGTCATGCTACTGCTTCTGCGATCTGGTCGAGCTTTTCGTCCACCAACTCCTGTGCTGCCATGGCGATCGAACCAATTTCAGCAATGGAAACGATCGGTTACACTGCCACTTCAGCGAGTCGCCCAAGGCCAGGCCCAACCGTTTGCTTTGACTATTAATGCAAATCCAACGCGAACCTTTCGTACGCTTACCACAGCTACCTCCAACGATGATGATGGCAACAACAGCAAACGTACACCCAGTAATAATTCTTCAAGTAGAACAGGAGGAGGAAGAGGAGGAGGACAACGAAGGAATAACAATCGTCGTCGAAACAATAGACCTCCACCGCCACCCCTACCAACAACGCCAGGAAGTCCAGGTCGTGGTTGCTTTCGAGAATTGATTACACCAGGGCTGGACGTTTGGGTCATTCAAAAAGAACATCAACGTAGTGGACAAGAGACTCGCGGCGAAGTGCAACGGCTCTTGACCAAGTCACCGTATCATCCACGTGGTATCAAAGTCATGCTCCAAAGTGGTCAAGTTGGAAGGGTCACTCGTATCGCTTCTGAATGAGTGACAACAACAATGATTAAAAAGGCGCATCGAACATTAGCCGTTACGAAAAAGCATCAGAAGGGACCGACAAGATTCATTGAAATATAATTATCGCTAGGATATGTATGTTTGGTGATGTTTGTGCAAATCCAATCCGTCGTCGGCGCAAAGAAAGAGAGCGCACGTCTTTTAAATAGAGTCTTTCTTGGCTAGCAGCTAGCAGAAGAGAGAAACGCATGAATGAATGATGTAGAAACGGCATTTGCTGGCTGTCTCAAGTCTCGGAAGCTCCCGCCTTGAAACCTCAGGGCAAAATGATCAAAGATCAATTGGGTTCATGGTCTTGTCATGTCTTGCTGCGGTTTTGGTACATACTAGTTGTGATTGTTTTAGTTTGCTTTCACCAATACTTCTACTAGTAGACGCAGTGCAATTCACAAAACTAAACCGCAATTAATAAGGACAAAATTACAATTAACTTTATTTGTGTTTCATACTCGTTCCACGGAGAGCGAAAAATAACAATTGATTGTCATTCGCGTGGATACACAACAAATTCGAAACGTATGAGTTATACTAGCTAGGGGAAACGGCCTTCGCAGTCGTACGGATCTACCATCGCCTGAAGATGCCGTACTGCACACTCTGCGAGATTGGATCTATCCAGCTCATGGGTGTTGCTTGTGGGGAGGCTGCGACCATAACCTCCTTCCAATACGGAAACCACGCGGCCCTGGCAACAAATGTCGGCAACTTCCAATACTTTGCGTGTTGTCCACGCATAATCTTCTGGTTCCAAGTCAAGCCCCATCCTTTCTCCCCCGCGTTCATGCCGTGCATTGCCCACGTCTAATCGCGCCGCATCAAATCCAGCGCTGATCAAAATTAAGTCCGGGTTGAATGCTCTCAACGCAGGGAGTAACCGGTTTTGAATTGCCTGACGATATGCCAAACGACCAGAAGACGCAGAAGTTGATGACGCTGTTGTTGATGATGGACCTGGCGAGTTGGAGGCACCTTTGGTTGTTGAAGCCGTTTCACTGTCCGCGTCACTAAATCGCCCATTGTCTTTTGAGTCCCTCGGAGTGCCAACTTCTGATGAATCATCCATCGACTCTGACGGTGCGACCGTCTTCTGTCGACTTTTCTGACGAGTATTGTGCGTGTTGCCTGCAGGTTTGTCATTTGGCTCTTTCCAGAGAGGAGTAATGGCAACGTTAATGATGTTGAAAGCGACATCGTCTTCCGCTCCTGTGCCTGGATAGAATTTATATTGAAGTGCATTTCCTTTCTGCTTTTTCTTCTCATTGTCGTATAAATGAATAGAGAAGAAAAACAATTTACCTGGATCGTGGCATTTTCTGACAATCTCTTCCGTCCCATTACCATGGTGAACATCGAAGTCAACAATTGCGCATCGCTCGCATAAAAGACGTTCGTCCGAAATAGCGTGCAACGCCCCGGCTGCCACATTGTTGAATATGCAAAAGCCACAGGACTCCCCTCCGTCCAACAGCCCGTTGACCCCAGCATGATGCCCGGGAGGCCGAACTATACACATAGCATTTCGATTTCGACCCACAAGTACACTAAAGAAAAAAGTTTGTTAGTGGTTGACAAACTAAAATTAAAAAAGCGAGAGCGTTCATAGTAGTACTTACCAATCAACAGCATGCTGCACAGCACCGGCAGCTCGCCTTGCAGCTTTAAGCGAACCGACGCTGAACGATGTGTCAGAGTGTGCCCCGAGCTTGACATGCGCCTCTTCTATTTTGATCATTGAGCGTTGTACCTGTGTAAGGGGAGTTTCAGTGAGATTTTCCTGTGTCCAACAACAAACACTTTAAATACGAACAGAAAAAGTGTAGGCCATACCATCGGCGTAAAGGGAACTACGGGAGGGGTAAGCGTTCCAGGCTTGTGAGAATCAGGTTCCTCTGAAGTTGCTCTTTCCTCCTCCTCTTCCTTTTGTCGGCGCTCCAGCTCTTTGCTAAGATCGTTTACAAAAGCAAGATAATCTGTACTGTGCACGCGGCTCAACAAATCAAGCTTGGCGCGTTCAAACTCGCTTGAAAGCGAGATTTCATAGGGCATCAGAACTGGCTTCACAGCTACGTCACCTTCAGGTACGACCCGACCCATGATAGCTGTAATACGATCGGGGGCTTCCCAATCTGATGAAGATTTGGGTGTATGTTCCAAACATTCGGGATGATGCAATACAAGTGTTCTCGACTGGGCTGATCGCTTTAAGAGGTTCTGACGGACCTCCTTTCGTTCTTCCGTTACTTCCACCAACATTCTCTTCTCTTCTTTGCTAACCCGTTTGCGTTTGTCCAAAGCAGGACCATCCAGTTGCCGTTTCGGGGCTGGATTCCCGAATTCACCATCAAACCCATCAGCAGCTACATCAACAGGACGTTTGAAGTATAGACTAAGGCTTGAAGGGCGAGCCCCGTTTTCAAGCAACACGTCAACTACCTCCATCCCACTACGACCGGCTCGCATTGCCCAGTGCAACGGCGTCTCTCCCTGTTTGTTCTTGGCATCTGCACGGCGCAAAGTCAAAGAAGCAAAAATTATTTAGTACAAGTCAACCAGTATTTGTCCCAATCTATTGTGGTGAACACAGCGTCCTTGATCGGCCCAATGACATCCACATACCTTTGGGGCAATTCTTTCGGAGTAGCAACTCAGCAACGTCTTTGTCACCCGCGCGAGCTGCCCAGTGAAGAGGAGTACATCCACTATCATCTACACATGAAGGGTCAGCACCTGCAGCAAGCAACTGCCGAACAATTTCACAAGGCACGCCGGGCCTATTCAGATTAAGCAAACGAAGCGAACAAGCAGAGTGCAGCGGGCAATATCCAGCATCATCGCGTACAAATAGCGCACTCGTGTCGCCACCTGCCAGTTGTGTTTGTAAATTCGCAAGATCCATATCACAAACAGCTTTGTGGAGAGCTGACCGATTATATGCAGATGAGTGGCTACACACAGGATGGACTCCTCCAACGGGATGTACCACCGGGGGCTTTTTGTCGGTTTCCTCGACTTTATTATTGGTGTCTTCATCTGTCTTCTCCTTGGATTTTTCACTGTGGCAATCCAACGGAGCACAATGCAAATTGGCGTCAGCAGCTGAAGTAGAGAAGTCAAGAGACACAACAGCGCATTTAAAACATAAAGCACTCTTACCTGAGGAGAGCCGCGAGTTCTGAGTTCCACGGTGTTACAGGGGAATCCCCGCCATTTGCCCTTCTTCGTTTAGTCTCGTCATAGCCTTGGCCCAAAGATTCTGGATTGACAATTTGTAATGAGAGACCTTTTTTAACACCAGCTCCGGCTGAGCTCGCCATTAAGGGCGGGGCGGGAACATCCCTCAAGCTCAATCCTGGCGCATCAGGCTGTCGTGGAGACGTCTGCGGCGGTGGTGTTGCCTCGCCATCTGGGTCGGCTCCTCCTCCAAAGGTAGGAGGCAATAACGGCCGCCCTCCAGCTGCAACACCGGCTAACATTCGCGCAGCAGCGATTTCAGCTAATTTTCTTTTTCCGCACGCAGCGGGAGAAGGTTCTGGGAACATTCCACTTTTGGCGCTGGCATCAGGATCTGGTGCCCTGATTTTCATGGCGCCACCAGTGGCCCAAGGTCTGTCCCCAAAACTTCCAAAATTACTAGCAGCTGAATAGGAGGAACGAAAGGAATCGGAACCAGTCGAAAAGCCGTGAGTGGGAGCCACTGTCGAAGCTGCTGCCTGCGTGGACCTGCTGCTAATAATCGGTGCCCCTGCCAAAGCAACTGCACTAGCTCCTCCAAAGGGCCCAGCGGCAGAGAGCCTCGCCTGAGAATCAGCAGTCGGAGTCTGTATGGACTGTGCCGCGCTGGTTAGGTTGGCTAGCATTTGAGAGGCTCCTAAATCGGGTGGCCTTGGTTTGGTAGAAATAGATGGGGCGCCACGCTTCTTTTTCGTAGAGGAAGCCTTTTTCGCCTCTACTGCTACACCCATCTCGACGTGCCCAACATCATCTTTGGTTCCACCCGACTCCATGGCCTTTTGGAGTTTCTGGAAGTACTTTTGCGCGTGTGTTCTGGTCTGCACAACAGTTCTGGTTTTGACCTTGGCAGCCACTTTTTTCCATTCTTTCCCGTACATTTGTAAAGCACTGAGAAATGCCTCGTGTTCATCCTTGGTCCACCGGCCAGTGTGCTCTTGTCCCGCCTCTACAACCTTCCCAGGGGTGTTTGGATCCACGCGCGTCCCCCCACGTGGGGGTGGGTGATTGCGCATATGAGCATCCACCATGGCGTCTATATCATCGTGGGCGATGTTTCGATTTCCAACCTCCGAATTGTCGCGGTCATCGTTGTAATATTCCTCGTCCTCTTCATCTGCGGACCGATTGCCACCTTCACCATTTGTGAGATCTAGAAATTTTGAGTGACGTTCACTACCGCCGCCACCACTGTCCTCACCTGCTCCGTGTGATTCATAGTAGGCTTCGCCATCTACAGCCTGTGCCCCCATCTCCTCGGATTCGTAGTCGCCTGCTGCGTAATCCGCCATGGCGAAAACTTCTTTTCCTCCTTTTTCTTCCTCTACTTCCAGCGTTTGAATCGCAAATAAATGTAGCTTTTACCTTGTTTTAGTGGGATAAAATCCACTAGCTCGATGGCCTCGAAGCTCGTGCAGTGGCACCCTAGCTAGATGGAGATCTCTTGTTCTGTGTAATAGGTCGTCAAAGGGAAGTTTTCGGTTAGAAGAAATCGGAGGCAGGCGCTGCAGTCCCGGCAATCACACAGCAACAGTGCAGTAAGGCTACAGTAGCTAGCTAAAGGGATCACCTAGCTGCTCTAGCTCTAGAAGACGAACAAGCTGCACCAGCTGTAATAGTGCACGCAGTAGGTCCTAACTGGTAGTAGTGTGCTCTTTTGATAGTCTTCACCCTTGAAACAACAACAAGAATGTTGAAGGGCGCACTGGAGCAAACCCCTTCCGGTTCAGGTTTGGACTGACGTATAAAAGATACTGGATCTTACGCGCAGTGACACCTTGCGTTGGAATTCGGCTTGCTCATCAATGAATCTTCAGTACAGCAGCACCACAGTACCGGTCTAGTAGCAGTAGAAGCTAGCCAACATGAATAAACGCAACAACAAATTAGCTCTCTTACCGCAGCTCCGACAACCAGGATAAAGACCTATATATACCGCTGCTAACTAGTAGCTAGTTGAGGTATTTTACATGGAAAATCTTACTGTTGATCTTTGGCAGCCAACAACACCCGGTCGTTGCCATGCAGGATCGTGTAAAAGAAAAAAGCTCCGTTCCTTTTTGATGGCAGTTGCTTCAAATTCATAATTCTGAAGCGATCGAGCCGCCCCGCTACTTGGCGGGTAATAGTGCGTTAACCCCGACTGTAAAGCTGATTCAGTACGCGAATCTGTCATTGGTTGATTGGCGTCATCATCAAATTCCTTGTTGACATTGGTGATGGGTCACACTGCAGATTCCTTTTGACAAAGCTTGTGTTGGTTTTGGTTGACCACAGCATCACCCACAGATAGCTTGGAATAACTGGTGGTTTTATTGCTTTTGATTGTGTAGCTGTCGTGATCAGAAAAAGAATGTCCAACATGTCAGAAACAAGGTTGTTTCTCGCTGTGTTCACATGACAGTGGCTAGAAACTCCCCTGTGAGTGCATGCAGCAAGACAACCAAAATAAATTGTTCAGAACAGAAGACTGATCACATCTGCAACCAACCGTGGTTTTGTTGTCAGTGCTAAAGTCGATGGCAATGTGCCTGTGTTTGCAAGTTTTTTGTTTGAAGGGCAGACAATTTTTGGTTGCTCTTGACAGAACACTCATGCTGCTGCACAAAAAATGAAATGACATTGTGCTGCAAGAAATGCATGCATGCTGTGATCTCTTTTTATGCAAAAATGTTCAATGTGTTGCATGTTGAACATGCCCAAATCACAAAACACAAAAATGTGATTTCTTGATGTCACACTGTTGTGGAATCGGAGAGCTAGCAAACGAACATTCAATGACATGGTAGATTCAGTAACCATTGTGTGTGGAGAAGCTCTGTTTATTCGTCTTCAACAATTGTCTCTCACTTGAACATGGTGTGTGTGTTCCTTGTTGCAGTTGACACAACCTCATGTTTTTTAGCTCAGGAGGCAACATTTGATTCAGTTGGACATCTCTTGCATGTTGGCTAATCAAATTGCCTTTATGAATTTAAGATCTTATTGTGTTTTACATCCGCAGCGCGTCAACTCACCCTCAACTTCAAATCTACATATCTGAAATGTGAGTGGCAGCTGCTGAAATCAGAGCCTGCACTCTCTGAAGGACACCCAGCTAAAAAAATACAAACAACGCCTTTGATTTAGCCATAACTTTGGCAGCAGTCAATTGGGCCAGACTCCCTGTTTGCATGAACATGAGACCTTAGGGTGCCCTACATCCCAAGGACGCCAGCTCAAACTGTGATCAGCCTTTGTCCACAACTGTTTGACATTGATTCCAAAGACTCTGCAAACTTATAGGAATGCCAGTGCACACAAATGTCGTATGTGTGCAACAACAGTCTACTATGAGCATGCTCCATATGTTTGCGAGATTCTCTACGCTTTGTGATTTACAACATTCCTTCTATTTTAGTGCTGACAATGCCAGCCTTCCCTTGCTTGGGAACCAAAACAACCATATCTCTGGGAAGATTTCCTCCCAGAAGTTCCATGAACCAGCTATTAGTAACATTTGTCTGTACAAAGAAAGGATTGTCCTCCATGTATTTGTTTGTATAATCTCATAAAGGAACCGCTCGTCACAATAACGTTATTATTAGGACAATAGCAAATGCTCCACACCATCAATTACCTGCCCTACAAATCCTGATGCAGACCACATCACAACTAAGGCTCCAACGCCCGACGTAGCAGCTTCTTGATCCATACCCCACTTGGAGATCCTAAAACCTAGCCCAACAACGGAAACTGGGAAGAGAATTGCTCGTTGGAAAATGGGTGGAACCTTCTCATCCAACTGGACAAGGCCATCGTTGCCACCAGAGAAAGAGACAATCGGAATGCCATAATATATTACAAATACGATGAAAGAAACAAGGTGTCGTCCGTACTTGAGGAAATACTTCTCAGCTTGAGCTCTCGCAGCCCGTCGATCTTCGTAGCATTTTACCAATTCTCTATCAGTGTTTAGAAGCTGCCGTTCCAATTTGGATGTTTCCACTGCAACGATGGGAAATGGGGCAAACAACATGTGATGAGGAACGACATATTGGATTCGATTCAACTCTATTCATGCACGATGATTGACAACTCGAATCAAAGTGAAATCAAAGACCAAACCCTCGTGTCTTTCATACGACGGAACTGGACGTACCAAATGCTCCGGGCCCTTTGGCCTGACTTCGTTTGGTATCATACTCGAGTTTGAAAAAGTAATCCTCTTTTTGTCGTAGAGAGGCTGGTTTGCGTTTGGCCATGAAGACAATGCCTCGAAAGATGACTTCTGTGACGGCTCCCAACCCCAACAAGAAGAGCATATCCACCGTCCTCACTTCCTCCCATAAAATGGGTGGATGGGGAATGATGGTTGATGACATAATGAAGCTTGCCTGTTGCTGAAACTGAAGTCGTATATGGTGATGATGGATGATGGTGTCACCAATAGAGACAATGGTTAGAATAACGAAGTACAAGGCGAGATGACACACCGCCGCACAGAAACAAAGCATTGTCGTCCGGTCCAAATCCTGCCAAGTGATAATGCTACGCAGAACCAAAATACACGGCGAGACTACAAACACAAACGTCCACTACAAGGAAACACTGAACTCATAGCTCGTCCTCTACTCCGAAGTCGGCCAGATTTATTTGAATTTTTGCCAATTCTTTTTCGGATAGGGCACTGTGCCAGTACACCTTTCGTGCAACCTACAAAAATGAAAAATAAAAAATAAAAATGAGCATACGGCAAAAATCCACCCAACAAAACTGAGCGACAAACTGACATAGCGCATTCTCGAAACATCGAGTAAAGAGACAACGGACAATGCCCCTGAAGGCCTCCAAAACGCCCTTTCTGTTTTCTTGCTCACGATGCTACATTACGTACCGATGAGGAGTGCGAGTCGGAACCCGAGAAGATTATGATACCAAAAAAATCCTTACATCTTGATGCTTCTGCTTGAAATGAATCCAAAGCAGCTTATTATTGGCTGATATCTCAAGTTGAGTGTTTGTCCTGTTCTACTCTAATACAAGTGGCTACAACAGCAATGAATTGTCTTCGCCTTGGACCCGTAACGTGATGTTTCCTCATGGTGATGGACTTCAAAGCAAGCCGCAGCAAGGGTGGTGCTGAAAGCGAAACGGGACTGAAATAGTTTCGTGAATCCTTCATAGTGGGAGGACAGGCATGATGAACCACGCTGGGCACCGATCAAAAAAACGCGCGGTACAATTGTACAGTGATAAAAACACGGCGACGCCCGCCACCGTGTTGATTTTGTTAGCCATTCATTCCTATCAGAGACAGCACCGCGCAAGAAGGAAGAATCAATTAAGCATTCATTGTACCATAATAATAATTATTGTACTTTAGCATAAAAACGTTCTATTTGTACATTTCGGCCATGGCGCAACAAGCTACGACTCCTCAAGGAGGAGGACCGGACAAAAGAAATCTACACTGGGTAGGGAACAATGTGGGCTCAACGCTATTGCAAAAGATGGGATGGACCCAAGGGCAAGCCTTGGGTAGTAAGCATCGAAAAAAGGCCAGCATCGAAGGTGAGAGTGCGGAGGTTCACTCAGGAGAAGGTCTCAAGATTCTCAAACGACCCGATGGTCTTGGGCTGGGCGCGAATACCAAAATCCACAATCAAGAATCCACAAGTCATGAGCATTTCACGCAGTTGCTGCAAGCACTGAATCAAGAACATTCGGTCTCGTCGTCACAAGAGCGAGAGCGCCGCAAGCGAAGGAACAGCAAGAAGCGAAAATCTATAGATGGCGACGACGCAGACAATGACAACAAAAACAAGGACGACGAAAATGCAAAGGACGCAAAGGACGACAAGGACGAGGAAGTAAAATCCAAGACGAGCAGTAGTCGTAAAGATAAAAAGAAAAGGAAATCGTCGTCGAAAAATAAGACGCCCGCAGCGAAAAAGGAAACTGTCTTTGCGACCAACAGAATGACACACGCACGAGTGCGACAATCCAAATTTGCGGCCAAGAGTGCTGCTGACTTGGCATGCATCTTTGGGAAAGAGTATTCGTCCGGTGAAATCGCTGATCAAACCCTCAAACGCAAAGAGCACGATCAAAGGCTCCAGAAACAAAAAGAAAAACAAGAAATAAAAGTACCGCCAACAGCGTCATCATCATCCAACAAACGAAAGAAACCAGAAGGCGATGATAATGCAAAACCTTCCGAGCACACTAGTAGTAGCAAAGACAAGAAGGATAAGGACGAGAGAGAAATGAAAAAACAAAAGAAGGAGGAGCGAAGAAGGAAGCGAAAAGAGAAAGAAGAAAAATCAAATAAAACAAAGCCGGAAAAGTAGCGGGATCATTGTGTAGTGGTACAACAGCCAGTACGGCTTTCTTTTAATTTTGAGGGGTTATTTCAGAATACTTCCTACCATCTGGAGCATTTACGATGCATGCCTAGTTCCGTTGGCGCCATCGCATGATGTTGCGGGTGTGGATACAGCATTGGTTTTAGTTTTAGCTGCCTTCTGCTTTGAGTCAACAGTTTGGTATTAGTGAGGTGCGACACACCCGTTTTGGATGTGACAGAGCTCTCGCACGTTATCCCTATTGAAAGACTGGTTGCTAGATGCTTTTACATACTACCAGTCTCCGTACGCTAGAACTATATCTATGAGATGTTACGGGGGCTATTAATTGTCCTCGCCTAGTAGATGCTTCCCCGACTCATGGGCCACCAGAATTGCTACTCAGTATAGCATGTAGATCGCCATCTTTTCAGGCCTGTTTTCAGACACATTGGAAAGAGGTAGTTTTCCTTTGAAAGACACGAGGGCAACCTGGCTCCAATGCATGAAATATAGCTTGGAAAGTGCCGTGCTGGCTAGGTTTCTTGGTCAAGCCACTTTTGGCCGGGCGGCAAGAAAGAAAAAAACGAGTACAAAATTATGGACGAAGAGTGAGACGAGACGACCCACACGGAAGCTGCTTATTTGTCTGACTCATAGGATCAAGCTCCACTGCGAGCTGGCTATGGACTGTGGCCTACAGAAACAACCGAAGCGAAAGGAGAGACTGAAACTAAACCTATTTTCTTTTCTGCAATTTTATATCGGCTGTTACTCAAAACACCACAATATTGATGTCCACATCCATCCATCAACAAAGGCCATCAATTCATCTAATTAAATAAAACTCTTTTCTACCGCAGATAAAAAATTAAAAAACAGAGGGCAAAATTCACATTCCACATTTCCATTATAGACAGACGGATTTTTTACTTTTTCCTATTTATATCTAAAAACAATCAAAGTCAATGTACCAACCACAAGCGCCCAAACTAAAAGTTTGACACACTTTGTGTGTTTCGGGAGGATGCAGCATTTTTCTTACCACCAACAATATTTTTCCATCATCCAATAAAAAATAAATAAGCAATATACTCCTCTCATACATGGTTCTTTTGCTTACTTGGTCTCCGTAATGGCGGTACTCTTGTCCTTTCCAAGTTGCATCAAGGAATCATCCACCTGCTGAACAATCTCCGACTTGGAAAAGGACGAGATATCGTGTCCAGCCGCCTTCTCGTTCTCGATTTGTTCCTTAATCCAGAAGTAGGTTTTGCGGAGACCCTCCTTGATCGTAATGGTGGGTTCCCATCCCAATTTTTCCATAATGAGCTTGTTGTTGGAATTCCTTCCACGCACACCCATAGGTCCTTCAATGTGCTTGAGTGGCAACTTCTTGTCCTCAAAGGAGAGGGCAGTTTGTGCAAACTCGATCATGTCCACCATTTCGGTCGATCCAAGATTGAGGGGGACCTTGCAGTCCGAGAACATGAGGCGCAAGACACCCTCCACGCAATCATCAATGAAGGTGAAGGATCGTGTTTGCTTGCCATCGCCCCAGATTTCCATGACCTCGGTAGAGGTAATGGCCTTGCGGCAAAAGGCAGCGGGTGCCTTCTCGCGTCCTCCCTTCCAGGTACCACGAGGTCCGTAGATATTGTGGAAACGAGCGATGCGAATGTTCATGGGAAAGTCACGACCATACGCCAAGGCCATTTCCTCGGCGTACAGCTTCTCCAATCCGTACATGTCTTGGGGGCGCGCAGGCCAGGCATCCGCTTCGATGAGGCCCGGATTGGCGGGATCTTCCTGCTTGGCCTCGTTGTAGACGCAGGCACTGCTCGAGTAAAAGAAATCCTTGACGTTGTTACGACGAGCAGCCTCCAGCATGTTCATGGAAATGGCCGTGTTGTTAAAACTGAGGACGGATTCATTGGAGACAATGAAACCCATGCCTCCCATGTCAGCGGCCAAGTTGTACACTTGAGTGCAGCCTTCGCATGCCTTGCAGGCAACCTCGAGCTTGCGCAGATCATCGTGGATGAATTCATCGCAGAACTCGGCGTTCTCCATGAACTCGTTCGTCTTCCAGTCCACCACAACCACGAACCAACCAGCTTCTTTGAGTTTCTTGGCAATGTGGGAGCCGATGAAACCAGCACCACCGCCAACGCACACTTTTTTGCCTTCACCTGCAGGAAGAGTAAATTCGCCCATTTTGTTTTTTGGAATGAGTAGTCTAGCTAGTAGTAGTAGAGAAAAATTGAGAGATAGATTTGGCTTGACGCGGTTGTTGTCTTTTGAAATTATAACTTGGTTTGTAGTTTCAACTCGTCGGAAATTGAAATTGTAATTATATATGTCTTGTACCGCTTGTAGCAAGATTGTCCGCGTTGGTGTCGGTGGTACGGTTTGATCGTCGATTGATTGATGGCAGCTACTAGCGTATCGTAGCCGTCGGATCCTCGTGAGAAACACGATGCCAAATCTAACAAAGTCATCACCACCGATCAGCCAGTGAGTCATTAGTCATTTTCGTGATTTCTCCGTACCAGTTACAGTAGCCTTCTCTTGGAAGCAAGGAAACAAGCAGATGGATCCTGTCCTTCTTCTACAGTAGTGAATCAACGAGCGAATCAATGGAATTCAAATGAACGGTCCAAAAAAATTTGGCGGTCATTTCACGCAATCACGAGCTTCGTTGAATCAATCACAGTTCGGTCATTCATCTAAATTGGTTTGATTCACGAGTTTACTCTCGAGCTCCTGGCATGGCACGGAGCTCTTGCTTGATGACATAACATAAACCCTAACCCTACCAAATAATTCTCAAACCAAACATTTCAGTTTCTCCCTGAACGCACACTGCCTTCTTAAATTA
>ENA-ORBV01012168-ORBV01012168.1-microbial-mat-metagenome-genome-assembly--contig:-NODE-12168-length-13335-cov-9.092397_pt1 | contig 13335 bp, 5 predicted proteins | sample MGYA00237777_ERZ505514 | MGnify/ENA primary metagenome ERZ505514 (study PRJEB26160, sample SAMN06269048) | microbial mat metagenome | isolation source: Oligotrophic lake microbial mat | place...
GGGGGGGGTGTGAGCGGACATGTCAGGAGCAAAACTTTTCCTGGCAAATGGACCTCGTCCACGTTGCGCACCTGGCTTGGGTCAGACACTTTTTCAAGAATTCTTTTGACTTGGACATGTCAGTGAACAAATTGACTGATCCCCCGATGCGAAACTCAGTGCCAATGTCGATGTACCACAGGCTCCGGGCATCACCGTCATCTGCTCCGCTGGCTGCTTCTTCTCCTATGAAGTCATTGCGGAACGCAACTCTCAATTCCTGGTTGACCTCAGCAATTGTCTTCTCGATGGCAGCGTTGATGTCATCCAGCCATGTTTGAACAATTTCAGGAAAGTGCTTGCTTCCATTGACATCAAGGGTTGGAAGGCCGGAGTTGACCCTGCCGAAAGGAATGTCACTGTCGTCTGAGCTGTTCCCATCGTCATCAAAAGAATAGCTGGTGCCATTCTCTCTGTTGATTTTCTCAATGATGGCTTCGAGTCCTGCAGTTTCTTTCATCATTTCGACATAGGATGAAAGTGGGGGGAGAAGGACTTCCTTGTGGAACTGGGGTTTGCAAAAATGCTGTTTGCACCCCGCAATGGATGCTGTGAAGGCCACGTTGTTCTTCAGCTTCTTGGCAAACTTCACCATCTCATCTCTGTCAAGAGAGGTGCCACGGTCACCTTCTTCCGGTTGGATGCCATTCACAAGGGGGTTTTGGAAATCCAAACCAACATGGTCTTCTGCCATCGAGTCCAGCACTAGGTCCACCATCTCTGCAAAAATCGACATGGCTTTCGCACTGAGGACATTCTTGGCTCCTGACTTTTTGGATCTCCATTGCTTTCTTCCGACCGGGGTTTCCAGAGGTTGGAAACTCTCAAATTCTTTTGCCGCCAAGATGAGCGCCATCCATTCATCGTTCGGGTTGGGGTTTTCGTTTTGAAGAGCGTGCCCCCACTTGACGACCATTTCCCTTGCTGTGTTGAACAGGGAATTGACCACTCCCATCCACAAATGAGAAAAGTAGGAAGCGCCTATGAGCTTTTCAGGACCCAGGTAGTAGAGGTGAATGTGCATTTCGCATCCCCACTTTGCCACAGGCACCGTGGCAACCTTGACGTTTGGAAACAAATTGAGAGGAACTGTTTTTGCGCTGTCGCCCCTGACGAAAGCAGGAACGCTGCAGCGATTGGAGTTGACACTGAATCTGCTGCCTTTGTCAGCAGAGCAAGGGGTTGTGACAGACGGAATAGAATAAGAGTGAAGGGGGCCAATGGCCTTGACAAGCTCCATCATGCTGTGGAAGATTCCGTAGAGTGAATCGATGTCTCCTGACACTGTTATTTTGGGCGGTGTGGCTGGTGAATACATTTCTTCCAGTTTGAACAATGTTTTCTCGCCGGTCACACTGTCCGGAAAGCCATCGGTGTATTCCTCGAGGAACTCATTGCCCCCCTCCTGCTCCTCCTGCTCGTCAGGCAGCAAACCAGGAGGGTCTGCATTTTCTGGAGAGAGCAAGTCCACTTCCTCTGGCTGGCGATAGCTCGCTATGATTCGCTGCCATTCTTCGGGGCTCTCTGTTGGGTGCACAGCAAAACGCTGGTTGGCAAACCGCTCCCAGTTCACCTGCGGTCGCAGTCCAAAAACAGTCCAGACAACAAGCATAAGCAAAAAAGGGAACAAAATGTAAGAAAAGACAGCTAGCTTGGGTTTGGTTGAGTCCAAGGACCATGCGGTTTGAAAAACGCACGGTTCCTTGCTGATTGGAAACCCTTGCGCGGGCGTTTTGATTAAAGTAGTGAGCAACGCTAGTTGGGCTGTTGTTGCTCATGTTGCTTCCAAAAAGATGTTGTTTGTCAATGAGTTGTCAATTAACAAAAATTGGGAGGCCAATGTGTTTCATCAGCAGCTGTCCAGGCTGCTAGGAAGGCACCACCGGGGTGGCAGAGCAAACGGGGTCAATGCAGTTGTGGCTCTGTGTCCTCAAGAAGAACAGTTGTGTGTCTGGTTCAGCAAAAAGAGATCATGTTGGGACAGCGGGCGGTTGGTCCCCATGAAGAGACCGCTGATTGTGCCCGCACGCAAGTGGCTAAGAGAGAAAGAGCACAACAACAACAAAGCTGAGGTTGGGTCCCCGGCAATCTAATGGAAGTCACTGAGCCCCCTTGCCAGCAACAAGTGGCCGGGCTGGTGTGTTGCTTCCGGGTGGTTCTTTGCACGCATGCCCGGCTAGGAAAATGAATGCGTCATCCTTTTTTGACACTTTGACTGGAGGTGGGCCATGCGCTGCATGGAGTCATCTGTTGCTGGCGAGTGGGTCATTCCATTCTGGCCAGTGGCAGGGGTGCAAGCAGCCGCTGGCAGAAGGAGCTGCTTTGGTTGAGCAACAGCAGAGTTTTGCCCTTTGCAATTGGGCTCCCTGCACACCTTTCAGGTCTTCCTGGCACACTCCCTGGCAGCGGCCACAGGACCAGGAATCAATGAGTCTACAGAACGTGGAAGATTTGAGTGCTGGGAAGATCGCTGAATGGAAGCACACAGAACAATGCCAGCAATTGACTTTGGCTCTGACACATGGTCACATCAAATCCAAAATTAACTATTGCAGAACCAAAAAAAACACTCTAGCTAGAGTGGTCATCTGGGAGCACCAGAACAAAGCGATAAGCAAACAATGATAAACTCAGTTCTGTGGAGACATAGCTGTCCTTTCCTTAGTGTTAACTGATGCCTTTGTGAGATGGGGGTGAACTTGTCAATGCATCCAACACCCTCCCCTTGATGAAACCGAATTTTGGTCCAATCCAAGACGTCTGTGGCACAAGGCTCCACAACGATACAGCAACCGGGTCTTACTTTGATGTGCCGCAGGAAGATAACTTTGTGGAGGATCTGAGGATCAAAACAGGTCGTCAAAAAAGGCATGCGATCACAGGCAGGAGGACAGATCATCCAAAAACAAATAAGAATTGCCCACAAAAACACAGGCAATGGACCTCACACAGGCAGAGGTCTTCAACAAATCAAGCAACAAACAAAAACACAAAGTTAGGAATGCCCCCATGACTTGTTGTGCAAGCCGGTCGTGTTGGACAATGACTCCAAAACAGCCCGGTCCGTTCCCACACAATGTTTCTGAACGGCAACTCAGTTGACATGACAAGAGCAGCCGATTGGTCAAAGCATCCGGTCAGAGGGTGGGGCCAGCGTTTAGGACTTTGCTAAAGTGACAGCACATGCGCGTCTTCCGGCCCAATCTCGTCATCATCACAACAGAGGTCTCCACTGCATTCGCCGAGCTCTTCCATGTCTGCTTGGGCCGTTCCTGCATGATACTCCTTGCAATATCTGAGCTGATTGGACATGTAGCCAGCACCATTTCCTTCTGGGTCCAAGAGACCCAACTTGTGCAGCTCCAGCAGCGCTTTTCTTGTCTCGTGAAAATGGAGCTCGTTGCGGGTTGCAAACTCAGGAATGGCTTTTTTCAGCTCCTCAGGATCGCACAGCAGGTCTTTCGCCTCACCCTCGACAAGGTTCAAATCCAACTCTGCTGGGTGACAGTGACCTGCGTCTGTTTTTTTGTGCTCTGAAATTGTTCGGCTGCATGACACCATCACCACAAACAGGTAGATCTTGCAGAGAAAGTGCTCCACATCAATGTAGGAGAAATCTCTGCGAGACACCACGTTGACAAGGACTTCAGTCTTGGTTGGTCCCCTGAGGACGATCTCATAACCAAGGGCTCTTCGGACCTGTGCAGCCCAGGCTCCATCAATTGGATCGTCTTTGTCTGTCAACAGCAGAGTTCTGAGTTCCTCAAATGTCCGCTTCAGCTTCTTCTTCAATGCATTCTCGTCTTCAACATCCAAGTCTTCATCAACCAACAGCTTGTCGCAGCCTTCAAGTTTGAGATAGCCCGGGCCCTCTTTTGATCCAAAACCCATCACGGTGGATTCCAGAGTGACGTCCCCTGCAATGCCTGGGAAGGTGCCCTCAAGGTCGCTGACGGCCAGATGGGCCAAGAACTTGACACGGCATGTAGATTGCAACTTTTCTGAGCTGTTCTCGATTGCTTTGGAAACAGCAGCAATCATGGCATGCCTTCTTTTGCGTGGGTCCCTGGATGAACCTTGAAAAACAGCTTGGGGGTCGCAAACCTTCACAAACAAGGCTAAGAAGCGTTTGAATGCATCAAGGTTCTGGATGATGTCTCCTGGTATGGACTCCTTGTGTTGTTTCGAGATGAGGTTCGAGAAACTGACTGAATCAGAAAACTCATGGTCCAAAAACTCACAGAAGTCGCTCACGGACCACGACGTGTTGATGGGGAGAGACCTCATGTCATTGGGACTTCCCGGCTTCTTCCTGTGGTTGGGGGACCACTCCTCTCTCTCCCTCCTCCAAGAGGCATATCGGTTGAGGATGGCTGTGCTGCCAGTAAGGCGGCAGACAATGATCATGAACAGTGCTGCTCCAACCAGCTCCACTGACTCTTCGTTGTTGCAATCCACAGGTTCGTAGCGGTCATTTGTCATGCAATCTCTCCGTGGTTTGACCAACCCTCTGCCGACGGCATCAGTTTCTTCGATCAACTTCACAATGGAATGGTGCTCAAATGAAACCACCAAATCCATGTCTCTGTTGCCCAAGGGCTTCAGACTTTCGGCAAAGGCGGAGTTGAACACATCCACCACCCTGACATCAGAACTGTCGCTTGGATCCGGTGACAAGCGGGCAGTGATTGGGGCAACCGCATACACCACATTCTTTTTCTCTGCTTTCTCAAGGGAGTGCCTGATGTCCGCTGGTCATTTTGCTTCGTTCAGCTTGGCGGCTGGAATGGCAGCCTGCAACGGGTCCGCTCTCACGGCACCAATCCCAGAGTTCACGGCCAGAGCAGTTAGAAATTGCTTTGGTGTGAAACGGTATGGGCCATTGTCAGGATTGGGGTCTCTTTCTTTTTGCAAAAGCTGCTTGAACTTAGCCTTCTCTCCGTTGGTTTCGGACAACAGGTAATCAATGATCCACCCCTTCTTTATCCAAGTGGGGTGGATGTGCTTTAACCCAACGGCGTTGAGCAGATCCTGGAGACCACTGTTAGCAGATGCTTTGTTGGATTCCTTGACAGGGGAGCCGTCGTTGGGCCGCTCCTTTTTGGGGGGTTTCGCATGAGGGAAGTAGGATTCCCGGTCACTGTCGAGATCTTCGTCATCTTCAGCGATGATGGGCCCACGCTGAGACAAACAAGAGCGATCAGGATCCTCCCAACCTTTCAGATCCTCCATCGGATAAGTAGGAAACTCAGTTTCCTTTGTGATCAGGGTGCATCTCAGCAGCTTGAGAGCACTGGAACCAACGGGCACCTTGCCTTCTTGGAAAAAATGAGAATCACGCACATGGGCTCTGGCCAGCCAGCCAGCCAGTTTGGGGGAGATGACCTCATCTTGTTTCAGCCAACGGCATTGGTTCAAGAAACCTTGTGAGTCAATTTCAATTTTGACATCACACAAATGGCGTTCCTTGAGCTGCTCGTGCTGTTGCTTCATCTCCTTTAGGAGAGCAGAAACCAGGAGACACACCCATGGGCCACAGTCTCGAGTCTTTGGTCCCTGAGAGGGCACATTGGCATCGATCCAGATGCTTTTTTCATTGGAAATGCAAGCGCTGTCGAAAGCCGATTTTATTTCCTCCATCGAGGTGCATGTGGGGACGCCAGGCTCATCCTCAAAATGTCCCGAATCCAGATGCATGAAGATCCCATCACTGTGGGACCTGCGGTCAATGACCAGGCAGGAAAAATGACCACCAGTCCCAGGGGTGCCACGCCAATCTCTCACTGCATCGTGGATGGGCAACATGATGACCCTTTTGGTGTCAAGAAGGATCCTTCTTTTTTCCTTCTCGCTCTTCCGTCTCCTTGCCTTGTTCGTTGATGCTCCAGAAAAACACACAGAGGGAAACACCTGCATCCATTGCTTAGCAGTGCAATCATTCGCCGCCCGCTGGAGCGCCTGGGTTTTCCATTTGTTCCAAGCAAAGACATTGCCTGCTTCCGCAGCAAAGCCATCAGGTGAGGAATGGGGTGAGGACAGGGCTCTTGCAATTTCGTGCACGTAGCGTTCGACTATGTCCGCCGAAATGTCCTGTGTCTGTGTTTCGAGATCCTTCAGTCTCTGCTGGTCGTCATAATCCAGCTTGCCTGGTGCCATCTCTTGCTGCTTTGGATACGGAAACATGGGATCCACTGCATCGAAGTCAAAATCAGCTGGATTGGTGAGGTCAAGTTCACTCAGCTTGACTTCATGCATTGGCTTGGGAAGAGAGCAAGCCGCCTCATCGCTCACCCTGGCTGCACTGGAGCCACTGGCATTCAAAGCCTTCGCTTCCACCTCCCCACTGGCAGCGCTAGAAGAACCAGTGTCTGAGGCGTTCCTGGGGCAATCTGGAGACTGGACCACAGACTTTGATGGTGAAACCAAAGGAGCCAATGAAGCGTCAGGGGGGAGTTTGCAGTTTGATGGCCCCTGCAGCTCCGTGTCGCCAACCTGCAGAAACTGCAGCAACTGGGCCCTTGAGACGGTGCCATCCCTGCCCTTGTTGCCCTTGATGAACTCAAGCATGCTGTCGACCGGTATGCGATCTGATGCTGGGAGCAGGACCCCAGGCACTTTTCTTTCCTGGGCAAAAGACGTGGTGGGTTCTGGGGTGTCCTTGGTGTCATCAATGATGTCTGTGAGATCGATGCAGTCCATGTCGTCTCCTCCTCTTTGCACTTCCGTCATCCCATGCTCAATCAGCCCATCCGTCACGTCTTCCTCCTCCTGAACTGAAGGCAGTGAGCCGCCTGAAGAACACTTGTTCTCCACCACCCACTTCACCAGCTTCCCAGCTGGGCCAGCGAGCGGGCGCTTGTCGTGGCAGCTTACAGACATGCTTTCGTAGGGCATTTCTTCTGCATGCCAATTGTTGAGAAGCGTCCTTATGTGGCCCCATTCGCACACTGGCTCCATCTGGAACCGAATGGCCCCGCAGAGCAGGTAGCTCAACAAGGGCAGATTTTCCTTCAGGTGTGCGGGGTCAGCATCTTTGCAGAGTTCCCAAAGCTCTTCAAAATCCAGTTCCTTTGAGGTAAACCCCTTGATTCTAAAACCCCCTAGGACGGTCACTGGATGCTCTTTGTCAGGACAATCATTGGCATTTTTGTTCTTGTCTTTCCTTTCCTTGAACTTGGCATCATGCTTGCACAGCGTCACATGAGCCCCAACTTGACAATTGTTGATCATGGCCCTGATGATGGGGTTGTCGATGGATTGCTTGCTACCAGCTCCCTGGTGGCAATCATCAAACCTTGTGCCCGAGCTAGGGGCAACTGTTCCTGGGACAAGCGTGGAGCCACCTGGACCAGGAACCTCGAGAGGGGTCTTCCGCAGCTTCTGTAGTGTGTTGTTGTATTTTTCCTTCAATTTTTCTTCAAGCTTTTCGCAGTGAAAAATGCGACCAGCAGGAGGCACTCCTAACCCACCTTCCCGCTCCTTTGCATGCGCCTCGTGCAGCTCATTCATCTGCCGGCCATGCTCCTCGACGGGCCCCAGGTTTTTGTAGTGCCTGACAACCGTGAGGCCAGAAGGATTGTTTGTGTCCATGATGTTGTGCTGATTCTGGGTGAACTTGCCTGGCGCTTCCGATTCTCTGAGGCGGACACCGGGGGGAGGGGGCCGGTCATGCACAGTGAAGATTGTCGGCTGGGAATCAGCATCATCAGTGACTGTGATGATGACGTTGTGCATCAACGCCTCAGTCACGATGGTGCTGTCCCTGCTGGTTTCTCCCCTGGACGAACGCTTTATGCCGATGGTGTGTTGTGGCTTTCGCAGGCCCTTGACCTGTGATGGTCTCAATGCCACTGCCAACAAATCTCTCAAATTCATGGCAGCCTGGGACGTCTCCCCTTGGTTCCACTCATCCAGCAAGTAGAGGAGCGCTTCTGGAAGATGCTCCCGGTGGTAGCAATCATCCAAACCAGCGGGCAGATTGGAGTAGGGTAGCCGCTTCTTCAGAGTCACTTGATCGGCGCTCTTCAGCTTTGGCTTGTCCCCAAACAGCAAAGAAGATGGAGGATCTTCTTTGGGGTTTTCACCCAAGGAATCAGTGCGGGACTGGGGCCTGGGAGCGGCGGAGGCAAAATTGTACCACTTCCACCAACATGGATCCCCCCAAACTTTTTGCACCTGGGACAGCTTCCGAGAGAGCAAAGTGTCCTGAATCACATCGTCCGGGAAGCCATTGTTTCCCAATTCGTTCAATTCATCCTCAGCCTTCTTTGCTTGGGCTTCGGCATCGATGTAGCCCCCTTCTGGCTCAGGAGGCAGTAGCACATCCCACCGACGGTAGTCACTCTCTGCAAGCTCAACCAAGTAGTCCTTGTGCTGTTGGAGCACGAGCTCGAACCTCTGATTCAATTCGACAGCAGACAGTGCCACAGCTATCTGGTCAATGTTGCGTTTTGCCACATTGACAATTTCGTGCTTGTAGCGCAGCATTGATTTGTTGACATTCGCCACAAGCTGAGGGACAGACAGTTTGTCAAGAATCATCTGTTGCAGGTGCAGAGCGGGGTTGTCCCGTGGCAGCATCGCTGTTCTTGCCGTGAAAACTATGTGGATGGCACTCCACCCCTGACCTGCAGCTGCGGCTCTGGAATTTTTCACAACAGTCTCATGCTGTAGGTCTAGCCAGTTGCAGAAGACACCTTGCAAGTGGCAATCGTTTGCATAGGTGTCGACCTCGGCTACGACCACTCCATTCCTCTTCCACCGCACTGAACGCTTGGCTTGATCGTCGGGTGCTGCGCTGAACACAAAGGTTACGACCATCAGCTCTTGTGCGGTGGGAAACCAACCGGTCCATGGAGCTGCAAATTTGGGCTGGTCTTTTCCAGAGGCGATGATGTGGCTAAAATCCTGGTGTGCGCCATGCCCACCCCTCTTGGCGCACTTGATAATGGCAAGGTTGTTATTCTGCCTTTCCACGAAGCAAACTTTTTTGTGGTGGAAGCTTTCTCTCACTTCCAGGAGCCTTTGCTCCCTTGATTGGGGAGACTTTTCAGTGGCAGTTGCTTCCTGACTGTCGCGACAGGGCTTTTTCCTCGGTTGGTTGGGGGGCTGCTGGGGACGTGACCTTCTCTTCTTTTTCTTTGGGCTTTCCGTCGCTGCTGGTTCCACCACTGCTTCACCATTTCGGGATTGGGGGCGGACCAACCCTCCGTCAGGAACAGAGCCCACCCCCATGACCGAGTTCCCATCGAGTTGCGGTGTCTTAGGGACCACCAGAGCCCCGCCACAAGAAGAATCGGTTTGTCGTTTATAAAGTTTTCCAATTGCCTCCTTGCCTTCATCGCTTTGTTCCATGCCAACAAATTCCTGCAGGACTTTGTTGGTTTCATCAATGAAGAAGTTTGCCAGCTCAGTCTGAAGGTTCAAGACGGCCAGCTCCACGGCTTCGCATGGCACGGCCTGTGCAGCATTGGTCCGACCGAGCTTTACTGCAGGGCCCCCCAGTTGAACTCCTGGGCACACCTGACATAGGCGATGCTAGCTGCGACTAGCCTCTGATCTTGGTCAGCAAAGCCACCACTGTCACATATGAACCTGAATGCTGTGGGATCCAAGTAGACATTCTTTTTGTCCGGCATGCAATGATGTTTCAACAGCTGGCGAAACACATCGGGCCGCTTCTTTGTTTTTGTGCTTGCTTTCTTGGCGCAGATTGGACATTGAGCGCCACTGCCTGAATTGGATTCACGGGGACCGCAATAGGGGCACCCAAGTGAGGCTTGCCCATTGAGCCAATCCACGACGTCCTCGTCTGAAAGTGCATTGGCTGAGACTCTCCTCTGCCTAGCAACATGTTCTTTTTCAGCAACCTTGAGGTCTCCTCTTGTGATGGAGGGAATGGTTTCAGCAAGTTGTTCATGATCGAAATAGCACTTTGAGAGAAAGTGCTCCTTGAACCGGTCTTGCGCGATTTTGAGAATGCCCAAAACATGCTTCTGCTGCACACTGCACTGGAAGCCTTCTCTCTTAGAATAGTTCGATCTGGTGTTACCAAACAGCCACAGCACAGTGGCTGCACCCTGAAATGGGAGCACTTCCTGGTTCTGCTTGACCTTCTTCTGCCGGTCCTTTACTTTCAACGAAGTGACCCTCAGGCTGCGCCTGTGCGCAAACAGAGAAAAGGGCTCGTTGCTGCTTTCACCTTCTGGCAAATCATTTTCCAGTGGTGAAAGAGAAGGAAGAAACAGCGCTGTGATCATTGTGGCTTTGAAATGCAGGGCCTGTTTGATTTTGTTGGAATCCATGCCTTTCCCTTCTCCCATGATTTCTTCAAGCTTGGGCAAGATCTCCTTGGCCCAGGCTGGGTGAACAGCCAAATTCTTCCAAGATGCATCACAACATGCAAACAGCAGTGATGCCATGGCGCAGGGCACATCGGCTATGGGCAGCAGCGCCTCTTCTTCATGCTCTTGATGCAGGGTCTCTAGGTGACTGGTTGCGTCAAAGGTCATAGCTATGAGCTTGCGGGCTTCCTCCCGGTTGTCAGCAGCATGCGTTAGCAAGCTGTGGCACACGCTGGTCTGGTGCTCACTAGCCAGATGCAGACTGTGGAAAGCTTGCTGCTTGTCTTTCTCACTCACATGGCTGCTTGTTAGCTGCTCAATCAGAAGCTGACAAAACTGCTCGAGACTCTTTTCTTCCAGATCAACTTTGACGGCCTCAGCCTCCACCATCACTGCATCAACTGGGCTGCTCTCGCTTCCAGCAGAAAGATTGCTGCGATCACCATCTTTGACACTGAACCTGCTAGCCCCAGTGCCCGCAACAGCCAAGTCACGGGCCATGGCATTGTCTTCCCCCTCACCAATGTCTGAGCTAGTGTCCTTCATGCTAGCGACTGTTTCGCCAGTGATGGCCTCGGCTTCTCCCATGACCACATTGAAAACGCTGCTGCTGCTGCTGCTGCTGCTGCCGCCGGGTTCATTCTCACAATCACTGTTGCTGCTGCTTCTGTTGCTGGATCTGCTGGAAGAAGGGCACTCGTAACTGTTGCTTGACGGAGTCACCGCTTCATTGTCATCCTCGCTGCTGTTCTCCTTGTTGCCCTTGAGCCTCCAAAGACCTTTGCCTGCTCCCCCTTTTCCAATGATTTTAGTCACAAGAGTGTCTCCGTGGTGAACGCTGCTCTCTACAAGGGTGATGGACGTGTCAACAAGATGCCTCTCACCATTAGCGTTGCGGACCCACAACTGGAAGCGACCCAACAGACCAGTCTGCTCTCTGATTGCCCGAAGCGTGTCTTCAATTGTGCTGCATCCGGTGACACCACTGAGTTGCTGGGTTTTTCCGCTATGGCTAAGGCATGCAAAATGTGGTGGCTCACTTGGAACATCACTGCAACCAGCATGGCCACTTCCAATAGCAGCTAGTGCGCTCTGCTTGACAGCGGCCCCTGCTGAAGCAGGGCTGCAGGTGGAACCAGTGGGAGGCCAGGAAGGTTCACCAGCAACTGCAGCCGCAGCAGAAGCAGCAGCGTTGGACACAGGACTGGCTGTGGGCGGCTGAGATGTGCAGGGGCTAGCCGCTGCAGCAAGGGAGTGAGTCGGAGCAGCGCAGAAGGGAGCAGCGCAGAAGGGGGCTGATTCCCCCAAGTTGATCCAGGGCAGAGCGAAAGGAGATGAATCTGTGAACCCGTAGACAAACATGCTGCGCACTGACTCATGATTCGGAAATTCGAAAGCGGGCGGTGTTTTGTCTGATTGTGTTGCTGGGGAATCAGCAGTGGCTGGATTCAAATCCCTGCCCAAGATCCAGGACAGCGGCGCACGACAAGCTCTGAAAAACAATCCTACCCAAGTCAATGATCTGTCTGTTGTGGCAGAGGAACACTGGCGTCCGTGTTGGTGAGTCCCGTGTGAACGGGTCCAGCGGCCTTTGCCCCGACACAGGCCCTTTCCGTGCTTGCACTTGGAGCACCAATGCCACCTGGCATAATGATGCACCCTGGTGGTGGGCTCGCCTGCCTCTGGTGGGATGCGCTTCCAGTTGGTGATTGCAGCAGCTGCGTTGCAGGCAGGGCCATTGGCAGCAGCAGAGGCAGGACCAGGTGTGGCCGGCTGAGATGCGTGCGGGCTGGAAGCAGCCGCTGCAGCAGAGGAGTGAGTGGAAGTTGCAGTGGTGGTGGTGGCAGCAGCAGAGGCAAGTCCACCAAAGCAGGCTGGGCGAAACATCAGGCAGGCCCAGAAGTCCCAGATCCTCTTGTCATAGCAGAAAAATGGGGTCATGAGCCTAACCCCTTTCTTCCTGAATCGCCGCAGCGCTCTTGCCTTGTAAAGCTGCTGCTTGCGTGACAGCATTCTCTGAGAATGCCAGGAATGCCAAGCACTCATGACCTTGCTCGCCATCTGCCGCAAAACATATGCCAGGTTCCCCACATCAGCGACCCCATGATTGCTGGGCCATGGAGCGCAAAATCCCTGCATGCACACAGTGCCTGGCTGTCTAGCCTGGGGAGCAGTCTGTGGTGGGGGTACATCCAGGACCACCAGCGGGAGGACAGGACAGTGAGGCGACCAACATGGACCTGCGCAAGGGCTAGGGGAAGCATGCAGGGTAGCGACATGTGACTGTGCTACAGTTGGAACCATGCTCGGTGGGGCAGCATGCGCAGCAACTTTGCTGGACACCATCACCACGCACAAACAGGTCAACAACTTGTTTGGCCTCTGTGAACGGTGGCGGGCCTTGGGCACAGAAAGCCAGCCAAGACCAGCGTGCCGTAGCCACAAGATTGGCACCCAAACAACCACAAGGGCCACAAGGACGAGCAGATGCACCAAGGGCAATGAGGGACTAAGAGAGCCTGGTGCCGTGGGTGAGTCACTTGGAGAGCCAGGAGCCGCGGTTGGGCCAGCTGTCACTGGAGCAACGGTGGTGGGTGTGGCACTTGGAGAGTCAGGCCCCGTTGTGGTTCCCACTGCTGTAGGAGCCAGGGCCGTGGCGGTGGCGCTGGGTGATCCCAGAGCAGTGGTGGGCCCTGGAGTAGGACCGGCTGTTGGGGCGGAGGTGAGCCCTGGGGTAGGACCGGCTATCACTGGAGCAGCAGTGTTGGGCAATGTGCTGGGGAAACCAGAAGGCACAGTAGGTCTGGCCATGGTGCAAGACGCTGATGGGCTACCAGGTGCCACCGGGTGTTGGACCAGGTGCTGGGCCTGGAGCAAGTCCAGGTGTGGTGCCTGGGGCAGGTCCAGGGGTGGGCCCAGGTGTGGGTTTAGGTGTGGGGTCTGGGGTAGGTCC